>VOFD01000019.1_pt1 | contig 68000 bp, 111 predicted proteins | sample 5384101 | NCBI WGS metagenome assembly VOFD01 (sample SAMN12384723, study PRJNA508395) | human gut metagenome | isolation source: healthy gut C | host: Homo sapiens
GGCTTTCTCCTAAATGAAACATATTCTTTCTCCTCGTTTTTGTATTCCTGTTTATTTGTTCTGAAATTCGTAACTGTTCAGCACCTTCACAGTTACGAGTCAAAATGCATTTAAAATCACCTTCATTAATGGCATTTTGACCTGCATGTCTCGGGATTTTGGCATATTCATGCCAAAACACCTCGCGGATACTACCTACTGAATCGTTACTGAAATTCTACCACTGCATACGGTTTCTGTGCCTCATCACACAGCAACACCGTACATTTTTTCTCTTCTATATGAATATAAGGCACAACCATATCACCGAGAAGTCTTTGCCTTTTTATACTCTGCACGCATCTGGGAAATCCGGAAATCATCCGGCAGAAGCTCCATCGCCATCTGCACATATTGTCCATTATTGACATGATGATTTGTATCAATGTGATGTTTCACGATCAGAAAGTACTCTTTCTTTTCCATTTCTTCCGGAAGGGCGATCTTTCGCGGTGCATAATCCATATCCAGCTTCTCGTGCGGCACATACGCTTCCTGCTCCTCTTTTCGGAACTCTGGTCGGATGTCCGGTCTTTAAATCCACGTAAGTCCACAATGTATTCGCCCAGGCAAGCTTTTCACCTTTTTCATCCCGGATGCAGAAATTTCTTTCGCCGAGAAATCCCTTAAAAAGAATATGGCCAGGTCTGAACGGTGATCTCCTGTCCAAACACCGGCGCCTCCCCAAGCACGATCTGCCAGGACGACAGAACCCATGCACACTGCTTTTCCTTCAGATAATCAATCCCGAAGCCTATCTTTTCCGAATGAAAACTGCTGCAGTCCTGAAAATAATTTAATATAGAAAGAAGTGTGATCCTGCGATTCTCATCCACTTCGCTGTAACGAACTCTGCTGTCAAACTGATAAATCATACGTTCCTCCCGAATCTTGTGGCATCTTTAAAACCAAACATCCTGTTTTTGAACGCAGAGAAGCATTCCCCGCTTCAAGTGTGCAGAGCACTAAGCGGTAGGTGAGGGGATGCTATCAAACGGATGTCCTGATTTTCATTTGCCTGGTAACTCATTTTATTTTCTGTATATGCAGAAAAGGTTGTCTTAGCAGACAACCTTCTTAACTGGGCTACAAGGATTCGAACCTTGAAATGACGGAGTCAGAGTCCGTTGCCTTACCATTTGGCGATAGCCCATCATTATTTTACTCTGTTGCGTTTTTGTTGCTCACAACAATGAGAATTATATAGTAACGTTCATAAAATGTCAAGCACTTTTTTTAACTTTTTTAAATCTTTTTTTTATTTTCCCTTTTCTTCCAGCCCGTGATGTGTTATAACAGGAAGAAAAGAACCCCAATGTATGCAGAATGGAGGAAACTATGAGTACTATGAATCTTACCCTGCTGACCGATTTCTATGAATTAACGATGATGCAGGGCTATTTTTAAAACACAGAATACCGAGAAAGTAGTTTTTGATGCTTTTACCGCAAAAACCCATGCGACGGTGGCTATGCGATTGCGCCGGACTGGATCAGGTAATTGATTATATTAAAAATCTTCGTTTCAGCAAGGAGGATATCGCTTATCTGAGAAGCCTGAACACGTTTGATGAAGATTTTCTGAACTATCTGGCTGATTTCCGTTTCAGCGGTGATATTTATGCGATTCCGGAAGGCACCGTTGTTTTCCCGCGTGAGCCGCTGGTCAAGGTGATCGCGCCGATCATGGAAGCGCAGCTCGTGGAAACTGCTATTCTGACGATCATCAACCACCAGAGTCTGATTGCTACAAAAGCTTCCCGTGTTGTCTGTGCCGCAAAAGGTGATGGCATCATGGAGTTTGGCCTGCGTCGTGCACAGGGCCCGGATGCCGGTGTTTATGGTGCAAGAGCCGCCATGATCGGCGGATGTATCGGAACCTCCAATGTGCTTGCTGGTCAGCTTTTTGATGTTCCGGTGAAGGGTACACATGCGCACAGCTGGATCATGAGTTTCCCGGATGAGTACACCGCGTTCAAAACGTATGCGAAAATGTATCCGGATGCCTGCTGTCTGCTGGTTGACACCTACGACACCTTAAAATCCGGCGTGCCAAATGCAATCCGTGTATTTGAGGAAATGCGAAATGCCGGTATTCCGCTGAAAAATTACGGAATCCGTATCGACAGCGGTGACCTCGCTTATATGTCCAAACAGGCAAGAAAACTGCTGGATGCCGCCGGCTTCGATGATGCTTATATTTCTGCTTCCAGTGATCTCGATGAGTACCTGATCGAGAGTTTAAAAGCTCAGGGATGTAAAATCACTTCCTGGGGTGTCGGAACCAACATGATCACTTCCAGGGATTGCCCTGCTTTCGGCGGTGTATACAAACTTGCTTTGCCGTAGAAGACAAAGAAACCGGAGAATTTATTCCGAAGATCAAGCTTTCTGAGAACACAGCTAAGGTAACAAACCCTGGAAACAAAACGGTATATCGTATTTACAGCAAAACGACCGGCAAGATCCGTGCCGATCTGATCTGTCTTGCCGACGAAACGTTTGACGAGAGTAAAGATATGATCATTTTCGACCCGCAGGAAACCTGGAAAAAAGACAAAAGTACGTGCAAATACCTATACACTTCGTGAGTCGCTTGTTCCGGTGTTTAAAAACGGCGAATGTGTTTATGATTCTCCAAGCGTGATGAAAATCCGTGATTACAGCAAAAAAGAGCTCGATACTATCTGGGATGAAACAAAACGTTTCGCAAATCCACAGCATGTCTATGTAGACCTTTCAGACAAGCTCTACAAGATCAAATCGGATCTGCTCGAAAAATGAGCCTGGAAGCTCTGGAATACTAAGATGGCATAAAGAGAAATCCCCTTCATAGACTGTTCTCAGTACAGGAAGGGGATTTTTTATGTTTTCTTATGAAATGCTTGTCAACTGTGAAAACAGACTGCCTGAAGATTTTGTGCCGCCATCACTGGCTGCACCGGATATTGCATTTGCCGCAGATCCTTCGGACGAGAAGCGTTTTCTGGAAGTCCGGGGCGCCAGACACGCAAAACGGCTTTTTGACGCCGCCAAAGCAGAGGGGATTTTTCTCTATGGCATCTCCGGATACCGCGACTACGAACGTCAGAAAATACTCTATCAGAAGGCCTGCTCGCAAATCTTCTGCCGCTTCATCTCTATGCGAAACTGCCATGCCAGGATGCGGCGAACATCAGACCGGACTGGCCTTGATGTATCCTGCCCGGCCGTCTCTTTGAATCTTTCGCAGGTTTTTTTCAGAAACAGCAGAAGGGCGATGGCTTGCCCGCCATGCCCCTCTTTATGGTTTTATCATACGTTATCCCAAAGGCAAAGAACATCTGACAAAGATCCCGGCGGAACCATGGCACATCCGGTATGTCACCAGAAGCCTTGCTCTGTGCCTGACACTCACCGGGCAGGTTCTGGAAGAATACTACGCCTGCTGTGAACGGTAAAATTTAAATCCGACCAGTGTTGTGAGCACTTCCGTCACTGGAAAGGTCAGCCAGAAATACTGCAGTCCAAACCTGGAAAACAGATATCCAAGCGGAACAAACAAAACCATTGTCCTCACAACGGTAAGGATCGAACTTTTCACGGCACTGCCGATCGCCTGAAAATACACCGGAAAAATCAGTGAAGTGACCATCGGGATAAATGCAACCAATATAATGAAATCCGTTCGTTCCGATTGCAATCACCTGTGCATCTTTTCGAAAAGGTTGAAAGCATTTGAACCGGCAGAAATTCAAAACACAACGTTCCAAGAAACATCAGAGCCATTCCCGCGATCAGGGATTCTTTTCAGCACAGCTTTGCATCTCTCCTGATCTTTTGCCGCATAATTGAAGCTGATGACCGGTACGATGCAGGTCTGCAATGCTCCGAGTGGAATAAAGAAAAAGCTCTGCCATTTGTAATACAGCCCAAGTGCCGTCACCGCCTGATCCGAAAATCCTGCGAGGATCATATTCAGCCCGAAAATATAGAACGTGTACGCAGACTGCATGAGAATGTTCGGTATCCCAAGCTGATAAATCCTTTTGATGTGCGGCAGATAACAGGATTTTTCCGGTGATCTCACAAAAGCTTTTCTCATGACCACAAGAGCCGCTACGATCTGCCCGATCACCGTGGCGATCGCCGCACCGGCGATTCCGAATTTATGTATGCCAAACATCCCGAAAATCAGGATCGGATCAAGAATGATATTCGTGATCGCTCCGGCGATCTGTGCCACCATCGGCGTTTTCATATCTCCGCGTGCCTGCAGGATTTTGCTCCAGACTCCTTCTGTAAACAGTCCGATACTGACCACGCAGACGATTCTTCCATATACGACAACATCTCGTATGATTTCTTCTGAATTTGTCGAAATCCTCGCATAAAACGGCATGATCAGATAACAGACTGCCGCAAAAACAATCCATAGAAAAACTGCCAGCGGCGTGCCTATGCCTGCCACTTCTTCTGCTTTTTTTCTCCTGGCGGATTCCGAAATAATATGCCATGTCGGTGTTGATCCCGACGCCCGTCCCCACCGCAAGGGCGATCATTAACAGCTGAAGCGGATAAATAATGGACAGTGCCGTCAGACCTGTCTCCGAATATTTGCCCACAAACAGGCTGTCCACTATGTTATAAAGTGCCTGGATTAGCTGTGCCAGCATGACAGGCGGTGCGATTTTTAATAAAATGCGGCTGATTTTTTCTTTTCCGTAAAATTCTGATGTGTCCATGCTCCACTATCTCTCTTCCATATTTCTTACATAAACTGTGCTTCATGCCGCACCTTTTTTTCAATATCTGAGAAGCTCTCTTCGTTATATCACACTTACCATACCATTTCAAGTCGAACGCACGTGAGACTTGGCACGCGATTCTGGTCAGCTTTGCTGACATTTACCCAACAGAATCGCTGTGCATTCTCGCGGAGCGTTTATCTTAGTCGGAGATTGCACTCCCACTAAGACAAATTTGTTGCTCGCCACTTATAAAAAGTGGGAGTCTTCTCCGACTAAGGTAAATAGTTAAACACAGACAAAAAGACGCATGAAAAAATTTCGTTTTTTTCACACGTCTTTGCCTTTACTGTTCCATTTGTCTTCCCATAAATCCTGCCGCACATTTCGCAAGTGCATTTTCGGTTTCTCCCATTTTGACGCTCCGGTCTTTTCCGGAGAGGATTACCGAGCCGATCGCATCACCTCCGCAGAGGATTGGTGTGATCACCTGCGGTACATCCGGTTTGCTTTCCCCATTGGTGAGTTCTACATGACGCTCCGGCGTTTTCCCGGCGAGAATGGATTCTCTTTCGTTAATCATATTTTCAAGCACATCGCTGATCGTTTTGCCGATATATTCTTTTTTCATGCCGCCTGCTTTGCCGCTACGATCTGATCGCGGTCCGTGATGCATACGCCGTGTCCGCTCGTCTGTGCAAGTGATTCTGCAAATTCTGCGGCAAATTTTCCAAGTTCTCCGACCTGAGAATATTTTTTTAAAATTACTTCTCCTTCGCGGTCTGTGAAAATCTCCAGTGGATCTCCTTCTTTGATTCTCAATGTTCTGCGGATTTCTTTTGGAATGACAATTCTTCCCAGATCATCAATACGCCGAACAATTCCTGTGGCTTTCATTTATCTGTTTCCTCCTGTATTCTTCATGCTTTTCCATATTTTGCAGTGTATGGATAGTATGTGAAAATATGGGGGAATTATGCGTGAAAATTAACTCTTGCTTTTATATCTTTTTCAGCCCTGCTGACCGTTTGCCTGGCGGATCATATCTTCTACGACAATGTCAAAGATTTCTCCCACAGAGTTGCAGTACTCTAAAATTTTCCATGGCTCATTTGTATGGAAATGGATCTTTACCAGATCTTCGTCTCCTGCCACGATCAGGCTGTTTCCTTCGAAATGTTCGGTGATGTAATCTGAAATTTCATCCTCATCCAGATCTTCGTCTCTCGATCAGTAGCTGTGTGTCGTAGCGGTATGCAAACTGATCATCTTCTGCATCAATTGAATGAATTGCCATTTTATTATCCTCCTGTATGTTGAAATTGAAACAGTAAATGATTCGTAACTGTTCTTATATCCGGCAACAAATACTTTGATTTGTGCCGGGAAATTGTTTGCAGTTCTATTTTATCGAATATTATCTCTTTTATAAAGGGTTTATTTTCTAATTTTCGAAAATCATTTGTATATGCCTTGTTGCCTCATAATCGTTCATTTCTAACATTTGTATGTCTGCTAATATGGCTTTTCAATCCTCTGGCTTTACTTTGCCAAAAAGCCTTACACAATAGATTGACTTTGTGGAACTGAACCGTTAGAATATTCTAAAAAAGAAAGGCAATAGCATGATGTTTCTTCACAACAGAAGATATATTCCTATTTTAGATCCTTAGTGCAGTATAGAAATCAATCATATACAAAACTATGAAAAAGGAATCTAAATTATGTTCAGAAAATTTTTAAATATGTGACTCAGAGTATGGCCGGAATGATTGGTATATCGATCTATATTCTGGCAGATACTTTTTTTATTTCGCTGCATTCCGGTGCGAATGGTCTGACGGTTCTGAATCTGATCCTGCCGGTTTACGGCGTGCTGTATGCGATCGGAGCAATGGTCGGGATCGGTTCAGCGACAAGATACCGTATTATAAAATCAAAGGGTGAAAATGCGGACTGCTATTTCGGACAGTCTCTGATGTGGAGTATTCTGTTCAGCATTCCGTTTATACTGTGCGGAATCTTATTTCCGGCAAATATTCTGAAAATACTCGGTGCAGATGCAAGTCTTGTGAAACTTGGAACGGTTTATCTTCGAATCGTTCTGCTCGGGTCGCCGTTTTTTATGTCAAACCATACGTTCACGGCATTTACCAGAAACGATGACGCACCGTCAAAGCCATGCTGGCATCGATTATCGGAAGCCTGTTTAACATTGTGTTTGACTATATTTTCATGTTTCCGATGAATATGGGGCTGGCAGGTGCCGCTCTTGCCACTGCCCCTCTCCGGTAGTTACCATGAGTGTATGCAAAGCACACACCTTTTCGGTAAAAAAAGCCAGGTAGCAATGCATCTTTCTGTGCCGTCTTTCCGGCATCTGCTCTCCTCTTTGCCAGCTTGGTATTTCTGCGTTTGTCGGAGAAATTTCTTCAGCCGTGATCACAACTGTTTTCAATATGCGCTGTTAAACCTTGCCGGAAATATCGGCGTGGCGACCTACGGTGTGGTAGCTAATTATTCAATCGTTGCGGTATCTGTTTTTAATGGGCTCGCCCAGGGAACACAACCGCTTTTCAGTGAAAGTTACGGTGCCGGAAACAGCAAAGATGTCCATAAAATCCTACGCTACGGCATCCTGACCTGCCTGATTGTAGAGGCACTGGTCGTGATCTGTGCATGGGGCATGACCGATACGCTGATCGCCATTTTTAACAGTGAACAGAATCTTCAGCTTATCACGTATGCTCAGAGTGGAATGAGACTGTATTTTCTCGGATTTCTGCTCGCCGGGATCAACATTTTGCTGGTGTCTTATTTTTCAGCGGTTGATGACAGCCTGCCGGCAATCGTCGGATCTGTTATGCGAGGAGCCGTTGCGATCACCATCTGTGCGATCCTTCTTTCCAGGTGGTTCGGCATCGACGGCGTGTGGATATCTTTTCTTGCATCTGAAATACTGACGTTTGTGACAATCCTGGTCTTATATAAGTTTCTGCCGTACACAAAAAAATGACACCTCGCACCTTCCGGTCAGCGATGAAGAATACAGCAAATGCTTCAACCTGCAATGAAAAATTGCAGATTATTATGCTTTCATCATCCCTGACATAATGCGCCTCCGGCTGCACCACACTCTTTCAGGCTCATCCACTGAGTCTCATCAAATTTAATCCCACCGATGGCATACACCGGAAGATCGACTGCAAAGACAGACCTGACGTAAAAAATCAAGTCCCCGTGGCTGCAGCCCTTTTTGCAGTCCGTCGCATAAATATGCCCTGCCGTCACGTAGGACGCACCAAGTTCCTGTGCTTCCTGTGCCTGCTCCGTAGAATGGACGGATGTGCCGATTTTCCGGATAATCTCTCTCTGGCTCTCCGGTATACTCAAATTCTGAGACTCCCGGTATTTTTGATTTTTCTGATTTTGTTTTTCCAGAACAAACTGACGCAGAATCGGAAGCGGCAGATGTACGGTATCACATTTCAGTTTTTCTGCGACTCTCCAGAATGTATGCAAAATACATGGAACCTGGTATTCTGCACAGATTGCCATCACTTTCTTCGCCAGTTCTTCATATTCTTTTTCTGAGAGATCTTTTTTTCCCGCAGGATCAACGCATCCGGATGCATTTCACAGACTCTGCGGATCTGTTCCAGAAAAGGACGCTCTGTCAGGCCGCGGTTTGTAACTGCCACAACCTGACCATATTCCCTATACATAGATATAATCCGACATCACCGGCTGAAGATCATGTGCTAATAATGCATCGTAAACTTCTTCGACCGATCTGCCGTCGGAAATTTCGAATTGATCGTCCCCTTTGTCCTCGATATCTTCCACGTGGCTGCCGATTCCGGTACTGACGCCCGCTGAAATCTTGGTTGCCGCGATTCCGACCAGATTGTCACGCACTCTGGCACATTCTCTCGTCGATACCGTAATGCTGGCAAATGGCATAAAAAGACGATAGGCACAGACTACCTGCAGAAGCTGTCGTTCATGCACATCCATCGGATTGATCCGGTCATTATTGATGATCGGACGAAGTCGCGGACAGGAAAATGCAATCTCAGCATGGGGATATTTTCTCTGTAAAAGCCATGCATGATATCCGGTCGCAAATGCATCTTTTCTGAAATCATCCAGCCCCAGAAGTGCTCCGAATCCAACTCCACGCATTCCGCCCATTAATGCACGCTCCTGTGCATTGACACGATACGGATAGATTCTTTTATGCCCTGCCAGATGCAGTGTCTCATATTTATCTGAATTATAAGTTTCCTGAAATACTGTTACATAATCTGCTCCACATTCGTGAAGATAAGCGTATTCATCAGAATTGACCGGATAAATCTCAAGACCGATCACCTTGAAATATTTCTGTGCGATCTTGCAGGCTTCTCCGATATATTCCACGGTAGATTTCTTTGCGGCTCTCGCCGGTCAGAATCAGGATTTCCTGCAGACCTGTCTCAGCGATCGCTCGCCATCTCTTTTTCGATTTCTTCTGCATTTAACTGTGCACGGTTGATCTTATTGTGGCAGTTGAATCCACAATAAATACAATAATTCTCACAGTAGTTTGCAATGTAGATCGGAGTGAACATATAGACGCTGTTTCCGAAATGCTTTCTCGTCTCCACCTGGGCTGCCTGGGCAATCTCCTCAAGAAGCGGCAAAGCTGCCGGTGATAAAAGTGCCCTGAAATCCTCCGAGTACGCTCACTGTGTGCCAGTGCTCTTCTTACATCCGCTTCGTTATATTTATCATAATCATAAGCTTCCATTTCGCTGACTACTTTATCCAGGACTTCGGAACCGATATCTTCCATGCCTTTCAGGTATTTCATATGGTCGATGCGGTTTTTTTTCTGGTCTTCCAGAATTTCAGCACTTAAAATACTTTCATTTACATGCGTGTTTTCCATGGTGGCTGCCTCCTAATCCTGCAGAAATCCGGTCAGCGGTGAAGATGCACTTGCACCACGCTCAATCGTTCTTCCAAGTCCGGAAAGGTACGCACTTCTGCCCGCTTCGATTGCTTTCTTAAATGCTTCTGCCATCGCCGGTACATCTCCTGCTGTTGCGATTGCCGTATTTGCCATCACTGCGGCTGCACCCATCTCCATTGCCTCGCATGCCTGGGACGGACGTCCGATTCCGGCATCTACGATGATCGGGAGCTCCATCTCGTCAATCAGAATCTGGATAAATTCTTTTTTCGTGCAAAGTCCTTTATTGGAACCAATCGGTGCACCAAGCGGCATAATGCAGGCTGCACCGGCATCTGCAAGTGCTCTTCTTTGCGTTCAGATCCGGATACATGTACGGCATCACGATAAATCCTTCTTTTGCCAGAATCTCGGTCGCTTTGATCGTCTCATAATTGTCCGGAAGCAGATATTTTGAATCATGTACCACTTCAACTTTCACGAAATCGCCGCATCCGAGTTCTCTTGACAGTCTTGCGATGCGGACCGCTTCCTTTGCATTTCTTGCCCCGGAAGTATTCGGAAGCAGTGTGACATCATCCGGAATATAATCCAGAATATTGGCCAGACCGCCTTCGTTTGCACGGCGCAGAGCCAGTGTGATGATCTGGGCATCTGCTTTTTCAATACAGGCTTTTACAAGATCCAGTGAAAATTTTCCGGATCCTAAAATAAAACGGGAAGTAAACTCGTGTCCTCCCAGAATAAATTTATCGTCTTTTGTGTTCATGATTTTTCCTTTCTTTACATAACATTAACGCCCTCGTATGGCATCTTTTTCTTTTAACATTGTCAGATTTCTTCTTCGCCTAATATCAGACGTGTTATCATATTTGCTTCGTGTGCCGCACAGATTGCCACACGCGGTGCCATCAGACCATTTCCGTACTCCGGCTCTGTCACACCGTCTCCGCACAGATAAAAGTTTTTCATCAGACGTTTCGTACGGATCGTGTTGTTGCCGCCATAACCTGCCATTCCGGTTGCCGATACCAGCTTTTTTTTCCGGGAAATGTTCCAGCACACCATTGACCAGCATCGCTTTTGCTTCCGGCCGATCGAACGCTTCGCAGATGATCGGATCGTCCCCAGCAAATCCACAATATTTTCTTCTGTCACTTTTACACAGTCCGTCTGGATATCCAGATACGGATTAATCTTCAGAAGCAGTGATTTCAGGGCATCCGTTTTGTACATTCCCAGATGCTCCATAAAAAATATTGCTGACGGTTCAGGTTTGTGATATCCACGACATCAAAATCAATCAGATGCAGATGTCCGACACCGATTCTTGCAAGTGCATATGCTACATTGGAACCAAGCCCGCCAAGTCCGGCAATCGCCACACGCCCCTCTGACAGCAATGCCTGTTTTTCCGGAGAATGGCGTTCGTTGAGTGCCGCCATGATTTCTTCTTTTTTCAGTTTCTCGTTCATTTTCAGCCCCCTCCAACAAAGGTAACGATCTCCATGCTATCGCCGTCTTTTAATCTCATTTCCGAATAAAGATATTTCGGAAGAATCTCTTCGTTTAATTCCACAACGATGCGGTTTGTCTGGTAGTTGTTCTGCTCCAGATATTCTGCGACTGTGAGGTCTGTGGAAAGAGTTGTCTGTGTTCCGTTTATTGTGATCATAGGATGCCTCCTTTCAAGAATTTTCTAAAACATTTTCAGATATCTTCGAATATTTTTGAACATTTTTGAAATGTGCAAATGAACGAATTCCCCGAAGGGCACGTAAAAGTGCCTTCTTGGGAATTGTTCATTTTGCACATTGCCAAAGCTTTCTAAATTGCCAGAATACCAGCATTTACCTGTAAATCAAAAAAAGAGTCCACAAAGAAATACACCCGCGGTGGTGTACCCCTTCATGAACTCCTGTTCACTCTCATTTATGCTATATTCTGTTTTCAGACAGGTATAACTATAGCAGACAGCGGATAAAATGTCAAATTATATCGTATGATTAAAATTTCATTTTAGGTTTGGGTTTTGTTTCAGAATTGTTAATTTGCGGATCTGTTGTTTTTGTGATATAACAATTTTATGATGCCAGGGGCAAAAAGGTTGACTAAAACATCTTTTCATACGGAGGTGAGCACTGTGACGGTATTGGAAACCGCAAAGAAGATGATCGACTATTCTCACGGAAATCTTCATGACATCAATCATTTCATGAAAGTTTACGCTTATGCAAAAATGATTGCAGAAGGGGAACAGCTCGATCCGGACACTCAGAAACTGGTTGAAATGACAGCTCTGGTTCACGATATTGCCTGCCCGCTCTGCCGGGTAAAATACGGAAATACGAACGGAAAAAATCAGGAAAAAAGAAAGTGCCGCTTTGATTGCAGAATTTTTTAAAGATTCGGATCTTCCGCAGGATTTTACCGATCGGATCTCTTTTCTCGTAAGTCATCATCATACGATCGATCAGATTGATGGCATCGACTATCAGATCATCATTGAGGCGGACTATCTGGTCAATGCAGACGAAAGCCATTTTTCCGGACATAATATCAAAAATATGTACGATAAGATATTTAAAACAGAAACCGGAAAATTTTTGCTCCGTTCTATGTATCAGAACTGTCTGGAGAATGAAACATTATAATTTTCAGAGTACAGAAATGGGGGATTCAACATGAAAGAATATGAAATTATCATCGAAACGATCAATCCTTGCGGCGGAAGCAAACATGCTCAAAACGAAATTATCGAAGCAGAGGCAGAAAGCCCGGAAGCTTATGTCAAAGAGCATGGAATTTTTCCCGGTAATGGATGTATCCAAAAATACTTCCGGGGATGTTATTATAACAACCGGCGATTCCAAGGGATATATTGTTCGCTATACTTTTACAGAATAATCTTATTTTTTATAAAAAGCTGGTACTTTGCAATAATAATGTTTCGTTAAAGTGCCAGCTTTTTTATATCTCTTACATCTTCGTATGATGGTTCACATATTTTGCTTTATATTTTGAATACACGATCGTCTGATCTTTATACAGTCCATAGTATCCGGATGCTGCATAGCTGATCGATACTGCAATCAGATAGTATGAAACCCCTTCAAATCCAAACAGCTCGAATGCAATCAGAATGGAGGTCAGCGGGCAGTTTGTCACGCCACAGAACAGTGCTACCATTCCGCTTGCCGCACAGATGGATGGGGAAAGTCCCAGGATATGTCCAAGGACACAGCCAAAAGTGGCTCCGATACAGAACGACGGTACGATCTCTCCGCCACGGAATCCGGCACGCATGGTCAGTACGGTAAGTACCAGTTTCCAGAAGAAATCCAGGGTTCTGACATTTCCGTGTTCAATCGCCTGTGCGATCAGTCCGGTACCGGCTCCCATGTAGTCGGTGGTTCCGAGAAGCTTTGTGATCACGATAATTGCAACGCTGGCAACGACAACGCGGACATAGACGTTTTTCAGATATTTCGCATAAAAAGCGGAAATCCCGTTCAGTGCCATGCAGAACAAAATACTGAGTCCGGCACAGCAAAGTGCCACGATACCCATTTTGATTCCGCTTTCGATCGTAAGTGCCGGAATACTCGTCACATGAAAGGCCTCCGGGTTGATGCCCATGGATCTTTGCAAATCCAGACGCGATCAGAGATGCAATAATACAAGGAACCAGTGCGGTATAATACATAACACCAACACTGACTACCTCCATCGCAAAACAATTTCGCCGCCATCGGTGTTCCAAACAATCTTTGCAAAAGCGGCACTCATACCGCACATTACCATAACGTGACGGTCTTCTTCATCCAGTGGCGACATACGTCCAAGCTGATTTCCGATACTGCCGCCAAGCTGGATCACTGCACCTTCTCGTCCGGCTGATCCGCCAGTCAGATGTGTAAGGGCAGTTGATATAAAAAATAAGCGGTGCCGATTTGAGCGGTACATCATCTTTGGAACGGATCGTCATAAACACCTGATTCGGACCTCCGTCATCTTTTCCGAATTTCTGATACAAAAAATACGATGATCAGACCGGACACCGGAAGCAGATAAAAGATCCATAAGTGCTCTTCCCGGACATTGGTCACGGTTTTTCAAAACATAGGAAAACAAACTGCTCGCGGCACCGACAATACAGCCGGTCACAACTGCAAGGATCAGCCATTTTCCAAGGCTTGACATATCACGCCAGATCCGGTTTCCGTAATACTTTGCTTTTTCCTGCATGGTATTTTGCAGGAGATTTTCTTGTTTTTCTTCCACCTTTTTTCTCTCCTTTGAAATTTTTCATGCTTTTTGCATGAATCATTTTCATTCTATACCTTAAGTAAATTCCTGTCAATTTGCGGAACAATCAAGTGCTGGGCAATATTGCAAGTGAGTGTGTTATTCGTATTTGGTATGTCGATGTCATTCTCTTTATTTTTATAATGGTAAGTTCAAAGGAAAAGCAGGATAATAATTTAAATAAAAAATCAGAAGATAGAGAGGACATCTGACATGCCGGAATTACCAGAAGTAGAAACGATACGCCGTGTTCTGGAGCCACAGCTTCAAAACCGCACCATTGAAAAAGTTACTGTAAATCACAAAGATGCAGTCGCTTACCCTTCCGTGGATGATTTTTGCCTCGGACTGACCGGACAGATGGTTTCACATATACAACGCCGCGGAAAATTTCTGATCATCTGTATGAAAAGCGGTGACCGTGTGATCCTGCATCTTCGTATGACCGGAGGCCTTCTGTTCACACCAAAAAACTACCCGGAAGAAAAGTACACACACCTGATCTTTCACTTTGATCAGGGACAGAAACTGCTCTTTTCTGACATGAGGCGATTTGGTCGTTTCTGGTTTCTGAAAAAGGAGGAAAAAGATACGTTCAGCGGAATTGCCAAGCTTGGAATCGAACCATTTGATCCCAAACTTTCCGCAGACTATTTAAAGACATATCTGGGCACACGAAAAAAGCGATCAAGACCTGCCTGCTCGATCAGAGCATCATCGCCGGAATTGGAAATATCTATTCGGATGAAATTTTATTTGCTGCGAAAATTCTTCCGTCCCGCCCGGCAAACAGCTTAACAGACAAAGAATGGAAATGCCTTGCTGTTACGATCCCGGAACGCCTGGAATATTTTATTGAGAAAAATGCGATTTCTGCGGAAGATTATCTGGAGACAAAAGGGAAAGATTATCGAAATACACCGTTTCTTAGAATTTACGGACACAGCGGAGAACCATGCCCGGTTTGCGGCGGCTTCCCTTTGCCGCACCACGATCGGCGGCAGAAGCAGTGTGTACTGTGAGAGATGTCAACAATAAAAAGTTGTGGCGGAGATTTTCTTAATGTGCAAATGAACGCCATAAAAATAGTTTTGTAAAAATAGTACGCCATGATGATTCGAAAACAATCTCCTGACACGCATCGTTTCCTGTTCGGTTCGCTCGCCTGTTAGCCGCCCTTCCGCCTAAACTCGCCTCTTCGAGGCTCAGACAGCGGCTCTTTGGGGCGGCAACATCGCAAACCTCACGACGGAAGCCTCGCTACCGTCAGAGCGATTTGTTTTCGGATTCATCGTGGCTGTATTATTTTACGCACTATTTTTTAAGATACCGTTCGTTTGCACATTGCCAAAAGCTCCTGGCCTGACGGGGGTCGCTTAAGCGGAACAGCCTTTCAAGCCAAAAGGCAGAACATGAAAAAACAGTATCCACTCTTTTTACTATCTTGATGCGGAACGTTTTGATTCTAAAAATTTTCTGCGTGCACCAGCGTGGCAAAAGGCTGTTTCCTGCCAGCGTGTAAAATATGATATGAAGTGTTTTTAAAAACTATGGCCGTTCAAAAAAAACGTACAGCAATGTGCAAAATGAACAATTCCCAAGAAGGCACTTTTACGTGCCCTTCGGGGAATTCGTTCATTTGCACATGCAATACTATTCTTTGCAAACACTATTTTAAAATGTGCGGCATTTCAGTTCTTTACACCTGCCGGGAAACCAACGGTCAATTTTTATTTGTCAAATGTAATTTCTTTATGATACACTGCATGTTCTGCAATATATTCCTCATAGGTTTTCGTCTTTTTCTTTTCTTCGTAATCTTCGGAGAAGTAATATCCTTTCAGTTCGTTCATATATTCATCTTCATCGCAGAGGTAAATATTGACTTTCGAGGTATCATACCCGTAGGTCTGGCGGCAGTCGGTAATATCTCCGGCGTAGTCCATGCGTTCTGTTTGCATCGAAGACTTCTGCGAAATAGTATTTGCCGTCTGTCTCGCTTTTGTCTTTCGGATATACTCGCAGTTCATATCTGGTTTTTACGACTTTTTCCAGTCCGACTCCGTCATCGTTGACTTCGTTTACTTCCACGGTCTGTGTATATCTTTTGTATCCAGTTTGACATTAAGATCAAAGTCCCAGTTTCCTTCGTAAATTTTTTCATCCGCAACCGTGAAGTTTACATTGTCAAAGCGAATGGAATCCAGTGCCATATGGCAGGTAAAGGTATCGGTCGGTTCTGTCTCCAGAGAACTTAAATCTACTCGCAAACATACCGGCAAAGGTGTGATCGTCCACAAATTTTCCTTCCATATAATTAAATAAGAATGTTTTTTCATCCGGCATGAAGCTGAAGGTATTCTCTCCGCTGATGGCTGCCTGGTCAAAGTCTAAAATATAGTCTTTGACATGATCTTTGATTTTTATATCTTCTGGAAATGGCTCTTCACTGTAAAGGCTCATGGCAATGTACATGGCATTTTTTTATTATAGTAAACTTCGGATAATGTCACAGTAATGCCATTGGATGTCTTTGTATAGGCTCCATCTGCCGGGACTTCGAATCATCATCAATTCCTGTATTGCCATTTTTGCTGTCTGCATTTTTTACTGTTTTGTCCGCTTTCTGATCTGCTGTGTTTTCTGTGGACTGTGTCAGAGTTTCTGCAACCTGACTGAAATCTCCTTTTACGCTGGTGTTGTTTTCCACCTGTTCAAAAATGTGACCGATCAGTGGCATTTTTGCTGCCGCAAAAAGATGGATTGAAATACATAACACCGATGCCAGTGCCACCGCGCTGCCATTCCCATTCCGACTTTTGCCGTTTTTCGAAACGCTGTTTTCTTCCGTCTCTTTTCCCCTCTTCAATGCCTGCCCGGGCCGCTGATCCAGATCTTCCGGCACCGGAATCTTATCAAAGCCTTCGATCTGCTCCGGATTTTCGATATATTCAAATGTTTTCTGTTCTTTTTTTCTGTTTCTCTCTATTCATCATTACGAACCCCTACCCTTCTTCTAAGATCAGTTTTAATTTTCTTTTTTGCTCTGGAAAGATCTGATTTAACAGTCCCTTCTGCTCTTCCCGTATAAGCCGCAATTTCGGAAATTTTCTTATCTTCAAAATATTTCTGTTTTATGATAGTTCGATACGGCTCTTCCAGAGATTCAACTGCATTGTGCAGATCGATGATCTCTTCACGGCTTGCCCCGCCATTCTCTTCTGCTCTGTCCTGTATCTCCGCATCCAGGCTTCCGATTTCTTTCTCCGCTTTTCGGAACATTTCGTTTGCACAGTTATAAATAATGCGTGTCATCCATGTGCGGAAATAGTTCGGATTTTTCAGATCTTTGATGGAAAGCATCCCGATGGTAACGGCTTCCTGGAAAACATCTCCCGCCAGATCTACATTTTTTACATAGCAGAATGCATTCCGGTAAAAATAGTCTTTATGAAGCTGTATCAATTCTCCGTAAGCTTTTGTATCGCCTTTTTGGCTTTCCGTATCAGCCACGCTTCGTCGCTCATGTTTTATCACCTCCCAGGTTCTATGCCGGATTTTTTTTGTATCCTGCATTTTCTGTAGGTTAGATGCTCTCCACCGGTAAAAGGTTGCAATGATGCAAAATTTTTTGCCCCCAACATCATTTTCATAAAAAAAGGACGGCAAATTTAAAATCTGCCGTCCTTTTATTTTAGATGCCAGGGTAAGCGTACGAAGTACGAATTCGTATGACACCTTTTTAATCTTAACCTCTTTATTTTTTATTCTTCTGAAGAATCTCTGTAGTAGTTGATCAGACATCCTTTGAGGATAATCGTTCTCTCATCATCCGTCAGCTCATCCATTTTCAGGGTGATTTCTTTTAATCCATCTCCGACAACATAAGCTTTCATTTCTTTTGCTTTGTCTTTGACTGCCTGTTTTACGTTCGGGATAAACAGGTAATCGCCGTTTGCAAACGGAAGCTCCCTTTGTCAATGATAAATGGAAGCATGCCCCAGTTGATCAGATTGGAACGGTACCTCTTTGTCGCATACTCATTGGCGATATTTGCCCATCCACCTAACACTTTCTGGCAGGAAGCCGCCTGTTCACGCGCAGAACCGTCTCCTGGTTTCACTGCAAAGATCGTGCTTCCGATACAGGTATTTTCACTGTTCATATCCGGATATGCTTTTTGATCTCATCCCAGACCGGTTTGAGTTCATCAAAAGCTTCACATGGACAGTTTCCGGCTTCGCGGGCTTTTTTCTGCCTTCTGTACTTCCTTTGCACGTCCCACATAAGCAGGATCTTTTCTGGACAGGGTAAACTCAGCCAGTCCCAGTGGATTGGAACGATAAGAAGATGTCTCACCGGATGGGATCAGTTCATCTGTTGTAGTAACCGGATCGTGGATCTCGGATACGACTTTCAATACCATATTTTCTGCCAGCGGTGCCATTTCCGGCCAGTCTTTGATGTTTGGTCCAAACTGGATCTCCTGATCCGGATCTGCAACACCCTTGCTGTCAAATACGCGGTTTGCATAAATAGAACTGTCGAAGTAATATTTTGGATTGCTGAAATCTACGTCCACATCGGTAGCCGCAGTCAGGTATCCTTTGTTTGCTGCAGTAGCTGCGATGGAACGTGCATCCATCAGTGCTACGGAAGAAATCTGGCCATTCTGCAGTTTGCTTCCTTCACGGTTCGGGAAGTTACGTGTAGAGTGACGGATACTCAGGGCATTGTTTGCCGGTGTATCTCCTGCTCCGAAACATGGTCCGCAGAATGCTGTCTTCACGATCGCACCTGCTGCCATCAGATCTGCCAGTCTGCCGTTTCTTGCCAATTCTACATAGATAGGAGTACTTGCCGGGTATACGCTTAACGTAAAGGCATCTGCTCCGATGTTGGAACCTTTCAGAATATCAGCTGCTGCACAGATATTTTCAAATCCACCACCTGCACATCCTGCGATGATTCCCTGTTCTACATAAAGTTTGCCGTTATGTACTTTATCTTTCAGAGAATATTCTACTGCTCCGCCAAGGCTGACTTTTTGCTTTTTTCTCTACATCGTCCAGAATATCCATCAGGTTTGCATTTAACTCATCGATCGTATATGTGTTGCTTGGGTGGAATGGCATAGCGATCATCGGACGGATCTCGCTTAAGTTTACATAAACCATGCCGTCATAGTATGTAACTGCACCCGGATTCAGTGCTTTATAATCTTCACTTCTGCCATGGATATCATAGAAATCTCTGATCTTGTCATCATCGGTTCTCCAGATGGAGGACAGGCAGGTCGTTTCGGTTGTCATAACATCCACACCGATACGAAAATCTGCACTCAGTTTCTCTACGCCCATCTGACAAATTCCATAACTTTATTCTTCACATATCCATTTGCAAAAACAGCTCCGATAATCGCAAGCGCAACGTCCTGAGGACCGACACCTTTCATCGGCTCACCGTCCAGATAAATCGCTACCACACCAGGCATATTGATATCGTAAGTTTTGGAGAGCAGCTGTTTTACAAGCTCCGGTCCGCCTTCGCCCATCGCCATGGTTCCCAGTGCACCATAACGGGTATGGCTGTCCGATCCGAGGATCATCTTACCGCCGCCTGCCAGCATTTCTCTTGCGAACTGATGGATAACTGCCTGATGAGGAGGAACATAAACGCCGCCATACTTTTTCGCACAGGTAAGTCCAAACATATGATCATCTTCATTAATAGTTCCACCAACTGCACAGAGACTGTTATGGCAGTTGGTCAGTACATATGGCACCGGGAATTTTTCCAGTCCTGAGGCTCTTGCTGTCTGAATGATTCCTACAAACGTGATATCGTGAGATGTCAGTTTGTCGAACTTAATCTTTAATTTATCCATATTACCGGATGTGTTGTGTTCCTGTAATATATTATAAGCGATTGTATTCTTCGCGGCCTCTGCTTTTGAAGGAACACCATCGCCCATTTTTTGTTTCAGTATTGCTTCTGCATCATGGTTATCTTCCACGATCTCGGTGCCGTTTACCAGATAAACCCCGCCGTCATATAACTTGACCATGTTCTACCTCCTGAAAATTGAAATCTTATTCACGAAACGGGCAGAATTCTGTCTTTTGCCCGCATAGGTAAAGTATAATCGCATCCGGCTAAAAAAGCAAGATGCGATTGTTTTCGGCATCAAACTTCTTTGCTTCATCTTTATCATGTGCAAAGATAAAGTATGGTTGTGCCGTATCTTTCATGTAATTTTTCTATTTCTGTCCGGATCTGAACCTGAACTTTTTCGTCCAGACCATTTAAAGGCTCATCAAACAGAAAAAGTTTGGGTTTGCGGATGATCGCCCTGCCAAGAGCCACCCTCTTTTTTCTGTCCTTCTGAGAGAATCTTCAGCCTGCGGTTTAACAGTTCTTCCAGTCCCAGCATATCTCTTTGCTTTTTTACAGCCGCTTCGATCTGCTCCGTGGAACATTTTTTCAGTTTCATTCCAAACGAAAGATTATCGTAAACGGTCATATTTTTATACAGACTGTAATACTGAAAAACCATGGCAATCTCCCGGTCTTTTGGTTCGACGTCATTAATCGATTTTCCGTCCAGTTCCAGGATGCCTTCCGTCACATCTTCTGCTCCGGCGATCATACGAAGAACGGTGGATTTTCCGCATTTCGGAGAACCGGTAAGTATCACAAACTCTCCGTCTTCCATTTCGAGATTAAAATCTTTTACCGCCCAAAATCCATTTGGATACCGTTTGCTGACATGCCTAAGGGAGAGCTTTGCCATATTTTTTTCTCCTGTTTTTATTTTGTGTTCTTGAAGTTATCCATCAGCTCTTCCAGCTCAGCGAGCAGACAGTCTACTCTGCCGTAGAAAGCGTCATTATTGGTCGGATTATCCAGCTCTCTTTCGATATGTATCAGCTCTTCTGTCAGTGCATGGATACGGTTCTTTCCTGCATTGTCTTTGTAGAGCATGTAACGGCTTCTCTCATTTTCCTCCGGCGTCATCTTTTTGAGACCGACCTCTACGTTCGGCTTCTCACCGATGTAACGGTAAGTGATCGATGGTGATGCATGGTTCAGAAGATTCTGGATATAGTAAATATCGTTTGTCTCTTTGTAATATCTCCATGCAAAGGTTTTACGCATTGTCTGTGCACCGATCGCATTCAGTCCCATGCTCTTTCCGACGTTTTTAAATACGCGGTAAGCCTGTTCTCTGGAAAGCGGTGCCGGTGAACCGGAATGTCCGAGGATCAGATAAGCCTCCGGATCTTTGCCTTCTGTATACTGGCTGATGATCTCTTTGAGTTCCTGCGGAATCTGAAAAGTACGTTTGATATTTTTGTTCCGATACTTGCTTCAATGCTGTCTTTATCCCTGATGTCTTTGTTGCGGAATTTCAGGATCTCCTGAAGCGCAGACCGGTCCCCACTCCTATCTCAAATAAAATATAGTACTTGTCATCTACCTCTCTTAATTTCTGTTTAAATTTTTCAAGTGTTGTATCATCCTTGATCGGTGCTACCCAGTTCATACTCTTTTTAATCCTCCTCTTCTTTTTTCAGATCCTCTGTTTTTTGGCTGTTCTGCCGGCAGGATCTCTTCTTCGGGTTTTTCTGTTGGTTTTATTTCTTTTGTTTCTTTTGTTTCCTGTGCTTCTTTTGCTTTCTGCCGGTCGATCAGCTCTTCCATTTCCGTAATCGCTTCTCTTCTTCTTCGGCTTCTCGCTTTCTGCGTTCCTCTTTCTCAAGTTCTGAACGAATCTCTGACTCGATCTCCTGGAAAGATTTGCTGTCTATATTTTCTTCTATCTTTCTTCGCTGTTCTTTGTCCTGCTCGCGTTCTTTCCTTGCCAGCTTATCGTTTTTGTCACGCATGTAAGCGATGACGATAAGCGGGATCATAAGCAGGATCAGGATCATCCCTACCGTCGCAGACAGCATTTCGTGCTGATCTACCCAACCGTTGAAGGATGTCCATATATTCAGGAATCCAAATGTTATATTATCCATAAATTCATCAACTTTCTCTTCGAACCCTTTGTCGCCGGATGCATCTTTTTCCGGTGCTTCTGTACTTCCCGCTGTCTCTGTTTCACTGCCATTTGTGTCTGTCTGACCCTGCAGTGTCGCATCTGAAATTTCTGTCTTTGTCACCTCAAATGCCGGATTGTTAAACTTTAAGGTTTCCTCTCCGACTTCCCAGCCCTGATAACTGTAAACAATCTTGTTTCCGTCACAGAAACCTCGCTTCAGCTTGTCCGTTTTTAGTTTTTTCGGGATCGTAACGCTTACGGTACTTTTCCCTTCGACCGCCCGGATACCGGCTTCTTTCTGATCCAGAACGGATGCTGTGCCGAAATGACAGATACCTGCCAGCTGTCCGAGTGTTGTCGTATCAAGAGCCGCATCGACCTCTTCGTGGCGGAATTTGTCGAACCCGTAATCTAAAAAGTTCCGCAGATTCATGAAAGGTTTTCCAGGAACCATTGACGCGAAGCTCAACACACACCAGCGTCTTGCCGTCTTTCTTTGCATAAGTAACGAGCGAGTTCCACGCTTCGTCCGTAAATCCCGTCTTGCCGCCCTCGCAGTCTTTGTAAGTAAACTCACCGTCTTCATAGAGCATTTTCTGGTGATTGACCAGCCAGCGGTCTTCTTTCATATATTTTGTTTTCGGGATTTTGTATTCGACTGTTTTTGTTATTTTCCGGAACAGCGGAATCTGAAAGGCTGCCTGAGCAATCAGTGCCATATCGTGGGCACAGGTATAATGTTTTTTGTTGTGCAGACCATGCGGATTGACAAAGTGGGTGTTGACGCAGCCAAGCTCTTTTGCCTTGTCATTCATCATCTTCACAAAATTGTCCATCGATCCGCCGACGTACTCTGCGATCACATTTGCCGCATCGTTTGCAGATGCCAGCATGATCGCATACAGGGCAGAACGGACTGTGATTTTCTCCCCGACGGACAGCCAGATCTGGTCGCTGTCCGAATCGATCGGAGCAAGTGCACTCTCAGATGCTTTCACTTTTGTATCCAGGTCACTGTCACTGATGTGTTCCAAGGCGACCAGCATCGTCATGATCTTGGTGATGCTCGCCGGATACAGTTTTGCTTCTGCGTTTTTGCTGTAAAGAAATGCCCCTGTATCCAGATCCATGACAGTTGCACCTTCTGCTTCTACCCAAAACCCTGGGGCCATTTTTTTCAATTCATTTGTCTCTATCGTCCAATCATATGCCTCTGGAGTTTCTTCTACATATTCCTCCGTCTCTTCTGTGTACGTCTCATCATACACCTGTTCATCCTGGGCAATATCTTCTGCCGCAAACAGAACAGTCGGAGAAATGGTTGCAAGTACTATGGCGATGATAAGAAGACATGAGAGAAAATTTCTTTTCTTCATATGCTATCTCCGTTGTTTTCTGAAGTGCAGTTATCTGCTTTCCTTTTTAACCCTTGGTTCTAAGTATATTATAATCATCCTGTTTTTTCAAGATTGTTATTACAGGATAACACTGTCAAAAAGTATCTTTTGTCATTTTTTCTTTTATTTTGCAGAAAATAACCGCCGTTGCCGTGCTTACCAGCGTTCTTTGCGATAGCCGCTCCGGTGATGGCAGAGGGATTGTCGCTTCCGTACTGACTGCGATAGGCGATCACGCTGACCGGTATCAGCTGAAGGGAAGAAATATTTAAGATCAGGAAGGTACACATCTCATTGCTTGCGACTTCTTCGGGCAGACCTTTTTCTTTTTTATTTCTGCCAGTTCTTCCATCGCTTTTAATCCCGCCGGCGTTGCCGCTGATCCAAGCCCGAGAATATTTGCGATCATATTTGCCGCGATATATTCCTGTACCTTATGTCCTTTTGGAATCCCCGGGAAAAGAAAATGGATAAACGGCTTTAATTTTTCGGACCATTTTCTGATCAGCCGGCTCCTCTGGCTATCTCCATCACGCCAACCCAGAGTGCCATCATTCCGGTCATGGTGATGCACAGCGTCACGGCATCTTTTGCCGATGCAAATGCCGCATCTGTCACTGCCTGCATATTTCCCGTGACTGCCCCATAGACGATCCCAAGCAGTATCATTCCCATCCAGAGATTATTCATATTATAGTTTTCACCATTGTGCTTTTATTTATCACAGTTTATGCACTTTTTCATACAAAAATACATTCTCTGTTCTTTTTCCGGCTTGACTATTTTTTCCGCTGCATTTATAATGAAATGCGTATTCGCATGGAGACGTAGCGAAGTGGCCGTAACGCGCCTGACTCGAAATCAGGTTGTCCTCCGGGGCACGAGGGTTCAAATCCCTCCGTCTCCGCTAACTATTCAAATTAATATAAGTTTATACAAAAAAGTACTGTACGGCTCGTTCTATTCACAGTGCTTTTTTGTATAATGGAGGAAAATCTATGCAGAAACAGGATTTTAAGAAACTTTTTGAACATGGACCTGTAATTCTGGACGGTGCGACCGGCTCTAATCTCATGAAAGCCGGTATGCCAAAAGGTGTATGTACCGAAAAATGGGTTCTGGAACATCCGGATACGATCATCCAGCTTCAGAGAGCCTATGCAGAAGCAGGATCTCAGATCATCTATGCTCCTACTTTCGCGTGCAAACCGCATCTCTCTGGCAAATCACGGTCTTTCTGATCAGGTAGATCATTATAACCACGCCCTTGTTGCTCTCTCAAAAGAAGCCGTACAGGGAAAGGCTCTGATCGCCGGAGATATCACCACGACCAGCAAAATGGATGCAGAATACGATGAGCTTCTTTCTGCCTATGAGGAACAGATCACCGCTCTGGTGGATGCAGGCGTGGATCTGCTGATCGCTGAGACGATGATCGGTGCAGACGAAACCATGGCAGTGATCGACGCCGCACATGCTGTCTGCGACCTTCCGATTCTCTGTTCTCTGACCATGCAGGCTGACGGCAGTCTTTTTCTTTGGCGGAAATATTTTCGAGACAGCACCGATGCTCGAAGAGATGGGTGCAGATGCGGTCGGTATCAATTGTTCTACAGGCCTGATCAGCTCGAAAATATTATCCAGAATCTTGCCGGCAGTCTCTCTGTTCCGGTCATCGCCAAACCAAATGCCGGTATGCCGACGATCAACGATCAGGGAATTGCTGTTTATGATATGACACCGGAGTATTTCGGTAAAAGCATGAAACGTCTTGTTGACCTTGGTGCCTCCATGGTCGGCGGATGCTGCGGAACAGATCCTTCTTATATTAAGGCACTTGTAAACGCAATCCGCTAAATTTTCTCTTACCCGGGTCGTATCCAGACCGAACGTATGTGAGGCTTTGCAATAATTTTATCAGCCGATCAGGTGTTGGCATAATAAAAAGACATACATCGCAGGATTTTTCTGTTTTGTATGTCTTTTTTATATAATCATGAATTTTTTCTTATTTTATTTGCTTGCATTTTTTTACCACGCACCGCACTTTGAACTTCCGCCACAAACGTTACTCCTACAGTTAGCTCAATCCAGGCACCCTCGCGTCACACAAAAGGTTCTGCTTAGTCTTCTTTGCATTCCTGTCCTGACACGGTTCACAGATTCCTGTTGCGTAAGACCCAAACGTCAACGCCACTTATAGAAGGCGAGCTTTGCGACTAAAAACCCTCGGATTGGTATCACCCCTGCTGAAGCGGGTTGCAGGAACAGGGCACCGCTAGCTCCCCGGCTGCGTGGTCTAAGTTACTATATCGTGAATCCGCTGTTTTGTCAAGTTTTACTTCGGATTTTACCCCATCAGCCACCAAGCTCTACCATGCGGTTGATACATCTTCCTGCTCCTTCGAGCACGTTCTGCGGAAGGTGGATCTCTTCGCCGCCTCTTCCTTTCAGGCAGTTATAGACATCCATAAGTGTTGTGATCTTCATGTTCATGCAGGTAAGCGGAACTGCCAGCGGATAGAATTTTTTATCCGGACAGGCAAACTGAAGATGCTCTACAATGCTGTTTTCTGTTCCGATGATAAATTCTTTATGTTCAGATTTCTTTGCAAATTCCATGATCCCTGTGGTAGATCCGACATAATCTGCTTTTTTTTCGACAACTTCCTGACGGCATTCCGGATGGACCAGAAGCAGTGCATCCGGGTGATCTGCCCTTGCTTTTTCGACATCTTTTGCACTGACTACGATATGACGCGGGCAGCCACCTTTATAAAAAGCAAAGGTTTTTTTCCGGAAGCTGTTCCGCTACATAGCGTCCCAGGTTCGGATCTGGAATAAACAGGATTTTGTCGTTTTCCAGATGACTGCAGATTTCAACTGCTGATGAGGACGTAACGCATACGTCACATTCTGTTTTCAGTTCTGAAGTTGTATTAATATAGGCGACAACTGCATAATCCGGATACTGTGCTTTTAAGGTGCGAAGACCTTCCAGATCAAGCTGTTCTGCCATCGGGCATCCGGCGCAGGGTTTGGCAGCCATACTTTTTATCCGGGCTTAAAATTTTACAGGTCTCGGCCATAAAACGCACACCGCACATGATCACGCCGCTGCATTTGCTTTTGGATGCCTGTACGCTCAGTCCGTAAGAATCTCCCATATAATCTGCTACTTCCAGAATTTCCTGACCCTGATATGCGTGTGCAAGAATACAGATATCCTGTTCTTTTTTTTTCATTCGCAGGATTTCCTGCTGAATTTCTGCTATTGTCATTCTTCGTTTCCTTCCTGTTTTGTATTCTGCTCCCATGGCTGAAGCGGTGCCAGGAGTCCTGCTTTTTTCAGTTGTTCTTCGATCAGATCCAGTCTCTCTTCGCTTCTTTGCTTCAACCAGATGATAGTGATAACCGGATGTTGCATTACTCAGTGCACTGGAATTACTGTTGTTCAATGCGGTAATAAATTCATTTACATCCTGTCTTGACCTGATATCCATTTCTGCACTGACTCTTCCATAGACTCTGTGGCTGATACTGATATTGCAGATCCTGCCGCCACAGTCCACGATCAGATTCATTTCTTCTGCTGTCTGATTCGATTCATGACGAACTTTAAATTCACGGACGCAAATTTGCTGTCCTGCTGTATCACATATCCTCTTGTTGTTGATAAAATTCCCGGAGTCGCTGCACGAATCACTGCCATATCCTGCACGATCACCTGGCGGCTGACTCCAAACTGGCTCGCCAGTTTTCTTGCAAAGAACCGGTTCATCTGCATTCTGAAGAAAGTTTAAAATTTCATTTCGTCTTTCCGCAGTATTCATAGTCCCAGCTCCTTTCAGACTGCATGAAGGTTCTTCATGGAAATGTCCAGAATCGGAGCAGAGTGTGTCAACGCTCCGCTGGATACGAAATCAACTCCGATTTCACGGATGCGTGCAATATTTTCTTTTGTAATGTTTCCGGAGCATTCCGTCTGTGCTCTTCCATCGATCAGTTCCACAGCCTGTTTCATCACTTCCGGTGTCATGTTGTCGAGCATGATAATATCTGCTCCGGCCTCCACCGCTTCTTTTACCTGCTCTAGGGTTTCTACTTCAATCTCGATTTTGCGTACAAACGGAGCATATTCTTTTGCCATTGTGATTGCTTTTGTGATGCTTCCAGTCGCACCGATGTGATTATCTTTCAGAAGTACACCGTCTGATAAGTTGTATCTGTGGTTGCATCCTCCGCCCACACGCACTGCATATTTTTCAAATACTCGGCAGTTCGGGGTTGTCTTACGGGTATCCAGTAAAGTTACTTTGCTGCCTTCCAGAAGTTTCGCAACCTGTCTTGTATAAGTGGCAATTCCGCTCATTCTCTGCAGATAATTCAGTGCCACACGTTCTCCAGATAACAGTACACGGATGTCTCCGGTAAGCGTTGCCATCAACTCACCTTTTTTTACTTCATCTCCATCTTTGCAGTGAAAATCAATCTCTGTTTTTTCATCCAACATCTGAAAAACTCTTGCATAGACATCCAGTCCGGCGATAATTCCGTCTTCTTTTGCGATCAGATCTACCGTTCCTTTTACCTCGGTCGGCATAACTGCATTTGTAGAAACGTCTTCACTTGTGATATCTTCCTGCAGTGCCATACGGATCAGCTGATCCGCCTGCATTTTCATAGTTATACTATTCATTTGCTTTTTTTCATCCTCTCTATCTCATTCAGCACTTGTTTATGATACCCTTCCAAAATTACATTCTGGTCTTCATATTGATTCAGATCCAGTCGATCTGGTCTGCACATCTCCGGTGCTTCTCCAAATATCATATCATCTGCAGCCTTTCTTGCAAAGACCAGAGATTCCAGAAGCGAATTGCTTGCCAGACGGTTCTTTCCATGAACACCATTACAGCTTGTCTCTCCACAGGCATAAAGTCCACGCATGGAAGTCCGGTCGCTCAAATCTGCCTGGATACCTCCCATAAAATAATGCTGTGCCGGTACAACCGGAATCGGCTCTTTTCTCGGATCAAATCCTTCCTCAATACAGTGCTGATAAATGTTCGGGAAATTTGCATGATCGTTTTTTCACCCAGCGGACGCATATCTTCCCAGACAAAATCAGTACCGTCCTTTTCCATCTGCTCAAAAATCGCCTGACTGAGCAGATCCCTTGGCTGCAGTTCATTCGTAAAACGCTGACCGTTTTTGTCATAAAGAAGTGCACCTTCGCCACGGACAGATTCTGAAATCAGGAAACGTCTTCCCGGTTTATGTGAAAATAAAGTTGTCGGATGGATCTGTATGTAATCCAGATGCTCTAATTTCACCTGATGTTTCATTGCAATACCAAGTCCGTCTCCGGCAATATGCGGATAGTTGGTAGAATTCTGGAAAAGACCCCCGATACCACCGCATGCCAGCACAACAAACTGGGAACGGATCGGATAAACATTATTTTTTGCATCCATTGCAATCACACCGCCGCAGATATTGTCTTTCATATGATATCTACCATCGTCATATACTCACAGATTTCAATATTTTCTTTTGTCTTTACCTGATCCAGAAGCGTCTGCGTAATCTCTTTTCCGGTAATGTCCTCATGGAAGAGGATTCTTGGTCTGGAGTGTGCACCTTCTCTTGTAAATGCAAGCTCGCCATCCTCTGCACGCACAAAATCTACATTTCTCCACAGCAGATCACGGATGATATCGTTGGAACTTCGGATCATCAGATCTACTGCTTTTTTATTATTTTCATAATGGCCGGCACGCATGGTGTCTTCAAAATAGTCCTCGTAATCATCTTCACCACGCAAAGCATGCAGATACCGCCCTGTGCCAGAAACGAATCTGACAGATCCGCCCCCTGCTTTGTAAGCATCAGAATTTTTTTTTTTTGGAAGGTTCAGGGCACAGTAAAGACCTGCGGCTCCGGTACCTACAATAATGGCATCATAATATTCATTCATTTTCTTATACCTCTTTCCTGTCACGGATTTGTTTTGCCATGAGCGACATTATACTACTGGTCTTTGCACGTGTCAAGACACCTGTATATTTTCTACTGCCTTCCTGTTTTAACTCCCATTACTTTTTTCATGGCATCAAAGAAGAATCTCTGCTCTTTTGTAAAAAGAACTGCTTTCACTTTTTTTTCACGGTTTACTTTTTTCTTGTTTTTCCTCTATAATCACCATAGAGCAACCAGCCATGGGAGTTACTAAGTTTTCAGAAGGGGCAAAGTCATGGATAAAAACAAATTAAACCACAATGCTGACAGGGGCAGTAACAAACAGCAGCGGCTGTACCTAAACATCGCTTTTTTCGGTGTTTTCGCCTGTGCCGCCCTGATTTTTTTACTGCTGGCTTTTGATAAAATACCGCCAGTCAGTGAACACAAAAAAGCAGAAAAAGAAACGTTATCAACCGAAGCTCAGTCCGAGACCGGAACCGAGTCTGCCACACCGAAAGAAACACTTGCTTTGCTGAGACAAGCATCACGATCAGCCTGATGGGTGACTGCACTCTTGGCTCTGCTCCGGATTCTGACCAGTACAACAATTTTGATGCTTATCAGTCCGTATATGGTATTGATTATTTCTTCCAGAATGTGAAATCTTACCTGGAAGGGGATGATCTTTCCATTATCAACCTGGAAGGTGCACTGACAACCGCTGAGAATTCAGCCAGCAAGAGCGATGTTTATAAAGGCGATCCTTCCTATGTTTCCGCACTCTCTAACAGTTCGATCGAGGCTGTCAACCTTGCCAACGATCACACCGAAGATTACGGAACCGCCGGTCTGACCGAAACACAGACCACTCTGAAAGACGCAGGGATCACGACTTTTGGCAACGACGATACCTCTGTTCTTGAGATCAAAGGCATCAAGGTCGGACTTGTCGGTATATCTGCCATTGACAAACAGGTAAGTGAGTGCAGGACACAGCTGACAAATGATATCAATGCAGTAAAAGAACAGGGTGCAAACCTGATCATCGTAAATTTCCACTGGGGAGCGAACGGCGAGACAACACCAGACAGCGACCAGACAACACTGGCACACGCAGCGATTGATGCAGGGGCAGATCTGGTAGTCGGACATCATCCTCACGTTCTGCAGGGTATGGAAGTTTATAATGGAAGAACTATCTTCTACAGCCTGGGAAGCTTCTGCGATGGCGTAAATATGTACCCGGACGACATGGATACCGTTATTTTCCAGCCGACCTTTACTTTCAGTGCAGGCAAAGAGCTGACCCAAACAACGAATTCCATCATTCCTTGCACGATTTCTTCCGACAGCACATTCAACAACTATCAGCCGACACCGGCCGAAGACAGTGAGAAGACCAGAATCGAAGAAAAGTCAAAGAACTGAGCAATCAGATCGGAAACAGCATTTCCGGAGATAATTCCGATGCAAACAGTACATCTGACTCCGCAAATACCACAGATTCAAACAGCACATCCGGCTCAGATGGAAATACAACCGCTTCCTCTGAAAGTGAGACTTCTTCCGAAAGCGAAACTTCCTCTGAGACAAGTTCAGACGGAAGCAAAGCAGTGATGGCAGCGATAATTCCGCTTCTGACGGAAACAACTCCACAAAACTGTTTTTACCGGAATAAAAATTTACCGTTGGTTTCCTGGCAGATGTAAGGAATGGAAATGCCGCACATTTTAAAATACTGTTTGCAAATGAACAGTATTGCATGTTCAAATGAACGAATTCCCCGAAGGGCACGTAAAAGTGCCTTCTTGGGAATTGTTCATTTTGCACATTGCCATACTTTCTTGAACAGCCATAGTTTTTTAAAACACTTCATATCATATTTTACACGCTGGCAGGAAACGCAGCGTGTCAGGAGATTGTTTTCGAATCATTATGGCGTGCTATTTTACACAACTATTTTTTTATAACATTCATTTGTACATTCTAAAACCTCCGCTGTATACTTTCGCCGATATCACAGACACGATCGGCACAGTCAGTACAATCCCCAATGTTCCTGAAATTCCTTTTATTACTTCAATACCGATCGAATACATATTTACTACCTGAAGGTACGGCATAATGTATGCATAAATTAAGATCATCGTATTGATCGCTCCTCCAGTAAATGCGAGGATCAGTGTATTTGACATGGTACCCATCATATCTTTTCCCACATGTATCCCTGACTTAAACAGTTCTTTCGCCGTCAGCTCCGGTCTTTTATTATGGATTTCTTCTATTGTCGAGGAAATAGAAACTGCAACATCCATGACTGCTCCAAGAGATGCAATCAGGATACCGGAAAACAGTACTCCGCCTATCTGAAATTTACTGTTCTGAGACACATACACCATCGTTTCGATATCTTCAATGTTATAACCTGTGATTCTGGTTATTTTTCCAAATACTGTCGCAAATATGCCTGCGATCAGTACGCCTGATATCGTTCCCGTCATAGCACAGATTCCTTTTTGTACTTCCGCAGATCAGATAAATCGAAACAATCGTCACCACGATCACCACTGCAACTGCCGCCAGGAAGGAGAGACACCTATGTACATCAGCGGAATGTATAAGTAAATAATGCAGATAAAGGTAAAAACAAGTGCCAGCATAGATTTCAGTCCACGTTTTCCGCCAACCAGAAATAATGCCGCTCCTAAAACTGCAACGATCAGCCATATAAAATTACCTCTGTCATAGCCATAAATACTTCCTGACAGTTCATCTCCATAACTGCTCAGCTGCACGATCACATTCGTTCCCTTTTTGCAATAAGTTCCGTAAAGATAACCATTCATGTTGTTTGCTTCGCATATTTTTTTCCTTTATATTTTCCTGATGTGATCTCTACTTTCACATTCTGGCTTCCGCCATTGACTTCTTTGTTTACTGTGTTATCCTCTACAACCTCAACAACTTTTGCTTTTTACAAAATAAAAATTATCATCTGAAAGCAAAGGAACTCTGGTTATATTGGAATTAAATAACCAAAGTCCCGTGCATGAAGATTATGAGGAAAACCACAAATATTGCATTTGAATATTTTTTCATTTTCCGAATCCTCTGTTTTAATATAGTTCAGTTCTGCAACCATTTGCTTTGTGGCTCGCCGCCTGTAAAGTCGAAAGCCACCTCACATCTTATGTGTTTCGTCTGAAAATTATTTTGTTTTTACTTTAAATGTAATCTTCTGCTTTCCAAAGGAAGCCGTTACTTTTACTTTCTTTTTGCTCTTTTTCACAGCTTTCATTTTTCCTGTACTGGAAATTTTTACAACTTTTTTGTTTGAAGTTTTGTATTTTACGTTCTTTCCTGTAACACCGTTGATAGTCAGGCTGAGCTGTACCGTTTTGCCTTTCTTTAAAGCAATGGTTGAACCTGCTTTTACTGTCTTCTTTCCTGCTTTCAGCTGTAATTTTGCTGTTGCAAAGCAGGCGTTACGTTGTTGTCTGTATTGTTGCCGTTATTATTGTTGTTATTGTCATTTTTGTTTGTTTCTTTTTTTCTGCAGATTTACTTTTGCTTCCAGAAGACTGTCATACTGATTTTCAAATTTTTTCTTTGCAATGAGCAGCTGCAGATATCCATAGTCTTGTCCAGTAAAGTTGAGAATCCGGCTTTTAAAGCAGTGCTGTCGCCTCGCTTATAATCACTCTGAGCATAGCCATAGTAATTCAGCATATCATTTGCATTATCTGCATCATTCGTCTTATCATATACGGTCGCCAGCTGTGCCGCACCTTTATCCTCTGCTGTATATTTCATCAGGTCTTCGGTGCTGCAATTTCGCTCTGCAGTTTATTCCAGGATGCTTCTGTATAACCATCGTTTTTGATTTCTTTTGCCTGTGCGATCAGATCCTTCATGGAAACCTTTTCGCCTGTTTTGTAGAGTGTATAATCATCTGCATATTTGTTTCCATTGTAATCGTATGTTTTGATAACGATGGATTCATCCGAAAAATCAATGGTTGAGAATGTCGGAATCTGTGTGTTGGAACGCTCTGCGATGTAATACTGTTTTGTGGTTGCCAGTTTATAGAACTTACTTCCTGATGCAGAACCGGCCGCAATGTAAAGTGTTCCTTCCGGATTGATCGCTACAGAATCATCATACTGGATCGCTGTTCCGTCTGCCATCAGATAGGATCTTGCATAAGAATGATCATGTCCGGTTAAGCACATATCAATACCGAACTCATCCATCAGCGGTGCAAACAGTGCTCTTAAGTTTGCTCCGTCTGTGTCAGAGTGCGGCTGACCGGAACCATAGATGTCGTGATGGAACATAACAACTTTCCATTTCGCATCCGGATTGCTTTCCACTGCTTTTTTTCAGAAGTTCTCTGTGTTCAACGGTATTTCTGTTGTTGCTGTTCAGACTGATAAACAGTACGTTTCCATAGCTGAAGTAATAGTCAGAACCAGAGTTTGTGCTTCCAAGTCCGTCTTCTGAATTCGGATTATTGTAGTGATATTTATAATCGGTTCCTTTGCTCTCGTGATTACCAATGGTCGTTGCCAGCGGGAGCATTCTCAAAAGTGCCGGATAAGTAAATCCTGCATATTCGCTTTCTCTGACATTCTTTCCATCTGAACTGTCTGTTCCTGCATAGTCAATCTGGTCTCCTGCCGACAGAATAAAGCTTGCATTTGGTGCTGTGATCTTTGCCTGTTCCAGAGTTTTATTCCAGTTAAAGGTATCTACTGCAATATTGATATCATCGGCAGTTCCCTGACCCTGTGAGCCGGATGCTCCGATCTGCGGATCACCTACGAGAATTGTCTGAAAATTTGTTGTTTTTTTGTTGTATAGGACTGAACTTCACTCCAGTTTGGATTTTTTACATCATCGGTATAACTGTAATAATAGGTTGTATTTTCTTCAAAAAGTCCTTCAACCGTAACTTTATTAGATGCTTTATATGTATTTTTCTGATTCGAACGATTGATCTCCGTTGCCGTTCCTTTAAATTCCTGTGCATCGCTCAAATCTTTTTTTTTCCGATTTTTACTGCCGGCTCGCCCTTTTTTCTGGCTGTACCATGCAAATCCCAGATCTTTTGCTGTCTTACCAGGTGTTAAGATAATTCTTGATGAATCATAGGATTCACCTTCTCCGGTAAGATTTCCCTGATCGTCTGTAAATTTTTTTTTATTCCAGATATTATCTTTCCAGGTGGCATAATCTGAAATATTCTGTGTATCTGTAAATAATGTGCTGCTTGCACTTGTCTCTCCATATGCAAAAACATTGACCGGTGCTGATGTTGTTGCTACTGTTACTGCCATTGTCGCAGCTGATGATCTGCAAAGCTTTCATTTTCTTCATATTTTTATTCTCCTCTGCCTTCACAGGCTCTTTTTAAATGCATTTTGATTCTTTTATTGATAAGTCTTATCATTTGGCAGTATACAGGTGTTATGTAAAGACAGTTTGCGGATATGTGTAAAATCTAAGTAAATTTAACTTTCTTTTTTTTCCCCTTGACTCTTTAAAAAATCACTTAACATGGTCTTTGCATTCTTCCTGAAGAACTCCTTTTGTCAGTTCCACCTGATGATTGAAGCGATCCATCTGCAAAATATTTAAAACGGAACCGGCACAGCCAGCCTTCGGATTCATGCTTCCGATGACTACCCGGGATACTCTCGCCTGAACGATTGCCCCGGCACACATCTGGCATGGTTCTAACGTAATGTACATCGTACATCCTTCCAGTCTCCAGTCACCAAGTTTTTTGCTTGCTTTCCTGATCGCATTGAGTTCTGCATGGGAAAGTGTATTTTTATCGGTGTTTCTGCGATTGTAACCACGTGCGATAATTTTATCTTCATAAACGATCACGCGACCAATCGGAACTTCATCCAGTGCTTTTGCTTTTTTCGCCTGTCGGATGGCTTCCTTCATATATTTTTCGTCTGTTGTCATATTTTTCTTTTGCCTTTCTGTAAATGTGGTATACTGGAAGCATCATGCAATTTTAATTCCAGGAGGTTTTTATGAATATTCATGGTTTTATCACTTTAACTCTATTGGATTACCCGGAGCATCTCGTCGCTTCCATCTTCCTTGGCGGCTGCGATCTGCGATGCCCTTTCTGTCAGAATGGAAACCTTGTCCTTTCGCCGGAAAATGAACCTTCCATCTCCGAAGAAGAAGTGCTTGCCTTTCTGAAAAAAAGAAGCGGTATTCTCGAAGGAGTCTGTATCAGCGGCGGTGAACCTACGCTGTATCGCGAACTGCCGGATTTTATATCAAAAATCAAAGCTCTTGGATATCTTGTGAAATTGGATACAAACGGAACAAATCCGGAAATGCTTCGTTTTCTTTATGAAAATCATCTTCTTGATTATATTGCCATGGACATCAAAACGCAACCAGAACAATATGTAAAAGTTTCGGGCTGCAGCCGGATCTTTGCAGGCACACAGAAACTTCTGCAAAATATCAATCTTTCAAAAGAATATATTATGTCCTTCGGCATAGATTATGAATTTCGCACAACCGTTGTAAGGGAACTGCACGACGAGGAAGATTTCAGAGAAATCGGAGCATGGCTTTTCCGGCTGCAGCCGCTATTATCTGCAGCCTTACCTGGAATCCGAACACATTCTTGCTTCCATGAGAAATCCAGATGTCTGTTTTCACGCTCCTGATACAGAATCTCTGCATCGTTATATTGAAATTCTTAAAAGACAATTCCAAATGTGGAATTGCGCGGAAAAAGATATCAAGTAAATAATTTTGGGCACATCTAAATTCCGTTTTACTGTCTCAACATTAAGTGCTTTAATCTGTTTTTCATTATACAAAAATGCCTGTGACATTTTATAATCCAAAAACGTCACAGGCACTTATTTTTATTCCGAGCATATTTCTTTTATTTAATTTTTACACTCTTTGGTAATCCGCTTGCTCGAAGCAATTTTGTATAAAGTTTCTTTTTTGATTTCGGAACTTTCACAACAGCATTCTTTGAAATACCTTTGAAAGCATTGCTTCCGATCTTTTTCAGGTTCTTGCTTTTAATTATAATTTTCTTCAGATTTTTACAGTTTTGAAATGCACTTTTACCAATCTTTTTCCGTTGTTTTTCCAACAACCAAAGTTCTTACCTTCTTATTTCCTTTCAGTGCATTTTTTGCTACGGATGTAACCTTATATTTTTTTCCATTCAGTTTTACTGTACTGAAAATTCTCAGGTTCTTCTTTTTGTCACCATTCACTGTACTGGTAATCATCTTTGCAGTATTTTTTTCCGGTTATGCGGTATGTAAAAATACCTATCTTATTCTTATTCTGATCCGGAGCCTGAGACGGTGTCTCCGGCGTCTGTGATTCCTCTGTCTCAACCGGCTTTTTTTCCAGTCTTTGCGATTGCATCCTCGATTGCTTTTGCCATCTGGTCTACTTCCGCCTGCTCCGTGATATTCTTTCCACGTATCACTTTATCGATTGCTTCCTGTACTGCTGAAAAGTCTTTGTAATCGTCCTTCTTCAACGCATTTGCTTTTCGATCGCTTCATCCACTTTCTTATAATCTGCGTCTTTGTACGTCAGAGTAAATGTTTGTGTATGGGTTGCTGTATCAGCTGTAATGGTAATTTCTGTATTTAAAGTCTCACAGTTGTCAGCAGTGATTTCCACCGGATAAGTGCCTGCTTCAAGTTCAGCAAAATTTGCCGTTTCCTGTCCATTTACTTTTATGACCGCACCTGTCAGTCCAGATGGAGTCACAGTAAAGAAAACGGAATATTTTACATTCGGCAAAAGCGGTGTTTCACCCTGACTGAAACGATAGATACCGCCAGCAAAGCACTGATTTCATTATAGAAATCTTCTGTTTTCATATACTCGATCGTTTTCGCTGTACCTGCCCCATCTTTATTTGCACAGGCAGATACATTTTCCGTCTCGGCAAAGAAATTATTTTCAAAAGTTGCCAGAGCTTTATCGGAACTGTCTTTTTTTCCTGCGATTGCACCAAAACGTTTACGGAAGTGTGGCAGTATACTGCGTCAGATCAATTTCGCCGCCAAAATAGCAGTGGCTGACTGTATTATCACTGCCGTCCTTTGAATTCGTGCCAACCACACCAACAATACCGCCCATATCCGTGATTCCTTTTCCAAGTGGTGTCAGTTTACCGGTTGAACAGCAATTTATAATTTTTGCAGTTCCGCTGATCTGACCTGCGATCCCTCCAGTTTGAGGAGCGTAAGACTTTATATCTCCGGAATTAGAACAGTAACGTATTTCCGAAGTTCCCATGACCATTCCTGCAATTCCACCTACGTAAAAACTGCTCACATCATTGGTTATTGTGATATTACCTTTATTTTGACAATATTCTATTACTGTATTTTCTGCATATCCACACAACCCGAAAGTTCCGTTGATATACTTGTCATGATTATTGAACACTACTTCCGATATACAATCAGAAATTTTTGCACCATCCGTATATCCGGCAAGTGTACCTAAAAATACATATCCTTCCCCGGCATCATCAATATTCCCTTTGAGCGTCAGTCCGGAAATTTCCGCCCCCCCAAGGAATCCGAATAATCCTCCAATATCCTCTTTTCCATACATTGAAGCATAATCAATATTTGAAATACTATGACCGTTTCCATAAAATTTACCACTGAAATAATGTTCAACATCTCCTTCGTCATTGGTACATCCGATCGGCGTCCACTCAACACCTGTCAGATCCAGATCTGCTTCAAGAGATACCACCGCATTTGTCCTGTTATCGTACTTACCGGCATTTACATCTTTTGCAAATTGCAAAAAGTTCGTCAACGGCTGTGATAACTGTCTTGCTTTCCTGCCCGTTTTCTTCTGCCAGTGCTGTCGCTGGAACAAGCGACATCACAAGGCACAATGTAAGCATAAAACTCAGTAATTGTTTTTTCATACTTTTTTCCTCCTGTCAGATAATGTCAAAATTTACATTTGCTGATTTTATGATGCCAGGGTCAAAAGGTCTAAATCCACATGAGCTTGCTCATAGGTGGATGAAAGACCTTGGGGGACCTGCTCCGATATGAGCATAAAAGTGGGATGATAATCCCACGATATGCGAATACTGGTGAGGATTGTGGAAGTGCAACGCACGGAACAATCCGCAGGCATCATAGTTGGGGACTTTTGACCCCATCATCATTTTATTATAACAGAAAACATTTTTAAATGGAACTAGCCAAACGGTTAGTATGTTGCGGTCTACAATATTTTTACAAAAGTATTTATATCAGATTTTTTTGCACCAGTAACCAAAGGTCTGTTCTTTTATTTCCGATGTCCGCTCTGCTTTTGCCCTGCGAAACTCCGGAAACCGAACATTTCTGCCATATTTTTTTCGCCATAAAATCCAGGGATTCCAAGAATATAGCCTCCCTCTTTACTTTTTCCTATCATCAGATGCTGATGCTGATAATATCCATGCATCAGAAAACTGTTGCTTCCCTGCCGCAGACCTTTCTGCCAGAGAATTTTTAAGTCCGATGGCTGAATGCGAATTGCATCTTCTATCTTTTCATCCTGCACCGGCTGAAAATGTATATAACGTGCTGTGGCACGATTCCATCTGGTATCCGTTCCCGGCTCGCAGCCCTGACATTTGTTTTCTGTTTCTGCACTTCTGATTTCGTTCTCGTTTTCAGATTTTCCGCAGTTTCTTTTTGTGGTATTTCTTCATCTGTTTCTTTTGGTCTTTCTTTCTGTGATACTGCATCCTGTAATTCCTGCGATATTTTTTTCTGATACTTCTTTTTGAAATGTTTCTTCCGATATTTTTTCTGATATATCTTTCATTGGTACTTTTTCTGGTATTTCTTCTGCCACTTCTTTTGAGAATATTTCTTCCTGTATCTCTTCTGCTGTGATTTCCGGCTCCTCTTTCGCATGTTCCGTTATATCCGGATTTATATTTTCTTCCTGCAATTCCTGATCAGCTTCTGACTCTGTAGATTTTTCGCTTTTTTCGTTTTCCTTAATCCCAACATTTTCTTTATCTGTTTCATTTTCTTCAACGGCTTCTTTATCCGTTTCACTCTTTTTTGACATTTTCTTCGTCTGTTTCTGCCTTTATTTCTTCTGGTTTCCCAAGATTTTCGATCGCAATCGGCTCATCATCGAAAACGGTCATCCAGTTTCTACCACTCTGGCTTCTGATATAGATTCCACAGACTTGTTCAAAACGACAGGATTCTTCCACAAACGGTTCTTCTGGAACGGTAAAACGCCGGTCAAATCCACTGCCCTGTGTCTGCCCTTCTCCGATCAGGAGAATAATAGGATTGTTTTTTCTGCTCTCTTTTGGCTGTCGCACAATTCCGAATACTTCTGTTTTTCCATCCAGCATTCTTATATTTTGAATATGTATCTGGATGCGGCAAATGGCATTTCGCAGTTCTATTTTTTGCAAACCCTGTATTCTGCATCTTCTTTCCATTTACATATTCATAAATATAAGCCACAAAACGATGATAATCTGCCATCCATCTCGTCCTCCACAGACCTCGATTTTCTGGTGTGATTATATGCTCGTTTTGTGGCTCATATGCAAGGCAGATATTTCTGCCCTCTGTATCACAGAACTGTAACCATTTTTTCCGGTTCTTTTATATTCTTCTTTGCTCCTGTTTCTCTTGCAACTTTTGCAACTGCCGCAGATACTGCTTCTTTTACTCTCGGATCAAATGGATCCGGAATAATGTAATCTGCCCTCAGTTCACTTTCATCGATCAGGTTCGCAATCGCATGTCTTTGCCGCTGCGTTCATCGGATCATTGATATCTTTTGCACGTACATCCAGTGCACCGCGGAAGATTCCCGGGAATGCCAGTACGTTATTGATCTGATTCGGGAAGTCACTGCGTCCGGTACCGACTACGGGCTGCTCCTGCCTTCATTGCCAGATCCGGCATGATTTCCGGAACCGGATTTGCCATAGGGAAAAGGATCGGATCTTTTGCCATGGTCTTTACCATTTCTTCCGTTACGGTTCCCGGTGCGGATACTCCGATAAATACATCTGCACCTTTCAGTACGTCAGCGAGGCTTCCTGCCTGTTTTTCTCTGTTGGTGATCGGCGCCATCTTTGCTTTTTTCTTCATTCAGACCTTCTCTGCCTTCATAGATGGCACCCTTGCGGTCGCACATGATAACATTCTTCAATCAAGCTCGATCAGCAGTTTGATGATCGCACTTCCGGTCGCTCCTGCACCGGACATAACTACTTTGATATCTTCGATTTTTCTTCCGGTAAACTTCAGTGCATTCAGCAGTCTGCTTTGCTGTTACAACGGCCGTTCCATGCTGGTCGTCATGAAATACCGGAATGTCGCGGCGTTCTTTTAGTTTTCTTTCAATTTCAAAGCATCTCGGTGCAGAAATATCTTCCAGATTGATGCCTCCGAAACTTCCGGCAAGAAGTGCCACCGTATTGACGATCTCGTCTACATCTTTTTTGCGAATGCAAAGTGGAAAAGCATCCACATCGCCAAATTCTTTAAACAAAGCACACTTTCCTTCCATAACCGGCATACCTGCTTCCGGTCCGATATCTCAAGTCCGAGTACTGCTGTGCCGTCCGTTACGACAGCCACCAGGTTTCCTCTTCTTGTATACTTATAAGACAAATCAACGTCTTTTGCAATCTTCAGGCAAGGTTCTGCAACTCCCGGTGTATAGGCCACTGCCAGATCTTCCGGTGTCTCAATTTTTTGCTCTGCTGATCACTTCGATTTTTCCATTCCATTTTTCATGCTGATTTAAAGCAAATTCTTTTTTATCCATTTTTATTTTCCTTTCTTTTTCGGATACAATTTGCATAGTAATTCTGTACTCTTATCATTACCAGATGACTGTCTGTTTACAACCATCTTTATCAAATCTGCATGAACACCTGACGTTTTCTTTTCTCACCCGTAACTGTTCTGTATCTTTACAGCTACTTTCACCCTTTAATAACCTGTTACGCGAAATCCTTTTTCACCTGGGCTGCAACGGCATACGCCTTGCTTCTATGTCTGTGATCCGTATGGATCTGGCTTCATAGAGGCGAGCAAGGAGGCGGTCTATATCCGAATCCCGTCCCTGTACTTCCATCTCGACCCTTCCGTCACAAAGGTTGCACACCCATCCGGTCAGCCCGAGATCATCGGCGGCATACTTCGCCTGATAACGAAATCCTACCATCTGCACATCTCCGGAAAAATAAAAATGTTTTCTTACTTTATCCCTCATAGACTTTCTCCTTTGCCTCTGCCTGATTTTTTCATTCTGTATAAAACAGTTATAATTTATGCCTTAATATTTTCCAGCACTTTTACCAGATAATCCCACATACGTGCGGTAGAAGAAATGGAAAGAACTTCTTCTGTTGTATGGATATCCTTCATGGTCATCCAAAGGAAACTGCATCCAGACCTTCGATCTTCTCATAGAAAAGACCACATTCCAGACCTGCATGGATCGCTTTTACTTCCTATCCGTCTCCGAACAGCTCTTTGTAAGAATCTACCATAATGTCACGCAGTTTGGATTCTTTGCGGTACTCCCATGCCGGGTAGTCGCCCTCTGTTACACAGTCTCCGCCCAGGAATTCGCTGAGGTAGCAAACCTTTGCAGTCAGTGCATCTTTTTGCACTGTCAATGCCGCTTCGCACACTGCTGACAATTTTGCATTCTTCTTCGTTTAGCATCAGAATACCAGGGTTGATAGATGTCTCTACCAGTCCTTCGATGGAACCGCTCATTTTCTGGATGCCATATGGCACCTGTACCAGGAAGAAAATAATCTTTTCCTGACTTACCTGCTCCAGAGCTTTTTCGGTTGTCTCACCGATTTTTTCACAGTCACGGTAATGCCTTCATCGGTTCCGGTATATTCCGTTCTCCAGTCATTCTGAAGTTTCTCTCTTTGCAGCAAAAAATTGCTTCTTCTGCTTCTTTATCTGCAACAAAAACAGCTTTTGACAGTCTCGGGATCGCATTGTCCTTTGTGCCGCCTTCCAGTGCTGTCAGGCAGAACGGGATATCCTGTTCCAGTGTAAATAAAGCCTGTCCGATCAGTTTGTTGGAGTTTGCTCTGTTTTTATCAATCTCTGCTCCTGAATGTCCGCCGTTCAGTCCGGAAATAACCAGCTCATATTTTTCTCCGCTTACCTCCTGATATCTGACCGGAATCGTTGTGATTGCAGAAAGTCCGCCTGCACAGCTTACCCACAGATATCCTTCTTCTTCGGAATCCATGTTGATCAGGTATTTACCTTTCAGCTGTGAGCAGTCCAGAGCTTTTGCTCCGAGAAGTCCTACTTCCTCATCTGTTGTGATAACCACTTCCAGTGCCGGATGTTTCAATGTATCATCATCAAGAATTGCCAGTGCATATGCAACTGCAATTCCGTCGTCTCCGCCAAGTGTTGTTCCGTTCGCAGTAACATAATCGCCTTCAATCATCAGATCCAGGCCATCTTTTTCAAAGTCGTGTGTGGAATCTGCTGTTTTTTCGCAGACCATATCACAGTGTCCCTGCAAAATAACGACTGGTGCATCTTCGTATCCTGCGGATGTCGCTTTTGCGGATCACAACATTGTTGCTGTCATCCTGACTGCACTCCAGGTTACGTTCTTTTGCAAACTGTACCAGATAATCACTGATCTGTTTTGTATGATAGGAACCATGTGGAATTTTACAAAGCTCCTCAAAATAATAAAATACTTTTTTCCGGTTTTAAACCACTTAAAACACCCATTTTCATTTCCTCCAGACATTTTTATTGTCGTCCGAATCCAGACAGCACTTCCATTGTATAATTAAATATTTTCTGATACGTTTCCGCATCAAAGTGTACGCCGTCCTGTGTGGAATATCCACTCTCCAGCAGATAGGAATTTGTCTCTATCCAACCAGTCTCTGACGGAAGATTATTATAAAGAATATTGTTAAAATTCGCAATATCCTCATTGGAAATATACGGATGGTTTTCTACCGGATTTACTGACATATAGTAGACTTCGGCTCCTTTTTTCCATCCACTGAGGAATTTTCTCTTTCAGAAGATCAATATATCCCCATGCATTTCCAAGATCGTTGACTCCCATATTGATAATGATCACAGATCCCTGCGTCACTGACTCATCAATCTCTCCAACGGCAGTATCCTGAAACCAGGATAATCCCGCTGAAACCTGACCGATCCACACGCAGCCGGAATCTCCGACTGTTTCATGCATGCCGACCGTCCTGGAATCTCCGACAAAAATATACTGCGTCACATCAAACGATGTCTCGCGCTCTGCTCTTCCGTTTGTTGTTCTGTTTCCACTTCTTTGCGTCTCCGTCTGTTCTTCTTTTTCCGACATTATTTGTGTTGCTTTGCTTACTGCAACAGCATTGGTACGGATACAGCTGAAATTGTATTCTTCCAGACAATCCCACGCCATATCCAGCAGCACTTCTCTTGTCGGTGTACCAAGCGGTGCCTTCGCCCCGGCTGTAAATGCCGGAATAAAAAAGCAAACACAGAAGCAGAATCCATCTGCTAAACTTTCTTTTCTTCATGATCACATCATTCCAGTTCAAATGCTCCTGTATAAAGCTGATAATATTTGCCTTTTTCGGCGATCAGCTTATCGTGAGATCTCTCTCAATAATACGTCCCTGCTCCAGCACCATTATAACATCAGAATTTCGTACTGTCGACAGTCTGTGTGCAATAACAAATACGGTACGTCCTTTCATCAGGGCATCCATACCTCTCTGTACGATTGCCTCTGTTCTGGTATCAATCGAAGACGTAGCCTCATCCAGGATCATAACCGGCGGATCAGCTACCGCTGCTCTTGCGATTGCGATCAGCTGACGCTGTCCCTGTGAAAGGCTTCCGCCATTTCCTGTGATCACCGTATCGTAACCATTCGGAAGCAATCGGATAAAGTCATCCGCATTTGCAAGTTTTTCTTTGCATAGACTTCCTCATCCGTTGCATCCAGTTTTCCGTAACGGATGTTTTCCATGATCGTTCCGGTAAACAAGTTTGTTTCCTGCAGAACCACACCAAGAGAACGTCTCAGGTCTGCCTTTTGATCTTGTTGATATTGATGTCATCGTAACGGATTTTTCCGTCAGCCAGATCATAGAAACGATTGATCAGGTTTGTGATCGTTGTTTTTCCGGCTCCGGTGGAACCGACAAACGCCACTTTTTGTCCCGGTTCTGCATACAGACTGATATTGTGGAGCACGATCTTTTCTTCATTATAACCAAAATCTACATCATAGAACCGCACTTCGCCACGCATTTTTTGTGTAAGTCAGCGTTCCATCGCCATGCGGATGTTTCCATGCCCACAGTCCGGTTCTTTCTTTTGATTCCGTCAGTTCACCGTTCTCGTCATATTTTGCATTGACCAGTGTAACGTATCCTTCGTCAACTTCCGGCTCTTCATCCATCAGTTTAAAAATACGTTCTGCTCCGGCAAGTGCCATGACAACCATATTCAGCTGATTTGAAATCTGACTGATCGGATTCATAAAGCTTCTGCTCAGCTGCAGGAAAGATGCGATCGTACCGACCGTCATACCGCCTGCACCGCCAAGAGCCATTGTGCCTCCGATTGTTGCCAGCGGCCCATACTGCAGGTTTCCGAGGTTACCCATGATCGGCATCAGGATATTTGCGAAACTGTTTCTTTGCGGATGCATCCTTGCATAATTCTTCGTTTTCTGGTCGAAAATCTCTTTTGCTTTCTCTTCGTGACAGAATACTTTGATAACTTTCTGTCCGTTGATCATCTCTTCGATATAACCATTTACATCACCAAGAGCTTTCTGCTGACGTATAAAATAATAACCACTCTTTCCGGCAACACGGCCTGTCACTTGAAGCATGATAAATACAAAGCAGAGTACAAAAATGGTAAAAGCTGCCAGCTTGTGAAAAGCATGGCAAAAAACACAGAAATAATTGTGATCAGAGGAGAACATCTGCGGGATACTCTGTGCAAGCATCTGACGCGACGTGTCCGTATCGTTCGTATAATGGCTCATAATATCGCCATGTGTATGCGTATCAAAATAACGGATCGGCAGTGTCTGCATATGTTCGAACATCTCGTCTCGAATACGTTTTAACGTTCCCTGTGCGATACTTACCATCGTTCTGTTGTAAAACAGGCAGGCAAGGATTCCCACTGCGTAAATACATCCCATGATCAAAATGGAACGGAACAGCGGTGCAAAGTCCGGTGTGGCTGCCCTGAAGCAGTGGTGTGATATAACTGTCGATCAGTGTCTGCAGATACAGTGAGCAGGACACCATGGCAAGTGCATTGACCACGATACAGATCAGGACAGCGACAAAAACGCAGTTTATAATGTCCGATATAAGACATCAGTCTTTTTTACAACATCTTTATTTACTTTTGCCATTCCTTCCGGTCCTTTTTTGTTATTCGGCTGTCTCATCTTCGCTCCTTTCACCTGAGAATAGTAAACCTCCTGATAGATCTCATTGGATGCAAGCGGCTCTTCATGCGTGCCAACCGCAGAAATATGGCCTTTATCCATAACAATGATCTTGTCCGCATCCTGTACCGATGAAATACGCTGTGCGATGATAAATTTCGTTGTATCCGGGATTTCCTCCCGGAACGCCTGCCGGATCAGTGCATCCGTCTTTGTATCCACTGCACTGGTGGAATCATCTAAGATCAGAATCTTTGGCTTTTTAAGAAGGGCTCGTGCAATACAAAGTCTCTGTTTCTGACCGCCGGATACATTGCTTCCGCCCTGCTCAATGTATGTATTGTATTTGTCCGGGAATGTCTGGATAAAATCGTCAGCCTGGGCGAGCTGACAGACATGAATCAGCTGTTCATCTGTCGCATTTTCATTTCCCCAGCGTAAGTTTTCTTTGATCGTTCCGGAAAACAGCACATTTTTCTGAAGAACCATCGCTACCTGATCACGCAGAGCTTCCAGATCATATTTTCTTGTGTCCAGACCGCCTACTTTCAGGCTTCCTTCTGTGACATCATAAAGTCTCGGGATCAGCTGAACCAGCGTTGTCTTTGCCGAACCGGTTCCTCCGATGATACCAACCGTCTCACCGGATCTGATATTTAAATTAATATCAGAAAGACAGATCTTATCCTTTTTCCCTGTGTAGCTGAAGCTTACATGATCAAATACAACGGAACCGTCTTTTACTTCTGTTACCGGAGATTCTCCATTTGTAAGGTCGCTTTTCTCATTAAGAATCTCTACAATACGCTCTGCAGATGCTCTGGAAATAATGATCATAACAAATACCATCGACAGCATCATCAGACTCATAAGAATCTGCATCGCATAAGAAACAAGGCTCATCAGCTGACCGGTAGACATACCATTTACCGGATCATTTCCGGTTGTAACGATCAGTTTTGCACCAAACCAGAAAATCAGAATCATACATGCATACATGCAGAACTGCATCAGCGGCATATTGAATGCGATCAGTTTTTCTGCAAATGTAAAATCGTTATAAATCGATGTGGAAATTTTTTCAAATTTCTCAATCTCATGATCCTCACGGACATAAGATTTCACAACACGGATTCCGTGAAGATTTTCCTGCACAACATTGTTCAGTTTATCATAAGTTTTGAAAACTTTTTCAAATACTGGATGTGCATGTGTCATAATAAAATACAGTCCGATGCCAAGAATCGGTGCCGCCGCCAGGAAAATCACTGCCATCTCGGAATTTACCTGAAATGCCATAAACATAGAAAAAAAAAACAAGCATGATCGGTGCACGGACTGCCATACGAATGATCATCTGATATGCATTCTGCACGTTGGTAACGTCCGTTGTCAGACGCGTTACGATACTTGCCGTTGAAAATTTATCAATATTGGAGAAAGAAAAATTCTGTACATTGTAATACATATCCTTTCTCAGGTTCTTTGCAAATCCGGCAGATGCCCGTGCGGCAAATTTACCGGAAAGCACACCGAACATCAGTGAGATCATCGCTGTGACAGCAAGCAGAATACCCATCTTCCAGATATATCCCAGGTTCTGTGCCTGAATACCGTAGTCGATCAGTCTTGCCATCAACATCGGAATGATCACTTCCATGATTACTTCAAGCGTGACCATCGCCGGAGACAAAAGGGAATCCTTCTTGTACTCACGGATGCTCTTCATCAGTTTCTTAATCATGATTGGCCTCCTTATTATCTTTTTTTTTCGTAACATTTGTTTTTTATCGAACATTCCAGATCTTCTATGAGGTTCTCGCGAATCTTCTGTGTCAGCTGAAACAGACAGTCAATATCGTCCGCTGTCATATCCTTTACCAGCAAACGCTCCATTCTCTGGATATGCTGTATTACAAGATGACTGGCTTCATAGCCTTTTTCTGTCAGGACAATTTTCTTCAGTCTCGCATCCCCGGGATAAGACTGCATTTCAATATATCCATTTTGCTCCATTTTCTGTAAAATACCGGCAACAGTAGAGCGTGTAAGGCAGAAACGCTTCACAATATCCCGTGGAAAAAGATCCTTTTCTGGATTTTCTTTGATATACTTTATAATCCCGCCCTGGACATACTGGAGATCATAAATTCCACTTTTTTTCTTATCGTACTCAATTTTTCGATATAAAAGATTGGATAATGACAAGATCTCTCTGCCCACTTCACGTTTTTCTCCAAAATCCATCTTCGCTTCACCTCCTGTCTGATTGTTCGCTGTCGAACAATTATAAAGGCGAATAAAATTTTTGTCAATCGTTATATCGCACCAATTTTTTCATCTGAAATCAAATATTTTTGGAAGCATACTTTACATCTTTGCCGCAAAATATTTTTGGATACCGTCACAAATCGATTCTCCGCCTTCTGCTGATAGGTATCTGTAATTAAAAGTCTTGCCTCCTTCTCATTCGACAGAAAACCGCATTCCACGATCACCGCCGGAGCTTCACTCCGTTTCAATATGTAGTACGTGTCATTCGCCTTGATTTCCCGCGGTCTTTCGATCTGCGGCTCTTTATTCATAACATTCTGAATACATCCGGCGATCTCCTTGCCCTCTGCCGAAGTCGTATAATAAAAAACCTGAGGTCCCGATACATACTCCTCCGTGTAACTGTTCTGATGAATACTGACCGCCATCGCCGGTTTTGTCTCCCTGATCTTTGCACACCGGTTCCTCATATCCGTGCTCTTTTTATTTCCCTGCTCCGGTCCCTTTACACTTTCGTCCGCCTCCCGCGTCATCACAACCTCAAATCCCGCCTTCTCCAGACAAACTTTTAGCTTCTTTGCAATCGCCAGATTGATATCCTTTTCCTTCGCCTGATTGATTCCAATCTTCCCCGGATCATCACCACCATGCCCCGCATCAATCAAAATAACCTTCTTTCTCCACACTGCCGGAAGCCGGAAGTACATTTTTTACTCCGCCCGTAAAAAGCAGAATTGTACACGCCAGCACCAGAATTCCCATCCATACTTCCGCAGGGATATTTTTTCAGCCGCAGATCATACATCAAAACCGTCACCCATTTTGGACTCTTGTGACAGTTTATTCAGAAAGAAACCCATTTAAGAACAGGTTAAATGCAAATCATAATTACCTGGCACTGTTAGGACGCCACTTTTTCAGTGGCGTCCTGTTAGAAGTGGGAGTCTTCTCCGACTAAGATAAAAAAATCTCTGCAAGAGTTCCTGCCGTAAGTCGCTCCTGCAGAGGGGAAATGTTCATTTAATCCAGTGCCTGTTCAAACTCCTGAACGGTATTTGCCTTTAATGCTTTTGTAAACCAAATGTCCAAAAGATCTACATCCGGTTCTTCTTCGATTCTTTTCCTCGTCTTTTTCATCCACGCCTCCTTTCATTTCCAGCACACGTAAAATAAATTCCACTCTGCTGGCTTTCTTTTCCTCTTCCCTTCCAAGCTCAATTCCTTTCGCAATGCCCATCTTTTCCAGCCTCTCTGCCACATCACACATACTATGCACCTCCTTCTTTTTTTTCTTGAACATTTCTTTATAACGGTCGTCACCTGTCATTACCTGCAACAGTTTTAACACTTCATCTACATGCTTTATTTCTGTCGGATCATCCGGGATATAATCTTTGTTCTTTCTTTTTTTCACAAAGAAATTTGCTACGATTCGAAAATCACTTTGGAATCTTTCTATTTCTTCCTCTGTAAGCCATGCGATCTCAAAGACCTGCATACTGTAGTCATTTACAAACTTATCCAGCCCTTCCGGTATTTCCATCAAAGATTTAATATTTTTCTTGCTGTTCCAGTGTCTGTCCGTTCCAAAGTATAATACGATTGTTACCACCGGAAGAATCTTTTTCTCTCTTCCAATAACTGACTGCGGTACGCTGTCCCGTCATATCCTATCACGCGGAACGGCATATTTTTTTCCACAACACTCTGGTTCTCAATCCCGCAAATCGCAAGCTCTACTTCCTTTTCTTTCCAGTACTTGGCTACGTCTCGCTCCAGCTCATGTACCTTTTCATCTTCCGCCTTGTACTGTGAATGAATGGACGTATTTTCCAGTGCCTCCGGCAGGATTCTTTGTTCTCCTGCAAAAAGCAGTCCATTCATAATATCCGCAAATACATCATTATAATCTGCCAGAATCTTTTCTGTAATATCCTTTTCTCCCATAGCTTCTCCTTTTCTTTTGTTCTTTTTACGTGAAGAAGCCACAGGATGTAAGTTTTTCCCTCAAATAACATTTCAGGTAATACTGCTTACTTTTAAGTATACGAAAAATTTTTATTTCTTCAAGCCGCTTCACGCAGGTCTTTTTTAAATTGGATTTTCCTGCCGAACGGCATTGAATTTTCATTGAGTTTTGAAAAGCAATACGATTTTTGCTTTCTGTTTGATAGATATATAATATATTTTACTTCTGTTTTGTGTTTATTATAATTGTCTATGTGATGTTTGTCAACTATTTTGTTATATGCTTTGCATGGTATTTTTACATACACTTTATAAAATCAACATCAAAAGTAAACTTTATAACAATAGGGAGGCAACCCTCCCCATCAAAAAATTTCATTTTTTATCCTTCTTTTAATTTTCTGATCAGCTTACGATATTCCGGACGTTTAAAGTCTTTTCCTGACTGATAATCGCAGTAAATATTTTTTGGTGAAATACTATATGGTTTTAATGCCATGATCTGCCTGTCTATGTCTTCGCTCTTTTGTAGAAACTCTGATATATGCATATTGTTCCATCTTCATCCTCCTGTGCTATGATTTTTCTCTTAAATAATACAAGAGCGCCGCCATGAAGATGAGATGCCCCTTCGCTTCATAAATATTGCAAATAAATTTATATCTATATCAGTAATATATTTTATACAATATGTAACTCTCTATTTTATTTTTAAATTTTCTATAAACTTTTCAAAATCTCTTGTCAAATATTTCAATCAATGTTACTATATCTTCAAAGCATATTTCTTTTTACGGTATTTCTACCATCTGTTTTTTCTAATCTCATTTCAGAAATCCATGCTTTTATCCCATCAAAAAAATAAAAAGCAGGAGTTCTGAATAAAAAACAGAAACAGACTTTTTATCTGTCTTTTATCTCCTGCAATACAGGAGGTAATGCCTATGGCAAAAAAAAAACAGCTGCTACGAAGAAAAAGCAGGCTGGAAAATTGCACACATCTGCAAACCGCAAATATAAAGACACGGTATTTCGTATGCTATTTGCAGATAAATCCAATCTTTTGTCACTCTATAATGCAATGAGCGGAAGCGATTATCACGATCCTTCCAAACTGCAGATTATTACACTGGAAAATGCGATTTATATAGGTATGAAAAACGATCTGGCATTTGTTATCGACACAAATCTGTTTTTATACGAACATCAGTCAACCTATAATCCAAATATGCCGCTTCGCAACTTGTTCTATATTTCCAGTGAATACCAGAAAATGGTGGATTCAAACAAACTCTATTCTTCGACACTGTTAGAGATTCCTGCACCGCATTTTGTTGTTTTCTATAACGGAACCACAAAGCAGGAAGACAGCTGGTACAACTACCTGTCAGACTCCTATCATAATTTTTCCGGTATTCCCGATCTGGAACTGAAAGTAGTGACCTTAAATATTAATAAAGGACATAATAAAGAATTGATGGAACAGTGTCAGACCTTAAACGAATATGCTCAATATGTAGAGAAAGTCCGTACTTATACAAAAGAAGACAACTTAGATAACGCTGTGGAACGTGCCGTAAATGAATGTATCCGTGATGGAATTCTCGCAGATTTTCTCGCCCAAAACAAATCGGAGGTAATTGCTATGAGTATTTTTGAATATGACGAAAAAGCAGTTCGACAAGTATACTATGAAGATGGACTTAAAGCTGGCATACGAACCGGCATTTTAAATATGCTGAAAGCAAAAAAAGTATTCCCTGGAAGAGATTTCTGAAGTTTTTCAGGTTCCGGTAGAGGAGATTGAGCAAATAAAAAACAACAAATATAATTTCCCTATTGACAAATCCCCACCCCAGTTTTATACTCAGAAACAACAAAATATTTATCACTTTAAACCGATGAACAAGAGAAGTAAGCAGGAAGTTTTATTCCCAGAGAGTCGCAGGTGGTGCGATTGCAGTAATAAAGATTTTGCTGAATGGACTTGTGAGGGCAGTCTGAAACTGTATATTTTCTTTATTAAGATATAAGGATATAAGGAGTAGGAACTGACGGTGGCTCGATCCGTTATCAGCAGAGTATGTATGAATGTACATAACAGAGTGGTCGCAATGCAAAGCAATTTGGGTGGTACCGCAGAAGTAATTTAAAGCTTTTGTCCCTTTAGAGGGGACAGAAGCTTTTTTTATTATGTCAGGGTCATAAGTCCGAAACCACGATATGCAAATATTGGAGCAAATTGTGAGAGTACGAAATACGAAGCAATTCGTATGGCATTTTTATATATTTATAAAAGGAAAGGAGTATCGCATGTATCCAGATTGTGATGAGATTTTAAAACTTGCAAATGATTACGATATTATTCCGGTTTGCCGTGAAATTTATGCAGATGTTATCACACCGATCACGCTTCTTAGAAAGCTGTCCGGCATCAGCAAAGCAGATATTACCTGCTGGAAAGTATTGAGGGCGGAGAAAAATGGGGACGCTATTCTTTTCTCGGATACGATCCGGTGATGCGTGTTTCCTGCAAAGAGGGCGTGGTAACCATCGAAAAGGGCGATGAGATTACAACAAAGCAGACGGACAAACCGCTCGATGTTCTGCGTGAGATCATGAAGGATTACAAAGCTCCACGTCCTGCAGGACTCCCTCCTTTTGCCGGCGGATTTGTCGGATATTTCGCATAGGCCATGATCGTATATGCGGAACCAACACTGAACATCAAAAAGGGCATGTTCAATGATTATGATATGATGCTGTTTGATAAGGTCATTGCCTATGATCATCTGACTCAGAAGATCAGCGTCATTGTAAATATGAAGACCGACCGTGTGATGGAGAATTACGGAAAAGCTGCCGCCGATATCCAAAATATCATCAATATTATCCGCACTGCCCCGGCTCCGGAAATCCCGGTTTCTTCTTCAAAAGTGAATTTTACCTGCAATGTCACTCACGAAGAATACTGTAAGCTGGTTGAAAAAACAAAAGAATACATCATCGATGGTGATATTTTCCAGGCAGTTATTTCAAGACAGTTCTCCACTCCTTACGAGGGCAGCCTGATCAACCCGTACCGTGTACTGCGTACCACAAATCCTTCTCCGTACATGGTGTACCTGAGCATTGACGGTGAAGAGATCATGAGTACTTCCCGGAAACGCTGGTCCGTCTGGAAAATGGCCGCCTGACTACATTCCCGGTAGCCGGTTCCAGACCGAGAGGCACAACACCGGAGGAGGACAAGGTTCTGGAAAAGGATCTGCTTTCCGACGAAAAAGAACTTTCCGAACACAATATGCTCGTCGATCTCGGCAGAAATGACCTCGGTAAAATTTCGAATTTTGATTCGGTTGAGGTTACAAAATACATGATGATCCACCGCTATTCCAAGATCATGCACATCTGCTCACAGGTTGAGAGCAATATCCGCGGCGACTGCGACGGCTTAAGTGCGATTGAAAGTGTCCTGCCGGCCGGAACGCTTTCCGGTGCACCAAAGATCCGTGCATGTGAGATCATCGAAGAACTGGAAAGTGAACAGCGTGGGATTTACGGCGGTGCACTCGGTTATCTTGATTTTACAGGAAATCTGGATACCTGTATCGCGATCCGCATGGCAGTCAAAAAAGATGGTCATGTGTATGTTCAGGCGGGCGGCGGTATTGTCGCTGACAGTATTCCGGAAAATGAATATATGGAATCCTACAACAAAGCACTCGCTGTTATGAATGCCGTGAAAAATGCAAAGGAGGTGCTGGAATAATGATTCTCTTAATTGATAATTATGATAGTTTTTCTTATAATCTTGTTCAAATGGCAGGAAGTATCAACCCGGATATCAAAGTCATCCGAAATGATGCCATGACCGTAGAAGAAATCCGTGCCCTCGCACCTTCTCACATCATTCTGTCCCCGGGACCTGGTTATCCGAAAGATGCCGGTGTCTGCGAAGAGGTTGTGCGGTATCTTCAGGGAGAAATCCCGATTCTCGGCGTGTGTCTCGGACATCAGGGCATCTGCGAAGTATACGGCTGCACCATTTCTCATGCAAAACAGCTGATGCACGGAAAAAAGAGTCGCATCCACATCGATAACAACAGTCCGATCTTCAAAGGACTGGACGAAGAAATGGATGCCGCCAGATATCATTCACTGGTTGCTGTCCGTGAAACCGTTCCGAATGTTCTTCAAGTGATCGGTGAAGATAAAAATGGCGAAGTAATGGCGGTACAGCATAAAACATACCCGGTATATGGTCTGCAGTTCCATCCAGAATCCATTCTCACACCGCAGGGACGCATCATTCTTGAAAACTTTTTAAATTTATGATGCCTACGGATTTTTCCGTGCGTCGCACTCCCACAATATACAGGAGGAAATTTACCATGATAAAAGAAGCTATTTACAAACTGATCAACCACAAAGATCTTACATATGAAGAATCACTCGCTGTTATGGGCGAAATGATGGACGGCACCGCAACTCAGGCTCAGATGGGTGGATTTCTGACTGCACTGCGTATGCAGGGGGAAACCATTGACGAGATCACTGCTTTTTGCCACGGTTATGCGTGAAAAAGGTGTCAAACTTCACCCGGAACGTGATGTCATGGAAATTGTCGGAACCGGCGGAGATGAAGTCGGAACTTTCAACATTTCCACAACTTCTGCTTTCGTTGTTGCCGCTGCCGGAATTCCGGTTGCAAAGCACGGAAACCGCAGTATTTCCAGCCGAAGCGGAGTCGCCGATGTACTTGAAAACCTTGGTGCAAAAATGGATCTGACAGCCGAGCAGAACGAAACCGTTTTAAAGAAAACCGATATGTGCTTTATGTTCGCTCCGGTTTATCATTCTTCCATGCGTTACGCCGCTCCTGTCCGCAAAGAACTTGGCGTTCGTACCGTATTTAATATCTTAGGTCCTCTGTCCAATCCGGCGGCCGCCAAAATGCGACTTCTCGGTGTTTACGACAAAGATCTTGCACCGGCTCTGGCTCAGGTTCTTTCCAATCTTGGTGTTACTCGCGGCGTGGCGGTCTGCGGCGATGACGGACTGGATGAGATTACCCTGACCGGTAAAACTTATGTCAATGAAATCCGAAATGATGAAATCATTTCTTATACGATTACCCCGGAACAGTTCGGTTTAAAGAGCCGCGAGCTTTCCGAACTGATCGGTGGCACACCAAAAGAAAACGCTGAAATTACCCGCCGTATTCTGACCGGTGAGGAAACTGGACCAAAGCGTGACGTCATCCTGATGAATGCCGGCATGAGCCTCTATCTTGGCATCGACGGCATCACCCCTTGCAGAAGGTATTGAAAAAGCAAAAGAAATGATCGACAGCGGAAAAGCTTACGCAAAACTTCAGGAATTTGTCAAAGCTACACAGGAGGCTTAATTTATGATTTTGGAACAGATTGCGGCAGCTACCAGACTTCGCCTGATCGAGGAAAAGAAGCTGGTTTCCCCCGGAAGAAATGAAAGAAAAAGCTCTCGCCCTTGCAAAGCAGATGAGACTTTTCCATTTGAAAAAAATGTTGAAAGAACCTGGTATTCATTATATTTGTGAAGTCAAAAAAGCTTCTCCATCCAAAGGTCTGATTGCAGAAGATTTTCCATATCTGCAGATTGCAAAAGAATACGAAGCGACCGGTGCAGATGCCATCTCCTGCCTGACAGAGCCGAAATATTTTCTCGGAAAGAAAGAATATTTAAAAGCGATCACAGATGAAGTTTCCATCCCGGTTCTGCGAAAAAGATTTTACCGTAGACGAATATCAGATTTACGAAGCGAAAACACTCGGTGCAGGCGTTGTTCTTCTGATCTGTGCACTGCTTGATACCGAAACGATCCGCTCTTATATTGAAATCTGCGACCGACTCGGTTTGTCCGCACTGGTCGAAGTTCACGATGAAAACGAAATGGATTCTGCGATCAAAGCCGGTGCCAGAGTGATCGGTGTAAACAACCGAAACTTAAAAGATTTCACGGTAGATATCTCCAACAGCACTCGCCTGAGAAGTCTTGCTCCGGAAAATGCACTTTTCGTGGCAGAAAGCGGGATCAAAACAGCGGAAGATATTCAGGTATTAAAAGATGCCGGTGTAAATGGTGTGCTGATCGGTGAAACACTGATGCGAAGTCCAGACAAAGCTGCCATGCTTGCAGCCCTCAATGGAGGAGCCTTATGACAAAGATCAAAATCTGCGGTCTGAAACGCACAGAAGATATTTCTTATGTCAATGAACTGCTTCCCGATTTTGCCGGATTTGTTTTCGCAAAAGCGACCGACAGGTCGATGCAAAAAAGCGACAGAATTAAAAAACAGCTTTCGCCAAAGATCAAAGCAGTCGGTGTTTTCGTCAATGCCGAACCGGAATTTATCGCCAAATTATATCAAAAACAAATCATTGATCTTGCACAGGCGCACGGCGATGAAACCGCAGATTACATTCATAGATTAAAAAATTTATGCCCTTCCCTCCCGCTGATCAAAGCCGTTCGCGTACAAAGCACGAAGCAGATCCTGGAGGCAGAAAAAGCTTCCATGCGATTATCTGTCGCTCGATACCTGGCAGAAGGATTCTTACGGCGGAAGCGGCAAAACATTTGACCGTTCCCTGATTCCACCGCTTGCGAAACCATGGTTTTTAGCCGGCGGACTGAATACAGAAAACATTGCAGAAAGTATTGCTCAGTGTCATCCGTGGGCGGTCGATGTGAGCAGTGCCGTTGAGACAAACAGTGAAAAAGACAAAGAAAAAATCAAAACATTCATTGATCATGTACGAAGATAAAACATTGTATTATATATAGAAAGGATTCACTTATGAGCAAAGGAAGATTTGGAGAATACGGCGGACAGTACATCCCGGAAACACTGATGCCCGCTGTTCAGGAAGTAGAAGAAGCTTACAACAAATACAGCAAAGATCCGGAATTTATCGCAGAGCTGGATGACCTGCTGAAAAATTATGCGGGAAGACCTTCTCTGCTCTATGAAGCAAAAAAAAATGACCGAGGATCTCGGCGGTGCAAAAATTTATCTGAAACGTGAAGACTTAAACCACACAGGAGCACACAAGATCAACAACGTACTCGGTCAGGTTCTTCTGGCAAAAAAATGGGCAAAACCCGTGTCATCGCAGAAACCGGTGCCGGACAGCACGGTGTTGCAACTGCTACCGCTGCTGCTCTGATGGGACTGGAATGTGAGATCTTCATGGGCAAAGAAGATACCGACCGTCAGGCACGAATGTATTTCGTATGGAACTGCTCGGTGCAAAAGTGCACGCTGTCACAAGCGGCACAATGACTTTAAAAGATGCCGTAAATGAAACAATGCGTGAATGGAGCAAACGTATGGATGACACGCTTTATGTACTTGGTTCTGTCATGGGGACCTCATCCATTCCCGACAATTGTCCGTGATTTCCAGAAAATTATCGGAGAAGAAATCAAAGAACAGCTGATAGAAAAAGAAGGCCGTCTGCCGGATGCCGTGATTGCCTGCGTCGGAGGCGGAAGCAATGCCATCGGTACTTTTTATGAATTCATCCCTGATAAAGAAGTCGCCCTGATCGGTCGCGAAGCGACCGGACTTGGCATTGATACCCCGAAACATGCCGCCACGATCGCCAAAGGAAGCACCGGTATTTTCCATGGCATGAAATCTTTATTCTGCCAGGACGAATACGGTCAGATTGCACCAGTTTATTCTATTTCTGCCGGACTTGACTACCCTGGAATCGGCCCGGAACATGCGATGCTTGCAAAAGAAGGCCGTGCACAGTACGTTTCCATCACCGATGAAGAAGCCGTTAATGCATTTGAATATCTTTCCCGCACCGAGGGAATCATTCCGGCGATCGAGAGTTCTCACGCCGTTGCCTACGCAATGAAACTGGCACCGACTATGGATAAAGATAAGATCATCGTAATTACTATTTCAGGACGCGGCGACAAAAGACGTGGCTGCCATTGCACGATACAGAGGAGTGGATATCTATGAGTACTGTATATAAGGCATTCGAAAATAAAAAGCATTTATCCCTTTTTGTAACAGGTGGGGATCCAGACCTTGAAACCACAAAAAATCTGCTGATCGCCATGGAAAAAGCCGGTGCCGATCTGATCGAGATCGGAATCCCGTTTTCCGATCCGATCGCCGAAGGCTCGGTCATCCAGGAAGCGAGCCAGAGAGCACTCGGCCGCAGGATGCACCACCGATAAATTGTTTGATATGGTAAAAGAAGCCCGCCAGAGAGTAAAAATTCCGATGGTGTTTATGACCTATATCAACCCAGTCTATACCTACGGAAAAGAACGCTTCATGAAACGCTGCGTAGAATGCGGCATTGATGGAATCATCGTTCCGGATCTTCCTTATGAAGAAAAAAAAGAGGAGCTTTCCGGTGTCTGCGAATCATACGGCATCGACCTGATCTCCCTGATCGCACCGACCTCCCACGAACGCATCCGTATGATTGCAAAAAGAAGCGAAAGGATTTGTCTACTGTGTATCTTCACTTGGTGTAACCGGCGTTCGAAGTGAGATTAAAACGGATGTTGCAAAAATGGTAGAAATGGTGAAAGAAGTAAATGATATCCCGGCTGCCATCGGATTCGGTATCTCCACCCCGGAACAGGCAAAAAAATGGCATCCGTATCAGACGGAGCCATCGTAGGATCTGCGATTGTAAAAATTGTGGCGAAGTACGGAAAAGAATGTATTCCGGAAGTCGAAAAATATGTGAAAGAGATGAAAGCGGCGGTGGAGATTTGAATGTGCAAATGAACGAATTCCCCGAAGGGCACGTAAAAGTGCCTTCTTGGGAATTGTTCATTTGCACATCTCAAAAAGCCCACTCAACGGCTTTGCAAACTCCCCGCTTTTTTTCGACATCCAGCGTACAGATCACTTTGTCGCACTTCTTGATCCATTCTTTTTGCTTTCTGTATTTTTTTTTCTTCAATCCTGCCAAATGGTTTCACGGAGATCACTTCTGTCGCCAGTGCTTTTGCCGCGGGATAATCCAGATCGTTTTCCCACAGAATTCCCGTCACAAACGGCACTCGCTCTCTCTGTAATTTTCGAAAGACTGCTGTACCGGTTCCGTTTCCTGCAATCACAAAGACTTTCGGCTCTCCTTCTGTTTTCGGAAGTTCGAGATCTCCGGTGCGTTCATCATAAGAACCTGTTGTCATCTGATAAAGCTGTGGGATGTAGCCCTGCGTAAAAATTTCTTCCGGTGTTCCAAATCGATCTACTTTGTCTCCTCTGACACAGGCTATTTTATCGGAAATACGTCCTGCCAGGTCCAGTTCATGCAAGGACATGATTACGGAAAGATTTCGTTCCCTGGACATATTCTGGATAATGGATAAAAATTCCAGCTTATAGCGGATATCCAGAAAAGAGGTCGGCTCATCCAGAATGATGATATCTGGTCGCTGGCAGATTGCTCTCGCCAGCATTACCCGCTGTTTCTGTCCATCACTCGTTTTTGAAAAATCACGGTCAGCAAGCTCGTGGATATGCACCAGTTCCATTGCCTCATCTACCAGTTTCCAGTCTTCTTTTGAGAGTACGCCGAACTTCCCGGTATATGGATAACGTCCGGTCGCAACCACTTCTTTGCAGGTCATCATTTCCGGTCTTACCCGTTCTGTCAGCACAACCGAAAGTTTTCTGGAAAGCTCTTTTTCCGCTGATTTGTTCCGTCTCTTTTCCATCCAGCACAACGACTCCGCCAAGCGGTTTCAGCTGTTTTTATGATGCTTCTCAGGATCGTCGTTTTTCCCGCTCCGTTCGGCCCGATCAACGTCAGGATTTCTCCCTTTTTCAGACTGATCTTGATATTTTTTATGAGCGGAACGCCGTGATAACCGACGGTCAGACCTTCCGTATAAAAATGATATTCTTCCATATGCTATTCCGCCTTTTCTAAATCAAAAATTCAAAAATATTTCTGACATTCTTCTTTGCAAGATATACCTTATGCATTGCATGAACTGTTCCATGATTCCTGATTTCACACTTTTTTTTTTTTTTCTGTGAATCATAATATAGATTACCACCGGTGCCCCAAATACCGCTGTGATCGTACTGATGGAAAGTTCTGTCGGAGCAAACATGATTCTTGCCAAGAGGTCACAGAGCAGGCAGAACACAGATCCGCCAAGGAAACACGCGGGTATCATGATGATCGGTTTTGCGGTGCCGAATAAATTTTTTAACCAGATGCGGAACAGCAATTCCGACAAAGGATACCGGTCCTGCAAAGGCTGTCACACAGGCTGACAGAATACTGGATAACAGCACGAGCAGTATGCGAAACAGCTGTACATTCAGTCCCATATTCTGGGCATAAGATTCTCCCATCTGATAGGCACTGATCGGCTTTGACATCAGAAAAACGCAAATCGAAGTGATCCCGACAACGATCGCCATGATCACTACATTATCCCAGGTAATCCCGGAAAAGCTTCCCTTTGACCAGTTATGTAAATTCACGATATTGGCATCATCTGCAAAAGTCACCACAAAATCAGTGATCGCAGAACAGATATATCCGATCATAACACCACTGACGATCAGCATGGACATATTATCCATAACCCTGGACATAAGGATCACAAATCCCATACAGATCATGGAACCAACAAAAGGCGCCATGATCATCACCCAGGAACTTAAATGCAGGGCATTTCCAAGGGAAGCTACCATGACAAGTGCCACGACCAGTTTTTGCTCCGGAGGAAATTCCCAGTGTAAACGGTCCGGCGATCGGATTATGAAAAAAAGTCTGCAAAAGATATCCGGACAATGCCAGCCCGCCGCCCAGGATTGCCAGCGCCATTGCTCTCGGAAAACGGATTCCCATCACAATATCCGTAAAGGTTTCATCCGCTCCATTTCCCCACAGCATTTTCGGTATCTCCGAAACCGGTATATTTACACTTCCGATGCATATATTCAAAACCAAAAATAAAAATAACAAAGCTGCAAGAATGATAAATGCGGCACCATATCTGCTTTTTTTCATCGTATCACTCCACCTTATACAGATAAGTCAGGTCTGCATCGTCTCCGGTCAGCATTTTTCGAATATCGGATGTGATTGTCCCAAGTTCCATTGTTGACTGATAGAGATTCTTGGTCGTGCAGTATACATGTCCTTCTTTCACCGCTTTGAATTTCTCAAGCAGCGGACTTTTTGCCAGAAGATCCTGCAAGGAAGACAATTCTCCTTCTATTGTACTATTATAAATATAGTCTGCATCTTTTGCTCCGGCATAAAATTCTTCCATCTGAAGGGAAACTGTAGATGTCGCTTCCTCCTCGTCACCTAGATCATCAAAAATATAGCTTCCGCCGGCAAGTTCAATCATTTTCGGCAGATAATCCGCACTTTTTCGCACATTTGCTTCCCCATTTGTCGTAATATAGAAAAATGCCACCGTTTTCCGGTTGCATCCCGATCACTCACCTGTTCAAACGCTTTCGCTTCTGCATCAAACGCCTGCTCTGCCTGATCTTCATGCCCGGTCAGCGGCCCGTAAGTTTGACCCATTCAGTACGTCCGAGCGGATTTGTCTCATAGCTGGAATGATCGACCAGAACCGGAATATTAAATTTTTCCATCTGCTCTTTCACTTCCGGTGTATGCAGAATCATGGTATTCTCGATGGCAAGCCCACAGTTTTCATTCAATATCATCTCATAGTCCGGGGCTGAATATTTCCCGGCATAAATAATATCCCCATCTTCCATGGCTTTTTTCGCCTCTTCTATGTACCAGCCATCTGCTTTCAGCGAGCTGAATCGAACCGCATCCAGTGCATCTGTCGCCACAAACATATCCATCGCCGCCGAAGCCGCCAGATAAATATTCTGGATCGGCTGGCTGCGGCACCGTGATATCCTTATCCATATCTTCCGGCACAGATTCTCCTTCCGGTACGATCAGATATTTCCCGTCATCTGCGATCGTGACAAGTGCATAATCATTCTGATAATAATCCACCGCAAACATCTTTGCGTACTCCAGTTCCATGCTGTGGTCGTATGTCAGATCCTTGCTGATATCAGTATTTCGCTTTTCAATCGTATCCTGTTTTTGCGATGCACAGCCTGCCAGCATCAGGCAGAATACAACACCGAGTACCCCCATTATTTTCTTCATTTCTTTTTCCTTTCGTCTCATCCTGGTAACAGCCGGTATGAACACAGCCACTGCAACTGCAATCCATAATGCGATATTTACCGATCCACTCATACCTGATCCGGAGCCGGACGCTGTCACGGTGTCTGATGCAAAGGTCAGCGTATATTCGATTTCATGCGGTACACTCATCGCAGTCGTATCTGCCATTACCGTCATCGGTTTATCAAATTCTGCAACCGGAACCTCAAAAACAGAATTTCCTTCCGTATTGACCGGAAGAAATTTTTCACCGTCAACCAGCATATAGTCATAATGTGAACTGCTCCATTTAATCTCAGCTGTTACTTTTCCATCTTTTACCGAAATGTCAGTCGGAGAATCGATCGTTGCTCTTCCGCTTCCGCCTTCCATCGTAACTTCTGCGGTGTATTCACCGTCTTTTAAATTTAGTTCCTCTGCTGTCATGATTTCTCCTTTTCAAGAAAAAAGCTGGCTGCAAAATATGTAGATACATATCGCGGCGACTTTTTCGCAAAATCTGATATTTTTTATTCTTCTGCTTTTACCGGATTGGAAACGCTGACTTTATGGTCATACCATTTTCCTTTTGTTCCGATCAGTGCCAGATCAAATTCCTCATCGATAGCCGGAACAGGAACATCAAATGCATTCACTTCTTCTGCCGGTTCACCGTCATTATAATCTACGGTTTCCACAACCGGGCTGCGGCAGTTCTGCTCCATCTTTCTGTGCATCCTCTGCAAGTCCCGGATACAGATTTACAATGTTTGTAGAACGCAGCGTGATATGAATGGTCATCTTTCCGTCTTCTACGGTCAGAGTTCCTTTTCCATCATACATTTCATTGACCTGGAACATACTGCTGTCTGTATTAAAATCAGCCGTGTAAGTTCCATCTTCCAGTGTTGCGGCGGCTTCTGTTGCCTCTGTGTCTGCGGTCGTTTCTCTTTGCACTCTCCGCCTCCTGTGTTTCTTCGGTCTGTACCTGTGTTTCAGAAGCGCCTCTGTCTGTGCGGCACTCTGTGTTTCTGTCTGGCTTGTGCTGTTTCCGCGACCAACTGCCAGTGCACAGCTATGCCATTAATCCTGCTAATGTAATGATTCTTTTCTTCATTTTTGTTCCTGTCCTTCTATTTTGCTTCTTTTTTTCAAGAATACCTCTGACATTCCTCTTTGCGAGGTACACCTCATGTATTACTTATTACTCGTTTATAGCATCTGCTGTATGAGCAACGTAGAGATCCTGGATTGCTTTGATCTCACCCAGACCTGCGATCTGTGTATCAATGCTGTCAAATTTTCCGGATGCCTCAAACTGGCTCTTCCAAGAATCGTCATCATCGCCTGCCATATCGTTGTTTGCATGATCTCCAGCAACAACCATCAGCGGACGAAGGATTACTTTTTTGTATCCTCTGCGCAGATACAGCTTTGATCACTTCTTCGCATGCTGTCTCTTCCGGTTCGCCTTCAACGGTTCCGATAAATACATTTTCATAACCAAGCTCTTTCATCTGAGCCTGCATCTGGCTGTAAGAAACTTTTGCTGTATGAGAAGTTCCATGTCCCATAAATACAAATGCAACGCCATCTTCTTTTGCTGCATCCAGGGAATCATAATTTGCTGTTGCTACTGCTTCAGAAGTGATTGCTTCTGCTACTGCTTTTTATCATCGTTTACAGTATCTGCATCATCTCCGACCTCACCCAGAAGCGGTTCTGCTACTTTTACAGATTCAAATTTATCTTTATATGCATCTACGGCATCCATCAGTTCGTCATACTCTGCACCATGCATCAGATGTGTAGGCTGAATAACCAGATTTTTAACGCCATTATTTACGGCACGTTCCAGAGCCTGATCCATGTTGTCGATGTGCTCATCATCACGAGCCTGTATGTGATTGATAATGCTCTGTGCTGTGAATGCTCTTCTTACAGACAAGTCCGGATTTGCGACCTGCAGTGCATCTTCAATACCTTTGATATCAGCAACACGGCTGTCATTGAAAGAAGTACCAAAGCTTACAACCAGGAGTTCGTTTTCACCAATCTCATCACCATTGCGCGATCATCTTTGGATGCATCACCGGTATCTCTTCCGAAATAATCCGGATCAGCTTCTTCGCCTTCAACCAGTTCTTTCTGAGCATCTGTCAGAGCATCCCATGCTTCTTTTGCTTCTTTACACTGCTCGTCTGTGTTCTCATTTCTTTCCTGAACATAAATTGCATCGATCAGAGCTGCTACTTTATCTCTGCCGCCTGATCATCTTCTGCTTCCGTAGCTGCTTTGCTGTTTCAGAAGCCGCCTCGGTTGTTGCCGCTTCGGTAGCTGCTTTGCTGTCTCGGTTACTGCAGTTGTCTCTGTCGGAGCAGTTGTCTCTGCTGTTTTGCTTCCGCATCCTGCCAGCATAGATGCTGTAATTGTTGTTACACATAAAATCGTTACCAGTTTTTTCTTCATTTGCCTTTCCTCCCAAAATAATACTTTTATTTGAAACAAATAAGATTTGGGAGAAAAAGAAAATCCAACGAACACACGTCGTTGGACTGTATACTGGATAACAACAGCCAAACCAGAACTTCTTCGGCTTCGCTGTTTCTATTTCAATTCGGTACAATCAATCCTCGTGACCTGGAATATCTATTCCCCGCACCACAGTCTGGCAGGTCTCCTGGCTTACAGTTTTAACGCACATTCTTTGCCTTCCCGATATCTCAGTGACATAATAAGCAATACACTCCTGTTTACAGTGACGAGATCGCACAGGATTTTCACCTGTTTCCCTATTCTCCGCCTTGCGGCGACACCAGTCGCTTCTTATTCTATTTCAAATATTCGTTCCTAACAGTCCGATAATTACTCTATAACCTATCATTTATATCTGACTGTTATTTACATTTCCAAATTATAGCATAAATTTTAAAATAATCAACTGTTTTATGTTATTTTAACTCAAGGCACAACCATAAAAAACAATTATCTATATCAATTCCCGTTACTACCATAATATCGATAAACCTGATTCATACCTCACTTTTTTTCTTCCTTTTTACTTAGCTATTTATTAATAATTCTTCTATTTTACAGGTATGTTTTTTGTTATTTTATCATATGAAATCCCCACTGCCAGAATATTTTGCGGGTATTGTCTGTGTTCTCCCAGTTTTCCTTTGAAACGTAATATATAATCTTTTTCTTTAATCTGTTTGATAGCTTCTTCTGGTGTCTGATCCACTTTTAATTCTAATATAATGCCCTTATCTTCATATCTGACAGGATAAAAAATAAAGTCCACAAATCCTTTTCCAGCTTTATCTTCTCTTTCTATCCTATAAAAATCTCTTGCAGAAAGATAAACCAGATTTACAATCGCCGATAATTCCACCTCATTATTATAAGATAAGATTGGCGTTTCCGTATTATGTGCATATTGCAAAATTTCAGCCATAGTATCTGTATCTTTTATTTAAAGTCGCCTGTAACATTTTATTAGAAATATTTGCAAGTCTGTATATATATCCCAGGGATTTTTCCTTTTTCATCATAGATGCATAGCTTCCCTGTAACTCTTTATTTGGAATAAACACGCAGCCATTATCATACGTCAATAACCCATAAACAACCATCGCCGAATATATTTCTTCCTTTGTATCGAGTGCTGTGCCGTTGTCGCATATTCCTCAATACCCGATGGTATTTTTTCTCCTGCAAACATGAGAACCAGATCTTCCTGTACGTCATCTATATTGTTTTTAACATAGCTGAATACGGAATCATATTTTCCTGAGCTGACCCAGTAATTTGACAGCTGATTATCGGACAATGCACATACAACCGAACGCGGATTATACAATCTCTGACCGGATGCTGTGTGATAACCGTCATACCATTCCCTCAAGCCCTCTCGGTCAATTTGAGGCTTTTTGTATTCTGAAGATATTTTTCATACAACTTATCTACTTCTTCATCTGAAAATCCAAAATACTCACTGAAACGAATACGTGTTGCCATATTATATTCCAGAAACATATTCAATTCCGATCCGTCGGAATATTTTGCAATCGGCAACCCCTGTCATATAGGCAAGCTCAACATAACTCTGTCCTTTTAATAATAATTTCAAAAAAAAAGCAGATAGTCTTCTCTGTTCTTTTCTGTCATAAATGACATGTGAAATACCGCATCCCATTCATCCATAACAAAAAATAAATTTCTTTTTTTGTTTCATTGAATATTTTCGAAAAAATATCCCATATAGCATCTTCCTGCTTTAAATACAAATCCGAATATTTTTCTCTTAAATCATAATATATTCCCTCTTCAATGCGAGAAATATATTTTTTATAGCTATCACATTCTTTCGGCATTTCACTGAAATCAATATATACCACATCATGTTTATTTAAATGCTCTTTATATTTTGGATATTCTGAAATTTTAAGTCTGTCAAAAATATCAGAACCGCCCTCCGATTTTTCAAAAAAAGATGCTATCATATTCGCCATAACCGTTTTTCCAAAACGCCTTGGTCTTGTGATACAGAAAAATCTCTGTTCCTGTTCCAGAGCCGGTATTAATTCTTCCAGCGACTCTGTTTTGTCCACAAAATAAAGACCTTTCGTAATTGTTTTGTATTTATCATATGGCTCAATACTGTTTAAAAACATTCCCATATCAATTCCCCCGAAAATCCCTTTTCTCTGCTGACTTAATCTTATCAAAAATTCTTATTTCTGTAAATCAGAAGGTTCTTTTCTGAACTTCTCTGCATCCAGTGTCTTGATCACCTTCGCCGGATTTCCAACTGCTACCACATTATCCGGAATATCTTTCACGACAACACTTCCGCCGCCGATCACAACATTGTTTCCGATCGTAACACCCGGCATAACGTGTACACCGGCTCTTTTCTTTTACAGATTTATCCCCTTCATTCACACATGAAAAAGATACTGTTTCTATTATATCGTTTTCTCTGAAAAACGAAAATACTTTTTGTAACCTTTTTCCCTGCTGATTTGTATTATAATTGAAAGCACCTTGATCAAGGACTTGCAATTTTACGATTCAGGCAAGCAAATACTTCAACCTGCAATGAATTGTTATCAAATTGTAACTGTTCAGAGCCAAGCAAAATTTCAAAAAACAGGTATAAAATGCTTGCATTTTTAAAACTGTTTTTGAAATTTTATTTGGCGGATACGCCACACCGACGAAATGCGTAGCATTTTGGAGGTTGGCTCTGAACAGTTACATCAAATTTTATATTTTAGGAGTACTCATGAGACAACCTGTACAGGAACTGATCGAACGCTATCAGAACAATCTCTACGCCATCGCCTTTAACATCTGTAAAAATCAGGCAGATGCAGAAGATGTTGTTCAGGATACATTGATCCAGTATTACACGACAAGCAAAGATTTTGAAGATGAGCAAAGCATATCCGTGCGTGGCTGATCCGTATCGTGATCAATAAAGCGAAAAATACAACGCTTGCTTTCTGGCGGCGTAACAGACGTTCGCTGGAGGATTATATAGAAACGTTAACTTTTGAAAATCCGGAATCTGAGAATTTA
>VOFD01000007.1_pt1 | contig 67206 bp, 82 predicted proteins | sample 5384101 | NCBI WGS metagenome assembly VOFD01 (sample SAMN12384723, study PRJNA508395) | human gut metagenome | isolation source: healthy gut C | host: Homo sapiens
CCGGGTGTAAAGAAAGCAAGCTGGTAAGCAAGGGAGGTAAAGCATAATGCAGATTACAGATACAATTGCTGATTTACTTACAAGAATCCGTAACGCAAATTCAGCAAAGCATGATTCTGTTGAAATTCCCGCTTCAAACCTCAAGAAGTCAATTTGTCAGATTCTTGTTGACGAAGGTTATGTAAAGAATTTCACAGTTATTGAAGACGGCAAGCAGGGCGTTATTAAGGTAACACTCAAGTATACAGACGGCAAGACTCCTGTTATCACAGGTCTCCGCCGTGTATCAAAGCCCGGTCTCAGAATTTACAGTAATGCAGAAGATATGCCAAAGGTAATGAAGGGTCTTGGTATCGCTATCATTTCAACCTCAAAGGGTGTTATGACAGATCGTGAGGCAAGAAAGCAGCACATCGGCGGCGAGGTTCTCGCTTACATTTGGTAAGAGGAGGTGCGATAAATGTCTCGAATTGGAAGAAAACCTATAAATATTCCCGCCGGCGTTACAGCTTCAGTTGACAACGGCGTTATCACAGTTAAAGGTCCTAAGGGTACACTTGATTTCAAGTTTAATCCTGCTATGACTGTTGAAATCAAGGGCGATGTAATCGAGGTTACACGTCCTAACGACGCAAAGGAAAACCGTTCACTTCACGGCCTTACAAGAACACTTATCCATAATATGGTTATCGGTGTTACAGAGGGTTATTCAAAGACTCTTGAGGTTAACGGCGTTGGTTACCGTGTTCAGAAGCAGGGTAACAAGTGCGTTATGAACCTTGGTTATTCACACCAGGTTATCGTTGAGGATACAGAGGACATCAAGATTGAAGTTCCCGATCCTAACAAAATCATCATCTCCGGCATTGATAAGCAAAAGGTTGGTCAGTTTGCTGCCGAAGTAAGAGAAAAGCGTCCTCCGGAGCCATATAAGGGCAAGGGTATTAAGTACGCTGATGAAGTTATCCGCCGCAAGGAAGGCAAGGCCGGTAAGGGCAAATAATTAAGGAGTGAATAATTAATGGTAAGCAGACCAGATACAAAAAAGGCACGCGCAAAACGCCATAAGAGAGTCCGCAGCAAGATCAGCGGTACAGCTTCTTGTCCTCGTCTTTGCGTATTCCGCTCCACAAGCAACATCTATGCTCAGATTATTGACGATGTAGCCGGTGTTACACTTGCTCAGGCTTCAAGCCTTGATAAGGAAATCACAGGCAATGGCGGAAACAAAGAGGCAGCTAAGGCTGTCGGCAAGCTCGTTGCTGAGCGTGCAAAAAGAAAAGAATATCGTTGATGTTGTATTCGACAGAGGCGGTAACATATATCACGGCCGTGTTAAGGAATTGGCCGAAGGCGCCCGTGAGGGCGGCCTCAATTTCTAAGGATTGGAGGAATAACTTTGGCTAAAACAGTAGAAGTAACAGGCGAATTAAAAGAAAGAGTAGTTACTATTAACCGTGTTTCTAAAACAGTTAAAGGCGGTCGTATTTTCAAGTTTGCAGCTCTCGTAGTTGTAGGCGACGGTAACGGAACAGTTGGTTTCGGAATCGGTAAGGCAGGCGAAGTACCCGACGCTATCCGCAAGGGTATCGAGGATGCTAAGAAGAACCTCATGAAGGTTTCACTCAGAGGTACAACAATCCCTCACGAAGTAATCGGTGAGTTCGGTGCAGGCAGAGTTCTTATGAAGCCCGCAGCTCCCGGTACCGGTGTTATTGCCGGCGGTCCTGTTCGTGCCGTTGTTGAAGCAGTAGGTATCAAGGACATCAGAACAAAGGCTCTTCGTTCACAATCCCTGTAATGTAGTTAGAGCTACTCTTGCAGGTCTTGGCGCATTAAGAAATGCTGAAGAAGTTGCTGCAATCCGCGGTAAATCCGTTAAAGAAATTCTTTAATAGGGAGGTTGTAAATTATGACAATTAAGTTAGTAAAGAGTCTTATCGGCTCTAAGAAGGATCAGATTGCAACCGCCCACGCTCTCGGTCTTAAGAAAATCGGTGATGTTACAACTCAGCCCGATAACGCTCAGACTAAGGGTAAGGTAGCAAAAATCATCCACCTCGTAGAGGTTAGTGAAGCATAAGCAAGGAGGTGCGAACTAATGAAGTTACATGAACTTTCTCCTGTTGAGGGTTCTAAGAAGGACTCAAAGAGAATCGGCAGAGGTCACGGCTCGGGCTGGGGCAAAACTTCCGGTAAAGGTCATAAGGGCCAGAAGGCTCGTTCAGGCGGCAGCATCCGTCCCGGATTTGAGGGCGGTCAGATGCCTTTACAGCGTCGTATCCCTAAAAGAGGTTTCAACAACATTTTTGCAAAAGCTGTAGCAGCAGTAAACCTCAGCACTTTGAACAGAAAGTTTGAAGACGGTGCGACAGTAGATATTGAGGCTCTTGTTAATGCGGGCGTTGTTAAGAACGGCTTTGATGCTGTTAAAATTCTTGGCAACGGTAAGCTTGACAAAAAAACTTACAGTAAAGGTTTCTGCTTTTTCCGAATCAGCTAAAGCTGCAATTGAGGCTGCGGGCGGAAAGGCAGAGGTGATCTAAGTGTTTAAGACCATTAAAAATGCTTGGTCACTCCCCCGATTTAAGAAAGAAAATTTTATTTACTCTCTTAATCATTGTTGTATTCAGAATCGGCTCGGTTATTCAGGTTCCGTTCCTGGATACTGCGGCTCTCAGAAGTGTTATGAATCCGGATGACTGGTCTAACACAATGCTTTCTTATATGAATACACTCTCAGGCGGTGCATTCTCCAACGCAACATTGTTTGCAATGGGTATCACCCCTTACATCAACAGCTCAATCATCATCCAGCTCCTCTGCGTTGCTATTCCTCCTCTGGAGAGATTGGCAAGAGAAGGCGAAGCCGGCAGACGCAAAATCAGTGCTATCACTCGTTATGTAACAGTCGGTCTCGGTATTATTCAGGGTACTGCATATTACTTCTACCTTCTCAACAGCAAGGTAACACTTTACAACAGCGGTTTTGAACTTTGGTTCTCTGCTATCGTAATCATCCTTGTTTTTACCGCAGGTACGGCGGTTATGATGTGGCTCGGTGAACAGATCAACAGCCACGGCATCGGAAACGGTATTTCCATTCTCCTTTTTGCAGGTATCGTTGCTCAGTTCCCACAGATTATCAACACACTCGGTCAGTACTGGAACCTTGCTGTTAACGGCAGCACACAGTTCTTCTTCCTCGTACCTCTCTGGGTAGTTCTCTTTGTTGCTGTCGTATGGATTATCACATTCATGCAGGACAGCGAAAGAAGAATCCCGATTCAGTATGCAAAGCGTGTTGTGGGCAGAAAGATGTACGGCGGTCAGTCAAGCCACCTTCCTATCAAGGTTGCTCTCGGCGGCGTTCTTCCAATCATCTTTGCAAGCTCAATTCTTTCAATTCCAAGTACAATCAACCTCTTCCTCAAGATTCCTGCAGGAGAAGGTTTCTGGGGTGCATTCTTTGCAGCATTCAGCACCACAGGCTGGCTGTACATGGTACTTTATTTCTTGTTCATTATAATGTTCGCTTATTTCTATACATCAATTCAGTACAACCCTGTTGAAATGGCTAACAATCTTAAAGCTAACAACGGCACAGTTCCCGGTATTCGTCCGGGTGCTCCGACAGCCGATTATATCAGAAAGATTTTGTCTAGAATCACATTAATCGGTGCAATGTTCCTTGCTGTTATCGCTATGATTCCGCTTATCTACGGCGCTGCTTCCGGAATGGGACAGATGTCAATCGGCGGTACATCAATCATCATCGTAGTTGGTGTTGCTCTTGAAACTGTTAAACAGCTCGAGTCACAAATGATGATGCGTCATTACAAAGGTTTTCTTGACTAATTGAGAAAAAAGGAGTATAATAGATGAACATTATCATGTTAGGTGCTCCGGGTGCAGGTAAAGGCACACAGGCTGCTGTACTTTGTGAACACTTTGGTATTCCCACAATTTCAACCGGAAACATGATCCGTGAAGCGCTGAAAAACGGCACTGAGATGGGCTTGAAGGCTAAATCCTTTATGGATGAAGGCAAGCTTGTTCCCGACGAAGTAGTAATCGGTATTGTAAAGGAAAGACTTTCTGCCGATGACTGCAAGAAGGGTTTCATTCTTGACGATTTTCCAAGAACTATTCCTCAGGCTGAGGCTCTGGATAATATGGGTGTTGAGATTCAGCATGTCATCAACATCGACATTTCTGATGAAAAAATCATCAACCGTATGTCCGGACGCCGTGTTTGCGAAAATTGTGGCAGACCTTTCCACATTGTGACTTTAAAGCCCAAAAAGGAAGGTGTTTGTGACGATTGCGGCGGCACCCTTGTTCAGCGCAAGGACGACCACCCCGATACCGTGCTTGCTCGTCTCGAAACATATCACAAAGAGACCGAGCCCCTCGTTTCTTACTATGAGAAGCAGGGTAAGCTTGTTACTGTAAAAGGACAGGACGATGTAGAAGCTACTACAAAGGCTATCCTTGAAGGTATTGAGGCTTAATTCATGGTTGTAGTTAAGACAGCACGGGAACTTTCAAAAATGAAAGATGCCTGCAGAATTTCTGCCGAGGCATTGCGTGTTGCGGGAGAGGCTGTAAAGCCCGGCGTTACTACTTATGAAATAGATAACATTGTCCGCTCATACATCGAGAAACAGGGAGCAGTTCCCTCGTTTCTCGGTTACGGCGGCTTTCCTGCGAGTGCGTGCATTTCCGTTAACAATGTGGTTATCCATGGCATACCCAGTAAAGAACTCGTTTTAAAAGAGGGCGACATAGTAAGCGTGGATGTTGGCGCTTTCTACGGGGGATTTCACGGCGACAACGCCTTTACATTCCCCTGTGGCAAAATCAGTGCAGACGCACAGGCTTTGCTTGACGCCACAAAAGAGAGTCTGTATGAGGGAATTAAACAGGCTCTTGCCTTCAACCGTGTCGGTGACATAGGCAACGCTGTTCAGAAGTATGTCGAAGCTCGCAGTTACTCGGTGGTACGAGATTTTGTCGGCCACGGCGTAGGTGCGAAACTGCACGAAGACCCAAGCGTTCCCAATTACGGCACTGCTCACAGAGGAGTGCGGCTTATTCCGGTATGACTATTGCCATTGAACCCATGGTGAACCAGGGCAGGTGCAATGTGCGTGTTCTTGATGACAAATGGACTACCGTCACTGCTGACGGAAAGCTTTCAGCTCATTTTGAACATACTGTTGCAATAACTCCTGACGGACCTAAAATTATGACTTTGTGCGATTAAAGGTGATTTTATGAACACAGTAAAAGGCAGTATCGTAAAGGCTGTGGCAGGAAGGGAAAAGAACGGTTTTTTGTTGTTCTCGACTGCGATTCCGTTTTTGCTTACATTGCAGACGGAAAGCGAAGAAAGGTTGAGAAGCCTAAAAAGAAAAAGCTTATTCATATTTCTCCTACAGGAACCGTGATAGAGGGTTCAATCAAGACCAATCCGCAGATAAGAAAAATTTTGAACAATTTTAGAAAGAGCGAGGGTTGACAATATGTCAAAACAGGATGTAATCGAAATTGAAGGTATTGTTAAGGAAGCTTTACCGAACGCACAGTTTAAGGTAGAGTTGCCGAACGGTCACGTGATATTAGCTGTTATTTCAGGCAAACTGAGAATGAACTTCATTCGCATATTGCCGGGTGATAAGGTAAAGGTGGAAATGTCCCCTATGACCTGACAAGAGGCAGAATTACCTGGAGAACTAAATAATTCGGGTAAAAACACGACTTTTTAGAAAGGAATGATTATACATGAAAGTCAGACCTTCAGTAAAGAAAATGTGCGACAAGTGCAAAGTAATCAAAAGAAAAGGTAAGATTTTAGTTATTTGCGAAAACCCCAAGCATAAGCAGCGCCAGGGTTAATTTACCTAACGAAAACAAAACTATATTTTAGAATTTATATGGAGGTGCAACTATATGGCTCGTATAGCAGGTGTTGACTTACCGAGAGATAAAAAGAGTTGAGATTGGTTTGACCTATATCTACGGTATCGGCCGTAAGACTGCAGACGACATTATTGCTGCAACAGGTGTTAATCCGGACACTCGTGTCAGAGATTTGACAGAAGAAGATATTGCAAAGCTCAGAGAATACATCGAGCATCACTGCCGCGTTGAAGGTGACCTTCGCCGTGACATCGCTTATGATATTAAAAGACTTATTGATATTGGTTGTTACCGTGGCGTTCGCCACAGAAAAGGACTTCCTGTAAGAGGTCAGCGTTCAAAGACTAACGCTCGTACTCGTAAGGGTCCCCGTAAAACCATGGCTAATAAGAAGAAGTAAGGAGGGCAAAGGACTATGGCAGCACCAAAGGGTGGTAAGAAGGTTATCCGCCGTCGCCGTGAACGCAAGCACATTGAAAAAGGCGCAGCGCATATCCAGTCTACATTTAACAACACAATTGTTACTATTTCCGATACACAGGGCAACGCTGTTTCATGGGCAAGCGCAGGCGAGCTCGGTTTCAGAGGTTCAAAGAAGTCAACTCCGTTTGCCGCTCAGTCAGCAGCCGAAACAGCTGCAAAGGCAGCAATGGAACACGGCATGAAGTATGTTGAAGTATATGTAAAGGGTCCCGGTCAGGGTCGTGAAGCTGCAATCCGTGCATTGCAGACTGCAGGTCTTGAGGTAACAATGATTAAGGATGTTACTCCAATCCCGCACAACGGATGCCGTCCTCCAAAGAGAAGACGTGTATAGTATTTTAAAAGGAGGAAAATTCTACTATGGCTAAAAATATGCAGCCTATCGCTAAGCGTTGCAGAGCTCTTGGCATTTCACCCGCAGTTATGGGTTATTCCAAGAAGACTTCCAACAGAAATCCCGGCGGTAAGATGAGAAGAAAAAAAGAGCGAATACAGCATGCAGCTCACTGAGAAGCAGAAGGTAAAATTTATCTACGGCATCATGGAGAAGCAGTTCAGAGCTTACTACGAAAAAGCTGAAAAAGCTGAGGGTAAGACAGGTGCTGTATTGCTTACACTTATTGAAAGAAGACTTGACAACGTTATCTTCAGACTCGGTCTTGCAGCTACAAGAAGAGAAGCAAGACAGCTTGTTAGTCACAGCCACTTTACCGTAAACGGTAAGAAGGTAAACATTCCTTCATACCTTGCTAAGGTTGGCAATGTAATCGAAGTTAAGGAGAAGAGCCGTTCAACTGCAAGATTCAAGGCAATCGCAGAGGGCGAAACATCTTCAATTGTAACACCAAAGTGGCTTGAGAAGAACGAAAACCTTCTCGGTGGCAAGGTTGTTGCAGCTCCCCAGAGAGAAGACATCGACTTTCCTGTTGAAGAACACCTCATCGTTGAGTTGTACTCCAAGTAATCTTATATTTCACAGGCAGATTACACACAGATGGGCTGCTTTTGCAGTCGCATAATGTTTAGGAGGATTCGCGAATGATAGAAATTGAAAAGCCAAGAATTGAAACCGAGGAATTAACCGAGGATGGAAAGTACGGCAAGTTTGTTGTTGAACCGCTCGAGCGTGGTTTCGGCAACACACTCGGCAACAGTTTGCGCCGTGTGCTGCTTTCCTCTCTTGAAGGCTGTGCTGTTACATCAATCAAGATTGACGGTGTGCTTCACGAGTTTTCGACCATTCCCGGCGTTAAGGAAGACGTTACGGAAATTGTTCTTAATATGAAAAGTCTTGTTGCAAAGCGCCATGAAACAAGTCCCAAGGTTATAGAAATTGCTGCCGAGGGTCCCTGTGAGGTAAAGGCTGCCGACATCAAATGTGATGATGAGGTTGAAATTCTCAACCCTGAACTCCATATTGCTACACTCGGTGAGGGTGCTAAGCTCAATATGGAAATCACAGTTGACAAGGGCAGAGGATATATTCCTTCAGAGCGCAACAAGCAGTTAAGCGGCAACAATGTTATTGGCGTTTTGCCGATTGATTCAATTTATACTCCCGTGTTAAAGGTAAACTATACAGTTGATAACACTCGTGTAGGTCAGATTACTGACTATGACAAGCTCACTTTGGATGTTTGGACAAACGGAGTTATCAATGCTCAGGAGGCTGTTTCTCTTGCAGCAAAGGTTCTTACCGAACACCTTAACCTTTTTGTTAACCTTTCCGACAAAGCTTCAAGTGCTGAAGTTATGGTTGAGAAGGATGACAAGGGTAAGGAAAAGATTCTTGAAATGACAATTGAAGATCTTGATCTTTCAGTTCGTTCTTTCAACTGCCTCAAGCGCGCAGGCATTAACACGGTGGAGGATTTGATCAACAAGTCCGAAGAGGATATGATGAAGGTGCGTAACCTCGGTAGAAAATCTCTCGAGGAAGTTGTACAGAAGCTCAATTCTCTCGGTTTTAGTCTTCAGAAGGAAGACGAATAACTTCCCAAAGTCTTTGACAGGCTATTCTGTCAAATTCTTACCAACAAACTCAACGGTAAAGGAGTGAAAGAAATGCCAGGTACAAGAAAATTAGGAAGAACTACTGCACAGAGAACTGCAATGCTTCGTGCTATGGTTACTTTCCTTTTGGAAAACGGCAAAATTGAAACAACTCTTACTCGTGCCAAGGAAGTTCAGGCTATGGCAGAGAAGATGATTACTACAGCTAAAGAAGATACTCTTCACAACAGACGCCTTGTTTTGGCTTTTGTTACTAAGGAAGATGTTACAAGCAAGCTCTTTAAGGAAATTGCTCCAAAATACAGCGATAGAAACGGTGGCTATACAAGAGTTACTAAAATCGGTCCCCGTCGTGGTGACGCCGCTGAAATGGCAATTATCGAGCTCGTTTAATTCTTTTTAAATTAATTCGTATCTTGAAAAACCTCAGTATTTATCGCACTTTTCAGAGTTTGAAATCTGGAAAAAGTGTTTATTGTGTGTTTATTTACGAAAAAATCTAAATTTTAAATTTACAAAGGCAAGTCCATTTTTATTTGGGCTTGCCTTTTTGTTTTATCTGTGATTATACAAATAGTATAATCATAATATACTTGTAGTATAGCTTTAAATGCGTTCTAAGCAACTTTTTTGATTTGTCAATGAAATTATATCATCTGTATATAAAAGTCGCTCAGAACCGAATTTAGAGCATTTTAGCGTTATCGAACACCTCGAAAAGTGAAATTCATTTCTGAATCGCTCGGAACACCGAGGGTCACAGAATCAAATGTGTGCGACATATACTCATTTTCAGGTGTAATTGATACTGGAATAAGTGCCTGACCTGAACCTATAACCGCATACAAGCTACTTGCAATTTTATCACCATAAGCATTAAGTTCAATTTCAGAAAATCGGGGATTCTGCGAAATGCTGTAAACCATTTTGACCGCACTCTCGGCAAATTTTCGATAAATCTCGATAAAATCGCTTGCAGTCTGAATCACCATAGTTTCAGCAATTTTCGGATATTCTGAAACGAGCTTGCGGATTTTGATAAAACTATATTCCGAATAATATTTCTTTAAAAGAACATTGATTTCTTCTGCTGTGAGAATTCCAGATTTAATAACGCAATCATCACCAAGATTTTCCTTGTTTGGGAAATTACAAATGCTGATTTTCTGTTTAACATTGGCGAATATCGTATCAATCTCGGAAATTGCTTGATTGCCTTTGTGGGTGATTTCCTCTTCAAGCGAGGCATTATAATCCTTTGCAATGGTTGGTTTGAATGTAACTGAATTATATTTTGCCTTTGACCTGAGAGCTGAAACATCATTAAAATAGTCGGTTACAATTTTCTTGAATTTTTCTACAAAAATGTTTGTCATAATAATTATCCTTTCTGTTTCCGTAAATTATTACTGGGAAATTCTGCTGTAAATGTCAGTTCTTCGCCCCAGAATACATTTATCGTTAGTTTGTCATTTTTAGGAAGATGTTTCCTTAAATTTTTGAGTGAAATTTTAATTTCTTTTAGCTTTTTATTCATAAAAGCCTCCCTTTAGTGCGTTAAAGTGTTAAAATCTGTTATTCTTTGTTAATAATTTCTTTTAAAGAATTAAGTTCCTGCTGTAAATCATCAATCGTTGTATAATCAGCCGATAAATTCAGAATTTTAACCGCTGATTGCAGACGAACATTCTCGTTTGATGAATCAAGCAGTTTTACAAGTGCCTTGCTTGCTCGCAAGGTGTTTTCAAGAAGGATTTGACTTGACTGCTGAAACAGATTTTTTCTATAAACGGTCAGCAACTCTTGAAATTCATCTGAATTAACTCGTTTTGCAACCGTCTGACGGCAAAGATTGAGCTTTTGAGCGGTTTTTGTCAGATTAAATCCGCTTGATATATAAGTCATTAGCAACTGCTCATTGTTGATTTTAGCCATTAGAATTTGCTCCTGTTTTATGCCTATGGTTGACAAGCTCAAATTCTGAATCGGGAAAATCCTCGCCGAGCCACGCTCTAAAAAATACGGCGTCCTCAGGCTGAAAATCGAAAATTCTTGTTCTGATACGATTCTTTCGGTCAATCAAAAGAATTATAAAAATATCATTTTTGGATTCTGAATATTTGTGATTTTCTCAATACTTAGATTATTTATAAGCATTTCAATTACAAGTTTTGAATATCTTAACGACTCGATAGACTCAAGTCTTAAATTTTTGTAAAATTCTGTCATTAAATACTCTCCTTTCTGTGGTGTATAAGGCATATGCTCTAATATACCTGTTTAATAATATCGTTTTTAAAATGTTAAAAACGCTTAAAATGCTGATGAATACTGCGTTTTTGATGTTTTAGCTCTGAATTTTTAACAAAATAATTCAGAATAAATTTCGTTTGCAAAATTCTGTAAAAGAAAAATCTCCGCCCTGTCGAATAGAATCCGCCTGTCGCAATGAGTACGCTACAAAATTTTGTGCGTGTATTCCTGAACCTTTTGAAACTATTCGAGCAATCGGTTTTTGATACTTTCGGTCAAGCGATTGTTTAAGTGCCAAGCAACATTGCCGAGCTGAGCCGTCAGATTTAACAACTGCCGAATGACAATGACCTGCCACAGGTGTTCCCGTCACAATGTGCCGAGGTCTGCCACGCTTGCGGTTTTTAAGCCTCTGCCGTTTAGCGGTTTTGCTCTCGGTGGTGGTGTAAACTATCAAAAATGAACAGTTTTGTTTTCGGCAGAAATATCGGAACTTTTGAAATAACTGTTCAAAATCCTTTGGTGAAAATTCATAATAGATTTCAAGGCTATATAGGGTGCTTGGAAATTCGGTGTCAAAAGTTATTTTATCAAGTGGTATTTTTGACATTTTCAATACAGCCTCCGCAACTGTTTAACTGACTTTCAAATTCGGGAACATTCAGATAAAATCGGTTTCCTGAATAAAACCCTGGAGCTCGTCCAGTCTTGACAAGTCGGCGAATTGAAAATTCAGGCAGATTAAACAATTTTGCAACCTGTCGAATCGTTTGAAATTGTGTGGATTTGTTCATAAAAATTCTCCTTTGTAAAAAATTTTTTTAGGAAATTGTGATTTCCCCTTGCAATTTTATTATAATCAATTATAATGTAATTGTAAACACACAATTTCATACATTCACAAAAATAGAAAGGAGATAATGTACGAAATGGAATACAATTTTAAAAAAATAGGTGCGAGGATTCGAGCTGAGCGAAAAAAGTTGGGATTGTCACAGCAAGAGCTGTGCGACAAAATCAATTTATCACAAAGGGCGACACTCGGACGCTTTGAATGTGGAACAAGCGAAACTCCATTGTGGGTTTTAGTCGAATTATGTCGTGTTTGATTGTGAACTTGGATTTTTACTTTGTGAGCATAACGAAAAAACCCGTTTAAATGCTGATATTTGCAAAATTACAGGACTTTCTGAATCTGCGGTAAATCACATAATCGCTTTAAATCAAGAGCCAAAACGATTATTCAATGACGGTAGCTATAATGCAAAACCGAAAATTTTAAGCAAAATTCTTGAGAATGATAATTTTAAAGATTTGATTGATTCAGTATTTGATTATTGTTATACAAAATCCAATGGTTCATTGAAAGATGAGGATTTCAAACTATTCAGAATACAGAACAATTTCGTTAGAATTGTCGAGAAAATCAAAAATTCAAAATAACTGTATCGAAAGGTGGAATTTATATGTCACAGGTCATAAAAAAAGACAACAACCGTTTCAGAATCGTTTGTTCTTTAGGATATGGGGCAGATGGTAGGCAGATTCGAAAAACTACAACATTTAAGGCTCCCGAGGGTACAACTCCGAAAAAAGCTGAAAAACTTGCAAATGAGTTTGCTCTTGATTTCGAGAGAAAAATTAGAGGGAATGTTGAGTTTGCAGACAATATGAAATTTTCAGAACTATGTGAGCAGTATTTTGCTTTATATGCCACAAATAAATTAAAGCGTGTAACCGCTTATACATACGAGGGACAGGTCAAAATCCACTTGTTGCCTGAATTTGGAAATCTGCGATTGAAAAATTTTACTCCAAACAGAATTTCAAATTTTTTTGGCAAATTAAAAGTTAAGCCTCAAACTTGTAAACGAATATTTACAATTCTCGAATCAATTTTCAGTTTTGCGGTTCATCAAGGGCTCATTTTGAAAAGTCCGTGTATCGGCGTTATTTTACCGAAAGCAAAAAACAATGACGATAAAAAATGCTAAATTTATCACAGGTCAAAATTTTGATGAAAATGCTGACAAGTGAAGATGTCGAAAGCTCACAGTTTTCGGTAATCATAAGAACCCTGATTTTAACAGGTCTGAGGGCAGTGAATGTCTTGCTCTGCAATGGGGTGATGTCGATTTTGAAAATTCCGTCATAAGTGTTAAACATAACCTCTGTTATGACGGCAAAAAAACTTGGCTCGATATACCAAAGACAAAAAAATCCCGCCGAGTTATTGCTATGTCGGCGGAACTCGCTGAATTGCTAAAAAATCACTATACAAGACAGCAGATTATTAAAAATTCGGTAAAATATGATTTTAACCCGCTTGATATGGTGTTCACAAGTCAAACAGGCGATTTCAAAGACCGTTCAGGACTGCTCCGTGAATTTAAAAGATTCATCAAGGACACGGATTTCAGCTTTGCAACACTTCATATGCTTAGACACGCAAATGCAACCCTGTTGTTGAATAGCGGTGTTGATATTAAACTTGTTTCTGAAAACCTCGGTCATAATAACATATCAACAACAGCGGATATTTATGCTGATGTACTCCTGGAGTCAAAACGCAAAATGGCTGATTTGGTATCTTTGACATTATCAAATAAATAATGTCTTTGGGTGTTTATTTGGTGTTTATTGATGCTTAAAGATACTAAAAAATACGAAATGATAATTATTATCGAAGTCTGAAAAACCGCATAAATACTGAATAAATTAAACATTATTCAAAGATACGAAATGATTCATTTAATTCTTTTTAAGTTAATACAAGTTCAATTTAACTCCCGACTTTTTAGTCGGGAGTTTTTGCGTTTGTTTCAAAATGTAGGCTCTTTTACTACCCCGACTTTTATTATAGAGTTACAAAAAGTTCATCAGCAGGCGAACACGGTTCGGCGCTGCATTGAAATTGTATGAATAACTACAATAATACGCTCGTGCATAAATGCTTTTTATTTATCAAACTGTATTCACGAACAGGAAACGGGGTGCGCCGTGCTTTTATATAAAACAAGACAGGCTGTGAAGAACGAAGTCTTAAACTTCATTTCTTCACAGCCTCATTTTACGGTTTTAAAAGCAATTCAATTTTTAGTTGGCAACCTAATCTTTATAAGATGAGCTGAGCTTAAAACCGCTCGCAGGCTTACCCTTTTTGTCGATAAGGTTCTTACTGTCGCTTGCTCTGCAGGCAACTTCCCAGTGATAACTTGGTGATGTTGAGCCGCCGCCTTTAACTTCATATACTACGGTCATAAACGCACCGCCGTTTGTGTAGTCATAACCGTCACCGATGTTGACGCCGCTTAAAGAAATCTCTCCGGCAATCTTTATGTTGAGCATAGCTCCGTATTTAGCGGGTACAGACATTTTTGCACTTTTGCAGGTAAGCTTTGATGAATCATATTTGATTGTTGCCTGATAGTTTTCGAGAACTGCCGGTGTTGTCAGATTGTATGTGCATACAATTGTGTCACCGACATTGAATGTTTTGCCGCCGATTTTAAGTGACTTGCTGTTGCTGTCATCAGATTTTGATGAATCCGACTTTGAAGATGAACTGTTATTATTTTTTGTTGCTGTTGTTATTATTCTTATTACTGTTGTTATTAGTTTTGCCTGAGTCTGTTTTTGAAGAACTGTTGTTAGTAGTTTTGCTCGTTTCACTCTTTTCAATAACGGAACTCTGCTGACTGTTTGATTTTTTGCCCGAAGAACTGCCGCCTGAGTTTTCGGAGTTATTGCCTGAATCGCCTGACTTGTTGTTGCCGCCGGCGTTGTTGTTTACAGGCACAGCTTTTGTTTCTTTAACATATTCAGTGTTGCCCTGAGCGTCTGTTACAACCTCGGTGTATGTTTCAATTTTTGTTTCAATCTGAGTATCTATGCGTGTTTCGTGAACAATCTCTGTTGCTTTCTGTTCATCCGAATTTTCTCCGCAACCACTCATAACGCTTGCAGCCATAGTTGAAAAAGCTACAAGTGATGCAAGTGCCGCAATAAGACAATAGTTTTTCTTTTTGCCGTAATTACGCATTATGCCACTTCCTTAATGTGATTTAAAATTTCTGTAAGTGTTACCGTATCTTTACCATAATATTATATCAAATTAATCAACGAAAATAAAGAAATTTCGCAAAATTGTACCGTTATATATTGAAAAATTACTTGTATTAATTTTATGCAAATGGTACAATAATTTTGACGGATGTGATTAACAAGTGAACTTTTTGTGAATATATCTAAAAGTTCCTTATTGATATGATTTTTTAGGAGTGATTATAGTGAGGACAACAAAAAAGCGATTTCAATTGTACTTGCTGGTTTGATGACCGTTGGCGGTATGTCGGTATTTTCTGTTTCTGCCGCTCAAACATCAACACCGACTCTTTCATTTAAAACTCAGAATGCACTTTATGCACACGCAGTAAGCGGTTCTGGCGATTCTGACGCATGGGTTGCATGGCAATGTAAACACAACGAGGATATGGAGGAATTGAATACTAATAGGAAGTATTTCTTCCTTCCAAGCAGTGTTTCGTCAACAAGCGTTGAGCTTTATAACGCATATTCAAAAAGCGTTACGGTTAATAATGTAACTATACCGTCAGGCGAGTCGAGGGAGGTTTCGTACACAATTGATAAGGCAGACAATGTTACTGCTGACGGAAAACCTATTCCCTCACATTCTTAAAGTCCTCTGCCGAGTCTGCAATCTATGTAAACAACAGCAACGCTGACGGCAACGGTAAGGAACTTATCTCTTATCTTAACGAGGATAAGAGCAACTATTCCTCTGCATCAGGCGCTATTGTTGACAGAAACGGCAAGATTGACAATACTTCAATCAAGAAAATCAAGGGCAGAGGCAACTCAACATGGGGCAAGGCTAAGAAGCCTTACAACATCACATATTCCAATAAGGTTTCAATCGGCGGTATGTCAAAGGGTAAAAAGTTCTCTCTTCTTGCAAACTATCAGGATGATTCACTCACAAGAAACCGTTTTTTTATGACCTTGCAGATGCAGTAGGAACTCCATATGCTTCGGATTCAAGATATGTTGATTTCTACTCAGACGGTTATTACTGGGGTTCATATCAGATGACCGAAAAAAATTGAGGTGGGTAAGAGTGCCCTTGTCAACGATATTGACGATACTGCATACCTTGACGCTGACGGCAATGTAAACAAGGATTTCCCGTTCCTTTGTGAAGTTGATTCCGGCGCTGTAGACGGTGAAGATTACTATGTAAAATGTGATGACGGTATCAAGGTTACAATTAAAGCTCCTGAGCTTTCGGAAGGCGACAAGGGCTATAATGAAGTTAAGAACTATGTCCGTGAAAAGTACAATGCTTTTTACAGAGCTGCTAAAAAAGCAGACTCCGACCTTTCACAGTACGCTGATGTTGATTCATGTGCAAAGCTGTGGCTTATAAATGAACTCGGTAAAAACTGGGATTCCGGTGTTTCAAGCGTTTACTTTGTTTATAAGCAGGATTCCGACGGTAACTATAAGTTCTTCGGCTCACCTGTATGGGACTACGATAATGCGCTCGGTAATGCTGCAGGCAGTGCTTGGGATCTTCAGAACTTCGGTGTTAAGGATTACACACAGTATTCAGGCTGGTGGTGCAGATTTAAGGACAGACAGAAACGCTCTCAGAATAGCAGTAATATCATTAACAACATTTCAAGAAACACTCAGGTTAATAAGGCTGCCGTAAATATCTGGTTTGAGCAGTTTGTTCCTGCAATCAACTATTTTGCAGGCAAGACCACATCTTACAAGGGCTCTGATGAATTCTATACAAAAACACAGTATTTTGACCTTCTCAAGGACAGCGGTGCGATGAATTACAAAAGCGGCTGGCATATAAGAACGAGCAGTTGGATTTGTGACCACACATCAATGAACAAGGCTGACTTTGATATGACAACAGGTACATATACCGTAAGTAACACTAAGACAAGCTATAATCAGGGCAGTTTTACGGATATGTATAACTATGCGGCTGATTGGATGACAAGCCGTGCGGCATGGATCAGCAGTAAGTGGTTTAGCGAGTACACTCCTTCCGCTAAAATCGGTGATGTTGACGGTGACGGCGAAGTTACTGTAATGGACGCAACTCTTGTTCAGAAGTACATTGTAAGTCTTGAAACACTCACAGACAGTCAGCTCAATGTTGCCGATGTAAACGGTGACGGTGAAATCAGCGTTATTGACGCAACACAAATTCAGAAGATTGTCGTAAATCTTGTATAATTTGGGCACAGAATCGGGCAGGAAACTGCCCGATTTTTTTTGTTATTGTTTTGAAAATTTTTGTACAAGCCACAGAATGTAAAATTTTACAAATCAAAGATTGAAATTGTGTTGTGAATAATATATAATGAGTGTAATCAAAATTTTTACACAGATTTATACATATGCACAATAACAGGATATAAGCATTTTAAAAGGACGGAGAAAACATGAGAAAAACTAAGATAGTTTGTACCATCGGACCTGCCTGCGATTCAAAAAAAAGAAATGATGCGTAAAATGATTGACGCAGGTATGAATGTTGCCAGAATCAATATGTCACACGGTGTTTATGACCGGCTTGAGGTTACAATCAAAAACCTTAAAGAGGCAATTGCAGAGAGTGGTCAAAATGTTGCAATTCTGCTCGATACAAAGGGTCCTGAGGTCAGAGTCGGCACATTCAAGGACGGTTCTGTTGAACTTGTCGAGGGTGCAGAGTTCAGTCTTTTTAAAAACAAAGAAGAGGGTGACGAAACAGGTGTAAGCCTTTCGTTTCCTAAGCTTGTTGATATTTTTGAATCCGAAGGTCAGGAGGCAATCGGCAGAGAGCTTTTTTGCTTGATGACGGTATTATCTCGCTTGTCGTTAAGTCGGTAAATCCCGAGTCAATCGTTTGTACCGTAAACAAGGGCGGTGTGCTTAAAAACCGCAAGAGTATCAACATTCCGGGCTACTTTATCAATATGCCGTATGTAAGCGCTCAGGACAGAAAGGACATTGAGTTCGGTCTTAACCACGGTGCAACAGTTGTTGCCGCATCATTTGTCCGCAATCACGATGATGTTAGAACTCTTCGTGACTTTATTGACAGCCTCGGCTATGAGTATGTTGAAATTATCGCAAAGATTGAAAATCAGAGCGGTGTTGACGATATGGACGCAATCATTGATTACGCAGACGGTATTATGGTTGCCCGAGGAGATATGGGTGTTGAAATTCCGTTTATCAAGCTGCCTGAAATTCAGAAAACAATCATCAGAAAGGTTGTTTCAAGAGGTAAGTATGTAATCACTGCAACCCAGATGCTTGAGAGTATGACAACGGCTCCCCGTCCTACAAGAGCCGAAATCAGCGATGTTGCCAATGCAGTTTATGACGGCACAAGCGCAGTAATGCTTTCGGCAGAATCCGCCGCAGGTAAGTACCCGATTGAAAGCGTAAAGGCACTTGACGCAATTTGTTCGGAGGCTGAGGAAAACGGTGAATTTACCGCACTTCATGAGTATGTGGAAGAACACGGAATGAAGGACACTAACCCAATCAGATCAAGTATCTGTAAAGCTGCAAAGAATATTGCACAGGCAGTAGGCGCAAAGGCTATTATTGTTGAAAGTGCGACAGGTCGAGTTGCAAGAGCGATGGTTCATTACAGACCTGACTGTCCCGTTATTGCAGTTGCAACATCACAGCTTGTGTGCAGAAAGCTCTGTCTTAACTGGGGTGTTATGGCTGTCATGGGCGAAGAAAAGCGCACATCTGATTCAATTACGAAACAGGCTATGGAAAAGGCACTCAGCACAGGCGTTGTCAAAAAAGGCGACACGGTTGTAGTGCTTTCGTCAAACAAAACCTGCCCGACTTCAAGCACAGATTCACTTAATGTAAGGATTCTTTAATATGAAAAATATAGTTTTAATCGGAATGCCCGGATCGGGCAAAAGCACAGTCGGTGTGTTGCTTGCCAAGGCGCTGGGTTATTCCTTTGTTGATGTAGATTTGATAATATGCAAAGAGGCAGGAAAGCCGTTGCAGAAGATTCTTGATAATGAAGGTCTTGACTTTTTTTCTTCATCTTGAGGGAAAAATCGGTGCAGAGCTTGACTACGACAAGACCGTTATCGCAACAGGCGGTTCAATGGTTCTCAGCGAAAATGCCATGGAAAACCTCAGAAAAAAAACGGCAAGGTCGTTTTCATTGATGTTGACCTTGATGAAATCAAGCGCAGAGTTACAAATATCAAAACAAGAGGCATTGCATTCGGTAAGGGTGAAACTCTTGATGATGTGTACAGAGTGCGTTATCCGCTCTATAAAAAGTATGCCGATATCACGGTGTCAATGGAGCTGAGCAGTATCGAAACCACGGTTGATGCAATTGTTGAAAAGCTGAAGCTTGAAAAACAGAATTAAAGAAAAAGTAAAAGCGTCCGTTATTCGGGCGCTTTTGTTATTAAATATGAAAATTTTTTATAAATAAAAATATGCAGGGGATTCATTGAACGCCGCATTCGGAAAATCGGGGTGCTAAACCGACATTTTGTCCCGAATGGCGGTGAGGATTTTTTTCCCGCCGACTGATTTGAACCTGCGTCATGGAAAGAATTTTGGCAGTTTGAGTTTGTGTTTTGCTCTGATAGTACCGCAGTTGAATTATTTTACGGTCGGTTTCGCAGAGGGATTTTACCGCCTGTTCAAGCGACAATCGTTCCGAGATTTCGTCTTGAATATCATCTGTCGGGACATCAAGCTGTGGGTTGCCCTCGCTGTCATATTCGGCAGTCAGGGAGAGAGGAACTCTTGTGCTGTTGAGTGCGTCAATGATTTTTTCCTCGCTTGTATCAAGCCTTTCGGCAAGCTCGCTCACGGTGAGTTCTCTGCCGTTTTTTAGCTTGCTTTCGTTGTTAAGTCTTGATATTGCAAGCGAAAGCTCCTTTAATGTGCGGCTGACCCTGACTGCACCGCCGTCACGAAAAAGTCGCTTAATTTCGCCCATAATTACAGGAAAGGCATAGGTTGAAAACTGCAGGTTACGGCTTTCGTCAAAGTTATTAATCGCCTTTGCGAGTCCGAGACAACCCGATGCAAAAAGTTCTTCGTACTCTATTCCTTTGCCTGAAAATCGTTTGCAACAGGCATGGACAAGTCCCATATTTTTGTCGGCAAGTTTATTTTTATCGGTCATTTTCCGAACCTATATTTTTTTCAAGAGTTACGGTTGTTCCACTGTCGGGCTTTGAACGGACACGCACCTTGTCGCAAAAGCTCTGCATAACTGCAAAGCCGAGTCCTGCCCTGTCCTCCTCGGGAGCGGTTGTAAACAACGGTTCCATTGCCTTTTTAATATCGGAAATTCCGCAGCCTTTGTCACGGATTGTGATTATCACCTTGTTTTCGGAGGTGATTTTTCCGTTTATGTAAATCGTTCCGCTTTGGTGGCGGTAGCCGTGAACAATGCAGTTTGTCACAGCCTCGGACACAGCGGTTTTTAGGTCGCTGAGTTCGTTTACGGTAGGATCAAGGCTCATTACAAATGCCGACACAACGCACCGTGCAAAAGCCTCATTACAGCTTTTTGACGGCACGCAAAGTTTCATTTCATTTACTGTTTTCATCTTAACACCCCCAGACTTTCAAGTCCCGACATTGAAAAAAGCCTGTACAATCTGTCGGGAATATTAATCACACGCAATGCTCCGCCGACAAGCTTCATCTGGCGGTATCGCCCCATTACAAGACCTATGCCCGATGAGTCCATAAACGATACTTTTGAAAAATCAAGGCACAAAAGTTTCGGTTTGTTTGTCTGAACGGCGGCGTCAATTTTTTGTGCGTATTCCTGCCGCCGAATCGTGGTCAATTTCGCCGTCAATGTATGCCGTGAGAATATTATTTTTAAATTCCGTTTTCAGCAATTTTATCAGTCCTTCTAAAAATAAGAGCTCCGCACCTGTTATCTTAATGATAATAAGTGCGGAGCAAAAAAATTTGTTTTATTCTGTTGTAACGAAAAATTTACTTTTCGGCTGATTCGTTTTCAGCCTTAATTTTATTGATGATATACGGACGGATTTCGCCTGCAAGGTAGAGCGAACCGCAGATTACAACTGCACAATCGGTCTTTTCAGCCTGTTCAAAAGCCATATCAAATGCGTGTTCGGCACTTTCAAAGGTTACCGTATCGTCAACAAATCTTGCATACTGTTGCATAAGCTTTGCAGGGTGCATTGCCCTTGGATTGTGAACGGGAACTGTGTAAACTCTGTCAAAAACTCCGTCAAGCAGTTTTACCGAAGTGCTGACATCCTTGTCGGCAAGCATCCCCGTGATTGCAATTATATACTTATTCGGAAGAAATTTTTGGATTGCCGATTTAAGCGCCTCAATTCCGTTAGGATTGTGAGCACCGTCAAGCAGAACAATCGGCTTTTCACTCAACAGCTCAAGTCTTGCAGGGTTGACAGCCTTTGCAAAACCGTTTGCAATCTGCTCATCTGTTATTGAAATCAGAGAATTGCAACGGAGCATATCAAGTGTTGCAAGTGCGGTTTTTGCATTTTCAAGCTGATGATCACCCGAAAGCGGAAGATCAATTTCAACACCGTTAAACATAAAGCGACTGCCCTTTAAGGTGGTTTCGATGACATCAATATTAACGCTCTCGCTCGTTGCAAGCGGAATTTTCTTTTCTCTTGCAGTTGATTCAATAACCTTCATTGCACGGATATCCTGCTTTGAAGTGACCGCCATTGAATCGGGCTTGAAGATTCCGCATTTTTGCTGTGCAATTTTTTCAATTGTATCACCGAGAATTGCCGTGTGGTCAAGTCCGATTGTGGTGATAACGGCACAAAGCGGTGATTTTATAGTATTGGTGCAGTCGAGCAGACCGCCCATTCCTGTTTCAAGAACAACAATGTCACAATCTGCATTTGCGTGTATATAAAATTGAAGAGCGTTGACATACTCAAATTCTGTGATGATTGTGCCCTCTTCACGCAGTTGCTCGATAATAGGGAAAGTTTTTTCCACCGCATCCGTGAGAACGGACTCGCTCACCATACAATTGTTTATTTGTATCCTCTCACGAAAATCCGTGATATACGGTGAAATGAACAAGCCTGTTTTGTAGCCTGCCGCAACAAGTGCGGATGAGAGCATAGCACAAACCGAGCCTTTGCCGTTCGTACCTGCAATGTGTATAAATTTCAGCCTGTCCTGCGGATTTCCGAGCCTGTCAAGCAAAATTCTCATTCGGTCAAGTCCCGGACGAGAACCGAATGTCAAAAGTGAATGAATTTTTTCAACAGCATTTTCGTATGTCATTTACAACAGCTCCCTGTAAATCTCATTTTTCTTAAAGCCTGTTATACTTGCCGCCTCTTTTGCCGCCTCGGTGGGCTTTGCACCGTTTTCAATCAGCTTGCGGGCGGTTTCAACCGCAAATTCAAGGGTGTATTCTTCGGATTTTTCCTCTTGCTTTTTGCCCTCAAGCACAAGCACAAATTCGCCCTTCATACTGCCGTCCGCATAATTTTCCGCAGCATATTTTGTTGTGGTGCGGATTACTTCTTCGTGAACTTTGGTGAGTTCACGAACGATCGAAAGCTTTCTGTCACCGAAAAAGCTGTACAAATCTCGGAGAGTTTGCGGAAGCTTGTGTGGCGCTTCGTAGAAAATCATTGTTCTGTGTTCGTTTTTCAGACTGTCAAGATGCTCGTTGCGGCTCTTTTTTGTTCACGCTCAAAAAGCCTTCAAATGTGAATCTGCCTGTTTCAAGTCCCGAAACCGCAAGTGCGGAAATCACGGCACTCGGCCCGGGAATTACCACGGTTTTTATTCCACGCTCCTCGCAGAGCTTTATCAAATCTTCACCCGGATCGGAAATGCACGGCATTCCGGCGTCCGTTACAATTGCACAATTTTCGCCCTGTTCAATTCTGTTGCAGATGATTTCGCCACGCTCACGCTTGTTGTGTTCAAAATAGCTCACCATAGGCTTTTTTATGCCGAAATGATTCAAGAGCTTAAGCGTTACCCTTGTGTCCTCTGCCGCAATGAAATCAACCGATTCGAGGGTTTCTGCGGCTCTCGGTGAAAAATCTCCGAGGTTGCCGATCGGCGTTCCCGTTACATATAAAATTCCGCTCAATTTATATAGTCCTCCTTGTAACTGCCGTAGATGTTCAGCATTTCTTCGGAAAAGTTTCCGCTTTCGTCCTCAATAAACAGGGTTGGCATAACCTCAAGAAATCCCCTTTGCCGCCTCTTCTGCCTTCAAGCAAAAAAGAGCTTTCGGGGCTTTTGACTTTCGCTGTTGAACAAGCCGTAATTTTTTCGGCTCAACCGAATATTTACGCATTGCCTCCATTGCATCGGCAAGCCTTTCGGGGCGCTGACAAATGCAGAGCCGTCCTCCAAACTGCAAAAGCGACGAACCGCAACGGCACACATCGTCAAGCGTACATTCGGATTCGTGCCTTGCAACAAGCTTTGCGTTCTCGGGATTTGTAATTCCGCCTCCGCTGATTTTGTAGGGCGGATTGCAGGCAACAAGGTCAAATGAGCCGAGCGGCAATGCACCGTCAAGCTTGTTTAAGTCCGAGTTTACAATTCTGATTTTGTCCTGAAGATTGTTGTATTCAAGACTTTGTGAAAACAGCTTGCAGGCATTCTCCTGTATTTCTACCGCCGTGATGTCAAGGCGGTTGTTGTTTTTGTACCACAAAAGCGGAATCGTTCCGCAGCCCGTGCCGAGGTCAACACATTTTTTCGCACCGATTTGCTTTGAAAAATCGGCAAGTAAAATTGTGTCCGTTGAAAAACGGTAGCTGTCTGACACATATATTTTAATACCGCTGCCAAGCGGTTCAAGATGTTTATTGTTCATCGGTATTCCCCTGAAAACAGTAATTAAAAAGCGGCAAGGAAATCCCTGCCGCCTGTCTTTGTGGATTAACCCTTAATCAGCCTTCCTGTGGAGCGCCGACGGGGCAAACTTCAGCACATGAACCGCAATCAACACAAGCGTCTGCATTGATTTCATACTTGCCGTCGCCTTCTGAAATAGCGTCGCAAGGGCAGTTGTCTGCACAAGCACCACACATGATGCAATCGTCACTGATAGTATATGCCATAGGGAAATACCGCCTTCATGAATTTCACCTTTATTGTAACATAAATTTTGAAAAAAGCAACCTTTTGGAAAGAATTTTATATTTTAAACTGAAAACAGTTCTTTTTTACTGCAACTTGACGAACGCTGTACGCATTACAAAAAAATTATTCAAGTCCCTTGAATTTTTCCATTTCCTTTTTGTCAAGCTTGATGTAGCCGTCCTTAACAAGCTTGCATTGCTTGACTGTGAATGATTTCGGAGCGGCGTCTTCGGGAGTGTTGTTGAGCTTAACCTTTAAAGTTCCTGCAATCAGGTTGTTTTCAACAACAAGACCTCTGCCTTCGGGAGTATTTACAATTGCTCCTACCTTTGGGGTGTGTTTAAGAAGGTCTGTGTATGCCTCCTGTTCATATTTAAGACAGCACATAAGTCTGCCGCAGGTTCCCGAAATTTTAACGGGAGAGAGTGACAGGCCCTGCTCCTTTGCCATTTTGATTGAAACGGGCTGGAACTCGCCCATAAAGCTTGAACAGCAGAACGGCTTACCGCAGATCCCCAGTCCTCCGAGCATTTTTGCCTCATCACGCACGCCAATCTGGCGAAGTTCAATTCTTGTTCTGAACACACTTGCAAGGTCTTTTACAAGAGCACGTAAGTCAACTCGTCCGTCAGCCGTAAAGTAGAAAAGAATTTTGCTGTTGTCAAATGTGTATTCAACATTTACAAGCTTCATTTCAAGCTTGTGGTTGGCAATTTTCTGTTCACAGATTCTGTATGCTTCCTTTTCTTTGAGTTTGTTTTCCGCAAGGTGATTCAGGTCTTTTTCGGTCGCAATTCTGATTAACGGCTTGAGCGGATGCGAAATTTCCGCATCGTCAACGGTCTTGTTCGGCGTTGCAACCTCTCCGCACTCAAGACCTCTTGCCGTTTCAACAATTACCCTGTCGCCTGTGTTAAGTTTATTGTCAAGCGGATCAAAGTAATACACTTTGCCGACTTCTTTAAATCGTACTCCGATTATCTCTGCCATGAAATCCTTCCTGTATTCTCCGCACAGCCAAGTTGTGAGGAGATTTATATTTATGTGTTTCGGTATTTTCAGTTTTGCGTTCTCGGTAAGCTCAATCATAGAAATCAGCTTTGCCCGAGTAAATCGTCTTGCAAGCTCCCCGGCACATTCTTCGTCAAAAACCGCATCCGCTCCAACGCTTTTTGCCATTCCGTCACGCAGAATCAGCTTTACGACAAGCAGAATTTCGTTTGCAAGGTTTTTGTCGCTGAGGGCATAGAGTGCCTGCATAAGGTTGTACTCCCGTGTTGATAAAATTCCTTTTACAATTTTCTTTGCGCCTGCAACCGCATCCTCACTGAAAACATCTTTTGTTTTCAGACGGAATACACTTGAACGGGGAGAGAATTGTTGGGAGCAGTTTCTTGAGTTTTCGCAGAGCATAATGAAATATACATTCTGCGGAGGTTCTTCAAGAAGTTTCAAAAACGAGTTTTGAACAATGTCCGAAAGCCTTGTGTCGGCAAAAGGGAAGATATACACCTTTGCATCTGCCTCATTCGGCTTTTATGACAGAGTCACCGATTATCTCTCTCATCTGCTCAATTGAATTTTGTTTTCTGTCATTTGGAAGTTCAACATATTTAATGTCGGCGTGTGTCTTATTCTTTGCCTTGTGACATTGCTCACAATGACCGCAAGGCTTTACGGGTTCGGTACACACCGCATACATTGACAGAAACACGGCAAGGTTCATCGCCTTTTCGCTGTCCCTGCTTTCTATTACAACAGCGTGGGGAACTCTGCCCTGAATATCAAGGGTGTTGAAGGTTTGTTTTATATTGTCGTCAAAATCAAAGCCGTCAAAATTCAAAATCCCACCTCCGCTTATTTATCACATTTATTATATCATTTTATTTTTGCAATTTCCACAATTATTTTAAGGCTACGGTATTGGTAACAATTTCGCCCTTGTCGGTGATGTCGATAATGCCGTAGGACGCATAGTATCCGTGGCATGAACCGGGGTTCATAATATACAGACCGTCCTCATAGAGTGTGAGAGGCATATGTGTATGACCAAAGAGGAGAATATCCGCTCCTGCTTCTCTTGCGGCGGAGGTAATGCGGTAAAGTCCCGATTTTGCGTCATAGAGATGTCCGTGTGTTACAAAGATGGTTTTACCGCAGGCTTTAAAAATCTCCTTTGACGGAAAAAAGCTGTTCCAATCGCAGTTGCCTCTTACGGCAACAATCATTTTGTCTTTGTAATTATCTTTTAAAAACCGCTGTTGTTCTTCACCGTCACCGCAATGAACAATTATTTCCGCCTTGCGCTGTGCGTCAACGGCTTTGATAAGACTGCGAAGATCTCCGTGAGTGTCCGAAACTACCAAAATACGCATTGAAAATTCTCCGTTCTAAAAATAAAATTTCCGCATAGTATATGTTGAGGTGTTGGTATGTCTGATAAAAAAAAGTTAATAAACTGCTCGGTGAGGTATCGAAAAAGTACGGTATCTCTAAGGAACAGCTTGAAAGTGCCGCACAAAGCGGTAACATAGAAAATCTTTTGAAAAATACAAACCGAATCAATCAAAGCAGATTGAGAGCGTTCTGTCGGATCCCGAAAAACAAAGAAACTTTTGCAAAGTCCACAGGCTCAGGCACTGATGAAACTGCTCGGCGGTGAATGATATGTCTGATTTACAGGATAAGCTCAATCAGATTTTGCAGAACCCCGAGGCAATGAAACAGGTGCAAAGTCTTGGGGCACAGCTTGGTCTGACGGGTGAGCAAAAACAACCGCCAAAGCCGAAACCGCCCGAAAATAACCTTATGTCAGTGCTGGGCGGTGACGACACAATCGGCACAATTGCCAAATTTGCACCGCTTTTAAGCTCGCTGAACAACAGCGATGACACCACCCGACTGCTTGATTCGCTCAGACCGTTTCTTTCACATGAACGGCAGGAAAAACTTGACAAAGCCGAAAAGATGCTGAAATTATTCCGCCTTATGCCGTTACTGCGTGAAAACGGATTGTTCTGACAGGAGGTGATTTTTTGCCGAGTTTTGAAGAGGAGGCTTTTAACCGAGCACAGCAGATGCACCGAAAGCCGCAATTCAATCGTGAAGCACCGAGAAGGGAAGTTCCGAAACAACCCGAAAAGCAGGAAGAACCAAAGTCCGAAATCCCCGAACCGCCCGTTCCGAAAAAGGATGACGGTCTTTTGAATCTGATGTTCAAAAACAAGGAACAGAGCCTAATTCTTTTGCTTGTGATACTGCTTATGGAGGAAAACACCGATCCGTCAGTTCTGCTTGCGCTGATGTATCTTCTGATGTGATTATCGGATTTGTCCGTTTCCTCTGATGATATATTTTGAGCTTGTAAGCTCGTTAAGTCCCATAGGTCCTCTTGCGTGGAGCTTCTGGGTTGAAATTCCGATTTCTGCACCGAGTCCGAATTCTCCGCCGTCGGTAAAGCGAGTTGATGCGTTTACATAAACCGCCGCAGAATCAATTCGTGCCGTGAACTCGTTTGCACTGTTGTAGTCGCTTGTCACAATGCATTCGCTGTGACCTGTACTGTACTTCTGAATGTGAGCAATTGCGTCATCAAGGCTGTCAACAACCTTTACGGCAATGATGTAATCGAGAAATTCGATTCTATAATCTTCTTCCGTTGCAGGAACAACGCAGTCGCCGAGAATCTGTTTTGTTCTGTCACAGCCTCTGATTTCAACATTCTTTTTATCAAGCTCTGCTTTGATTACAGGCAGAGCTTTTTTCTGCGATATCCTTGTGTACAAGCAATGTTTCAAGCGCATTGCACACAGATGGGCGAGAGGTTTTGCCGTTGAAAACAATATTCTTCGCCATTTCAATATCTGCACTCTTGTCAACATAGATATGGCAGTTACCCACGCCTGTTTCGATAACGGGAACCTTTGCATTTTCAACAACGCTTTTGATAAGTCCTGCACCGCCACGGGGAATGAGTACATCGAGATAATCGGAAAGCTGCATAAGCTCTGTTGCGCTCTGTCTTGTTGTGTCCTCAACAAGTGCTACGCAGTCACGGGGAAATCCTGCCTTTTCAAGTGCATCACGCATAACCTTTGCGATTGCCATATTTGAATGAAAAGCCTCTTTACCGCCACGAAGAATTACGGCACTGCCTGCTTTAAGGCAAAGAGCCGCCGCATCGGAAGTTACATTAGGTCTTGCCTCAAAGATGATTCCGATAACACCCATCGGAACTGTTACCTTTTCAATCTGCAAGCCGTTTTTGAGGGTTCTGCCGTCAAGAACTCTGCCCACTGGATCGGGTAAAGCCGCAACCTGTCTTACCCCGTCAGCCATACCGTTGATTCTCTCCTCCGACAGTCTGAGTCTGTCGAGAAGTGATGCTGTAAGACCGCTTTTTTCGCCGTTCTCAAGGTCAATTTTGTTAGCCGCAAGAATTTCTTCGCAGTTTTCGCAGAGTGCGTCTGCAATTTCACCGAGGGCAATGTCCTTTTTTGAACCGGCTGTCATAAGAAATCTTGACGCATCTTTTGCCTTTGCTCCCATTTGTTCAAGTGTAGTCATAATTTTCCTCCGATTATTTAACAGGTAAAAATTTTGTTCCGATTTTGTTTCCGTCAATTACTTCATAAAGATTTTCGGGATTTGAGCCGTTGATAACGCTGACCTCAACACCTCGTTTTGTGGCATAATCAGCCGCCTGAAGCTTTGTAATCATACCGCCTGTACCACGGTTTGAGCCTGTACCTGCCGCCATTTCAAAAATTTCCGCATTGATTTTTTCGATAATATCAAGCTTTTTGGCATTTGGATTTGTTCGTGGGTTTGAATCGTACAGACCGTCAATATCTGTAAGAATAATGAGTCTGTCTGCGGCAACAAGACCTGCGACAATTGCGGAAAGCATATCGTTATCACCGAAATTGTTGCCCTCAAGCTCATCAATTGTAACGGTATCGTTTTCGTTGATTACGGGGATAATGTTCATTCTGAGAAGCTCGTCAATTGTGTTGATAACATTCTGCCTTTTCTGCTCTGTTTCAACAGCGTGGCGGGTAAGCAGCAGCTGAGCAACAGAGTGGTTGTACTCGCCGAAAAGTTTGTCATACATAAACATAAGCTCGCACTGACCGATTGCGGCAAGAGCCTGTTTTTTCTTGGTTTCGGTAGGTCGCTTGTCAAGACCTGCCTTGCCCATTCCTACAGCAATAGCACCCGAAGAAACGAAGATAACCTGTTCTCCGCGGTTCTGCAAATCGGAAAGCACCTTGCAAAGCTGTTCAACTCTTCTGTAATTTATTTTTCCGTTTTCATAAGTCAGCGTTGAAGTACCAACCTTGATTACGGTACGCTTTTTCTCCATAAAAACACCTGTTTCATTGCAGATTTTCATTTTTGCACTTTTTCATTAATGTACAATTAAAATAATTATAACATAATGTACACGATAAATACAACACTTTACATAACAAAACCCCGAAGTTTTGGCACTTCGGGGTTGATTTTGTATTTAATTTAGTGAGGATATCTGTTGATAAGCTCACGGAGGTCATACGGAGTCGCCTGATAAACAAAATAGTTGAGCCAGTTTGTGTAGAGCAAGGTTGCGTTGCTCCTCCAAATCATCGGCGGAGTTTTTGACGCATCGTCATTCGGAAAATAATTGTAGGGAACATTCGGATTGAGTCCCTTGTTTTTATCTCTGAAATATTCCTTGGCAAGGGTGTCACGGTCATACTCTGCGTGACCTGTAACAAACACCTGTCTGCCGTTTCGACTGCAAATTACGCATGAACCTGCAATCTCGGAAACAGCAAGTACTTCAAGCCCTCTGCATCTTTTCAACGCCTCTTCATCAATTCCCGTATGTCTTGAATGCGGAATTGTGAATGTATCGTCAAAGCCTCTCATAAGCTTGTGATGCGGAACAAGCACCTTGTGGGTGTAAATTCCGCTTAATTTTTCGGGCAAAAGGTGCTTTTTTATGCCGTAGTGATAATAAAGACCTGCCTGGGCGCCCCAGCAGATGTGGAATGTTGAACACACATTATGCTTTGACCACTCCATAATTTCACAAAGCTCACCCCAATAATCGACCTCTTCAAAGTCGAGCTGTTCAACAGGCGCACCCGTGATAATCATTCCGTCAAAGCTTTCGTTCTTCACCTGATTAAATGTCTTGTAAAAAGTTGTCAGGTGATGCGGAGAGGTGTTTTTAGAGGTGTGTGATGCCATCTGCAAAAGCTCGATATCAACCTGCAGAGGGCTGTTGCCGAGCAGCCTTAAAAGCTGGGTTTCGGTTTCGATTTTTGTCGGCATCAGATTCAGAATAAGAATTTTCAGCGGACGGATATCCTGCCTGAGAGCGACCTCGTTCGGCATTACAAAAATATTTTCCGATTCCAGCACCTTGATTGCCGGAAGATTACTCTGTACCTTGATTGGCATTTTCTCACCACCTTTATTTTTTCTTACGAGCAGACAGTAAGGCTTATATCATACCTTAGCATCCCGAACCTGTCATTGTACTATTGATGTCTTATATTTTACAAGCAACTCTGTCTTCATCTGTTCGGTTGTTATTTCACCGTTTGACCAACGGTCTGACAACAATTTTGAACTTTCAGAGGCAGGAACCCCTCGATACTGTTTACGGCATTTGCAATTTTACTGCACGCCTACGCTTTTTCAAATCAACCGACTGCATTCCCGTCACCTCCGAAAATATTATTGACTTTATTTACAAATTAATACTGCTTGCCCCAGAATACCATATGCTTTGCAGGCTTGCCGCAGCATACGCATACATCCGAGAGATGCTCCTCGTTGAAGGGGATACATCTGCTTTTTACACCGCCTGTAACTTCTTTGATTTTTTCTTCACAGGCTGTATCGCCGCACCACATAGCCTTGATAAAGCCGGGCTTGTTCTTGGCTGTGTCAACGAACTCATCAAATGTTGTTGCTGTGAATGTCTTTTTCCTGAGTGTTTTTGAGAGCACGGTCATACATATCGTTGTGAATTGTGGTCATAAGGTTTTCAACAAACGGTACAAGCTCGTCAATTGAAACAAATGCCTTTTCACGGGTATCACGGCGGACAACCACGCACTGGTTCTTTTCGATATCCTTAGGACCGATTTCAACTCTTACAGGCACGCCCTTCATTTCATACTCGGCAAACTTCCATCCGGGAGCGTGGTCTGAAGAATCGAGTTTTACTCTGAACTTTTCGGCAAGTGCTTTTCTAAGCTCCTCTGCCTTTTCAAGAACACCCTCTTTGTGCTGTGCAACCGGAATGAGTGCAACCTGAATAGGGGAAATCTTCGGCGGAAGAACAAGACCGTCATCATCAGAGTGAACCATAATGAGCGCACCGATCATTCTTGTAGAAACACCCCATGATGTCTGATGCGGATAATGAAGCTTGTTGTCCTTGCCTGTGTATGTGATGCCAAAGCTCTTTGCAAAGCCGTCGCCGAAGTAGTGTGATGTACCGCCCTGAAGAGCAACACCATTGTGCATCATCGGCTCGATTGTGTAGGTTTCTTCGGCACCTGCAAACTTTTCTTTTTCTGTCTTTCTACCGATTACTGCCGGAATAGCAAGAGTTTCCTTGTAGAAATCAGAATAAACATGTAACATTCTGAGCGTTTCTTCTCTTGCTTCTTTTTCGGTTTCATGCATTGTATGACCTTCCTGCCAGAGGAATTCCGATGTACGAAGGAACGGACGGGTTGTCTTTTTCCCATCTTACAACGCTGCACCACTGATTGTAGAGCTTCGGAAGATCACGGTATGTGTTGATAATCTTTTTATAATGCTCACAGAAAAGAGTTTCCGATGTAGGGCGGACGCAAAGACGCTCCTGAAGCTTTTTCCTGACCGCCTACAGTAACCCATGCACATTCGGGGGCAAAGCCCTCAACATGGTCTTTTTCTTTCTGTAAAAGACTTTCGGGAATAAACATAGGCATATAAACGTTCTCGTGACCTGTTTCTTTGAAACGGCGGTCAAGGTCAGCCTGAATATTTTCCCAGATAGCATAGCCGTAGGGGCGGATAACCATACAGCCCTTTACGCCCGAATAGTCAACGAGCTCAGCTTTTTTAACGATGTCGGTGTACCATTTTGCAAAGTCCTCATCTCTGCTTGTGATAGCTTCAACCATTTTTTGTTGTTTGCCATTATATTCCCTCCGTAAAATAAAATTTTACTTATTTTTTAACATATTTTTTGCATTTTCAAAATGCCGAATACACGGCTGTCATAACATCTATAACATTACTATTATACACTAATTCTTTTATTTTTCAACCTTTTTTGATACAGCCTGAATTTTTAAATTTTCAGCCTTTTCAATATACACTAAATCTGCAAATTTTCAACCTTTTTGAGCAAAACAAAAAGAGGCCGTAAAACGACCTCTCAAAAATTAAGTGCGAAAAAACAAGAGCAAATTATGAGTTAGCCTCAATGTAAGAAACGAGTGAACCAACTGTCTTGATGCTTTCGATTTCCTCATCGGGAACTTCAACCTCAAACTCGTCTTCGATTGACATAAGAAGGTCAACAACATCGAGTGAATCTGCGCCGAGATCTTCCTGAAGATCTGTGTCGGCAGTAATCTTATCCTCTTCAACATCGAACTGTTCAGCAAGAATTGCCTTAACTTTTTCTAATACCATTAATAATTCCTCCCGGTAAAAATATTGATTGTCCAAAGTAAATTATAGACAAAAGCACTTAGTTTATGCTACAATGGTATGAAAGCAAACGGATTGCTTCACTTCCCTTATATTATTGATTATTTACCCCTTTGTCAATATATATTTGAAATTTTTTTGAAAAATTTCTGATTTTTGCATAAATAATTTCTTTTAAGTTTATTTCTGCATAGCTAAAAATATGAACCTCAGGTATTTTTTTATTATGGAAACCAAGAAATTTGCCGTAATCGGTCACCCAATCGGTCACACAATGTCACCGTTTATACACACAAGACTTTTTGAACTTCAGGGCGTCAAAGCCGAATATACAAAGCTTGACATTGCTCCCGAAAATCTTGAATATGAATTTAAAAATACCCTTTCAAAACTTGACGGATTTAACATTACAATTCCGCATAAGCAGGCAGTCATTCCGTTTCTTGACGAAATTGACGCAAAGGCCGAGATGTACGGCAGTGTGAACACGGTTTCAAACAAAAACGGCATTTCAAAGGGTTACACAACAGATCCGGACGGATTTTTAAAGGCTCTTGATGCGGCAGGAATTATGCTTAACGGCAGAATCGTAATCATCGGCTGCGGTGGCGTTGCAAGAACAATGGCGTATGAGGTTGTTCTCAAAAACAGCCCCTCCTCTTTGCCGTAAGAAAAGAGGATTTGAAAATTGCCGAGGCTTTATGCGATGAAATCAGAAAAACAGTTGCAGGTTGCGATGTAAGCTTCTGCCTTATTGACGAACTTTCGGGTGACATTGATGTGCTTATCAACGCAACTCCTATCGGAATGTTTCCTAAGATTGAAAATCAGCCTGTAAGCGACAGTGTAATAAACCGTTGTGCAAATGTATTTGACGCTGTTTACAATCCGCTTGAAACAATGCTTGTTAAAAAGGCAAGGGCAAACGGTGCAACAGCCGAAAGCGGAATGGCAATGCTCGTATGGCAGGCAGTTGTTTCTCACGAACATTGGGACGGCTCTGTTTATGACAAGGGCGACATTGCTCAGCTTTGTATTGACTCTGCAAAAGAGCTTGAAAAGAATTTCTGATGAACGGAGAAATTTAAAGTGAACAACATAGTTTTATGCGGATTTATGGGTTGCGGAAAGTCAACCGTAGGCAAAAACATTGCAAGAAAATCGGGAAGAAAATTCCTTGATATGGACTCATACATTGAACAAAAAGGCAGGAATGACCGTTTCCGAAATATTTGAAAAATACGGCGAAGAAAAGTTTCGTGATATGGAACATGACGCCTGTGTTGAGCTTGCAAGGCTTGAAGGTCTTGTAATTGCATCGGGCGGCGGTGCGTTTACATTCAAGAGAAATGTTGAGGCCTTCAAGGGCAAGGACAAAATTGTTTTTCTTGATGTTCCGCTGGGAATCATCAAAAGCCGTCTTAAAAATGACACAACAAGACCTCTGCTTCAGCGTCCGGACAGGGACAGGGTTATGAAAGACCTTTATGACAGCAGATATCCGATTTATCATGCCGCTGCCGACATTGTGGTAAAGGGCAAAAATACGCCGTAAAAACCGCTTTTGCGATAATCGACGCAGTAAGCGGAACAGATGTGGCTGAAAAACCGCATAAAAACGCTTGATTCTGCATTTATTCTATTGACTATCACGCTTTAAAGTGCTAAAATGACTAAAGAAATATGACGAACTTCGATTCGTTTCGTCAAAAGTGAATTGAAAGGAAATTAAAGCAATGATTATAGTATTAAAACCGTCTGCAACAGAGGAGCAGATTACAAAATTCACAAATATGCTCAAAGAGAGCTATGATGTAAAGGTTAATAAGTGGGACGGTGTTCATTCAACCGTACTCGGTCTTATCGGCGATACAACAAAGATTGACATTGAGTATATTGACGCTCAGGACATTGTTGAAAATGTAAAGAGAGTTCAGGAGCCGTACAAAAAGGCTAACAGAAAGTTCCACCCCGACAATACAGTCATTAAAATCAATGACAATGTAACAATCGGTGACGGCAGTCTGCACATTATGGCAGGTCCCTGCTCTGTTGAAAGCGAGGAACAGATTGTTCAGATTGCAAAGGATGTTAAAGCATCGGGCGCAACTTCTTCAGAGGCGGCGCATTCAAGCCCCGCACTTCACCATACGCTTTCCAGGGACTCAAGGCAGAAGGACTTGATCTTCTCAAAACAGCAAGAAGAGAAACAGGTCTGCCGATTGTAACAGAAATTATGAGAGCATCACACATTGATATGTTCGAGAATGTGGATATTATTCAGGTTGGTGCAAGAAATATGCAGAACTTTGAGCTTCTCAAGGAGCTCGGCAAAATTGACAAGCCTATCCTTCTCAAGAGAGGCCTTTCCGCAACAATCGAAGAATGGCTCATGAGTGCCGAATATATTATGGCAGGCGGTAACGATAAGGTTATGCTCTGCGAAAGGGGTATCCGCACATACGAAACATTTACAAGAAACACTCTTGATATTTCGGCTATCCCGATTATCAAAAAAGCTTTCCCACCTTCCTGTTATTGTTGATCCGAGCCATGCTTCGGGCAAGTCATGGCTTGTTGAACCGCTTGCAATGGCAGCAGTTGCCGCAGGTGCAGACGGTCTTATCATAGAGGTTCACAACGATCCGCCGCACGCACTTTCGGATGGTGCGCAGTCACTTACTCCAAAGCAGTTTGACGGAGTTGCAAAGAAGGTTTTCGGCTTAAAAAGGCTGTTGACAAATTAAATTAAGATTTTTACTTTCGGTACGGTTTTTCAGCCGTACCGATTTGGACTTTAATTAACTTTACTAAAGAATACACAAACGGAGGCTAATGCAGTGAATATTGCAGTTGTAGGACTCGGAATTATCGGCGGCAGTTTTGCAAGGCGATAAAAAAGTACACCGACCACCGTGTAATCGGTATCAACAGAACAAAATCTACTGCCGAAAAGGCTTTAAAAGAAGGTGCGATTGATGAAATCGGCACACATGAAAGCCTTGAAAACGCAGACCTAATTATCCTTTCAATGTATCCGCAGGCGGTTGTTGACTATGTTGCAAAGGTACGGCGAGTACATAAAAAAAAGGTGCGGTTGTAACTGATGTTTCAGGCATCAAGAGGGCAATTTGTCCGCAAATGACAAAGCTTTCCGAAAAATTCGGCTTTGTTTTTGCCGGCAGTCATCCGATGGCAGGTAAGGAAACAAACGGTTTTGATGTTTCGGATGCCGACCTTTACAAAAACGCAAGCTACATTATCGTTCCGTGCAAGGCTGATAACAGCGTTGTAAATATGTTGTCTGACTTTGCAAAATCAATCGGTTTTGGCACAGTAAAAATCACAACTCCCGAAGAACACGACAGAATGATTGCTTTCACATCACAGCTTCCGCATGTGCTTGCGTGTTCATATGTTTTAAGTCCGTGCTGTCCGAACCACAAAGGCTTTTCGGCAGGAAGTTACCGAGATGTTTCGAGAGTTGCAAACATAAATTCAACGCTTTGGAGTGAGCTTTTCCTTGAAAATAAAGATCCGCTCATTTCCGAGCTTGATATACTTATAGATAATATTACAAAAATTAAAGATGCAATAAGTGCCGAAGATGCCGACGCTCTCAAGGCACTTCTTGAAAAGGGCAGAGAGGTCAAACAGGCACTCGGAGAATAAAGAGGAAGGAGAACTTTTATGAAAACTATTCATGTTTCCACGGGAAGTCCCTATGACATTTTGATTGAAAGAGGTATCCTTGATAATTGCGGCGAGATTATCAAAAAGCTTTCAAATGCAGAAAAAATCACTATTGTAACAGATACAAATGTTGCTCCGCTGTACAAATGGAGAGTTCTCAACTCTCTTTCACAGCAGGGTTATCAGACTACCGCCCATGTTTTTCAGGCGGGCGAGCAGTCAAAGAATCTTAACACAATCGCAGATATCTATGACACACTTGCAGATTTTAAGATGACAAGAAAAGACCTTATCGTTGCGCTCGGCGGCGGTGTTACGGGCGATATGGCAGGCTTTGCCGCCGCAACATATCTGAGAGGAATCGACTTTGTTCAGATTCCGACATCTCTGCTTGCACAGGTTGACTCTTCCGTAGGAGGAAAAACAGGCGTTGACATTGCACAGGGCAAGAACCTTGTCGGTGCATTCTATCAGCCAAAGGCTGTTTTGATTGATCCCGACACTCTTTCAACTCTTCCCGACCAGTTCATCACAGACGGTATGGCTGAGATTATCAAGTACGGCTGTATCAAGGACAGCGAATTTTTTGAAATGCTTGCAAACGGCGACGCTCTTGAACACATTGACGATGTAATTGAAACCTGTGTAAAAATTAAGCGTGATGTAGTAAACCGTGACGAAAAAAGGAAGCAGGGGAAAGAATGCTTTTAAACTTCGGTCACACACTCGGTCACGCAATCGAAAAAATCTACAACTATACAGGCATCACACACGGTATGGCAGTTGCCGTCGGTATGGTAATGATGACAAAGGCAAGCGAAAAGCACGGACTTACCGAGGCAGGAACTGCATACAAGATTGAAGAAGTTTGTGCAACCTACGGCTTGCCGACTACCGATGACGCAAGCCTTGAAAAAATTGCCGAGGCGGCTCAGACAGACAAGAAAACTTCGGGCTCGTCAATCAATGTTGTTTTGCTTGAGAAAATCGGCACAAGCTTTACCAAGAAGGTTGCAATCTCCGATTTGCTCGACTTCATCACACCGTAACACGGTAAACATATTTTAATGAAAGGCTGTGGAAGTATGGCTTTGTCAACCGACAAAAGCAGTAAGCCGTATGTACGGTATCTTCCGTTTGTACCAAACGGCGAGGTGAACATTCCCCCGTCAAAGAGCGATGTTCACCGTGCAATAATCTGCGCCGCCCTCACAAGGGGCAAATGCACAATTGCACCCGTTGCTCTGTCAAATGACATCAAGGCGACAATCGGCGTGATTGAGGATATGGGATGCACCGCCTCAATAAAGGACGGAGTGCTGACTGTTGACGGTACAAATATTTTTAAAACAGATAATGTAACGCTCGACTGCGGCGAAAGCGGCAGTGCTTTGCGATTTTTCATACCCGTAGCCGCAGCCGGCGGTATTAATGCCACCTTTGTCGGTCACGGAAAGCTTCCCGAAAGACCTATCGGAATTTTTACGGAGGCTCTGCCAAAAGCAGGAGTAAAGTGTGAAACCGAGGGCGGTCTGCCGCTCAAAATCAGCGGTCGGCTTGAAAGCGGAACTTTTGAAATCCCAGGTAATGTAAGTTCGCAGTTCATTACGGGACTTCTGCTTGCTCTTCCGCTTGTTGAGGGCGACAGCGACATTGTGCTGACATCTCCGATTGAGAGCGTCGGCTACATAAATATGACAATTCACACTATGGCACAATTTGGTGTTGAAATTGAAACAACCGACAACGGCTGGCACATCAAGGGCGGTCAGTCATACATTCCCCATGATTACACAACAGACGGCGACTGGTCGCAGGCGGCTTTCTTTATGGTTGCAGGCGCACTCGGCGGAAAGGTGACTGTGAACGGCGTCAACAGAAATTCCGCACAGGGTGACAGGAAGATTGCCGAGTTGCTTGCACGGTTTGGCGCAAAGGTAACGCAGACGGATACTTCCGTAACCGTTGAAAAGGCAGAGCTTAATGCAATTGACATTGATGCTTCGCAGATTCCCGACCTTGTACCCGTGCTGACGGTTTGTGCCGCATTTGCAAAGGGAACAACCAGAATTTACAATGCCGAAAGACTTCGCATAAAGGAATGTGACCGTCTTATGGCAACCGCTAAGCTGATAAACGATCTCGGCGGTAAGGTGACTGAGTTGCCTGACGGACTTGTCATAGAGGGAATTGACACCCTCAAGGGCGGATTCTGCGAGGGCTTTAATGACCACAGAATTGTAATGTCGGCAGGTGTCTGCGCAGTAAGACTTGGCGGTGAAATTGAGTCAAGCTATGCGCTTTCAATCAACAAAAGTTACCCTGATTTTTACATAGATTATAATAATATTGGAGGTAAGGCGAATGTCCTCGACCTACGGTGATAAGATAAAAATTTCCGTTTTCGGCGAAAGCCACGGCAACGGAATCGGAGTTGTAATTGACGGGCTTCCGGCAGGATTTGAGGTTGACTTTGACAGGGTTCTCACTCAAATGGCACGCCGTGCTCCGGGCAAGGATAAAACAGCAACTCCCCGAAAAGAAAAAGACCTCCCGAAGGTTCTTTCGGGTATGCTCGGCAACAAGCTGACAGGCGCTCCGCTTTGTGCCGTAATTGAAAACACCAACACAAAAAGCGGTGACTACGGCAATCTTCTCGACTGTCCCCGCCCCGGTCACAGCGACTACACAGCCTTTGTAAAATATAATGCGTCAAACGATATTCGTGGCGGCGGTCATTTTTCGGGCAGACTTACAGCACCGATTGTTTTTGCAGGCGCTGTCTGCCGTCAGATTCTTGAATCAAAGGGCGTTAAAATTGCCGCCCATATCAGCAGTATCGGCAATGTTTCCGACAGCTCCTTCTGTCCGACGAAAATTGATGACGCACTCATTGAAAAGCTGAACAACTCATCGTTTGCACTCATTGACGAAACTGCCGAAAAACCTATGAGAGATGCCGTTGAAGATGCCAGGATGGCACAGGACAGCATTGGCGGAACAATTGAATGTTGCGTAACGGGCATTGACGCAGGCTACGGTGAGCCGATGTTTGAAGGTGTTGAGGGCGTTATTGCCAAGGCTGTTTTCGGTGTTCCCGCAATTAAGGGCATTGAGTTCGGCAAAGGCTTTGAGCTTTCAACAATGAGAGGCTCGCAGTCGAACGATCCGTTTGAATACAAAGACGGCAAGGTCGTTACAACAACAAACAACTGCGGCGGTATTTTGGGCGGAATTACAAACGGTATGCCGATTATTTTCCGTGCCGCCGTAAAGCCTACACCGTCAATTTCACAACCGCAAAGGACTGTAAATCTTCAGACAAAAGAAAATGCAGAGCTTGTTATTCACGGCAGACACGATCCGTGTATTGTGCCGAGAGCAGTCCCCGTTATTGAGGCTGTTACGGCTGTTGCAATTATTAACCTTATGTGAGGCCTTTATGAGAGATTTAAAAGAAATCAGAAAAGATATTGACAAAATAGACAATCAGCTTATTGAGCTTTTTAAGCAGAGAATGGATTGTGCAAGGGATGTCGGCATCTACAAGCAGGCAAACAACATTCCGTTCTTAACGAGGGCAGAGAGAATGAAATTCTTGATGCCGTTGAAGAAAAGGGAGGCGAATACGGCGCATCTGCAAGACTTCTCTACTCAAACATTATGGAGCTTTCAAGGGCGCTCCAGCACAACATTGTCGGCAGCGGCAAAGAGCTTAAAAGCGTTATCAACAATGCAAGCACGGATATTCCGTCAAGCGGAATCAAGGTTGCGTATCAGGGAATCAAGGGTGCTAACGGTCATGAGGCAACCTTAAGACTTTTCCCGAACGGCGAGGCTGTCAACTACAAAAGCTTTGCAGATGTATTTTCTGCCGTTGACAACGGCGAGGTTGCATTCGGTGTTCTTCCTGTTGAAAACTCAAGCGCAGGCTCTGTTTCGGCAGTTTATGACCTTATTCTCAAGCACCGTTTTTACATTGTAAAGGCACTCGATTTGCCGATTGACTACTGCCTTGCAGGTCTTAAACAATCTGCTCTTGAGGACATTGAAATCGTGTGGTCGCATCCGCAGTCACTTTCACAATGTGCGCAGTATATTGCCGACCACGGCTTTGATTCTGTTCCGTTCTCCAACACGGCAATTGCCGCCCGTGATGTTGCAAAGGAAAAGCGCCTCAATGTTGCGGCAATCTGTTCATACAAAGCGTGTGAGGAATACGGCTTGAAGGTTCTTGACAATCATCTTCAGGACAATGACGAGAACACAACAAGGTTTATTGTCATCTCCAAAAAGCTGTACATTCCCAAAGATGCGAACAGAATCAGCCTTTGTTTCTCGCTTCCTCATGTTACGGGATCGCTGTACAGCCTTTTGTGCAGATTCAATTCGCTCGGTCTTAACCTCACAAAAATCGAATCCCGTCCCCGTCAGGGCAGACAGTTTGAATATCTGTTCTACCTCGACTTTTCGGGCAATGTCAGAAGTGAAAATGTTATTGAACTTGTAAGTCAGCTTAGCGAAGAAATGCCCGAATTCAGCTTTTTGGGCAACTACGCAGAACCCGAGTTCCCGATTAAATAAACCGCACGGCGAACGACTACAATGTTACAATTGTTTTGTTCGATTTTAAAAATTACACCCTTTCGGAGTTTATCGAAAGGGTGTTTTTATATGTCAAAATGTTGATTTGGTTTTCATTTCAAAAACTCAATTAAGAGCAGGCTTAATATTTTTTGTTGGCGTGATGAAAGCTCTTTGCCTTTAAGATTGCAATCGGTAAATTCTTCGTAGAGCAGTTTCATTATATTTGTCTGCGTTTCGTTCAGATTGTTAATGTAGAGAGCGTCCTTTTTTTCTATGCCAACAAGGTAATCAAGCGAAACATTGAACACATTTGCAATTGAAATCAAAACTTCAAGCGGAGGATATTTGATGTTGTTTTCATAATTGCTTATGACAGGCTTGCTTCTGCCGATTCTCCTGCCCAAGCTTTCCTGTGACATATGTCTTGATTCTCGTAACTCTCGAATTCTTAACCCGAAATCAAACATTCATTTCACCTCAAAAAGTTTTCAATAAGAATATTTTAAAACACTTGCGTTTTGTAATTTAAAACTGTATAATACAATTGTTAGCTAAACAAAAACTTTTTAAACTAAAAGTTTACTTTTAGAAAATAGTTTCAGCTTTTTTGAGAACGAAAAAATATTTTTGAGGAGGAATATTTTATGAAAAAAATCATTTCAGGTGTTTTAAGTGCAGTTATGCTGACTTCGGTTTTGTGTGCCTGCAATGACGGCGGAAATCAGTCAAACGCTTCGCAGTCGGGAGATAATGCAAATTCGTCACAACAAGCCGTGACAACCGAGGCTGCAACCACACAGCCTGCAACAGAGCCGAACTACGAGGACACAAACTATGTTGCACCGATTCCGCCAAAAAATCAAACCTATAAGTTTGAAGAAATTTCACTTGACGAAGCGGCAATACCAAATGGATTCTCAATTGATGACAGTAAATTTCAGATTTATAATGCAACTGTACAGGGTGACTACTTGGTATTAAAAATTAAATATAATTCGTCGGATAGTTTCTTTTACAATGTTATATATGATTTTGACGGCAATATGGTTGCCAATATCTCTAACATTGCAATTGAAGAGGGTTATAAAAAGAGTGCTCTGATATGTGGACTCTGTGGCGATTATACCATGATTGAAATGGAAACTTCAGATTATCAGGAAAAAGCTGCTTTATATAACTTGAAAACAAAAGAAATAAAGTATATTGATTCGCAATATGATACGGCATGGTTAGATAACGGAGTAATTATTGTTGGCAAACACGGCGATGATGAATATGGCTATAAGTATGGTGCGTTGGATTTAGATTTTAATGATATAATTCCCATTGAATATGACGGACTCTCTCTTATTTCCCCTGAATTGTTTATGGTAAAAAAAAGAGAAAGAAGGAGAGGATGGTTCTCATGACGAAGAAAATGATAGGTTTGGACTTATTGATTTTAATAACAAAGTTGTTGCGGATATCAAGTACAAAAAGATACTGCCGTTTACAGGTGTAGAAGGAAGCGGTAGCCGTGAGTGGGGCAATTTTCAAGAATTGATAAGTTTTGAAAAAATATCAATAAATATACAGTCGCAGTAGATGAAAACGATAAAGTAGTTTTAATTGATAAAAATGGCAACACATCAGACGTTAATGTTGAGATGACAGAAAGTAATCTTGAGGACGGCAGGGTAATATGCTTGTATCAGGATAAAACATACATAAAAAACAATAAAATCGTTGGATAGTATAGATAGTATAATTTATGATTTAGATAGCAATTTGATTACGGAAAAAGCTGCCGGAGGTAGTTCGCATATGGGTGGTTTTTATAATGGATATTGTATCACATATGACGAAAAAGGTACTAATTTGATAGATATTAACGGAAAAGTTATATATTCTAAAACAATAGAACAAGATATGGGATTTAAAGTCTATCCCGTTGATGAAAAGGGATTGTTTACAATCACTTATTACTCAGATGAAGATGTTGTAAAAAGTGAAATAGTCGATTTAAACGGAACTGTAATCTATACAAGTGACAGCGATTCTGAAATTGAAGCATTTGGAAACGGATTTTTCAGACAGCATAATGATAGAGGATACGCTGTTTACAAAGTAGCAGCAGAATAAGGTGATACATATGGAAAAGACAAAAAGAAATTCGGCTCTTAGGGTAATCGGTGCGATTTTGATTGTGGCAGGAGTGATAACATTTATTGTATCGGCTGTTCAGCTTTATGATGTGCAGTCCACAAGAACCCATTGGGCAGAGGGATTTATGCAGGACTATCAGGCAAGAACAAATGCGACAAACTCGATACCGTGTTACATATTTATGGCTCTTGCGGTGGTAATGGTTATTGCAGGCATTGTTATGGTGTGCATAAAGCCAAAAAATAATGTTATGGTTTTTCCGAATATGCCAGTTTCATATAATAATGTCGGAGAAAGCGTCAGCCTGTATTGCCCGAACTGCAAAAATCCGATAGGTCAGAATGATATATTTTGCAAAACCTGCGGATATAATCTAAAATCAACAAATCAGGTTTCACAAATGAGAATAACCTGTCCAAACTGCGGCGAAGAAAATGAACCCGACAGCAGTTTTTGTGTTAAATGCGGAAGTCAATTATAATAAAATTCAACTTAAAACACCCTTTCGGTGAATTCCGAAAGGGTGTTTTTATGCTTAAACTATAAAATTATATTTAATCAGCCGTCAATTTCTACGAGAGCGAAGCTTTGCGGTGACATTGTTACTTTGCCGTTCGCAAATTCAGCGTTACCAAGGGAATATACTGTTTTGCCTGTATATTTTGCGTTCATTACTGCACTTTCACCGAGGGGTTGAAGTACATAACGAGGTTGCCTCTCTTGTATGCAAACGGAATTTTACCTTCTTCATACATAAATTCAAGCTCACCGTTGCCTTTAAGGTCATACTTGTGACGAAGTGCAATGATGTCTGTTACAACCTTGTAGATGCTGTCGGGATCGTCCTTCTGATTCTCAACAGTCGGAGCGTCGGCACTCTTATCAACTGCAAGATACGGCTCGTCACTTGTTGAGAAACCGAGGTTCTTACCGCTGTTCCACTGCATAGGAGTACGGGAGCCTGTTCTTGAATAACCGCCCTCCTTGCTTACGATGCCTTTCTGATATCTCATTCCGATTTCATCACCGTAGTAGAGGAACGGAACACCCGGCATTGTGAAAATGAATGCATTCACAAGCTTGATAGCCTCTTTGTCAAGATATGCCGTAACTCTCGGCATATCGTGGTTGTTTGTCATAAAGCTGATGTAGCCGTTGTCCTTTGTCTTTTCGTAGTTAGGAAGATATTCGTCTGCAAATGCTTTGATATCACCCTTGCCGTTAGGATTGAAAACAGCCTGATCACCGAATTCACCGTAGCGGAAAAGTCTGCTGTAGCCGTTTCCGTAGTGGTCAAGATAGAAGTCCATGTGGAAACCTGCATTGTTGATTGCTCTTTCGGGATTGCACCACTCTGCAACCATTGCGGCATTCGGATATTCCGTGTCGAGCATATCACGCACACCACGCCAGATTTTTGCCGTTGCAATTTTATCGTCATCGTTCTTAACAAGTGAGTCAGCCATGTCAACTCTGAAACCGTCAGCACCCTTGTCAAGCCAAAAACGCATAACATCCTTCATAGCCTCTGCCGTTGCAAGACAGTCGGGATGATCACACGGTAACTGCCATTCGGGATGTGTGATTTCGTGGAAACCGTAGTTAAGAGCAGGCTGTGAGCTGAAGTAGTTTACCATATAGTTGCCGTCACGCTCGCAAAGTCCGCACATCATACGGTACTGCGGCGGTGCGTCCCATACGCTCTTTGTAAAGATGTAACGGTTTGAATATTCGCTCTTTGCGGCTTTCTTGGCCTCTAAAAACCATTCGTTTTGGTCTGATGTGTGACCCGGAACGAGGTCAAGAAGAATCTTGATTCCCTTTTTGTGAGCCTCGTCAAAAAAAAGACGAACAAGGTCATCGTTTGTACCGTAACGCTCTGCAACCTTCTTGTAGTTGCGAACATCATAGCCTGCATCCATAAAAGGTGAATCGTAAATCGGGTTGAGCCAGATTGCGTTGCAACCAAGGCTTTTTACATAATCAAGCTTGCTGATGATACCCTCGATGTCACCGATTCCGTCACCGTTGGTGTCACAAAAACTCTGCGGATAAATTTCATAGAAAACAGCGTCATTAAGCCAGTTTGGCATAAAAATCATTCCTTTTGCTTTTTATTTTCCGTGGCTGTATCTTACGGCATCATTGTAGCATTAAATTGTTATATTGGCAACCTTTTTGTATTGCATACACAAGACCTGACAATTATGTGTGAAAAAACAGCCAAATTTTATTCCATTAATATTTACTTGCAAAAGTGCTTCGTTCATCATAATATGTAAACAGATGTATGTGTATCGGAATTTAGGGGAGGGAGTATTTTGACTGTTGACAAACTCGGCGATAATAAACTGCTGATTAAGCTTGATGAATCGGATATGGAGAATTTTGAGCTTGATTTTGGAAAAATGAGCTTTGAAAACGAGGATAATCAAAAGGTGATTATCGGACTTATGCGACTTGCCTGTTGCAGGGCGGGACTTGACACGAACGGTAAAAATGTGAAAATAGAGGCTTTTCTGCTCGGCGATGAATGTTGTATCCTCGTTACGGCAAATCCGAAAAAACGAAAATACAGGCTGAAAAAGTCCGACAGCGGCCTGTGCTGGAAAATGGCGAATGCGTCGGATTTTCTGAATGCGGTAGAGACTTTGTACCGCAGTAACATATGTTGCAGAAAAAGCTCCGCATACGAAATGTCGGGAAATTATTACCTTGTGTTTGATTATTTTTCATTGCCAAAGCATATGATACGGGTGTTGTCGGAATACGGCGAAAGGCAAAATCCCGCAACGCAGCGGCGAGAGTGCGTGAAAACGCAAACCTGTTGTGTCATGCCGATGCAGTTGCGGTGATAGGAAAGTTTCTTGTGTAAATTGAAAATGGAAAATTGAAAGTTGAAAATTGTTTTGTTTGATTAAAACCCCCTTTCGGAAATACTCCGAAAGGGGGTTAATCTATGCGTATGTTTAATCTTTTTTTACTTCAATTTCGCCGTGTTCTTCTTCAAAGGACTTAACCCTTTGCTTTATATACTGCTCAATTTCACGATTTGCGGAACGACCTTCATAGTCGGCAACATATCTGAATTTCTGAAAAAGCGTGCGGTTAACTCTCAGAGTGTATCGTAAAATATTATCATCCATAATCGGTACTCCTAAATGTTATTATGACACTATTTTAATGTAATTATTGCGTCAAAACGAAAATGGTGCTATTATGATGTCATAATGGTGTCATAATTTTAGGAGTGTGAAAAAATGAAAATTGCGATAGTAGGCTCAAGTATTACAGTGAATAATTTAGGCGATTATTTACCTGAGAATACAACTGAAATAGTAAGCGGTGGTGCTATTGGTGTTGACAGAAGTGCGAAAAATTACGCTAAGACACATAATATTAAACTAAAAAGAATTTTTACCCGAATACGAACGATACGGGCGGTCAGCACCTTTGAAAAGAAATTTGCAAATAATTGATTATGCCGATGAAGTTATTGCATTTTGGGACGGTATGTCACACGGAACACGGTTTGTTATAGAGAATTGCAAAAAGAAAAAATGTGCCGATTAAGGTTTATGCTTTGGCAAATAAGTAATGTTGCAAACGAACCGAAAATTTCATATATAAAAAACGGTCGGGCAACATAGCTATGCGTTTTGCAAAGCAACTGCCCGACCGAAATTTTTTATTTTACATTTTAAATTTTCAATTTGAAAAACTATCTTTGTTTCGTGAATGAAAACTCAATTCTGTTGTTGTCATAATTAAGCACCATTGTCAGCACACCGCTGTCATAGCTCAGCTTGTATGCCGTACCGTTTACCGTCAGGTCAACGGAGGTTCCGTTGAATGTGTAGGCTGAATCAGACGAAATTCCTGCGAGGGTAACCGTGCAGTTACTGCTGTCCTTGAAATCAAGACCAAACTGATCCTCGTCAATTCCAAGCTCGCTGTATGAAATTGTTTCGCCGTCTGTCTTTGCTGTTGTCGGTACCCATTTGCCGATTATTTCGGTATTTCCGTTGCTTCCGCATCCGCAGAAAATTGATGCGAAAACAAACACGCACAGCACAAGGCACATAACCCTGACTTTCATATAATACACACCCTTGAATTTGTTTGTTCCTCTTATGCAGTATATTTTACCATTTTACGCTTTATTCGTCAAACTTTAAATGTTATAAAATTGAAATTATATGCCACATTTTATTTGCGGATAATTGACAAATCGACACATAAATGAGATAATAAAAAGGTATATGAACTCGGTTTATCCGAACAATAAATCAAGAGGAGTAATGACTATGGCAAAGGAACTTGCTAAATCCTACAACCCGTCAGAGTTTGAGGACAGAATTTACGACTTCTGGCTGAAAGGTAACTACTTTCATGCAGAGGTTGACAAAGATAAAAAACCTTATACAATCGTAATGCCGCCGCCAAACATCACAGGTCAGCTGCATATGGGACACGCACTTGACGAAACACTTCAGGACATTCTTATCCGTTGGAGAAGAATGCAGGGCTACAGCGCACTTTGGCTCCCCGGTACAGACCATGCGTCAATCGCTACAGAGGCTAAAATCGTTGAGGCAATGCGTAAAGAGGGTATCACTAAAGAGGATATCGGCAGAGAAGAATTCTTAAGGCGTGCATGGGAATGGAAAAAGGTGTACGGCGGAAGAATCACAAGTCAGCTTAAAAAGCTCGGTTCAAGCTGTGACTGGGAGCGTGAGCGCTTCACAATGGACGAGGGCTGTTCAAAGGCTGTTAAAGAAGTTTTGTTCGCCTTTATAATGACGGAAAAATCTACCGTGGCAACCGTATGGTAAACTGGTGTCCTCATTGCTGTACATCAATTTCGGATGCCGAGGTTGAATACAAGGAGCAGAACGGTCATTTCTGGCACTTGCTCTATCAGGTTAAGGAAACAGGCGAGTACCTTGAAATCGCAACAACCCGTCCCGAAACAATGCTCGGTGATACTGCTGTTGCCGTCAACAAGGACGATGAGCGTTACAAGCACCTCCACGGCTGTCATGTAATCCTTCCGCTCCTTAACAAGGAAATCCCGATTGTTTGTGATGAACACGCAGATATGGAAAAGGGAACGGGTGTTGTTAAAATCACTCCTGCACACGACCCTAACGACTTTGAAGTCGGTCAGCGTTGCAATCTTCCGATTGTCCGTTGCTTTACATATGACGGTCACCTTACAGGTGCAAAGGATGTTGAAGAATACAACGAGTTAAAGGCAAAGGGACAGCTTGCCGAAAACGAACCGAGGTCCTCGACTGCGGAAAATATGCAGGCATGACAACAATGGAGGCAAGAGAGGCTATTGTTGCCGACCTTAAAGAAATCGGCGCTCTCAAAGAGGTTGAGGAGCTTACTCACGATGTCGGCACTTGCTACCGTTGTCACACAACAATTGAGCCTATGGTTTCAAAGCAGTGGTTTGTAAAAATGGCTCCGCTTGCAAAGCATGCAATTGATGTTGTCCGCAAGGGAGACACAAAGTTCATCCCCGAAAGATTTGAAAAGGTTTACTTCCATTGGATGGAGAACATCAAGGATTGGTGTATTTCCCGTCAGCTTTGGTGGGGACACAGAATCCCTGCATGGTACTGCGATGACTGCGGCGAAGTTATGGTTGCAAAAGACGCACCCGAAAAGTGCTGTAAGTGCGGCAGTACACACATTCATCAGGACGAGGACACTCTCGACACATGGTTCAGTTCGGCACTTTGGCCGTTCTCAACACTCGGCTGGCCCGACAAAACTCCCGAACTTGGGTATTTCTATCCCACAAGCACTCTTGTAACAGGTTATGATATCATCTTCTTCTGGGTTGCAAGAATGATTTTCTCAGCTTGTGAAAATATGGGTTCTGCTCCGTTCAAGACCGTATTTATGCACGGTATTGTAAGAGATGAAAACGGCATCAAGATGTCAAAATCTCTCGGCAACGGTATTGATCCGCTTGAAGTTATTGACAAATACGGTGCAGACGCACTCCGTTTCTTCCTTGCAACAGGCAACACACCCGGTAACGATATGCGTTATTCCGACAAGCGTGTTGAGGCTTGCGCTAACTTTGCAAACAAGCTCTGGAACGCATCCCGTTATGTTCACATGAACATTGACGACCACGATGTTAAGAATGAACTTCCGAAAACTCTCACAACAGAGGACAAGTGGATTGTTTCAACTCTCAACACAGTTGCAAAAGAAGTAAACGAAAATCTCGAGAAGTTTGAACTCGGCATTGCCGTTCAGAAGATTTATGAATTCATCTGGGACTGCTACTGCGACTGGTACATTGAGCTTGTTAAGACAAGACTTTCAAGTGACGGTGAGGACGCTCAGAATGCAAGACAGGTACTCCTTTATGTGCTTGATCAAATTCTCAGACTTCTCCATCCGTTTATGCCGTATATCACAGAAGAAATCTGGCAGACAATTCCTCACGAGGGCGAAACAGTAATGCTCGCAAAGTACCCTGAATACAACGCAGAGCTTGATTATCCCGAGGCATCGGATGAAATGAAAAAAATTATGGCTGCAATCCGTGCAATCCGTAACCGCCGTGCAGAGATGAATGTTCCGCCGTCAAGAAAAGCAAAGGTTTATGTTGCAACAAAGTTTGCCGACACATTCAGAGACGGCACACAGTTCATGCAGAAGCTTGCATCAGCAAGCGAGGTTGAAGTTGCAGAAAGCTTTGAAATTGAGGGTGCTGTAAACATTGTAACGGCAGATGCAAAGATTTACATTCCTATGGACGAGCTTGTTGACAGGGAAAAGGAGCTTGCAAGACTCAACAAAGAGCTTGAACAGGTTAAAAAGCGTCTTGCACAGAGCGAGGGCAAGCTTAACAATCAGGGCTTTGTTGCAAAAGCTCCCCGAGGCTGTAATTGAAAAGGTTAAGGGACAGGCCGCAAAGGAAAGAGAGCAGATTGCTCTTATCGAAGCCGCAATTGCCGCACTCAAATAATTCGGCAATCCGATAAAACAGAATAAAATTATAATTAAAGGCTGAAAGAGCATAGTTGTTCTTTTCAGCCTTTTTATGTTCGTACAGATAGTCTTAATAGGGAGAGAGTGAGCTTTTTTAAATTGAAAGTTGAAAATTGAAAATGGAAAATTATAGTCGGGAAGACAGTTTTCAAAATACAAAACATCGTTTCCCAATTGTTTTGGTTTATTTGGAATTAACTGTTAAATTGGCGGCGAACACGGTTCGCCGCTACAAAAAATATCCGTAACTATGGTTTGCTCCATGAACAAAAATAACATCCGAAACGGTCAGGAAAAGTCAAAACGCAGAATTGTCTGCTTTAAAAGTGAAATCTGTGAAATAAAGAACATTTCTTCTGAAATCCAAATTATCCCTTTCGTACAATATGTAGCAAAATTTGTACAGAAGCACGCCTATTTAGCGGTTATAGATCGGAATATAGGCTGATTATTGCTATTCAACTGTTCAATCTTAATAAAAATAACAGATATGTGAAATAAAAAATATGTATATGTGCTAATTGCACAAAGAACGGTGTTGCTTTTTAGGCATTGCTACAAATCTGCGAAAAACAGAAAATAATGCTTGAAATCCACATTTTTGTGTTGTATTATATAGGTGTCAAAGGAAATAACCGATTCGGAAAACGGAAATCAAACAAACGAATCGGAAACATTAAATCTTATTTAATAAAGAAAAAGGAGAAAATATTATGCATGCTTTAAAAGATTTGGTACAGCTTTCGGCGGATACAAAATGATGGAAAACTACCCCGTTCCCGAATGCGGTCCGGACGACATTATTCTTGAAATCAAGGCAGCCGCTATCTGCGGTGCCGACATGAAACACTGGGGTGTTGACAACGGTTACGATGACACAAACATCACTCCCGATCAGCAGCAGTCGGTTCGTGGTCACGAGTTCGCAGGCGAAATCGTTAAGGTCGGTGAAAATGTAAAAGACTGGCATATCGGTCAGAGAGTTGTTTCAGACAACAGCGCACATGTTTGCGGCGTATGTCCGGCTTGTGAGCAGGGCGACTTCCTCTGTTGCGAACATAAAGTAAACCTTGGACTTGACAACAACACATGGGGCGGCGGCTTCTCAAAGTATTGTAAAGTACCGGGCGAAATCCTCGCAATTCACAAACACGCAATCTGGGAAATTCCTGAGGGCATCAAGTACGAAGAAGCTTGTGTACTCGATCCTATCTGTAACGCATACAAGGCAGTAGCTCAGCAGTCTCACCTGATCCCAGGACAGGACGTTGTAGTATTCGGTACAGGTCCTCTCGGACTCTTCTCAGTACAGGTTGCAAAGCTTATGGGTGCCGTAAACATCGTAATGGTTGGTCTTGACGATGATGTAAAAGTAAGATTCGGCGTTGCAAAAGAGCTTGGCGCTACACACTGTGTAAACGGTTCTAAGGAAGATGTAGTTGCAAGATGTACAGAAATCTGCGGCAGAGATAACCTCGGACTCGTAATTGAATGTTCAGGTGCTAACATAGCTCTCAAGCAGGCAATCGAAATGACAAGACCAAACGCTGAAATCGTTCGTGTAGGTATGGGCTTCAAACCTCTTGAATTCTCAATCAACGACATTACAGCTTGGAACAAGAGCATTATCGGTCACATGGCTTATGACTCAACATCATGGAGAAACTGCATCAGACTTCTCCAGTCAGGTCAGATTAAGGTTCAGCCGATGATTACTCATCGCCTCGGTCTTTCACAGTGGCAGGAAGGTTTCGACAAGATGGCTAAGAAAGAGGCTATCAAGGTTATCTTCCACTACGATTACGAAGATTAATTAAAGAAAATATGCATCAGGGAGGATTTTCTAATGAGAAAGCTTATGATTGCCCCGTCAGTGGGTTGCTGTGATTTGTTCCATGTTGAAGAACAGGTTAAGCTGATTAACGAAAAATCAGATTACCTCCACATGGACATTAAAGACGGTGTTTATGTTCCGAGTTACGGAATCGGTCCTGATTATCTCGACTACCTTAACAAGCATGTTGAGAATCTCAAACCAATGGATGCTCACCTTATGGTAAAACATCCTCAGCAGTATCTTGAAACCTTTGCAAAGGCAGGAGCTGCTTACATAACACCTCACACAGACTGCATCGAAGGTGACGCATTTGTAACGATTCACAAGATCAAAGAGCTTGGCTGTAAGGCAGGCGTTGCATTAAGTCCCTCGGTTCCGCTTTTCTACTATTGAATATTACCTCCCGTTGCTTGATAAGGTTACAATCATGATTGTTGATCCGGGCATCGCAGGTCAGCCGGTTGATCCGCAAATGTTCGTAAAAATCAACCAACTCGCTAAGATCAGAAAGGAAAGAGGTCTTAACTTTTTAATTGAAGCCGACGGTTCAATGAACAGCAGTCTTTACCGTCCGCTTTACGAGGCAGGTGCAGATCTCGTAATTCTGGGACCTCCGGCATTATGGAACAAGGACACGGATTTCAATAAGGCTTGGGACATAATGGAAAGTGAGCTTGAGCGAGAGCTTGACGGTGCTGAGAGAAAAATCTGATTTAAATAAAAAGTCAAAGAGGAAATTAAAAGGAGAAGAAAAATGGCTAACAAAACTTCTGTCAACATTGGCGCAAGACTTGACCGCTTGCCTCAATCAAAATGGCATGTTAAGATCTGGCTGGTTACAGCTTTTGCACTCTTGGTATGCTGGTCAAACGGTATCGGCGGTTCCGTTCAGAACATTCTTTTGAACGAACTTCATTGGCTCGAACCCGGTTCAACACTTCTCGCAATGTGGGGTACAACTTACACAGCAGGACAGCTCTTCGGCGCACTCATCGGCGGTCCTATCGGCGATAAAATCGGCCGTAAAAAGAGTATCCTTCTTTACGAAATTATCCATATCATCGCTATGATCGGCGGCGCTCTTTCACCGAACATCGCAGTTCTTTATGTGTTCAGACTCCTCCAGGGTCTTGCACTCGGCGCTCTCCTCGTAGTTCTTTTCGCAGGCTTCACAGAGTATGTTCCCGGTAAGAACCGTGGTACATGGTCAAGCCGTACATCATTCATCGGCAACTGGGCTCACCCAATCTGCAACGGTATTGCTCTTCTTATCGTTTCAACAGGCGTAAGCATGAATATGAACTGGAGAATCCAGTTTATGATTCCTTCAATCCTTTCAATCATCGCTTGTATCTTCATCTATGTTAAGTTCCCTGAATCACCGAGATGGCTCGAATCACAGGGCAGACTTGATGAAGCTGATAAAATTATGACAAGCATTGAGAAAGAAATTGAAAAATCAACAGGCAAACCACTCCCACCCGTTGAAGTTACAAATCCAAAGCCTGTTAAGAAGCTCCCATTCACAGCTCTCTTCAAAGGCAAACTCCTCAGAAGAACTATCGTTGGTTCTCTCGTACTCATCGGTATGAACACAATCCAGTACACACTTATGAACTGGATGCCGTCAATGCTTTCAGGTCTTGGCTATGATACATCAAAGTCACAGTTTATGACAATGTTCGGACTCTTCGGTGCTCCGTTTGGTATCTTTATCGCATCTCTTATTATGGATAAGATTCCTCGCCGTGTAATGGGCGTTATCCTCCTTGCAGGCATGGCAGGTCTTGGTGTTGCAACAGGTCTTCTTGCTCCGACACTCGGAATGACAGGACTCATTGTTATGACATTCCTTCTTAACACAATCATCTATATGTATGTTTGCTACGCATCAGCAGTTTATGTTCCTGAGATGTGGCCTACATCGGCAAAACTTTCAGGTTCGGGCTTCAGTAACGCAATGGGTCGTGTAAGTAACATCTTCTTCCCATTCCTCGTTACAAATGTTGCTGCAAGCAGCATGGGCTCAGGCGGTGTATTCATTCTTATCGCAATTGTTGCAGCAATCATCGCTGTTGCAGTTATCTTCCTCGGTGTTGAAACCAGAGGCGAATCCGTTGAGAACATCGGTGATGTAGAGTAATTCTGCAAAACCCTCTAATACATACAACCAAAAATTTTAGATGCGGTGCCTGAGTGCATCTGGCACCGCAAACTAAAATCATTAGTAATGGAAAACGAAATACAGCAATTTTAAAACATTCAAAACTTATCTTTAAATTTTTAACAGCTAAACCATCAATTTTTTAATCACAGGCAAATAAATTTGAATATACGCAGAAAGCACATCGGGTGCAAATGCTTAAATAATTATTATAAAGAAAGTGCAGGAGATTATTATGAAAAATTCAGAAGCTATCTTAGTTACTCCAAAGCAGTTTGAAATTCAGGAATGTCCCGTTCCCGAGCCAAAGGATCACGAGATTCTTATGAAGGTTGAATATGTCGGAATGTGCGGTTCCGATATCCACGGCTTTGAATTCGGTCCTTTCATCCCACCTAAGGATCCTAACCAGAAAATCGGTCTTGGTCATGAGGTTGCAGGCGAGGTTGTAAAGGTTGGCTCAAAGGTTACAAGATTCAAAGCAGGCGACAAGGTTCTCATCGAACCCGGTGTTCCGGATGACAAATGCGAATACTGCCGTACAGGCAGATACAACATCTGCCCTGATGTTGACTTTATGGCTACACAGCCTAACTACAAGGGCGCACTCACACAGTATATGACACATCCCGAGGAGTGGACATATCACATTCCCGAGGGTATGACAACAATGGAAGCAGCTCTCGTTGAGCCGGCAGCAGTCGGTATGCACGCAGCAATCCTCGGCGGCGCACAGCTTGGTAAGAGCATTGTTATCCTCGGCGGCGGTACAATCGGTCTTATGGTACTTCAGGCTTGTAAGAGCCTCGGTGCAACAGACATCACCGTTGTTGATATTATGCAGAATCGTCTTGACCTTGCATTAAAGCTTGGTGCAAGCAGAGTTATCAACGGCAAGGAGCAGGATACGGTTGCACTTCTCCGTTCACCCGAATATTTCGGCGATCACGGTTGTGAACTCGTATTCGAGGCAGCGGGTTCTGTATTCACAGCTCAGCAGGCTGTTCAGATCGTTGCAAGAGGCGGTAAGATTATGATGGTCGGCACACAGTCAAAGCCTGTTCCGATTGACTTCCTCAAGATTAACCGTGAGGTTATGATTCAAACATCATTCCGTTACTGCAACAACTTCCCGCAGACAATCGAGGCAATCGCAAGCGGTAAGTTCAATGTTAAGGATATGGTTACAAACATCTATGATTACAAAGATGTTCAGCAGGCATTTATGGACGCTATCGACCCCGAAAAGAAAGCCAATATGGTTAAGGGCGTTATCAAGGTAGCCGACTGATATACACAGATTTATTAAAAATTTTCATAAGGAAAGGTGATTAAAATGTTATCAGATATCAGATATTGGGAAAAGAAGGCAACAGAGGGACACTACGCTATTCCTCACTTCAATGTATGGAATGCAGAAATGCTCATGGGTGTTATTGACGCAGCCGAAGAGCTCCGTGCTCCAATCATTATTTCATTCGGTACAGGTTTCACAGGCAACACTTCTTTTGAAGACTTCTGCTACATGATGGATTCAATGGCAAAGAAGGCTACTGTTCCTGTAATTGAGCATTGGGATCACGGCAGAAACATGACAATTCTTCAGAACGCTGTTAATCACTGCATGAATTCGGTAATGCGTGACGCATCAGCTCTTCCTTATGAAGAAAATGTTGCTGAAATCAAGAGATGCGTTGACTACTTCCACGCTTACAACATTCCTGTTGAGGCTGAGCTTGGTCATGTAGGTAACGAAACAGTATATGAAGAGGCACTTTCAGAATACCAGTACACAGATCCTTCAAAGGCTAAGGAATTTGTTGAGAGAACAGGCTGTGACTCACTTGCAGTTGCAATCGGTAATGTTCACGGCGTATATTCTTCAGAGCCAAAGCTTGCTTTCGATGTACTCGAGGCAGTTGCCAAAGAAGTAGATGTTCCGCTCGTACTCCACGGTGCATCGGGTATCGGTGACGAGGACATTAAAAAGGCCATCTCACTCGGTATCGCTAAAATCAACATTCACACAGAGCTTTGCCAGGCTGCTATGGAAGCTATTAATGCTCACAAGGACGAGCCATTCCTTGCTGTTGAGCGTGAAGTAAGAAAGGCTGTTAAAGAGCGTGCAATGTACAAGATTAAACTCTTTGGCGATGACGGCAGAGCAGATGAGTAATATGAGTAATACAGAGAAAAAACTTGATGTTATCTGTCTTGGCGCAGCGGTAGTTGACATTCCACTTCGTCCGGTATCAAGAGATATTTTTGATATCGAGTCATATCCGGTTGACAGAATTGCAATGTCTGTCGGCGGTGACGCAATGAACGAGGCAACAATCATCAGCCGTTTAGGCTTTAAAACAGGCATTATCGCTTGTATCGGTGATGACGCTGCAGGTCAGTTTATCCTTCGCTCCTGCGAGAAGGACAACATAGATGTTGAAGGCATCAAGATTGATCCGACAATCGACACCTCAATGAACATTGGTCTTGTAACCGATGACGGTGAAAGAACCTTTGTTACAAACCGCAATGGCAGCTTGTGGAAAGAAAACATTGAGCATGTTGACTTTGAAAAAATGAAGCAGGCAAAAATCCTTTCCCTCGCAAGTATCTTTAACTGTCCTCTTCTTGACGGCAAGACGCTTGTAAAGATTTTTAAAGAGGCAAAGGCGGCAGGTATGACAATTACCGCCGATATGATAAAGCCAAGACTCGGTGAAACGCTTGACGATATCAGAGAAGCATTAAGCTATGTGGATTACTTCTTCCCGAACTTTGACGAGGCTTGCCTTATGACAGGCGAAACCGAAGAATCAAAGGTTGCGGACAAGCTCTTTGAATGCGGCGTTAAGAATGTAATCATGAAGATAGGCAAGCGTGGATGTTACATCCGCAATGCCGCAGGAGCAATGATTGTTCCTGCCTGCAAGGGTGTAACCGCAATCGACACAATCGGTGCAGGCGACAACTTTGCATCAGGCTTTATTTCGGCACTTCTTCAGGGCAAGGATATCCGTGACTGCGGTATCTATGCTAACTGCACAGCGGCTATTTCGGTTCAGTATGTCGGTGCAACAACAGGCGTTCGGAACAAAGAAATGGTTGAAGAAATGCTTGAAAAGTATAAAAAAGATTATATCCTGTAATAGTAATAAATCTGTGACATTACGCCCTGTGTTCGTAAGAATGCAGGGCAACCCCCACCAATATATTATTAAAGAAAGGGCAGATGCAAAATGAAGACGATGAAGCTTGGCAAAACAGGCATTGATATTTCAAGAATGGGACTAGGCACCTGGTCAATCGGCGGCGGCTCGGCATGGGGCGGCGACCACGACCTTCAGGTTGTTGTAGATACAATCCGTGAAGCTCCAAAGCTCGGTGTAAACCTTATCGACACAGCTCCCGGTTACAACTTTGGCAACAGCGAGAAAATCCTCGGCAAGGCTCTTGAGAGCATGAACCGTGAAGATGTTGTAATCATTACAAAGTGCGGTGTTACATGGGATCAGGAGATGAAGGGCGACCTTTTCAACAAGGTAAACGGCATTCAGCTTTATAAGAACCTCAACAGTGCTTCAATCAAGAGAGAAATTGAAGAATCACTCAAGAGAATGGGCACAGACTATGTTGATGTATATATGACACACTGGCAGTCAATTGAGGGTAGCGAGTATTATGTTCCGATTCAGAAGACTATGGAGGTTCTCAACGATCTCAAGGCTCAGGGCAAAATCAAGGCTATCGGTGCTGCAAATGTAGATATCAAGCAGATTCAGGAGTACCTCAAGTGGGGCGAGCTTGATATCGTTCAGGCTAAGTATTCAATTCTTGACCGTGGCATTGAGGATGAAATCATTCCTTGCTGTCGTGAAAACGGTGTTACAATTCAGGCTTACTCACCGCTCGAAATGGGACTTCTCTCGGGTACATTCCCAAGAGATTACAAGCCTGTAGGCGCACAGATTCCAAAGAAATGGTTCCAGCCCGAAAATATGCAGAAGGCTATGGATGTTATGGATCAGTGGAAGCCTCTTTGTAAAAAAAAATATAACTGTACAATTGCTAACCTTGCTCTTGCATGGATTCTTGCTCAGGGTGACTTTATCAACCTTCTCAGCGGTTCTACTACTGTAGATCAGATTGCCGAGAATGTTAAGTCAGCCGAACTTGAACTTGATTCCGCTGATGTTGCAATGATGCGTGATATGGTTGAGGCTATCGACAAATAATTAAGGGTTGCTTAATACACCTTTGTATAGGGTGAAGAAATCCGCTCCCGATTGTTAAAATTATTGTAAAAACAGTCGAATTCCCTTTACTTTTGTTGATAATTATGTTAGTATGTAATAAAAGTTGAGGGAAATGTTTATGGCAAAGAGAATTGACGAAATCAGACAAAAGGTTGAAACCGAAGGCGAGGTTTTCGTCTCGGATTTAAGCAGAATATATAATGTAACCGAAGAAACTATCAGGCGTGATCTTGAAAAGCTGAAGAATGACGGTATCATTACCAGAACTTTCGGCGGAGCTGTTCTTAATACAACTTCTCAGAATGACAGAGTGCATTTCTTTAAACGCAAGGGAATTAACCTTGAGGGCAAAAAGAAAATTGCTAAGCTGCTTGTTGATAAATTTATCGGTGTGAACACGATGATGATTGATAACAGCACAACTGTTCTTGAGGCTGTTAAGCTTTTTAAGGACAATGAAAATCTTACCGCAATTACATTTTCTGCACAGATTTTTCAGGAACTCGACACTTGTAAAATGAAGCTGGTTTCAACCGGCGGACTTTATGATGAAAAAACCCGTTCTTTCTACGGAAAACCTGCAAAAGAGGCTATGAAAAAGTACAATGTTGACCTTGTTCTCCTCGGATGCAAAGGGCTTGATATGGAAAGAGGCATAACTGATTCTTCCGAAGGTGAGGCTGATTTGAAGTCTGAGATGGCAAGCCGTGCCGAATGTGTGGTATTACTTGCAGACCATTCAAAATTCAACCATACTGCGTTTGTCAATTTTTTGGATTGGGATAGGATCGATTATCTGATTACCGACGAAAAGCCGTCACAGGAATGGCTTGAGTTTTGTGAGCAGATGAAAATAAAACTCATGTACTGATTTACCTTGTCCGGTACATAGTTTGAGTCAGTGCTTTTTATAATTTTACCCATTAAAGCTCCTGTTCTTTTTAATCAAAAACAGCAGGAGCTTTTGCGCTGTCAAAACTTTAGCAGATTTAACAGTTTTGAGAACGCATAGAAATTATTTTTGTTATTATTGGATAGCATTGTTAAATCTGAGTTGAATTTTAAACATAGTAATTATTTTATATATCACTATGGAAATTCTATTAATTACGGTTATTTTTGCAGACGGGAGACCAATCGGAGACGGTTCCCGTCACATTAAGGACACACCGATTAAATATGAGGATAGGATGTGCAAATATTCCTTGAGGCAGTTTATTCGGCAGTTCCGCAATAAAGGGGTTACCCAAATTCACAGATAAGGAGATGTAAAAATGACAAAACAAAAGGAGAAGAAGAAAGCTTCAATTGTCAAGAAAATGATGATTGCCGTTGTCGCAGGTTTTGTAGTCGGCTTTATATGTCTGCTGATTAAAAGTGCGGTAATGGGAACAGACGGCGAAGGAGCCTGGAAAGTTGTTGAGGCAATTTTATTCCAGGATATCACCGCAACAAAAGATATCGAAGGACTCGGCTTGTTCTACATCGTAGGTCAGCTGTTTATGAAGGGACTTCAGATGATGATTGTTCCTCTCGTCCTTTGTTCGCTGACACTTGCACTTTGCAGCCTTGCAAACCCAAAAAAGCTCGGTCGAATCGCAGGTAAAACATTTGTGTCCTACCTTTGCTTCTATATCGTAGCAGCAGCTCTTGCAGGCGCAGCAGCTTATCTTGCAAAGAGTCTTGGTTGGTTCACAGTCAATCTTCCGGCACAACAGGCTCAGGACATCGTTACAATGGAGGGTTACAATCCGCTCGTAACAATTGTAAACGCTGTTCCGAGCAATATGATTAACGCAATGTCATCTAACAACACAATTCTTTGCGTTGTTGTTATCGCAATTATCTTTGGTCTTTGTATGACAAAGATGGGCGAAAAAAAGCAGCTCCGCTCAAGAAAGTTTTTGAAAACATCAACGATATCGTTCAGATGTTCCTCAACTTCCTTATCAACAAGATTGCTCCTATCGCAATTTTCTGTATGATCGTAAGAGCACTCGCCGTTTACGGAATTGAGTACATTTCACCGACAATGATGTGGATTGTTGTAACAATTGTTGTAAGCCTTCTTCTTGTTTGCACAATTTACCCAATCGGTATTTTCATTACAACAGGACTTAATCCGTTTATCTTCCTTAAAAAGGCGGCAAAAATCGGTATGTTTGCAGCAGCAACAAACTCGTCTGCCGCAACGCTTCCGCTTAATAAGGAAACCTGTATTAACGAACTCGGCTGTTCCGAAGAAATCAGCAGCTTTGTTCTTCCAACAGGTATGACAATCAATATGAACGGTACAACCGCAATGCATATGATTGCCATTACATTCATCGCCACAGCCGCAGGCGTCAACATTACTCCTGCAAGCCTTTGCCTTACAGCATTCCTCTCAATCTGCACAGCAGTCGGTACTCCGGCAATCCCTGTTGCAGGTACAACAATGGTTTATGTTGTAATGATGGGACTTGGCTTGAACTCAGATCTTTGTATGATTGGCTACTCGCTTATTCTTGCTATGAACTACCTCCCGGGTATGGCTGTTATCACACTTAATGTTATCGGTGATGCCGCTACCAATGTTATAGTTTGTGCAAAAGAACATTGCCTTAACAAAGAAATCTATAACAGCAAAACCCCTAAAAACAACTGATTTCAGTAAGATAACTTCAGGAAACCCCTTGTAAAACCGAACCGCCCTCGACAGCGCATGCATTGCCGAGGGCGGCTTAGTTTTACGGTGAGCCACCGTTCCCAGTTCGTGAAGATAGTATGGTATAAAAAAAGGACATTTTATGCCCGAGCCTAACATTGCAACCGTTCGCACAATTCCGTATGGGCGGATATCATCCGCCCGCAGGTAATGACAGAAAATTTATGATGAAAATAAACTGTATAAATGGGATACATTTACCGAAATAATGTAGCAGTCAGTTACAATTAAACTTCATTATTTATCTGCCAAAAATTCCTTGCCGGCTTTATCGGTTGCAAGAATTGCATTGATGAATGCGTCCTCGGTCGGATTACCCGGGACATACTTCCACTCAACAACGCTTGCGGCTTTGTGAGAAATTGCAGGCACATCATCCGGAGTAAGTGCAATTTCGCCGAGAGTGCAAGGAAGTCCGATACTGTGGTTAAATTCAAAAATTCTGTTTCGTTCCTCAAATTGTCCGTCATATGTCAGCAGACACAGCACACCGAATGAAACAATTTCGCCGTGCAGATGCTGCCGTTCACATTGCGGAAAGAGTGACGCACCGTAATAAACACAATGTGCGAGCGATGAATTGTAGTAATAATCCTCCTCGGGATTCGGATTGTTTTCGTGTACGGTAAAATTTGAAACAAGTCCCGCCGTGATAATAATGTCAAGCGCAACCTGCTCAATTGCCTCTGTCGGCACATTGTTTTTGCAGTCCTCAAGAGCTTTTTTGCCAAAGCTTATAAGTGGTTCGGTACTTGCGGAGGCAATTGCCTTGCCAAGCAACGGTGTGTGAATCATATTCTTTTCACGACACGCAAAAATTACTTCATATTCCTTTGAAAGTGCGTCACCGATTCCTGCCCACATAAGCTTTTCGGGTGATTCGGCAATAATTTTTGTGTTGATAAATGTGTGAATTGCAGGGGCTTTGTGGTACGAATATTCCTTAAAAAGTACCGTCGGGATTGTACATTACCGAAAGCGAGGTGCATGACGCCCAGTTTGATGCAATTGTCGGGAATGTGAACAACGGTTTGTTATATAAAGCACAATAGGTTTTTGCCGTGTCAACAGCTCGTCCGCCTCCGATACCGAACACCATATCAGCCTTTTGCACAGACGGATTGTTCTTTATTTTTTCAACATTTTCATAGCTGGAGTCACCGCCGTACCATACAAAATCAATGATTTCAATGTCAGAGCCTTTGATGCCTTCAAGCAAAGCCTTTTTTGATTTTTCCATAGCTGTTTTACCGCCGACTGCAACCGCCTTTTTGCCGTACGGCTTTACAATTTCGGAATCGCCTTGTAGCAATCAACTCCCACGCTGTAACTCGGTAAAAATTCGCTGTATGTGTGTGACATAATTTATCCCTCCGAAAACAATACTTATAAATAAATTATATCACCGCAGTTTGTGCATTTCAATACATTAGCACAATAAATTGTTAAAATTATTATTGCCTGACAGATGAAAATATGCACACATCTTATGCAATTTAGCAAAAAAATTGCGAAGAATATTCGTGAAAAATACTTATGGAAATGGCTTTTGCAAAGTGCTATAATCTTGTAAATATATATAAGAAGGGCGGTGCTTTTATGCAGGAAATATACGGACAGAAAACAGACAGACAGCTTGCAGCAAAGCAGAGAATAATTGCGGTTGCGGCAGGCAGGGAAAAAGGCAGACCTTGTTTTAAAAAACGCAAAAGTATCTTAATGTGTTTTCAAATGAATTTTTGTGCGGTGACATAGCCGTTGCAAACGGACTGATTGCGGGAGTCGGAAAATATGACGGTAAAACAGAGATTGATGTCAGCGGAAAACTCGTTCTCCCCGGCTTTATCGACGCACATATTCACCTTGAAAGTTCAATGGTGACTCCTGCTGAATTTGCAAAGGCAGTTGTTGCCCACGGTACAACCACAGTCATAACCGACCCTCACGAAATCACAAATGTAATGGGCATTGACGGAGTTGAATATATGATTCAGGCATCGCAAAATTTGCCGATTGATGTTCATTTTATGATGCCGTCATGTGTGCCTGCCACAGAAATTGACGAGAGCGGTGCGGAGCTTGACTGCAAGGATATTGACTTGTACTTGGATAATAAAAAGGTACTCGGACTTGCAGAGATGATGAACTATGTCGGTGTTATCAACGGCGATAAAAATGTGCTTTCAAAAATTGTCACCTCGCAGGCTCATCACAAGAAAATTGACGGTCACGCTCCTGAGCTTTCGGGCAATGACCTCAACGCATACATTGCCGCAGGAGTGTATTCCGACCATGAGTGTTCCACCTTTGAAAATGCCCTTGAAAAGCTGAGAAAAGGTCAGTTTATTATGATACGAGAGGGTACTGCCGCTCATAATCTCAAGGCGCTTATGCCGCTTTTGACTCAGCAGTATTACTCAAGGTGTATGTTTGCAACAGATGATAAGCATCCAAACGATTTGCTCTACGGCGGTCATATTGACTACATTGTAAAACAGGCGCTGAAAAACGGTGCAGATCCGATTGTTGCCCTCAAAACAGCAACCCACCATGCCGCAAGATACTTTTTGCTCAATAACAAAGGTGCGATTGCTTCGGGTTATCTTGCCGATATTGTTGTTGTTGATAATCTTGAAGATTTCAATGTTGAAACTGTTTTCAAGCGTGGCAAGCTTGTTTTTGACGGCGAAGTTAAGGACTTTTCTGCTCCCACAGTTGATGAAAAGCTTGCCGAAAAATGCTTTGACACTTTCCACCTTGACAGCGTAACGCCGAGCAGTTTCAAGGTTGACGGAAAACTCGGGCTTATCGGTCTTGTCGGCGGTGAATTGCTCACACGCAATCTCGGCACAGCAGATAAAATTGATGTGGAAAACGATATTCTGAAAATTGCCTGCATTGAGCGTCACAAAGGCACAAACCATATCGGTGTCGGCTATGTTAAAGGCTATTCGCTGAAATCGGGTGCAGTCGCAACCTCGGTTGCCCACGATTCACACAACATTATCACAGTCGGCTGTAATGATGATGATATTGCCGTTGCCGTGAACGCTATCAAGGACAGCAAGGGCGGTATCGCAGTTGTTGAAAACGGCAAAATCAAGGCTCTGCTCGAACTCCCGATTGCAGGCTTGATGTCCGATGCACCGCTGACAACCGTAAACGAAAAGCTTGAAAACGCAAAGTCATCTGCATATGAACTCGGTGCGGATAAAAGCATTGATCCGTTTATGACTCTCTCGTTTCTAAGTCTGCCCGTTATTCCAAGCTTGAGAATAACCACCAAAGGTGTGTTTGATGCGGAAAATTGGAAAATGCTCTGATGTGCGGAAACTATTAACAATACAATAAAATATCAAATAATTTAAACAGGAAAACAAAATGCGTATTTGTCGCTTTGTTTTCCTGTTTTATTTTGTAAAAGGGCTATAGTCATTTTACAGTCACTTTGCATTTGTATAATTTGAATATAAAAGAAATTGGTTGATTAAAACAAATAGCAAATAAATTAAGAAATCGGCATATTCATTGTAATTGTTCAAGTCAAAAAATGTGTTTAGTAAAAATTGAGGTGAAAAATATGTCATATTATATTACCCGGATATTTAATAACAAACTTAAATTAGGAGTTATACTTTTTATTTTTGTAGCTCCGATTTTAGATATATTGATGGCTCTTGTGGATGTGTTCAAAGGAGCATCTGTTCCTGTTCCCGGATTAGTTACTTTTTTGGGATCTTTCATGACGGCAGGACTTCAAGGCGTGTTGACAGGGTATTTACCGTTGTTCTTGGCAATTATTGTTGCGGACGATTGCATTGAAGATTACAAAATAGGGTACAAAAATATTCTTGTCACCAAAAGAGGTAAGAATAAATATTTTGTATTGAATATACTTAAAAGCTTTACTGTTTCATTTTTTGTGCTTATAATTCCTCTCTTACTCAATCTCCTTATGGTGCATATTGTTTTTGCGGGAGGTACATATATTCCTGATGATGTGGAAATGCTGAAATCTGAACCCAATCTACTTCAGTCTTACAGCAATCCGATGTTTTATAACATACTTTATATTCTTGTTTTCTCATTCATTGGCGGTATTGTGGGAAGCGGTGCAACGGCACTTGCAATGGCATTTCCAAACAGATTTATTCTTTATCCGTTAGCTTTCATATTATGGTATATATCGACTGCCATCAAACCGTCTATCATAGGAGCATTAACCCCGTTTACTGTGTATCCTTTATCACATTATACTTTTACAATTATTTTTGTAGTAGCAATAAATATAGTTGCTGTTCTGTTTTCGTTCTTTAAGGTGACTAAGTATGATCAGGTGTAAATTAAAAAAGTATGCAATCATACTTCCGCTTTGTGCAGTGTTTTTTACTCTGCTTTGCACATACACATATTTGCGATTTTATAATTATTTTAATTCGGATTATGCTGAGAAGTTAAGCCCCAAAGGTGTTTTTTTTACAGAGTTGCAGGCAACGGAGATTTTAATGCATCAGGTAATGTTGCTTGCATTTTCATAGTAGTGTTTGTTCTGTTTTTGTTTTACATATTTACCGATGATAATGTAAGTTACATTGTAAGACTGAAATCGAGAGCCTCTTTTGTGACAGGAAGAATTGCTGATTGTGCGGTATTTGCTTTTTTGTTTTCATTTTTGATAGAAGCAGTCAGCGTAGTTGCGGCACTCATTTGCTTTGACATTAACCTGATTTTAGAATCGAATTTTCTGCAATATTCGGCACTTGAACTTTTGACTTTGTTTTTGTTTTATTTCAGAGCAGGACTCGTTATGCTCTCGTTCGAATAATCATTTCTACAAAAGTTGCTCCAATTATCACCATAGCTCTGATTTTTACAGAGTTTTTTGCAGATGTAGCTTTTATGATAAGCAGGGTATGGCTTCCGTTCAGAGATGCCATAGTGGTGTCAAAACTTATGAACGGCGAAATGGTTCTGTCGGATATGTGGGGCATTATATTAAGAGCATTGCTTATGATGTTTTTGCTTATCTTCTCTTCCTACTTTTTGTATCAGAAAAAGGATGTTTTGAGTAATGTTAAAAAGTAAGCTTGTTTTGTCGATAATACTAATTGTTGCGTGCCTTGCTCAATTGTTCAGTTGTGTATTTCAGGGGAACTTTCAAAATGCCTTTATGATTGGTTTAGCCCCAAGCGATTACGGCCTTGAAATTACAAAATTTCTGCCGCTTTTGCTGCCCGTATGTTTTATTCTCTTCTTTACAAGCGGCTCAATTGAGAACCTTAAACAAGGCTACGGCAAGATGTTGATTGTACGCAATTATTCAAAAACAGTGCTGATTTTAAAGCGTTGTCTTAACAATTTTATAGCATTGATTTGCATTGTTTTGTTCCAGTTCATAATCTTTTTTGTTGCAAGAGAAAGTATGACTCCCGTTGAAAGCGGAACTCTTAAATCTTTGATTATGTACTTTCTGACAATTTTTTCGCTGATAGTTATTCAGTCTTTGCTTGAAATCAGTATTCCTGCACACATTGTGAATATAGGAATTTTCACCTATTGCTTTATTGCGTACTATTTGGTTCAGAATTTTGTTGACGCACCGATTTGGAAAATGCTTCTCTTTCCGAGCTTGATGTTCGGAATGCAGAACGGTGCTGTGTCGGGCGAGAGCATTTACTACGGATACCTGTTATTCATAGTTGCGTTAAATGCTTTGTGCATTTTTATTCTGAATTTGAGATTTAAGAAAACCGATATTTTTGAGGTGATATTATGGTAGAAATAAAAAATTATTGTAAAAGTATCAAATCAAGACCGATTTTAAATAATGTAAGTTACAATTTTGAGTACGGCAAAATCTACGGAATTTACGGACACAACGGTTCGGGCAAAACTATGCTTTTGAGAGCAATTGCAGGCTTGCTTGTTCCCGACAGCGGCTCTGTTGTGATTGACGGAAAGGTTTTGCACAAGGATATGTCGTTTCCGCCGAGCATAGGTATCGTGATTGAAAATATGAACCTGTTGCCCCAGTACAATGCTTTTGACAATCTGAAAATCCTCGGCAAAATCAAGAAAACCGCCACAGATGAGGACATTACAACAGCGCTTGAGCGTGTGGGATTAAAGTCTGACTTAAAGGTGAAAAAAGTTTTCGCTTGGTATGAAACAGAGGCTGAATATTGCTCAGGCTGTGTTTGAAAAGCAGAAAATCATC
>VOFD01001072.1_pt1 | contig 66746 bp, 74 predicted proteins | sample 5384101 | NCBI WGS metagenome assembly VOFD01 (sample SAMN12384723, study PRJNA508395) | human gut metagenome | isolation source: healthy gut C | host: Homo sapiens
GAACTGCCATTATAGCCGCCCACGACAAAACTCTCGTTTTCGTAATTCCCACGAAGAAAGAGCGGAATGCCAGAAATGGAAAAAGAGAATAGCAGACCGAAACATCTCCATGTCAGATAATCAACCGCAGCATTATAAATCTCCGGTGAACGGATGAAATATCTCAGGATAACAGGTGACAGTATATAGGACGCAAGACTTAAAAACATAGCCAGTCCACTCAGGAACAATAATCCCTGGAAGAAAGTCTTCCCTGTTTCTTCGTATCTTTGTTCCCCCGTTTCTGCGGGCAATCATAACCTGTAAACCCAAACTAAAGCCAAAACCAAGCATATAAATGGCCAGATAATAAACACTTGCAAGCGCAGAAGCACCTAACTCCACTTCGCCTACATGTCCCAGAAAAATAGCATCAGTAATATTGATTAATTGCTCCATCAGGATGCTCATCATCACAGGAAAGTTGATGAGCCATATTTGCTTATATGTATATTTCATTGCTCAACTAAAATAAACGCATGCCACACAGCTATGCGCATAGCTGCGTGCCACTCGATGTAAATAATCAGATAGGAAAACTCTGTGACGAATTACAAAAATCCGTCAGGATAGCCGAATAGCTTTTATTGGAAAGTACTATTCGTGGAGCGTAGCTATATACAGAGTTGATGTTTCATGAGTTGAACAATCGTTTTATGTGAATTCTACATAGCAAATGTAGGAAAAATAATAAAAAAGCAAGTGATCTTACCCGGATAAATCAACGGTTATTATATTTTTGCGTGAAATTACTCCACTGCATGAAATCAACTGAAATCACAAGAGAAGAGATGTGGGCAAAGCAACATTTGTCTGCAAATGAAATCGACTATGCCATATGGGAACAGGATAAAGTTGTGCTACAACAGATGTCCAAAATCAGCAGAAGTTGCTCATTTGTAGTTGATGTTTATAAATACAGATATGCTTCGCATCTTCTAACTTTGCAGATATACTGGGATATGACAGCCGAAAAATAGCTACTCTGGAGAAGCAGGGAGATTATTTGGAATCACGCTTTCATCCGGACGATTTCGCACGACTGGAGCAATTGCAGATTAACCTTAGCAAGTTCATCTATAGCCTGCCTCACGAACAAAGAAATGATTATTGTAATATATATAGTTTCCGGCTGATGAATGCCAAACAACAGTACATACGGGTAATCAGCCGGCAACAGGTTTTAGAACAAAGCCGCAACGGAAAAGCATGGCTGATACTTGGAAATATAGAGATTGCGCCCAATCAGACAGAAACCGATCAGGTGGAATGCACTGTATTGAATCTCAAAAATGGAGAAATGTTCTCGCCTACTTTAGTATCTATTCCACGGATTCATCTGACACAGCGTGAACTGGAGATTTTACAGCTTATTCAAAAAAGGATTATTAAGTAAAGAAATAGCTCACAATCTCTGCATCAGTATTCATACGGTCAATATTCACCGGCAAAACCTATTGCACAAATTAGGAGTACAGAATTCTATCGAAGCTATCAATGCAGGATTAAAGTCAGGAATACTAAGCTAACCGCTCTGCGAAAGAAATATGCAAGTTACGGCATCCAGTCCATAATTCCCGTAACCGGATGCAGACTTCTCCATTCCATAAAGTCCTCATAACTGCGTATGCCATCCCGGATAACAGCTTTATAATACTCTATTCCCATAATCTTTTCCGACTCGGGCGTATCATATTTCAATTTTAAAATGGCATACCTTGTTTCATCGGTCAAAACAGCGGAAAGCCGTTCGGCAAACTTCTCAAAAATAGCCATCATACCGGGAACCTTCCAAAATATGGATCATATCTATCTGCCAGAGCGCATTATCTGCATCCCGATACCAAGCATGCCACTCCCACATGCTTCCTCTGTATCCAACAGATTCTTATGTTCCATCTTCATAAAAGACTTGTTTTCCGTAAACTTCACCATTGCCTGAAAGCTATCACACAGACTAAATTGTGGGGTATAAATATGAAAATCAATGTCAAGATGCTTCATCAGCAATCCTGTACTTAAAGAACCTACTAAATTCACTCTGGCACCTATACTTTCCCAAATAGGGATGATCTTTGTGTCTTCTATAATTTTCCGGGCTTTCTGTTGATTCCGTCTGGCAAGATCAAGAATATCCATTGTTTTTTCTTTTGTAATGACGTGCAAATGTAGAAAAAAGGACGGATATATAGCTATAAATAACTATTTAATAACCTGATAATTCGGACTAACTTTGCCACCCTTTCCAAACTTTTCAGCTATAAAATTAAAAGAGTTATGACATTCAATCTATCAGAACAACAGGAGAAAAAAAGTACTTGCAACAGGTCATCGACATCATTAACGATACGATTCAGAACACCGATACATCAGTCAAAGAACATGTAGAAACCTTACAGGAATACAAAGATTATATCTGGTCAAACAAAGATATCGATCCGCATGAAATCCGATCCATGCGCGAAAGCATCCTCAATCATTTCGCACTGGGTGAAAGCGTAATTGACAAACGCAGGCGGTTGGGCAAGATATTGGATATCCCCTATTTCGGACGGATAGATTTCGAGAAAAAAAAAACGGCAGTAGTGTTTTACCTATTTATATAGGCATACATACGTTCTATGATTCACAAAGTAAGACGAACCTGATATACGATTGGCGGGCTCCCATTTCCGGTATGTTCTACGATTACGAACTGGGGAAAGCGGTTTATACCTCCCCTACCGGTGAAATCAACGGAGATATTTCACTTAAACGCCAATACCGCATCCGTAAAGGCAAAATGGAATATATGATAGAAAGCTCGCTGACTGTACATGATGAAATTCTTCAGAAGGAACTCAGCAGCAATGCCGATGATAAAATGAAGAATATTGTCACCACCATCCAGCGGGAACAAAACCGGATCATTCGTAATGAAGAAGCCCACGTGCTCATTATCCAGGGAGTTGCCGGATCGGGCAAGACATCCATTGCCTTACACCGCATCGCCTACCTGCTCTATACGTTGAAAGGGAATATTTCCTCAAAAGATATACTTATTATTTCACCCAATAAAGTTTTCGGTGATTATATCTCGAATGTACTTCCCGAGCTTGGCGAAGAAAGTGTGCCCGAAACCAGTATGGAGCAGATTCTTTCGGGAGTTCTTGAAAACAAATATAAATACCAGAACTTCTTTGAACAGATAACTGAATTACTCGAAAAAACGTCCTCGGACTTCATTGAACGGATCAAATACAAATCTTCCTTCGAGTTTATTTCACAGCTCGATAAGTTCATCCTCTATATGGAAAACAACTACTTCAAAGCAGCAGAAGTAAAACTCACCAGGCACATCACAATTCCAGCCGAATATATTGAAGAGCAATTCAGGCGCTTCAACCGTTATCCCATGCGCCAGCGTTCTGAAGCTATGGCGAATTATATCCTGGAAATGATGAAGGTGCAATACTACTTTACAATTACCACTTCAGAGAAAAATCTGTTGAAGAAAGAAATAAAGAAGATGTTTGCAGGTAACAACGATCTTCAGATTTATAAAGAGTTTTTCGTATGGGTAGGTAAACCCGAACTATTCAAATTACGCAAGAACCGGATGTTGGAATACGCTGACCTGGCACCTTTGGCATACCTGCATCTGGCTTTAGACGGAAATATTACTTCGCCCGGTGTCAAACATCTTTTGATAGACGAAATGCAGGATTATTCTCCTATCCAATACAAAGTAATTCAGAAACTTTACCCCTGCCGGAAGACTATTCTCGGAGATGCATCACAATCTGTCAACCCTTATGGTTCGTCAACAGCCGATATGATTCGGAAAGCATTCACTATAGGCGAAATAATGAAACTATGCAAAAGTTACCGCTCTACATTTGAAATCACGGATTTCTCGCAAAAGATTCAGACCAATCATGAATTAGAACCTATCATACGTCATGGTGAACCTCCTGCAATCCTACGGTTTGAAGATGTAAAACAGGAAATACTGGGTATTTTCAGTATAATTTCTTCTTTTAAAAAGTCCGGTTATACGTCACTCGGGATAGTATGCAAAACCGAAACGCAGGCAAGAGAGCTATCAGAAAGCCTCCGGGTGCATACCGGTGATATCCATTTCCTGTCCAATCAAAGCTCTGCTTTTATGAAAGGTATTATCGTTACCTCATCTCACATGGCAAAAGGATTGAGTTTGACGAAGTAATCGTTCCCTATGTCAACGGCAAGAATTACAACTCAGCCATTGACAAAAGTATGCTCTATGTAGCTGTAACAAGGGCTATGCATAGACTGACACTAACCTACAACGGACGACCAAGTGAATTTATTCCTGCCTCGTCAGATCAGAATTTTTAGTTCTCCGGTTATGGAATCAATAATAAACCCGTTTATCTTAATATCCGATGGGATAAGCGGGTGTTTCCTGATTAACTCCACGGAACTTTTAATTGCTTCCTCCACACTGTCAAATCCATTCAACCAGGACTCAACATCCAGACCGCAGAATTTCAGCATATCAATGTTCTTGTCTGCAATGCCTCTTTCCTTCATGTGTGCAAGCACTCTTTTGCTATTCAGGCTTTGCGCACCACAATCGGTATGCCCGATCACCATCACCTGTTCCACGCCAAGTTCATAAATGGCTATCAGCAGACTTCTCACCGCACTACCAAACGGATGGGATATGACACCTCCCGCATTCTTTATCATCTTTACGTCACCGTTCTTTAGTCCGAGCGCGGCAGGTATCAGTTCAAGCAAACGGGTATCCATACAGGAAATGATGGCAATCTTCTTGTCTGGGTATTTATTAGTGAGGTATTTCTCATATCCTCTGTTCTGCACGAACTCCTTATTGAATTTCAGAATATCTTCAAGCATAGCAGTCTTACTTTTAAAATCGACGACAAATTTATGGAAAAAAAGAATAGGATGTCATTCCAATAAAGCTAAAGTTTATTGATATCACATCCTCGCTAACACCGGCAAAAACCTATTACCACCTGCCGAATGACCCTCTGTTCTGTTTCAGCAGACCGGACGAAGTGTTTCAAGCAATGGAACCTCCAGTTTCAAGCAATGAAACCGATAGTTTCAAGTAATGAAACAAGCAGTTCCAAGTAATGAAACTGACAGTTTCACACCGAGAAACAAATCATTCGGTAAAGGATTCCAGTTTCTTTCCAGAATCTCCCTTTACCTTTGCAATATCAGAATAAACCAAAGTATTAATTATTAAAAATAGAAGAATATGAAAAAGTTAGTTTTATTATTAGTATGTATGTTCACAATGCACACAATGGTAATGGCGGATAATGACAAACCGATCCAGGTAAATCAACTCCCTGCAAAGGCTCAAACTTTCCTCAATACCTACTTTAAAGATCATAAAGTGGCATTGGCAAAACAGGAAACAGAATTATTCTATAAAAGCTACGATGTGGTCTTCACTAATGGAGAAAAAGTAGAATTCGATAAGGCGGGAGAATGGACAGAAGTTAAATGCCAGCAAAGTGAAGTCCCTGCACAGATCATCCCGGAAGCAATCCGTACTTATGTAAAGACAAACTATCCGGATGTTAAAATCTTACAGATTGAACGGGATAAAAAGAATATGAAGTAAAGCTGTCTAACCGTTGGGAAATCAAGTTCGACTCTAAGATGAGAGTAATTGACATTGATGACTAAAATAAAAAAAGTTTTTGACTTTAAGTTCCCGGCCCTTTTAATGTTGCTTCCGATAGAAATCAAATGCAATGGCACAATGTTTTGTCATAAAACCACACCGCTCCAGCGTCCTACGTGAAGCAACATTATCAGCTGCACACCCTGCAATAGGAGTATATCCCGCTTTTAAGCATGATTCTTTAAGATGTGAAATAATCATCGTTGCATACCCCTGCCTGCGGAATCATCAAATGACTTGCAGAAAGCACTCTTAATCTGAAATTCTTTCAACGCTCTTCCGAATATTTCTTCTTTCGTGAAAGCAGTTCATCAGACAGATAGAATTCAATCAGCTCTCCTTCTTCCGACTGAATGAAATACCCCACTCTTTCTTCATCCTGTTCGATACAGAAACAAGTGCCTTTTTGCAACAAACTCGCAATCAAAGAATCCAGATACAGCAAAGTGATGCCAATGGTACAGCTTTAAATTCAATCATAATTCTGTTTTTGCTAAAGATACGAAAGTTTTCCGGATACGAAAAATTACTTTACTAAACTGATATACTCCCCATATCCTTCTGCCTGCATCTTCTCTTTAGGAATGAATCTCAACGAAGCACTGTTGATGCAATAACGCAAACCACCTTTATCTGCCGGACCATCAGTGAAGACATGTCCTAAATGGGCATCACCCGTAGCACTTCTAACCTCTGTGCGTACCATACCATGAGAAGTATCCATCTTCTCATGAATAAGTTTACGGTCAATCGGCTTGGAGAAACTGGGCCATCCGCAACCGGAATCGAACTTATCGGTAGAGACGAACAAAGGCTCACCCGTAGTAATATCCACATAGATGCCCGGACGGTGTTCATTCCAATAATCATTATGAAAAGCCGGCTCGGTTGCATTCTTTTTTGAGTCACGGCATATTGCTCCGGGGTGAGTTTAGAACGCAACACCGTATCATCCGGTTTACTATAAACAGATTTTTTCGGCATTTTAGCCTTACGCGCCAAGTCAAATAGTTCAGGATGGATATGACAATATCCGCCCGGATTCTTATCCAGATAATCCTGGTGATAGTCTTCCGCCGGATAGAAATTCTTCAAAGGCTTTATTTCTACTGCCAGCGGACGGGGGTAAGCTGTTGCCAGACGGTGCACAGTTTCTTGAATAACCGTTAAATCAGCCGGATCAGTATAATAAATACCCGTACGATATTGGGTACCCTTTGTCATTACCCTGCCTGTTTACGCTGGTAGGGTCGATGGTTTTGAAATAAAGATCTATGAGAAAAGGCAGGTCCACTTTGAGAGGATCATACTGCACTTTCACGGTTTCTGCAAAGTCCGTAGTTCCGGTACATACTTGTTTATAAGTCGGATTGGCAATATTGCCGTTTGCATAGCCGACTTGCGTAATATCTTGTTTCTACGCCATCAATTAGTTTCAGGAAAGGAAATGCTCGGTTCCCCAGAAACATCTATTGATATATGAATATATAACAATCAAACCTGCCAGATAAATTTACGATCCGGCTCATAGTTTATCTCCGCCTTCCGGGCCTGCGAGTGCTGAAATTGTCGGGCTACTTTTAAACTCCTTCCCTTCTTTCAATAAATAAGAACCTGTCTGCTTAAACCAGAAGCCCACATTAGCTTCTATACATTGGCGACGAATCTCCAAAACCCAGTCATAATCGCATACACGCGCCTCCCGTCCAGATTCTCCTCCGGCTACAACTTGCTCAACCCACTCACCTAACTCTCCCCTGAAATCTATCCGGCTGAGAAGCGGTTCGCAAATAATAATTTTATGCTTTTTATCGGAGCTGCTTTATAGATAGGCAGGCGATAATCTATCCGGTCCTGATTTTCCATCGTACAACAGATTGTTACATTATCATATCCTTCTCCCCAATCTGAGGGTAAACAATCCTTCAGTCGGTCAATACGCTTAGTGATAAACAGAAAGTGGAGATCTTGTCTCAACCGCATCATCTCCCATGCTTCAGGACGCCATTCATCGCATCTTCCACCAGAAAATCAGAAGTGAAACATGTATAGACCAGGTTACCGGAAGGTATCTTGTATGTCTTGTTTTTCTTTTGCTGCACAGGCAGATTGAACTTCTCTGTCTTTGCCACAACGGAACTATCCTTACCATATTTACCATCTGTACGATAAACATAGCAATGCTGACAGCCTGTACTAAACTTATGACAGCCATGCCAGGGATTCCACATCGAAGTCTTTACACCTATTCGCAGCATATGTTCATTGTCTCCATAACTCTATGTCTTTATTGTTGCTTTCACAAAGTTATGCATTGCCCTTATTCCAGGCAGTATTCGAGTTCTTTTTATGGAACTTTTACATGCGCTTATGAAAAGAAGCATGAAAAAGAAAAAGGGACTCTGCAACATTTATGTCGACAGAGTCCCTTTTTCTATATTTCCAATAAACTAATTCATTGTCGCCGGTGTCTTCAGCTTCACATCTGCCCAATCAGACCATGTAGGAGAAACCATATACTGAGGTTCCTGCATCTTGCCAATCAAAGCAGTAGCTTTCTTCACCTCTGCATTGGTCTTTTCAAACAGTTCTTTCATGGTTAAATCTCCCTTTGCATCCTTGATACATTTAACCAGGAAATAAGTATAATATCCCTGCTTCTTATCATGATAAACACTGGAAGTCTGGTCACCGCTACTGGATGAGAAACTCAAGGTATGTCCCTGTGGCAAACCCACCTTCGGTACTACACGTACCCCTTTTTTGGGCCAGCAACGGAGCAGCACTCTTGTAGCCACCACTAAAGCAAGCATCCAAGAAAACATAAGCTCCCTTGATAGGATAGGTTGCCAGACGTTTATATAAATCCGCCAGAGAAATACCCAGACGAATGTTCTTACCCGTAATATCTACCGGCAGCAGATAAGGTTCTTTCGTTGCCTCATCATTATTACCATGACCGGAATAATAGAATATCAATTCCGCTTCAGGATCAGTACTTGCCATATTCACCAACCAGTCAAGCTGTTCGTGCATCATACCAGCCGTAGCATTCGGAACAACTTTCAGTTGTCCATCAGGTACACCAAATGTACGTACACAATATTCACGGAATACCATAGCATCATTCACGGCATAAGGCACATTAATCTCTGCATTGGCACCGGTTATGCTATAATCTTCGTTACCAATGATCAATGCATAACGGTGACGATTCACAGCACCCACAGGAATATCTTGCAGCAACTCAGTATTGAGTCCTAAACTAACATTCTTAAGATCAACCGCCTTACGGACAGCTCCGTCAATCTTGATTGTGCTGGATGCCGTTAAGTATTCACCCACCTTCACCTTATAGGCTTCACTCAGATAAGAAGAACGGGAATCTTCACTCACGCTTACCATCACAGCGATTGAATCACCATCGAAACGCTTGTTCACCAGGAAACCATAATCCAGTGTTGCTACATCACCCGGAGCAATACTATCAATCGTCATTTCAGGTACATCAGTTGTAAACACATTATTCGGCAATTTGAAGTTCAATTTCACATTACGTGCTGTCTTCGAACCGAAATTCTGCAAAGCAAGCGTCAGCTTACCATTCTTACCTAAAGTGATAGAAGAACCTTCGGAAGCAAAGAACTGATGATCCGCCACACGCAGGCGCGGCATAGCATATTCCTGTGTATTAACAATCAATTCCGACGGATCAGCATCAAAACCATTCGCTTCAAATGCATAGATATTAATCTTGGCCAGCGCTGACGGCATTTCTTTCTTTACCAGATAACGGAAAGTGTATTGCTTCGATGTTCCTGCGGGAATATTACCACCATCCAACTCACGGGGACCGTCGAAATATTCATCATATCCCTGTTGTTCGGAAAGACGGAGGCGGATGTTATAAGCATCCCCCTGTCCCTTATTCTCAACAGAAAATTGAACAGCAAAACTTTCACCGGCATCTATTACCTTATTATTATTACCATCAATAAAACTATCCACATGGATGACCAACATAGCAGGTTCCACCGGCACAGGAGCAGATTCCTGTTGCTGTGCCACCCCTTCAGTCTTCTTCAATGCCTCATTATAGGCCAGCAAACGGGATGGAAAAGAAGTATATGAAGCACCGTCAGTAATAATTTTCATCAAGACTTCATACTCAGATTTCATATCCATATACTGATATACACCCGCCAACCCCTGCATATACATTTTAGATGAAGGCTCTTTTTCCAGAATTTTCAGGAACAGGTCTTTAGCATCCAGCAGATAACCGGAAGCACGCTGACGTACCAACGCATATTCGGTATCATTAGCAATAGTAGCACCATTATTCACAATTTCAGTAGCTACATTGAAATTAACACGTGCCAATCCGGTGAGCAACTCAAAACTATCGGGATGGAGAGCATACAAACGTTTGTAGATATCAAGCGCTTCCTGATTCTTTCCCTGGCGTTCCAAAATACGTGCCTTGATGGGCAATACCTTATCATTATTGGGATCAACTTCAAGAATACGATCGATGGCCGACAGTAACTTCGGCATATTGTTCGTGGCAATATGCACATTCACCAGATTATAAAGGAAATCAAGCGAAACAGGATACTTGGCTATGGCTTCCTCCAAAACACGTTCCTGTTCAGAATAATTCTTCTGCGACTGATAAATCATATTCATATATACATAGCAGTCTTTCTGCTGTGTATCCGTTCCCGTGCTTAAATACTCCTGGAAATACTTCAACGCCTGCGAATACTTTTGGAGATTGTAGGCAGATACCGCCGCATAATATACTACAGAAGCATAGCGGTTATCTTTGGGAAGCAACTCGCTCTGAAAAATCTTCAGCCGGGGCATCTCAATATAAGCTGCTGCAAAATCCAGCGCCTTAGAGGGTTGCTTCTGTTCGGAATAATACACTGCACCATTCAACAGATAAGGATACATAGCACGCAAACGATTCTTGGCACCACTCAAATACTGACCGTTATCCGGTGCTTCCACAACTTTCATGAAATTCTCGTAACTATCCATCAAATAATCATACATGGCCGTTACGTTCGTTCCCTTATCCCGCTCACTTTCAAAAAGCACATACTGTTGGTTGGCACGCTTAGAAGCAGCAGCGGCATCCTGTGCCACTACTCTCCCATATGCTCCCAACATTAAAATGATTGTCAGTACTAAAAAATTCTTCATATTTATTTATTAGCTCCTCACTAAATTATTTTGCAGGAAAAGCATCCATAATTACAAACTCTACGTTGATCTTACGGAATTCACCACCGCGTTCTTTGGCTACTTCCACATGATATTCATATTCGTTCTTGGTGTTATCCAGTGTGGTTACATTCTTTTCTATATAATTCTTCACACCTGCCGCACGCATCAAAGCCAACTGTTCATTAGCAGTAATGCCCGAAGCCTTTGTTACGGTAATATTATCAAGATTACCATCCTTATAATAAGGTTCATCGATAAATTCGCCATATTGTCCGTTATAGGCAATGCGTCCGCGAATAGGACTTGCATCGGCAGAACCGGTAACAATGACCTTCACTTGTTTACCTTCAGACAGATACTTGGAGAAATCGCCTTCAAAAGCATTCTTGATTATCTTCATCAGAGACATTGCGGCATTGGAACGTTCAATATCATAACCACCTGACGGGAAGTCCTCCTTTGCAGAAAACTCTTTATTGATCACCTCATACTGGTAGCCCACTTTGTAGTTCAGAATCTTATTACCATTAGCATCCACACCCGGAATTACTTCTGTCCTCACATCAATCTGTGTATTTTCCGTAATCAGCTTATCCTGCTTCTTTTCTTCGATTACAGCTTCTTTGATCTCCTTCAGCTGAATTTCTTCACGACTTGCCTGCTGCATAATTTCCAGCGGAACAAAGTTTTCATCTGCTTCCAAGGCGGTCAACTTAGTGCGACCGATATTATCATAAATATAGACCTTATTTGTAGTCTCATTACGCACTTCTACATAAGCCAACTCAAATTCGTCCTTATCATTCAATACATAAACCGCATTATCAAATTTCAGGTTCTTACCATCCTTAAAGTCGCCTACTTCATTTGAAGGCACTTCCAAAGCAATCGCGGGCAATGCATTAAATCCGATGTTCAGCATATTCTTGGAAGCGTCATATTCTCCCACGAAAGGATTATCAATAGAGATGCGGTCGCCTGCCAACTCCGTTGCCACTTCCTGAGCAAACAATTGTTGTTGCTTCAGACGAGTCTCGTCATTCACACGGATAGCATAATCTTCCATCGATTCCCCCTGCATCATCTTCACCCACTCGTTCATCTTAGCATCCACTTCCTTACTCATCAATTTACCAAAGAAAGGATTCAAACCATTAGCATCCCAGAACACAAGTCCTTTGGCGCGATTGGAAAGCATGAATACATCGCTCGTTTGCTTGTTCACAAAGAAGCGACTACCCGTCACACCACCCGGATTTTCATCCAATGTCTGTTCAGGCACACTGTTTTTCAAGTTCATGATGACAATAGCGTTACCATCTTTAACCACACTGATATATTTGCCATCCGGATGAAAGGACGGAGAAGTCAGTGTTCCACCTATCTTATCAAAGATATCCACCTTATCCCATGTCTTTGTGTCGAAAATAGTCAAACGCTTGTCTGCCGTCACAACAGCCATTTGAGAAGCATCGGCAGAAAAGACCAATTCAGTTACTTCGGCAGGCATCGGAAGAGAAGTACGCAGTTCTTTTGTCTGGAAATTCCAGATATCGATATTCTTACCGGTTCCGGCAGCGATAAAATAGTTGTTGGGACTCATAGTAATAGCCGTCGCGACAGCTTTTCCCTGAATATAAGCCTGAGGCAAATATGCTTTTGTGTCGTAAACTATGATTTCTCCTAAAGAATTGGAAACCAAAAATTGCGTGCATCAGCACCATAGCACATGGCAACAGGGACAATGTCTCCCTTTGATGCATCTTTCATCAACTCAGCGCCTACAGGTCCGGGCACAAAGAAATTCAGATTCTTCCTGCCCTTCAGTTCCTTGCTCTTACGCTGCTCTTTCAGTTCAAAAAGCTTTTTGTTCCGGTCACGGAAAGAATAAATACTAACAGGTTTCTTCCCCCGCATCAAAGCCAATGAGCTACCCGTAGGGTTAAAGGCTATTTTATCAACATCTCTCAGATCGACAATAGGGATATCGCGAATCGTAAGCAAAGAACCATCCGACAGGAAAGCTGTACAAAACGTTGTATTGTCAAATGCCGAAATACGTTTCGCTGAAGGAAAACTCCTTTTCACCTGTACCTGCGCCATTGCCTGACTGCCAAAGAAAGCAGCCACAATACAAAATGCAATACCCTTGACCGGGCGGAACCACATTCTCATTTCATCCATATCTTTAATGTTTATAATAGTTTATGTTTCATACTATTTGCAAATATAAACATTAAATTCCTATCAAGCGGTCAACAAATTCCTGTTTTTTTGTTTAAGGAGGCTTTTAACAGGATAAACAGGTAAAAAACAAGATTAAGAGGATCAAAAAGATAACTATGCGGAATATTTATTTGTCACGGAAATCAGTGACAAATATTAAGAATGTTTCAATCCCATCTTTTCAGCACGCTGCAACATAAAAGTGCGTGCAGCCTCGTATTCATTGGGTATCACTCCATCCAAAATAGCATCTTTAATGGCGCTTTTCAGAGTTCCTACTTGCTGGCAGGGTTCCAGATTGAAAGTTTTCATGATTTCTTCTCCACTGATAGGTGGCTGGAAATTGCGAACGCGGTCGCGCTCTTCCAAGTCCTTCAGTTTCTGACGCACCAGTTGGAAGTTGTTCAGAAAGCGCTGCTTGCGCTCCATATTCTTGGAAGTGATATCGGCCTCACACAATGTCATCAGATCATCAATATCATCTCCGGCTTCAAAGAGAAGACGACGTACTGCAGAGTCGGTTACCACATCATCAGCAATGACAATAGGACGCATGTGCAAACTTACCAGCTTCTGTACATACTTCATTTTTTCATTCATCGGCAATTTCATTCTCCGAAAAATCTCCGGTACCATCTTCTCACCAATGAAATTATGATTGTGGAATGTCCAGCCTGCACGAGGTTCCCAACGTTTGGTAACAGGTTTTGCTATGTCATGCAACAGGGCAGCCCAGCGCAACCAAAAGATTATCGGTTTTGCGACTGATATTATCAAGTACTTCCAAAGTATGATAGAAGTTGTCCTTATGAGCCCGTCCGTTGCGGGTTTCCACACCTTGCAATGCAGCAAGTTCCGGAAAAATCAGCGGCAACAGTCCGGAACGATCCAAATCAATAAAGCCTTTGGAAGGAACTGGAGAGAGCAATATCTTATTTAGTTCCTCCGCAATACGTTCCTTAGAGATAATAGAAATACGTTCACAATTGCGACACAAAGACTCGAACGTAGCATCATCAATATAGAAATTCAATTGGGTAGCAAAACGGATGCAACGCATCATACGCAACGGATCATCACTGAATGTGATATCCGGATCAAGCGGCGTACGGATAGTCTTTTCTTTTAAATCCTCTATGCCACCAAAAGGATCTACCAATTCCCCGAAACGGCTTTGGTTCAAACAGACAGCCAGTGCATTAATAGTAAAATCACGACGATTCTGATCATCTTCCAACGTACCATCTTCAACAATAGGTTTACGCGAATCACGTTGATATGATTCCTTACGCGCACCTACAAACTCCACTTCTGTCCCACGATATTTCACCTGTGCAGTACCGAAATTCTTAAATACAGCTACGTGCGCTCCACGCCCCAAACGTTTGCCCAATGCTTCAGCCATTTCTATACCACTGCCAACCACTACGACATCAATATCCTTAGAAGGGCGTTGCAGGAAAATATCGCGTACATATCCACCGACCACATAGCATTCCAATCCCAATTCATCTGCCGTCTCGGATATCCGTTTAAATATGTCGTCACTAAAATGTTGTTTCAATTCTTCTGTTGTCAACTCAACCATAATACATCTTTAAAAAATAATCATATAGTTTTCATTCCGAAGAGTAGAAAGTCTCTTGGTCTATTTTTCCACCTTCCATGTATCCGAACCGTGTCATCCTCGTATTTGCCCCGTACCTATACGTTTGGACTTGGTACGGACCAGGTACGGCTTTGATACGGACCGGGTACAGTGAGGACAAATAATTGTTCCAAACATCCGATATCTTAAGAAAACTAAAATACAATTTATCTATATTTGAGGGTGCAAAGATACGGATATTATTTATAATTTTGTCCTCACTAACAGAAGAACAACAGTTATGAAGACAATGATACTTCTTGCGTGCCTCTGCTGCACGCTCTTCTCTTTGCGAGAATGTGGAGAAAAAAGCCGGTGAAAAATTGCAAACCGCCCGTGAAGCTTTTGAACGGGGAGACTTCAGTGAAGCAAAAATGCAGATTGACAGCATTAAGATATTATACCCAAAAGCTTTTTTGAAACTCGTCGTGAAGGCATCAGTCTGATGCAGCAGGTGGAACTGAAAGAACAGGAGAAAACACTTGTTTACCTGGATAGCCTGCTTCAAAAAAACAAAGCGAATTGGATGCCATAAAAGGGAAATTCACCCTCGAAAAAGATGCCGAATATCAGAAAATAGGCAACTATCTGCATCCCTCACAAGTAATAGAAAAAAATCTGCATCGTTCATATCTCCGCTTTCAAGTAAACGAAACCGGACAAATGAGCATGACTTCCATTTATTGTGGTCCAAGCAATATTCACCACATCAGCGTAAAGGTTATCGCACCCGATGGTAGTTTTGCTGAAACACCTGCCTCCAAAGATAGCTATGAAACAACTGACCTAGGGGAAAAGATAGAAAAAGCTGATTATAAAATAGGAGAAGACGGTAATGTAATCGCTTTCCTCAATCTGAACAAAGACAAGAATATTAAAGTGAACTATCAGGGTGAACGCCCCTACTCCACTACGATGACTCCGGCAGACCGCCAGGCTGTAGCCAGTGTTTATGAACTGGCACAGTTACTTTCATCTATCACTGAAATTAAGAAAGAGATGGAAGAAGCAAATCTGAAAATAGAGTTTGTGAAACGGAAGATGCAGGAAAGGGAAGAAAAAGAGACGGAACAAGGAAAATAAACAAATTAAAGAAACCATTAAAACTCAAGACTGTTAAAACTACATTCGGAATAATATCTATAATCGAAAGCAAAAATAAGAGTTTTGCAAATTCTTTGTAAGTTTGATTTAAGAGTCCAACATCTATTTATTTTTCAGATTTCACATACTATATATACGATGTAGGATAGCAACCTTTATGCCTTTTGATCTTTATTTCTATCTTTGTACTGAAAAACAATGTCATTCATTATGGGAACACCTTTTGTATATGGACGAATAGCCGATAAGAACAATTTCACGAATAGAAAAAAGAAGTTGAACTGCTCAAGCGCAACTGCCGTACTGAAAATAAGCCATTCCGTATGGGATGATTTTGCTGCTTCCGTCCGAAAATATTTGGGGCAACTACTACCTTCTGTCACATTCTCAGATATGACTCAAACATGCGAATTATCTTTCGGACTTGATTTCAAAGACAATAAAATGACATTTGATGAAATCTTGGATTTGCCACAAGCCATCAGTAGGGATTCCGGCAAAAGATGGTGGTTTGTATCGACGAATTTCAAAATATCAACGAGTATGACGACCCTTTGGCATTTCAGCGGAAGCTACGCTCGCACTGGCAGAAACATACGGACGTATGCTATTGCCTGTACGGCAGCAAAAGACATATGCTACTGGATATTTTTCATAATTACAACATGCCTTTCTATAAATTCGGGGACATCTTATTTCTGGAAAAGATACCCAAAGAGGATTGGATCGAATTTATCGGAAGAAAGTTTTCTGAAACCGGAAAGGAAATTTCAGGAGAATTATGCGGCATGATTACCGACCTGATGAAGAATCACCCCTATTATACCCAACAATTAAGTCAGCAAGTGTGGTTTAGAACCGCGACAGTTGCCTCAGCCGAAGTAGTTGATGAGGCTTTCAGTGATATTATCGGGCAACTTAGTTTGCTTTTCGCCAATATCATCGATACATTGACACCACGGCAAATAAATTTTCTACTGGCAGTAGCCGATGGGGTTACAAACTTCTCATCAAAAGAAGTACTCATTAAATATCAGTTGGGACATCTGCTAATATCAAAAATCTAAAAAAAGGCAGCAACTGAAAAAGATTTGGTTGATATTTTACCGGGAAACCGGATAGAACTACAAGACCCCATATTTGAACATTGGCTGAAACATATTTATCGCACGAGATGAAATCGTTAAAGTCCCGAAAACAAGGTTCTTTTCCATTGTACCAATAATATGCGCTAAGAAGCATTCTTATAGAGAATAAAAAGAAATATCTTCCTAAATATTATAACGAACGCGGGACACTACATTAAGAAGTCATCCCGCGTTCGTTATAATATAATTTATGCCATGAAAATTCTATTACCACTGCAACCGTGGCAAGAACTTACTCAAGCAAGTACGTAATGCACTCAAGGTAATAGGCTTTACCAATACTTCCGAAGCACCGGCAGCCATTGCATTTTCACGGTCAGCCGTAAAAGCATAAGCAGTCTGCATGATAATAGGAAGTTCTTTCTCCTCTTCACGGATAATCTTTGTTGCTTCCAAGCCATTCATGATAGGCATTTTAATATCCATAAGAATAGCAGCTGTCTTTCCACGGTTCTCTTTGAACAGACCAACCATCTCCTCACCGTTCTTCGCCCACAATATCTCGCATTTTTTGCCAATAATAGCCTTTATCAACTTAAAGTTACTATCATCGTCTTCCGCAACCAGTATCAGCGGACGGTAATCTTCTGACAAATTCCCTGTTTCCATGACCAATGTATTTTTGTTTAATGAGGCAAAGATATAAAAAATAATATAAATATATTATCTTTGGAGAAGATATGCTGCATTCGGCATAAAAAATGAACGAGTTCATTTTATTCTGTACTCGGTTTGCACTATCTTTGCGCCTCAATTTAAAAAATAGAGTATGATTTCTATAGACGGACTCGCCGTAGAATTCGGCGGAACAACATTATTTAGTGATATATCATTCGTAATCAACGAAAAAGACCGTATCGCCCTCATGGGAAAGAACGGAGCCGGAAAAAGTACATTACTTAAAATACTCGCCGGAGTGCGGCAGCCCACCCGCGGCAAAATCTCCGCACCGAAAGATTGCGTCATCGCCTATCTGCCCCAGCATCTGATGACGGAAGACGGACGTACCGTCTTTCAGGAAACGGCACAGGCTTTCTCCCACCTGCACGAGATGGAAGCAGAAATAGAACGCCTCAACAAAGAACTGGAAACACGTACCGATTATGAAAGCGACAGTTATATGGAACTGATTGAAACGGTTTCCGCCCTGAGTGAAAAATTCTACTCTATCGATGCTACCAACTATGAGGAAGACGTAGAAAAGCTCTGTTAGGACTCGGCTTCAGCCGCGAAGATTTCAACCGCCAGACCAGTGACTTCAGCGGCGGATGGCGTATGCGCATCGAGCTTGCCAAACTACTGTTGCAAAAGCCGGATGTACTGTTACTGGATGAGCCTACCAACCACCTCGACATCGAAAGTATTCAGTGGTTGGAAGATTTCCTTATCAATAATGGTAAAGCTGTTATTGTCATCAGCCACGACCGTAAATTTGTAGATAATATCACGACCCGTACCATTGAAGTGACGATGGGACGTATCTATGATTATAAAGTAAATTATTCCAAATATCTGGAACTCCGCAAAGAACGTCGTGAACAACAACAAAAAGGCTTACGACGAACAACAGAAGTTCATTGCCGAAACCAAAGAATTCATTGAACGCTTCAAAGGTACTTACTCCAAAACCCTGCAAGTACAAAGCCGCGTAAAAATGTTGGAAAAGTTGGAAATTTTGGAAGTGGATGAGGAAGATACTTCGGCACTACGGTTGAAATTTCCGCCATCCCCACGTTCCGGAAATTATCCTGTAATCATGGAAAACGTAGGTAAAACCTATGGCGATCATGTAGTATTCAAAAACGCTACACTGACCGTGGAACGGGGAGACAAATTAGCATTTGTCGGCAAAAACGGCGAAGGTAAATCCACCTTGGTGAAATGTATCATGAAAGAGATTGAACACGATGGCACGCTGACACTCGGACATAATGTGCAGATCGGTTATTTCGCACAAAACCAAGCTTCCCTGCTGGACGAAAACCTAACGGTATTCCAAACGATTGATGATGTGGCAAAGGGAGAAATACGTAATAAGATACGTGACCTGCTGGGTGCTTTCATGTTCGGTGGACCAGAGCAATCCATGAAGAAAGTGAAAGTGCTTTCCGGTGGAGAGCGCACACGACTCGCCATGATTAAACTGTTGTTGGAACCGGTAAACCTACTGATTCTGGATGAACCGACGAACCACCTCGACCTGAAGACCAAGGACATTCTGAAGCAAGCGCTGTTGGATTTCGATGGTACACTGATTGTAGTAAGCCATGACCGTGACTTCTTGGACGGACTGGTTACCAAGGTCTACGAATTCGGTAATAAACAAGTAAAGGAACACTTAAGCGGCATCTATGAATTCCTCGAGAAGAAGAAAATGGATTCGCTTCGCGAACTGGAAAGGTAAACGTTCCTTAACAGGGCTTCCGCAACTTTTCTTGCGTCATATTGTTTCATTTTTATAAAACTCTAATTACGAGAACAATGAAACAATATGACGCTATCATCATAGGGTTCGGCAAAGGCGGAAAACTGCTGGCTGCCGAACTCGCCAACCGCAACTGGAAAGTGGCAATCATCGAACGTTCTCCGCAGATGTACGGGGGAACATGTGTGAATGTAGGGTGTATCCCTACTAAAACCATGATAAGAATCGGAATTCGCCGAACGTATCTATCAAGACGATTATAAGAAACAATCCAAGTTATATTCCCTCGCCCTAAGGCGCAAGGATAAGTTGGTCACCTTTCTTCGAGAAAAGAACGTCGAAAATCTGACGAATAACCCTAATATAACATTGTATGACGGAACTGCATCTTTTTTCTCTGTCCGGACACGGTAAAGGTAGTTCCTTCACCGGAAAGTGAAGATTACTTTGAACTGGAAGGAAAAGAAATCTTTATCAATACCGGTTCTACACCTATCCTACCCGATATTGATGGATTAAAAACAGCCGATACATATATACAAGTGAGACATTGCTGCATAGCGAGATCCTTCCCCAACACTTGCTGATAATAGGAAGCGGAGCCATCGGACTGGAATTCGCCACCATGTATGCCGGATTCGGCAGCAAGGTCACTATTCTGGAAGCCGGTAAACGCTTATTGCCGAAAGCTGATCGGGAGATTGCCGAATATATGCAGGAAAGTCTGAAAAGAAAAAATATAGAGATACGTCTGAATGCACGCGTACAATCCTTACATGATACAGCGGACGGCATTACCGCCGCCTATACGGATGCCTCGGACGGCACACCTTACTTTCTTGAAGGCGATGCCCTACTCATTGCAACAGGACGTAAACCTATGATAGATGATCTGAATCTGGAAAAAGCAAAAATACAGGTTAATGCACAAGGAGGGATCATTGTCAATGAGCAATTACGTACTACTGCACCACACGTCTGGGCCTTGGGAGACGTCAAAGGTGGGGAAATGTATGATTACCTTTCAATTGACGATTCCCGTATCATCTTAAATCATCTTTTCGGTAATAAGGAACGTTCTGTTGATGACCGCAATCCCGTACCTTACGCCATCTTCACAGATCCACCTATGGCACATATCGGTCTGACGGAAGAAGAAGCTATGAAACGTGGATATCCCATCAAGATTTCACGTCTGCCCGCCTCCGCCATCCCTCGTGCACGTACTTTGCAGAATATGGATGGGATGCTAAAAGCTATTGTAAATACGGATACAGAGAAAATACTGGGCTGCTCACTCTTCTGCGTGGATGCACCGGAACTTATCAATCTAGTAGCATTTGTCATGAAAACCGGACAGAAATCTTCGGCTTTACGTAACTTCATATTCACCCATCCCAGTATGAGTGAAGGTTTAAATGAATTATTCAAGGCTTTTTAATAACTAACATTTGGTAATTAAGCCGTTAACTTCTATCTTTGTCCGCAATAAAAAAATAAGGATGCAGAGAAAACGGTACATAACATTCTTTTTTATATTCATCAGCATGGTCATGCTGGTGGTACCGGTTATTCCTCACCACCATCACAATAATGGGTTGATATGTATGAAGAATGACATAACTCCCAATTGTTGCGGACAACAACACACCCCGGATAGCGAACATTGCTGTTGCGATACGGGATGTGTTACTACTCACTTTTTCCAGCAAACTCCCAGCTCGGACAACGGATGGACACATCCGGATTTTCCACTGGTTATTACACTGTTTTCCGAACCACTCCTCAGATTATTAGTCCTGCCCGAAGAAAGCGGGCAAAGACAGGACTGCATATATCAGGAGTCACTTCATGGCACGTATCTTACACGTGCCACAGGACTTCGCGCACCTCCGTGTGTTCTTACTTTATCGTAAAGTCTGCAACTTTATTGCAGGCTTTTATCTCTAATTTTGCACACAGATAAAAGTAAGAACATTAAAATATCATCATGAAAAAAATTCTTTTTATGGGAGTCATGGGATTATTCCTGTTAGGCTCTTGCAATAGTAAATCCGGCGACGGACACGAAGGTCATAATCATGAAACAGAAAAACATGAGCACGAAGGTTGTGATCATGATCATGAAGGCGAAGACCACAATCACGAAGGTGACGAACATAACCACGATGGACATAGCCACGATGAACAAACAGCGGCCGGACATAGTGACGAAATCATTCTGCCTACTGCCAAAGCACAGGCTGCCGGAGTAAAATCCAATGTTGTAGAACCGGGGATTTTCCATCAGGTTATAAAAACCAGCGGTCAGGTAATGGCAGCACAAGGAGATGAGAGCGTGGCTGTAGCAACCGTAGCTGGTGTAGTATCTTTCCGTGGAAAGGTAATCGAAGGTATGAGTGTCAGTAAAGGTACACCACTGGTGACATTATCTTCCAAGAACATGGCGGATGGTGACCCCGTAGAACGGGCACGTATCGCTTATGAAGTTTCCAAGAAAGAATATGAGCGCATGAAAGCTCTCGTAGGAAATAAAATTGTTTCTGAAAAAGATTTCGCTCAAGCGGAACAAGCATACGAAAATGCACGTATCAGCTATGAAGCCGTAGCTAAAAATAGTTCAGCAAGCGGACAAGCGGTAATTTCTCCTATCAGCGGATATGTAAAAAGCCTGTTAGTGAAAGAAGGTGATTATGTAGCCGTAGGGCAACCGTTAGTCAGCATTACGCAAAACCGCAAATTGTTCCTGCGTGCTGATGTATCTGAGAAATATTACCAATATCTGCGTACTATTGGTTCTGCTAACTTCTGCACTCCTTATAATAATAAGGTATATACATTGAAAGACTTAGACGGGCGTCTTCTCTCTTATGGCAAGGCTTCCGGTGGTGATGGTGGATATTATGTACCTGTAACCTTTGAGTTCGACAACAAAGGTGATATTATCCCCGGTTCGTTTGTAGAAATCTTCTTATTGTCTTCCCCTATAGAAAACGTAATATCCCTGCCCCATTCAGCATTGACCGAAGAACAAGGCAGTTTCTTTGTCTACCTGCAACTGGATGAAGAAGGATATAAGAAACAACTTGTGACTCTCGGAGCCGATAACGGTGAAAGCGTACAGATTCTCTCAGGTGTAAAAGCCGGAGACCGCGTGGTAACCGAAGGTGCTTATCAAGTGAAACTGGCAAGCGCTACGAATGCGATACCGGCACACAGTCACGAACACTAAACTTATTTACTATTTGACAAGTTACTATTTACTATTTGGCTGCGCAATGCGTGAAGCTGATGATAAGAATAGTAAATGTCAAATGGTAAAAGACAAGGTGTATCAAATAGTAAATAGTAAATAGTAACTAGTAAAATAGTAAATATATCATCGTGTTAAATAAGATCATACATTTCTCACTTCATAACCGCATCCTGGTACTTGTAGCCTCGGTGTTGTTACTGATAGGCGGAACCTACACCGCCATGAACACGGAAGTGGACGTATTCCCTGACCTCAATGCACCTACGGTTGTTATCATGACCGAAGCAAACGGTATGGCAGCAGAAGAAGTGGAACAACTCGTTACATTTCCTGTAGAAACAGCAGTGAACGGTGCAACAGGTGTGCGCCGCGTACGTTCTTCATCTACCAACGGTTTCACTGTAGTATGGGTAGAATTCGATTGGGATACGGATATTTATCTGGCCCGGCAGATTGTCAGCGAAAGTTGGCCGTCGTAAGTGAAAGCCTGCCTACCGGTGTAGGTAAACCGACGCTGGGCCCACAATCATCCATTCTGGGTGAAATGCTGATTATCGGATTGACGGCCGACTCTACCTCCATGCTCGACCTGCGTACAATAGCCGACTGGACCATCCGACCGCGTTTGCTCTCTACGGGCGGTGTTGCACAGGTAGCAGTACTTGGCGGTGATATAAAGGAATATCAGATACAATTAGACCCGGAACGGATGCGGCATTACGGAGTTACGCTGAATGAAATCATGACTGTAACCCGCGAAATGAATCTGAACGCAAACGGTGGCGTGTTATATGAATATGGTAACGAATACATTGTGCGTGGAGTACTTTCTACCGACCGTGTAGATCAACTGGCACGTGCCGTAGTACGTGGTGGAACCGCTTCAGGGAATGCTCCTATCTTACTGGAAGACATTGCAGATGTACATATCGGAGCAAAGTTACCCAAACTGGGTACAGCATCGAACGGGGTAAATCCGCCGTACTGTTAACAGTAACCAAGCAACCAGCCACCAGCACACTGGAATTAACGGATAAATTAGAAGCATCTTTAAAAGACTTGCAGAAGAACCTGCCACCGGATGTAAAAGTCAGCACAGACATCTTCCGCCAGAGCCGCTTTATCGAAAGCTCTATCGGAAACGTACAGAAGTCCTTGTTTGAAGGAGGTATCTTCGTTGTGATTGTCCTATTCCTATTCCTTGCGAATGTACGTACAACGGTGATCTCATTGGTTACACTACCGCTTTCATTGATTACTTCACTGGTAACGCTGCATTATATGGGCTTCACAATTAATACGATGAGCCTCGGTGGTCTTGCCATCGCTATCGGTTCGCTGGTGGATGATGCCATTGTAGACGTGGAGAATGTATATAAACGACTCCACGAGAATAAGTTGAAGCCTGTGGAAGAACGCCTTTCCATACTGGAAGTAGTATTCAACGCATCGAAAGAAGTACGTATGCCTATTCTGAATTCTACGCTGATTATCGTAGTCAGTTTCGTACCACTGTTCTTCCTCACCGGTATGGAAGGCCGCATGCTGGTTCCACTGGGTATTGCATTCATTGTAGCACTGGCAGCTTCTACGGTAGTGGCATTGACAGTTACACCAGTACTTTGCTCCTATCTTTTAGGAAGAGACAAGAAGAAGGAACAGAAAGAGAGCAGCGACTCGTTCGTAGCACGCAAGATGAAACAGTGGTATGGTGCTGCATTGGCATTTGTACTGGGACATAAGAAGATCGTACTGGGCAGTACAATCGGTTTGTTCGTAGTTGCTCTGGTATGTTTCTTCACATTGGGACGTTCGTTCCTGCCACCTTTCAACGAAGGTTCGTTTACGATTAACATATCTTCTTTACCAGGCATCTCATTAGAAGAAAGTGACAAGATGGGACACCGTGCAGAGGAATTGCTACTCAGCATTCCCGAAATACAAACCGTTGCCCGCAAGACCGGACGTGCCGAACTGGACGAGCATGCACTTGGTGTGAATGTTTCGGAAATAGAAGCTCCGTTCGAATTGAAAGAACGTTCACGTAGTGAGTTGGTTGCCGAAGTACGCGAGAAGTTAGGTACTATCGTAGGAGCAAATGTGGAAATCGGCCAGCCTATCAGCCACCGTATCGATGCTATGCTCAGCGGTACGAAAGCCAACATCGCAATTAAACTGTTTGGTGACGATCTGAACCGTATGTTTACCTTGGGTAATGAAATCAAAGGTGCCATCCAGGATATTCCGGGTATTGCCGACTTGAATGTGGAACAACAAATCGAACGTCCGCAGCTTATCATTTCGCCCAAGCGGGAAATGCTGGCTAAGTTCGGTATCTCATTACCGGAATTCTCTGAGTTCGTGAATGTATGTCTTGCTGGTGAAACCGTATCACAGGTATACGAGAAAGGTAAAAGCTTCGACCTTACCGTACGTGTACGTGATGATCTTCGCGACGAAATGGAGAAGATACGCAACTTGATGATAGATACCAGTGACGGAAAGAAAATACCTTTGAACTACATCGCAGAAGTGCGTTCTGCCATGGGACCGAATACGATCAGCCGCGAGAACGTGAAGCGAAAAATCGTAATCTCTGCCAATGTTGCCGACCGCGACCTGCGCAGTGTAGTGAATGATATTCAGGCCCGTGTGGACAAGGATATTAAATTGCCCGAAGGGTATCATCTGGAATACGGTGGCCAATTTGAGAGTGAACAGGCAGCAAGCCGCACCTTGTTACTCACATCATTAATGAGTATTGCGGTGATCTTCTTACTGCTTTATCATGAATTCCGTAGTGTAAAAGAGAGTGCAATCATACTTATCAACCTGCCGCTTGCATTGATCGGTGGTGTGTTTGCTTTGTTGATGACAACGGGAGAGGTGAGTATTCCGGCTATTATCGGTTTTATTTCACTATTCGGTATCGCCACCCGAAACGGTATGTTATTGATCAGCCACTACAACCATTTACAACAGGAAGAGGGAATAAACGTGTACGATAGCGTAATCCGTGGCTCAATGGACCGTTTGAATCCGATTTTGATGACAGCATTGTCTTCGGCTCTCGCTCTTATTCCATTGGCACTGGGAGGAGATTTGCCGGGTAATGAAATACAAAGCCCGATGGCGAAAGTTATTCTTGGAGGTCTTTTGACATCGACTTTCCTGAACGCTTTCATTATTCCGATTGTTTATCTGATGATGCGCCCTAAAAAACAACCATTAACAATATCAAACAATGAAACGAATTCTCATATTTAGTTTTATCACTTTTTTCCTATATGCGGGAATGCGTGCCCAATCGGTCGGCATAGACGAAGTGCTGCACCGTATTGAAGCAAACAATAAGGAGTTGCAGGCCAATGCGCAACTCATCACTTCACAGAAATTGGAGAACAAGTCGGAAAACAATTTGCCTGATCCCACTCTCTCGTATGCCCATCTGTGGGGATCGGAAGATAAGAGTGAGACGATAGGTGAACTTGTTGTTTCTCAGAGCTTTGATTTCCCGACCTTGTATGCTACACGCGGAAAAGTAAACCGGCTCAAAACCGGTGCACTTGATGCGCAGTCTGCCGCCTTCCGTCAACAACTGTTGTTGCAAGCTAAAGAGCTTTGTTTCGACATCATCATGTTGCAGCACCAGCAAGTGATTCTGAATGAACGTATGAAACAGGCTGAGGAACTCTCTGCATATTATAAGAAACGTCTGGAGACAGGTGATGCCAATGTATTGGAAACAAATAAGATCAATCTGGAGTTACTGAATGTACGCACAGAATTCCGTACCAATCAGACTGCGCTTGATAACGCCTGGAAATCTCTCTTTGCACTCAACGGAGACCAGTCTTTGCAAGATAATGAGCTGAGCAGTTTCCGCTCCATCAACGACTATCCATTGCCCCTTCTTCCTACCGACTATGAACAGTTACGTTCGGAAGTGTTGGCAGCCGATCAGACTTTGCTGTCATTAAGCAGTGAAAGTGCTGCCGCCCGCAAACAGATTTCTGCAAGCAAACAAGGTTGGTTACCTAAATTGGAACTTGGATATCGCCGTAATACAGAGTCCGGTACTCCATTTAATGGAGTTGTAGTAGGCTTTTCCTTCCCGCTGTTTGAGAATCGTAATAAGGTTAAAATAGCCAAAGCGCAATCTCTGAACCTCGATTATCAGAAAGAGAACGCTGCTTTCCAAGCCGAAGCAACCTTGGCAAAACTATACAGCGAAGCACAATCATTGCAGACTTCCATCCAGGAGTACAGGGAGGCATTCAGTTCACAACAAGATCTTGCATTACTGAAGCAAGCTCTCACCGGTGGACAAATCAGTGTGATAGAATATTTTGTAGAAGTTTCTGTGATTTATCAAAGTAAGCAGAATCTACTTCAATTGGAGAATCAGTATCAGAAGGTAATGGCACAGATATACAAGAGTAAGCTATAAAAATATTATTCTTGTATCATAAAAGTAAAGCGAAGAATCGTCTCCCACAATTGAAGGAGTTGATTCTTCTTTCTTTATAAATATCAAACTATAGTTCTGTAATCTTTCCCATAAAGAGGATAGCTCCCGTACTCTTTTCCTTAACCATAAAGGCAAAAGGACGATTCACAAAGAAGGGAACAGGAGAAGGAAAACCGACAGCATTATCAAACATTCCTCCTACTGTAACCGCAGCCGCTTCGGTACCTTCCTCATCCACATTTATATAAGTAAACTGTTGCAGAAGGCCAATATATAATTCTGCACCGGACATATTGGCAAACTTTGCTTTATAAGCATCGAAAGCATCTTTCATCCCCATAGCTATCATGTCCTCTTCCAGCTCTTTGTCATATTCTACTTTAAAACGAGGAAGTTTAATTTGTAGTTCTTTTCCTACCATATTCTTACTCCACTGTTTCCAGTTCTCATAATTCAGGCTGGGTAAGCTTTCATCCAAGGTCTTATCTCCGGATGGCAACAGTATCACCATACTAAAAGCTTCATTGCCATAGGGTAATTCCGCAATAGAGAAATCATCAGTCTGGGTGTAATTGAACGTTGCGGTCTGGTTCATCATAGCTACTTTCTGCTGACTGCCGTCAACATTGGTAAAGTTATCCTGTCCAGTAGCCGACTTATCAAACTGGCTTTTCCAGATACCTTTAAAATAGAGTGCATTAATCAGATACATACGAGCATCCGCAGGTATTTCCTGAATAACCTCTTTTTATGCAATTATTAGTCTGAGTGGCGCACCATTGGTTTATCACATCTTTGGCGGTCGGAGATGTGAAATCAAGTTCTTGCACCTGAGCATCGTACATTTTCTTATTTACATCAACAAAAGAGTCATAAACCTTAAAACCTTCCTCTATCCAGATAGAATTAGCTATTCCGAGTTGAGTTGTATTGTCCAAATCCAACAAAGCTGAAGTTAACTTTTGATTATAGTTGTTCAGATCATCAAGAGAGAAAGTATTGGCAGGGAATCCTAATACATCCTGCATCTCAGCAAGCGTATTATCAGTAGCCCCGTTCGTAATCATGGATAAACAAAGTGATGCACTCAATGGAGACACAAAAACATTCGGTTTTTTTCTTTTTCGGTACTGCACACCTGATCGAAGAAACGGAAAGCAAAGTCTGTACCTTTGTCCATTAAATCTTGTTCCGCACGGGTGAGATTGATGTCTTGACGTGGTTTTGGCTCCGATTGAGAAGGAGCCTCATCATTCTGACAAGCTGCAAGGATACTGAGTAGGCTTAGCGCAGCAATAGTTTTCTTTAGCATAAGCATTATAGTATTAGTTTTCTATTAAGTTACTCTGTTAGAATAAATGCATAAATTTATGAAATACTGCATCCTATAATAAATAAAACATAAATCTTTTCCTATCTTTGCCCTTCGGTTTTGTTGAAGTATGCCTTTCGGTATGCTTCATGAAAAGGGAATTGGGTGTAACTCCCAACCGCTGCTGTAAACTCATTGTCAAGGATTTGCCAATCACCTGTGCCACTGCCAATATTCGTATGGTGGGAAGGCGGCAAATCCGACTAAGTCAGAAGACCTGCAAAACCTATCAAATTTTATGCCTTCGAGGAAAGGGCATGAGATACTTATATTTTTACAGCTATTTGTTATGATCAAGGATAATCCATGCCGATGCATCTGGCTACGGTTTTGTTTATATTGTTTCACATGCTGCCTTTGTGTCAATTTACAGGCACAGCAGGCGGGAGACTCCATTACGGGAAAGGTACATGCCATTCCGGAAGTGGGAATAAAGGGGCGACGTGTACCCCAACGTATATCTGTAGCGATGCCCATACAAGTACTTGAAAAAAACGAATTAGAAAATCTCGGACTTCAGAATATAGCTGATGCTGTTCGCCGTTTTGCCGGAGCCAATGTAAAAGATTATGGTGGTATAGGAGGATTAAAGACTGTTTCCGTCCGAAGCCTTGGCGCTACACACACAGCAGTAGCCTACGATGGAGTGGCTGTGAGCAACACCCAAGCGGGACAAATAGATATAGGACGTTTTGCATTGGATGATATAGACATGTTATCTCTGTCTGTTGGGCAAAATCATGATTTACTGCAACCTGCACGGCTTTTCGCTTCAGCAGGAATACTTTCTATATACAGTAAAAATCCTTTAGAAGGAACGGACAAAGCATATACCTTCAAAGGACAAATTAAAAGTGGTTCCTTTGGCTTAATAAATCCTCTCTCACATGGGGACAACGTATAACACAACGAACCTGTTATACCTTGAATAGTAATTATCTACAAGCAGATGGAAATTATCCTTTTAAATTAATAAACGGCAAATATACTACGAATGAAAAAAGAAAAAATTCTGATATAAAATCATGGCACACAGAAGCAAATCTGTTTCATACATTGAAAGATAGTAGCCAACTGAACATAAAAGCATATTATTTCGATTCAGAACGTGGATTGCCAGGTTCAGTAATTCTCTACAATGATCAAGCCAATGAGCGTTTATGGGACAGAAATATCTTCATACAAGCCCGATACCTAAAAAGACATTACCTCGGAATGGACCTTGCAGGGCCAAGCTAAATATAACTATTCGTGGAATAAATATGAAGATACAGACGTGAAATATGAAGGAGGTAGACAAACAGACATTAACAAGCAGCAAGAATATTATCTATCAGCTACTACACAATGGCAGCCTTGCAGTACATTTTTTCTACTTCATGGGCAAATGACCTTGTACTTAATACACTAGATAATAATTTGCCCAACAATCCTAATCCAACACGATATACATGGCTATCTGCATTTAATTTACGCTATCAATGGAAAGGGCTTACAGCCACAGGAACATTAGTACATACGCTGATTGCCGAGGATGTGAAATCAGGCAACCGCCCTGATAATCGTTCTCGTTTCAGTCCTACCCTTTCATTTATATATCGCCCTTGGGAGAAGTACTCCCTCTTTCTGCGATTAATGTACAAAGACACTTTCCGCGTACCAACTTTCAATGACCTTTATTATCAACGTATGGGCAATACTGACCTACGACCTGAAAAGGCACGCGAATACAATATAGGTATTACCTGGAGTGGTACTCCATTCTCTTTCACTAATTACGTAATGCTAACTGTTGATGGATATTTTAATGAAGTAAATGATAAAATTGTCGCCTTACCCACAACCTATGTCTGGAAGATGATGAATTTTGGGAAAGTACATATCACCGGGGCAGATATAACTTTACGTACCTCTATCCCGATCCACCGTAATATTGATTTATCAATAACAGGCAATTATACCTATCAGAAAGCTATTGACGTAACTTCATCAAGCAGTAAGAATTATAAAGACCAGATTCCTTATACTCCTCTACATAGTGGCAATGCTTCCATACTTGCAGAAAGCTCCTGGATAAATATAGGTTATGCCTTAACTTGTGTAAGCGACCGATACAGCCTGCCACAGAACATACAAGAAAATCGCATTGATGGATATACGGAGCATACCCTGTCAGCATCCCGCGCATTCCAACTAAGAAAATGCAGACTTCGCCTCCAAGCCGAACTAATAAACCTGACAAATAAACAATATGATATTATCAAATATTACCCAATGCCGGGACGCTCATTTCGGATGACGGGTAGCCTATTTTTCTAATTAATTACAACCTAAAAAAACAAAACATGAAAGTAAGAAGCTTATTATTCAGTACTCTTTGTATGCTCGCAATCTCTGTAACATTCACCTCTTGTAGCGATGATGACGATGCCCCATGGAACGATGAAGGTACTAAAGTAGAATTACCACAACGACGAATATTCATCCTGAATGAAGGAAAAGCTGATAACAACAATGCAGGCATTGCCTTTTATGCCCCTAATAGAGATGCTAATGACAGCAATAATAATTTTATTGCCAACATCTATTTTAAGCAAAATGAAAAACAGTTGGGAGACACTGGCCAGGATATATTAGAATATGAGGACAATATTTATGTCATTGTGTCCGGCTCAAGCCTATTGCTGAAACTGAACGCTGCGGCAGTGGAAGAAGCACGCCTTTCATTCAGTAGTTCTGATGGTCAACCACGATACATGGCAGCTAAAGACGGCAAAATCTACGTTACACTTTGGAGCGGAAAGGTTGCACGTATTGATTCTCGCACTATGAAAATAGAAGCTTATGTCGATGTCAATGCCAACCCGGAACAGATTGTTGAAAATGAAGGCAAACTATATGTAGCGAATTCCGGATATGGGGAAGGAACAGATGTTTCTGTAATCGACCTGAATACTTTCAAAAAAGAAAAAGATATACCCGTTGTAATAAATCCCAATCGCATACTTGAATCAAATGATGAAGTCTACCTTTTATCATGGGGTATCTGGACCAATGTATTGGGTGAAGGCTACACCTTCCAGCGCATAAAATCGGATGATACTGTGGAATCAATAGCAGTAGCATCAGCCTTTGCAGAACATGATGATACGATTTTTCTCATTTATTCTGACTGGAAAAGTGACGGATACGAGCATATTTTTTTCCACTTATAATACAAAAACACATAAACTTACCGAAGGAAATTTCTTAAAGAATGCCCCTCAGGAATTATTATCATCAAGTATATATGGTTTTAATATCGACCCTGAAACGGGAGAATTCTATATCAGTACTTCTGACTATGTTTCCAATGGTGATATTTACCGTTTTAAGAAAGATGGAACTTTTGCTGAAAAGTTTGATTGTGGAGGTATCAACCCAAGCAAAATGATTTTCTTACAATGAAACAAATTTCTGTCTTTATAACCCTTTGGGTGACAGTGTTATTTCTTTCCGCCTGCGGCGGAAAGAGCAGCACTGTTTCCGGCTCTGCACAAGGAGACAGCATCCCGCTGCACTATTCTTCTAATCTCTCTCTGATAGATTACGAAGATTACATCGTTGCACAGCTACGCAATCCCTGGGATACAACAAAGATACTACACACCTATGTATTAGTAGACAAAAAGCAGCCGTTACCCCAAGAACTGCCTCAAGGTACTCTTGTCCGCACCCCACTTAGTAAAGCAGTCATTTACTCATCCGTTCATTGCAGCTTGCTGAAAGACCTCGGTGCTTTAAATAGTATTGGTGGCGTATGCGACTTGAAGTACATCAAACTGCCAGAAATCGAGGAAGGATGCCGAAACGGAACCATCACCGATGTAGGTGATGGCATGAACCCCAATATCGAAAGAATCATAGACCTGCACCCCGATGCCATTCTACTTTCTCCTTTTGAAAACAGCGGCGGATACGGGCGTGTGGAAAAGTTGAATGTACCCATCATTGAATGTGCAGACTACATGGAAACTTCGGCATTGGGACGTGCCGAATGGATGCGTTTCTACGGTCTACTATTTGGTAAAAAAGCGGAAGCAGATGCTATGTTTGCTTCGGTAGAAAGAAGCTATAAGGATTTACAGGAATTAGTAAAACCCATCTCCTTTGCTCCCTCCGTGATGTGTGATTTGAAAACAAGCTCTACCTGGTACACTCCGGGTGGCAACAGCACCATTGCCAGGCTATACGCTGATGCAGGCGCCAACTATATTTTCAGAGAAGATACACATAGCGGCTCGCTCCCCTATCCTTTCGAAGTTATCTTTGAGAAAGGTCAGCAAACGGATTTCTGGCTGATACGCTATAACCAACCTATAGATAAAACATACAAGGAACTGGAAAAAGAATTTGCCCCTTATGCAGGTTTCCGTGCTTTCAAGGAACGGAACATCTACGGATGTAATACCAACCGGGTTCCTTTTTACGAAGAAACGCCTTTCCATCCGGACTGGTTATTGAAAGATTTGATTAAAATATTTCACCCTTCACTGTTGGAAGGCTATGAGCTGAGGTATTACAAAAAACTATCAGAATAGAACTGATGATAAGGACGAAAGCAAAAGGATATATATATGGCATAGCACTGTCGGTCCTCATTCTCGTATTGATGGCTGCGAATCTCTGGTTCGGTTCAATCAATATCCCCGCCGGAGCTGTGTGGAATACTCTCATAGGAAATGAAGTAGAAAAAAACCAGCTGGGCTTTTATTATCTGGGAGTCCCGTCTGCCGCAAGCCGTCACGGCATTACTATGTGGTGCCGCACTCGCAGCTTCGGGACTGATGCTACAAACGGCATTCAACAACCCACTGGCAGGTCCATCCATCCTGGGCATTAACTCAGGAGCAAGTCTTGGTGTCGCATTGGTGATGCTGGCCGGTGGAGGAAGCATTGCTACAGGAGTATTTACCTTATCCGGTTTCTTTTCCGTGATACTCGGTGCCTTCATCGGGTCGATGGTGGTAATGGGACTTATCCTTTTTCTTTTCGACACTGATAAAAAGCAACATCATGCTGCTGATTACGGGTATCATGATCGGTTATATTACTTCGTCCGCTATTTCATTACTTAATTTCTTTGCTACTGCCGAAGGGGTACATTCTTATATGATATGGGGCATGGGGAACTTCGGAGGTGTCTCATTGCAACAACTCCCCTATTTCTCCATTTTCTGTCTGGCAGGTTTGTTACTTTCCATCCTGCTTATCAAACCCTTGAATGCCTTGCTGTTGGGTACACGCTATGCTGAAAACTTAGGAGTAAACATCCGTCGCACAAGAAATCTGTTACTGATTGCCACCGGACTACTGACAGCCGTCACCACCGCCTTCTGCGGACCTGTTGCTTTCATCGGTCTGGCCGTTCCACATATCTCCCGCCTGATGCTGGGTACGTCCAATCACAATTCACTGCTTCCCGTCACTTTGCTGACAGGTGGTGTAATTGCCTTGCTCTGCAATCTGATCTGCATCCTTCCGGGTGAAGCAGGTATTATTCCTCTCAATGCGGTAACCCCTGTGCTGGGGGCTCCTGTTATCATTTATGTCATTGTCAACCAACGTAAAATACAATACTTCAACTGATGGAGAAAGCTGTTATCACCGCAAACGATTTATGCATCGGCTACCGCCAGGGAAAGCAAGAGAAACGGATACATGAACATCTCTCCTTCCGGCTCTATCCCGGAGAACTGACCTGCCTCCTGGGAGCTAATGGAACCGGTAAATCAACTCTGCTCCGCACTTTGGCGGCTTCGCAACCAGCCTTGTCAGGAGAATTATTTGTACAGGAAAAGCCATTGTCTGCCTATTCCGAAAAAGAACGTTCACGTACCATCGGAGTAGTACTGACAGACAAGACACAAGCAGGCGGACTGACTGTATATGAGTTGGTAGCTCTGGGACGACAACCTCATACGGGATTCTTCGGCAGATTGAACAAAACAGATCACTCCATCATTGAAGAGGCTCTGGAAGCTGTAAGCATCAGTCATAAAGCACACAGTTATACTGCAGAGCTATCAGATGGGGAACGACAGAAGGTCATGATTGCCAAAGCATTGGTACAGGAATGTCCGCTCATTCTGCTGGATGAACCGACAGCTTTCCTAGATGTAGTGAGTCGCATCGAAATTATGACTTTGCTTCATCGCCTGGCAGTGGAACAAAAGAAAGCGATCCTGCTTTCCACCCATGACATAGAGCAGGCATTGGTACTGGCAGATAAACTTTGGTTACTTTCAAAAGAAAACGGACTGCAATGTGGAGTAACGGAAGACATGATTCTAAGTCACCGGATGGACGGCTTGTTTTCCCGCAACGATATCCGGTTTGATTATGCGCACGGAGTATATTATCCCAAAGTGGATAGTAACCGCTGTATCATTGTGGAAGCCAATGATGAAGTATTGCTGCACTGGACAACAAATGCACTCAACCGACATGGCTATGCTTGTTCTCCCATTTCTACGTCAGGGACGGTCGATTTGCCATACTTACAGGTATTGTCTGCCGAAGATTTCAGACTGCATAAAGAAAAGGAATACAAATTCCACTCTTTCGAACAACTACTTACCAAATGTCTGACACCACGACGAATGCACAGAAACAATTCATCCATCATGTGTCAATCTTTTATAGACTCCCAATAAGGTTTCAGCCATTGGACAATACAATTCATAACTTCGGCAAACGGCACTATCGGTTTATATTCTATTTTCTTCAAGAAAGCGTTCCAACGCAGGTTTAACTCTGCATCTTGCGAAAAATTATCGGAAAATAGAATATGATTATCACTATAATGAGTGCCTCTGTTTACAAAAGTAGCTTGAATGGCTTCCTGTAGCAATGCACTATTAAAAGATTGCTTTAAGAATATTCGATAGAGGTCAAAGAAATCTTTCATACGACTATTGAATGTGGTACGCTCTATCATCGTTTGGAACTTCTCCGCCACTACTGTTTCTAACGAATAAGCTATAATATTAGCTGATGGAAAATCAGCCAATAACACAGGATAATCCAATTCTACCGGCTTAGGAATGACTATATCTCCAAAACCTATGTCCATGGAAATTGACTGACGGATGGAATCAAGCGTGGCTATCAATGAAACACGAATGCCGGGATATTCTTTCTCCACTGTGATTGCATCCGCCGTAAGCGTATCTGCATGAAAATGTACACCGTCTGCCTCATACGAAATATCACATATGGAACAGAATGCAGCTTTAATATTCTCCTGATTATTGTCTATACGGTTGCCCATGAAATCTATATCTAATGTAGGACGGGCGGCAAAACGTTCGTATGCGTAAAGAAGAGCACCACCTTTGAGGACAAAATGGGCGCGATATTCGCTCAGAGAAAGACGGAAAAGAAGTCTTTCTTGAAAGTAACGTGTCACCAACTGCTGATAACGAATGTTTTCTCGCTTCGCAAGATTAAACAACCGAACTTTAACCGATTGACCATAATTAGACATATGAATATTCATAATTGTATTTCCAAATAACGACGCAAAGATGACAGAACTCGTAATTGTTCTGCATACGTACGCAAAAGTTCAATATTTCTGCCAGAAGCTTTTAAATAGGAAGAAAGTACTTCTGCCATCACATCTATACCTATTTTATTCCGGTACTTAATTGCATCACACACACACCGTTCTTTATTATAAATAGAGACTTTAAAATCTTGTATCTGAGTTTCGATGCAACCTATAGAAAGTATATTCGCATTTTGGTAAACAAGCTGAATGTCCGGAAAGTCAGGAACTACTACTTTGCGGTCACGGTTGATCGCAATAAAATAGGCGGATGGAGTTTGAGTAGTCATTTCATAGAAATTCCATGCTGAATAAAGACAGAGTATTCCACCAGGAACAATCTTTTCTACATCTATCATCGTATTGGCCAAAGCATCTTCTGTAGCATAGACACCACGCTTCAAACGGGTGACTTCCCCTACTTTCGTTGCATGGAGCAACTTGCGGTACGATTTCTTATCCGTATCACGAGACTTTATGAATCCATCTTTCAACATATCTTTATTTGTTTCCATTGCTAATTCTATGACACAAATATACCGCAAATTTTCAAATATGCGGTAGTTTAATTCCTAAAAGATTATATTCCTACTGAAAAATAGAGTTTTATCATAATAATACAAATTCCACTCTTTCGAACAACTACTTGTCAATGTCTGACAAAAGCAATGATATTTATATACAAACGCACTGATTTCAACTAACGCTTTATTTCTGATAATCAAAAGAATACAAAATATTAATTCTTTGTTTACAAGAAGTTGGGAGTTTGCCGACAAGAAGTTAACTTCCTGTTGACAAACTCCCAACTTCTTGTAAGCTGAAAAGATGATGTTTTTCTATTATCTTACAAAGAAGTAGAAAAAAGGTTCATCCGAGAAATACATGCTCAAATAAAGTTTAGTTTTTTAGTTTCAGTCCTTCAGTTTTGATTGTATAATGCCCATTGGAAGGGTATTATGCTGAAAGATGAAACATGACGCCATCTGTCCGATTCATGTGTGAAAGCAAAAAAGGGATTTAAACTTGATTCATCTGAAACTTCCGGTGCATAAGTAAACTTTCCCGGCAATTAGCTTTTTATATATCGGACATATAACATCTATATATCGAACATGTCGCATCTATATATCGGACATGCAGTATCTATATATCCAATACCACCGATATATAGATACTAAAAGCATAAAATAAAGAAGGGAGTTCAATACTTCTAATAATAATGATCTAACTCATGCATCGGAAATTCTGGGTGATCCCATAGATTATAGGCATAAATTGAATGTTTAGCGAACCATTATAAATATGGAACACCACTAAAATCATCCGAATAGTTACGAAATTCGACCTAATACCCCCCTTTTGGGTATTTTATCTGATTTGGCTTCTTAGTATATTTAGAATATAATTAAATAAACAATACCTTTATCCCATTAATTAATATCAAAAAAACAAATAATTATGAAAACGTTTAATTTTAAATGGATGGCAGGCATGCTATTAGTTATGCTTTGCATGGGATTAAGTAGCTGTAGTGATGACGATGATGATGTGGATCCATCTTCCCTTATAGGAACTTGGCAACTAAATCACTCAAAAGGTTAGGAAATATATGATGGAGAGAGAGAGGACTGGGATGAGAATGACGACTCCATGTTCTTTCGTTTTGAAACAGATGGCACCTGTAGCGAATGGGAAAAAGGTTATGAACAAGATAAGGAGTATGGAAAATATCAAATAAAAGGTGACAAGCTCATTGTCATTGATTCAGATAGTGAACGCAGCGAAGCAACCATCAAGAAGTTAACCTCCAACAGACTGGAATTGGAGACCAAAGAATCGGGAACAGATGAGTATTATGATTATAGTGTATTTATAAAAATACAATAGTTCGTAAAGTGACATGTAAAAAAACAACATGGAATTTAGCACGTTGGTAGAATTCATTTCTATAAGGTTATGAGATATTCACCACAGAGTAACACAGAGGTTCACAGAGTTTTATTTCTTTGATTTTAAATTATTACTCCGTGGAACTCTGTGCTACTCTACGGCGAAATTTGCAGTGATTACCACAGAAGCGTTAATTAAATGTTTAACGGAATACCATATGCAACACGAGAAACAACATCTATATTCGAAGATCGGATATCCGGTCAGAACAGTTATTTTGTATCTGCTATTCATTATCTGTTTTTCAACAGGAGCAGAGGCTGGCACAAACAGAAAATACTATTCTGCCAAGCTGGAAGATATCGGTATGCAACTATATGATCATTATAAGATAGACTGCCTGACTGTACAAACAAGCATTATTGACGGTTATACAATTACAATTTCACACAATGCTTTTCAGGAAATCTGCCATATTGGTTTTAAGCTTTTTCCCATCCGTACTTACCAAACAAAATCCTTCACCAGTGTATCAGTTTGTCGAACGTGATCTCCTGGAATTGTTTCTTTTGAGAGACGATAACGCCATCAACCGACAGCTCTACGAAGACAAAGTATCTGTTCGCTTTAGAGGAGAACGAAGAAAAAGATGTGCACACGGCGCTTTTAAAAGTTCTTTCCGAGCTTAAGACGAATGTTTCACTGAGTATTACTACAGACAACAGCCATTATTCCGTGTTGTGGACTGAAAAAGACCACCCCTTACTTTATCTCCGCTTTCCTATACAATACGAATTGTTATGGGGCATGAACAAAAAAGAAATAGAATCACATTTTTATCCGGATTTACTGATTAGCTCTTCCGTAGTAACAGGGCAGGAAGATTCCCTTTCCGTTTCTTCGGAAAACATGCAGAACATAGGAAACAACCGTTTTGTGTGGAACGGAGAGTGGTATGCCGTCAGAAGCGTGAACACGAACCGATATTATGAGCAGTTACCGGATGGCAGCTATTCTCTCATATACAGTTTAAACAGACCGGAAGAATCTGTCCGTAATCTGTTGGTTCTGCCATACGACCGTTCTGTTACAGCCATTGTCAATCAAAAGCTATATGGCGGAAAGAATCTTTCTTTCGAAATACCCTTGATACAACTTCTCAATTTTGCCGGCAGGAAGGGTGCGAGATATTTGTCGGCATCGAAGAATGCGACAGCAAGAAAATAAGAGGAATGATGATCTTGTTAAACCGTTCGTTTGGATATAACCACGTGATGCATTTCAATGCGGGCCCACGTATGCTGGAACATCCGGAAAAGTATAAAATAGAAATTCAGCTGTATGCTTATGTACCCACTCACAACATACACAGCCTTTTCTCCGAAATAAACAACTATAAATAATAACAAACATGGAAGCATTTAACAAAATCTTATTGAAGGCGGCAAGCGCAATACTCTTGATGCTACTACCTGTAGCGGTCAATGCACAATACATGACCGAACTTTATCTGACTGATGTGAACAATGACGTCGCAAAAACGGCAGCACAACAAAACATCAGCAAACTGTTGACCCAGTTCAATATTGCCTATACAGACAGCGCAACCGTAAACTTTGAAGGCATAGACATCATGCCCGCTGCACAGAAGACCATAGAAGATATGTGGAAAAACTCCCCGTTCCGCTGTGGAGATACGGAAATCATAGAGCGTTGCCTCAACACTCATGATAAGAATTTTCAGGTACGCAATATACCCGTATTTATGAAAGATGACGAAGAAAAGGAAGAATATCAGGAAGTTGTGATCAGCTTCAACAAAAAGGGAACTGTCGTTGATTTCCACACCGCTATTTCTTCCAACCTCTACGTCAAAGTGATAAAAAAAGGTTCCGATGTCACCGACCTGCGCTATCGGCAGATTATATTAGATTATGTAGAACAATTCCGAACTGCATACAATACCAAGGACATGCCTTTCCTGGAACAAATTTATAGTGATGACGCACTGATAATTACCGGAAAGGTCATCAAGACAGCTCCTTCTGAAATAAACAGTTTCATGCCGGAAGCCAAAGTCGTCTATAACAAACAAAGCAAAAAAGAGTACCTTACTAATCTTGCCAGAGTTTTCAAGGCCAACAAACGGATACACGTAACCTTTGATGACCTCAAAGTAATGAAGCATCCCGCTAAAGAGGGATATTATGGCGTAACGCTAAAGCAAGGTTACTCTTCAGACAGATATAGCGATACAGGCTACCTTTTTCTACTTTGGGATTTTAACAACCCGGACGCACCACAGATACATGTCCGCACCTGGCAACCGGAGATGTTGAATGCAACGACCAGATTACCGGAAGAGGAAATCTTCACTTGCAATGATTTCGATATTAAATGAATTTAAAACTAAAAAGGGAAAAAGTATGAAAAGGAACCTGTTCACACTCGTATTCTTGTTCTGTTGCTGTCTGTTTATGCAAGGGCAAGAAATAAAAGTAGAGGCATTTTCTAAATTGGAACGTGACCTTACGCCAAGAACGGAGGAAAGGCTGGACTTGAATGACGAACCTTGCTCCATCCTGAAAATCGTGGTCGCACATGTCAAAGACTTTAGGTTTGAAGGAAACATTGTAGGAGATGTGATTTATAAAGAAGGAGAAATCTGTGTATATGCCCGCCGGTAGCCGAAACATCACAATCCAGAATGACAAGTACGGTGTATTACGCTATACGTTTCCTGAAAGATTGAAGAAGCAGACCGCATACGAGGTACAGATAAAACTCGTCGAAAATCTGGAAAAGAAAGTCCGCACTTTGGTTATGCCTGTTATCGGTATTGGCAAGGGGCATCCGTCTTACGGCTTCATGCTGGGGTTTGTGCGAAACACCGGACCTTACGTGAAAGTGAAATACGACTTCAGCAATTTCTCATCCAACCTGGAATGCGGGGATGACGGCATCATAAAAGGAACTTCCGACACTCCGTGGTATACGGGAGAGAAGAGGCAAAGCCGCATGTCGGTAACGGCGGGCGTCATTCAACGTTTGGGCAAGCTGTCCCCTTTCTATGCGTATGCAGGTTTAGGCTACGGTTACAATAAATTGGGTTGGGAAACAGTAAACGGTGATTGGGTGAAAAATACCGATCAATCGTGCGACGGCATAGAAATGGAAATCGGAGGTATCTACCGCCTGAAAAACATCTCGTTTATGGCTGGCATACAAACCAATAGTTTCAGCTATATAGAAGCCACTTTAGGAGTGGGATTCATGTTCTGAAATCAAATCATTAACCAAAGAAAAATTAAAATGAAACGAAACATCATAGTAGGCATAGCTTGTATTTGCTGCACCCTGACCGGATGCGGTGAATATCCCGGTCCCCATACTTTCGCACCGGATATCCAAAACGGAGAGGCTTATAACATTTATCGCTACGGAGCCACCATTGACGGCATTTTCACCAAACCGGATGTGGATGCCGGTTCTGTAGACAAATGCGGTATTCTGCTTTCCCGCTACCCAAGCATGGCAGAAGCAGATACGATAGAGGCGGAAACGGTAGAATCGGGCAACAAATTTACCTTGCACCTGAGGGAACTGGAATCTGACACGCATTATTATTATCAAACGTTTGCCGCCAATAAATTCAGCTTTCTGGCAAGTGAGCGGCCGGACGAATTTCAGACCCGCAAAGAATGTCCACCGGTCTTCGATGAAATCCGGATAGAAGAACAGGACTGCAAAAGCCTTGTTCTCTTAGTCCCGATAGTGGACAACGGCACGAACGGAGGACTTTTCGCCAAAGGCTTCTGCTATAAACTGACCGCATCGGACAACGACCTGCCATACGAAGATAAAGATAGCAAAGACACTCAAATCATAGAAACCGGAAACCCGCAGGAGCTCAGAGCACGTATCACGAACCTGAGACCGGGCAGGAAATATGTGATACGTCCGTATGGGATTAACAGTGTAGACATCAGATACGGGCCGGTTTCTTTATCCATTTCCATGGAGGAAACATTAATACCCATCATGTCCACCGTCACCGCCCTGCCTTATGGGAACATTCCGACTGTACAAGCGGAAGCGTGGTTGCTTGCCGCCGGTGAAAGTGCAATTGCGGAAATGGGGTTCTGCTGGGATATCAACGTTGACCCCACTGTGAAAGGACTACACAAAGCTGTTGCCTTCAAGGATGAAAATGAACCTATTGTTTCATTAATAGACTTAAAGCCCAACACTACATACTACATGCGCGCTTATGCCACCAATGTAAACGGGCAGACCGGATATGGCGAAGCCTGTATCGTTCGTCTGGAAGGAGAATATAAATTGTCTTTGTCAGATATCATCGTTGAAAGCTGTACGGCACGTTCTTTCTCGGTATCTTCTTCCATTTTGTCACCTAATGTGGGGGAGGAGTGACAATAGAAGGGCAAGGCTTCTGTTATTCGGACGTTACAACCCCTGTTGTAAATGGTGAGAACACGGTGACTGTTCCGGTGGATAAGATTGTGGACGGAGTTTTCGGCATTACGGTCGGCAATTTGGTTCCGGCTACAGAATATGCAGTTAGAGCCTATCTGCAAACTTCCGAAGGAGTGATCTATAGCAATACAGCTACCATCAGAACTCAGGAGGAGCCTAAGCCGGGTGGCGGTATTAATGACTGGGACGATAAGGAAGAAGAAGGTGGAACGTTAGAATGAAAAACAGGAGGATAAACTTATGAAAAAAGATATTATACAGTGGATTACGGGATGCGCCTGTTTCATGGCATTCATCTCTTGTTCACAGACAGAAGAAGGTGTACTGCTACGCAACGAAAATGGCGTCTACTTCAGCGCACAGATAGCTTCACCGGCAACCCGGGCGACCGAACAGGCCTTTGAGGCGGGAGATAACATCAGCGTATTCGCTTTTACGAACGATCAAGACTTTTCGACCGATGCTTATGCCGCTAACGTGAAATACAGTTATTCTGACGGTGCTTTCCGTCCTGTAGCAGACGCGGGCATCGATTATCCTGCCAACGGAGGGCTGGCCTTTTGGGCTATCTATCCTTATTGTGAACAGGCTGCCTCGACTTTCAACTTCGAAGTGACAGAGGACCAAAGCACGACAGCAACTTATGGAGCCAGCGACTTGATGACAGCTTCCACAAGCTTGACCACGGAACAGAATCCGGTACTTTCTTTTTATCATCGCCTTGCTTGCGTGAAGTTTAAGTGTTCGTTTGAAGAGGCAGAAGAAAACGTGGCATCCATTACCGTGAATAATGTGCAAAGAAACGTTTCTATAAATCTGACCAATAATACGTATGAGGGAACAGGCGAAGCGACATCCGGTATCTTACCTCATCGCAACGAGGATGGAAGTTACAAAATCTTATTACCGCCACAGACTATTGCAACAGGAACTTCCTTCATGGTTGTTCGCACCGCTGCGGATAAAGAATATACCTGGAAAGTGCCACACGATTTGTTGTTGGCATCCGGATGCCGGTACACGTACAATCTAAAGGTTTCCGCCGGAGGAGAAATTACGTTCTCAAGTAGCATTAATCCTTGGGGGCAAGAAGAAGAGGCTATCAAGAAACGGGTGAAACAGTATACATGTGAAGATTTTGAGGGGGATATGATAGAAGGAAGTGCCTATAATTATAAATACAATGAACAAGGATATCCCATAGATATCAGCGGTTATGATGATGCAACTGGAATAGATTCTTCTAAAATTTATTATTCAGACCATAAGATTACCATTGAGAATAAAGCCAAGTATTACTTCCACGACATAGATGGATCTTTAAAGTCTGAGTATAGAATAGATGAGTCTGTATATACATTGGATGACAAAGAGAAAATTACTAAAATAACTATTTTCAATAACGGGGTTTTAGATTCAGAATCAGTCCTTTCCTATACCAATGAATATTTAACAGAAATAATACGCAGTAAAAAAAATGGTAGCATATATAGATCTTCTATTGAATGGACAGATGGGAAGATGACAAAAATACTGGCAGAAAATGAGCAAGGAAAAGAGATTAGGTTAATGACTTATTCCTCCATAAATAAATATAAGACACCAATTAGTATTTGTGGATACTTAATATCTTACCACTGTTGTATAGGGTACTGTGCTTTTTTTAGCAATGCAAAAAAACTATTTGGGATTAGGAATGGAATATTTGCCAATCAAAGACGACTGGACTACCTGGACATGGGAAGTTGATGCCGATGACTATGTTACAAAAAATCACAGAAATAACAGAAACGACAGAAGACGGAGCCATTAGATGGGGGACTACCTATACTTTTACCTATGAGAATATTGAATAGTAATCTAAAATAGAATCGTCATGAAAATATCTTTAAAACAGAAATACATCTTCCTATCGGTTATAGCCATGCTTTTTACCGAATGTAGCCAAACCGAAGAAGACATGCTTAATGGTGCAAGCGGAGTATGCTTCACTGCTTCCATTGGACAGAACCAAACGCGCGCAACGGAAGATTCGTTTGAAACAAACGATGAAATCAGTGTCTTTGCCTTCAAGGGTGAGACGGGATTTAGTGGAGAAGAGTATGCACACAATCGGAAGTACACTTTCCAAAGTCAGCTATTCACTGCTGATGAAGAAAATACAATCAAACAACCTACCGACGACAGTCAGCTTTCATACGTGGCAGTATATCCCTATAGTACGGCGACTGATGCGAAGTTTTCCTTTCAGGTGAAGGAAGACCAGTCGGCAGGAAGCAATTACACTCAGTCCGACCTGATGATGGCTTCCACCTACCCCACCGATGCGCAAGCTCCCACACTGATGTTCAGCCACTGCCTGTCGAGCATCGTCGTAAATCTCTCTTTCGCCAAAGCTCCGGCAGGAAATGTCAGCGTCAAGATGGTAAATGTTTCCACTACCGTTTCCGCTGATTTGGCAACCGCCACTTTCAGCAGTAGTGGTGAAGCCAACCAATCAGTAGTCACTGCCTTCAACGGAACAAATAGTTACAAAGCGGTTCTTCCCCACAAACTACAAGTATGGGAAGTACGGGCATTGAAATTACAGTTGGTGACGCCGCGCCTTTATCCTATAAGTTTCCGGCATCCTGCGAGTGGAAGTCCGGCATCCGATATGCCTATACGCTCTATATAGCAGAAGATGGTACGGTAAGTGACGTGAAACCGGGAACACCGGAAAATCCGATCACAAAGCGGGTGAAAAAGACCGCCTTTGAGATATTGGAGAGTGATGTGCAAAATGGTGCAATATATGATTTTACTCTTCCATATCAAAGTGAATTCAACTATGACGAAGAAGGAAGGCTCTCTAAAATGATTATGGATATAACTGACGAAGAAGGTATACACATTAGTGATATAGAAAGCTTAACATACTCTAAAACAAGCATCAAGATCATTGAAGAAGTTGCAGGATCTAATGGTTACATCTATCAAATAACTTGCAATCTGGACGAAAATAATAGAATTACCCAACTAGTCAAACAATATGAGGAAGATTACACGCATACATTGCAATATTCCTATGCAGACAGATATCCAACCCAAATAACATTTACATGTTCTGAATATCCAGAGGAGAATTGGATACAAAACAATAAGTGGGAGAACGAGAGAATTATAAATTACGAAGTCTTAGACCAAACAACGATGGAAAGTCTGGAGAGCGCAACATTGAAGTATCACGCAAATTCTAATTCTTACAAATATCCTGTATCAACCCTCCCCTTTATGAAGCAGAATCAATGTCATTAGCCTATCTTCCGGAATCTTATTTCGGAACAAAGGTGAACGTTTTTCCTATTGAAACAATAATATATGATACAAAATCACGTCACACATATCGCAGCACCTGTACTATCGAAGCTGACGAAGACAACTATGTAACCAAGATAATCGATACCAGTATAGAAACAGATGAAAAAAGGAAACGTTATAGGCAGAGAAGTTGGTTCTATGACCTTTGTCTATGAAACAGTAGTAACAAATTAAAAGCCATACATCATGAAGAAAACAATATTCATATTAATCACCATCCTCGCGGCGACTGCCTCTTTCGCCCAAGATGCGTCAAACGATTCCATCAGGAAACGGATACGCGAAATGAAGCTGAGCGAAGAATACGTATATGCCGAGTCGGGTAGCATTACTGATTTCGCAGAAGCTAAACCGGCAGCTTCCGAAAAACTGCATGCCGCCGCTATCACCTTGATGACCGAACATCAGAAAGGAAAAGAAGAGTTGAAAAGTATCTGGGCAAAGGCGGAAAAACAAATGCTGTTTATGGAATACAACAATGGAGCATTGTTTAAAGTGTTTGCTTATCTGCCCAAAAGCAGCCTGATAGAAATGCAACCCAAAGCTGAAACGGCTACGAGCGTAGAGACAACCTCCCAACCTACAATCGTCCACAACGCACCGATTGCCGAAGACTCCTTTGGCGGACACGTCGTCGGCTGCAGAAAGAGACAGCCTTATTCACATTGTGGCACAGCAGACAGGACAGACCGTTACGACTACTCCGCAAGACTCAAATGTGCCGAAAGAAAAAGCCTACAGCGTAGATGAAAGCACCGCGGCATTGATATTCAAAATGCTTCCACTTGCCGATTCCAAGCCTTCTTCCACCGGAAAGCAAAATGAAGAACAAACATCTGCAGACGGTTCTCTGACTGCTACCGAAACAGGCACCGCAGAAAAGCAGCCCGCAGAAACGGCGGAAGTTACCGATCCCTGGGCAGACATTACCGAAAGTGCCCGCAGAGTGCTTAAAGACTTGCTTGCCATGGATACTTACGAAAGTGCCATGATCTACCTGAATGCCATGAAAGATGACGGTCGGCTGATGTTCGGCTCGCTCAAAAAGGCAATTATGCTTGAACGCTCCTATTTGCTTATTATAAATAACGGAAAAGTGGAAACCATCTTAAATAAAGGTTTGGATGAACGTACCAATCTGAAAAGCCTGAAACAGGAGTCTATCCGTAAATATATCGGTTACGGTATCGTCTGGATACAAGTCTTTGATAAAAAATAGAGAACAGAAGTTATGAAAAAGATATTTTATTCATTTTCAGGAATATTGCTGCTGTGTATCGCAACAAATGCACTATATGGTCAGACAACATTACAGACCGCAACACCAGCGATCGCCCCCGGTGAGATACCTCAAGAGTATACTTACTCGGTCGATTCACTGGCATTGTATATAGACTGCCACTATGATGAAGAGAAGAGTAAAGTGCAGGCCGTCTATACCTGGATCACTTCCTGTTTACGCTACAATGTTTATACTACTTTTACTTCCCGCAATGAAGCCTATAGCGAAGTTCAGGAATTAAAAAATACCCTGACTACCCGCGAAGGGGTTTGCCGCCAATTTGCTTTGCTTTTTGCCAGAGTTGTTGAGAAAATGGGGATTCCCGCTTTTGTAGTGAATGGCTATAGTAAGAGCAAAGCCGGCGTCGTCATGCCCGAACCGCATGATTGGTGCGCCGCAAAGGTGGGTAGCCAATGGTATTTGTACGATCCGACATTCGGTATGGGATATGTGGACAACTACCAATTTGTACCGGCGCAGAGCATGAAATACTGCCATGTATCACCTGAAGAGTTTATTCAGACGCACATGCCCTACGATCCCGTATGGCAGTTATTGACTTATCCTTTTCCTTTTCAGGAATTTGACAAGGGAACATTTCAACAAAAGCAGGAACTTCTGCCTGTAACTTTAACGATTCGATCAAAGTATATATACTACAATCTCCCATGAAACGGTTAATGTCCGCCTATAACCGTGTGCAAAGAAACGGACAAGGAAACAGATTGACTTTATACTACCTGCAACTGACAAAGGCGAACATCGATGTATATCATCAGCGTGAAGTGTATGACATTTACAATCAAGCAATAAAGTTCCAGAATCAAGGATGTGATTTCCTCAGTGACTTCATGCTCTATCGTAAAAGTGGATCAAAACCTCGTAAAAAGGAGAAAGAGATGTACGATAAGGTAGATAAGGCTTACCAGGCAGCTGTTGCAGCAGATAGCTTACTCCACACCGCTCACAATATTCCCGAACAGTATGCTTCGGCCATGCAGAACCTGCAAGCCTCCATCAATAAATTAATAGAGGAAACCAATAGACAGAAAGCACTTAAGTCACAATAAACTATTCATCCTGATGCTGAAGTACTAATATCTCTTCCGGCAAGTATCCGCTACGGATGCGCCATTCTTGCGGATAAAGATTGTTGGCCCGGTTACCTATGTTCTTCACAAAGCCCAATGGAACATTCTTGTACATCAGCAGCACATAGCCGCGCGGGGCAGTGTCGGGAAGCACAATAGCTTCTTTACGCAAATAGGCAATAGCCTGTTCGTATGAAACTTCTTCACGCGGGAAAGCTCCGCAAGACAGCACGGTACTCATGGCAAGGGCGTGAGAGGGTATCAGATCTTTCCCTTTCACCTCGGCAAGGGCAACACCAGCCTGAATGACACGGAGATTTTGCTGTAAGGCGGATAGTTCGGCCAAATATTCTTTGGGGAAGGCTGTGATATTTAGTCCATTGGACAAGACTTCGTAATCTTCTGCCGAAAGGAGCCAGGCACGGGCGGCCGACAATTGTTCTTTAGATACGGTGGGAGCGGCTTTTTCTTTTTATTCTGATTCGTACCGGACTTATAACGGACTTGCATCGCATCTTCTTCCGGCTTGCGAAGCACGGCAAGGAAAAAGCCTTCTCCTCTCGTCCGATGGGGAAAGAAACGATATACAGGGAAGTATTCGTCATCAATCAGGTTGCCTGTGAGATTCCAAAAACCAGGCACATCCACCGGAAGTACCTCTGCGCCGAATTCATCGCGTATCCAGCGGATATTCCTTTCATTCTCTTTTATATTATATGTACAAGTACTATAAATTAATAGTCCACCCGGTTTCAGACTGGGCCATATATCGGGGATGATACGTCGCTGACGTTGCCAGCAGATTTCCACATTCTCCGGACTCCATTCGCTGACGGCAACGGGATCTTTACGGAACATACCTTCACCGGAACAGGGAACATCGGTCAATATGACATCGAAGAAGCCTTCCAGATCAGCAAAGTCTGCCGGATCGTTATTGGTTACCACGACACCGGGATGCCCCCACTTCGTCAGATTCTCCGCCAGGATTTGCGAACGGTTACGGATCACTTCATTTGCTACCAACAGGCTGCCTGCAGGCAATACACTGCGGGCATGGGTAGATTTTCCACCGGGAGCGGCGCAAAGGTCAAGCATCACGGAAGGCGTTTCACCGATATATTGCTTTAATGCTTGCTCCACAAACATGGAAGATGCCTCCTGTACATAATAGCATCCGGCATGAAACAACGGATCGAAGGTAAACGTCAACCGACGGTCGAGGTAAAATCCTGTGGAAGACCAGGGCACACGCCCGGAAGAGGTATGAAAAAGACTGAATGAAGAATCGGGTAGTTTTTTCATTCATTCAGTCGTATGCTTACGGGCTGTTCGCCATTTAAGGTGTCAGCCAGTTTATTATATTCTTCATCTCCCAGGAGGAGACGGGTATGGTCTGCAAAAGATACGGGTAAATCCATGTGCCAAATTATTTTATGTCCGCAAAGGTAATGCAAATCGAATGCATAACTTTCATGCTTGCATGAAAAAGTTATGCTGAGATGCAGCTTATCTTCTTCAAAGGTAACATAAAAAGGCAATACAAGGCAAACCCGCCGGGCACTAAAAACTAAGCTTGACTCCCGCAAAGTAGGAACGAGGCGCTCCCGGACCATAAATGTAACCGGAATCGCGGGTGGCTCCTTTATCAAAATCTTTCTGATAGGAGTTGAAGATATTCTGTACTCCCACATTGAATTGCAGGCACATACCGGAAAAATCTATATCATAAGCTACCTTGGCACCCAGTTCGAAGAAATCCGGGCTCTTCACCAACAGGTCTGCCGTACCATCTACTTCGGACATCAGATGAGGCACATACATTCGCCCGGTATAATTACCGTTCAGGGCTACCGACAATGCTTTTGTAGGATTGAAAGTGGCAGTAAAATAACCATAAACATCGGGGGTACGCAATATCCGGTCGCTATGGCGTTCTTCATCCGACAAATGTTCCTTGTCTGCACTCCACTCCTCGGGAGAATCGTACAGACTGCGTTGCACGGTCAATCCCGCCTGCAACTGGATTTTATCACGCCAGGCGATCTTTCCTTCCAATGTACCACCATACACCTTTGCACCGGAACCGTTGACACGGGTTTGTATCAGATATCCACTACCTTTCGGATCTTCTACCGGTGCTGTCAGTACAAACGGATCGGAGAGTTTCGTGAAGAAACCTTCTATCAGCAAATTTGCCTGGAAATCACCGAAGTAATGATACCAGTCCATCGAAGCGTTCACACTGCGCGAACGTTCTTCTTTCAGATCCTTAGCACGAACGATGGAAATCAACTCGCCTCCCACATTACTTATATGTAAATCTTCGTCGAAAGCCTGCGGAGCACGGAAACCCTCAGCATAACTGAAACGGATATTTATGTCCTGCGTAGGGTTGTAGCGGATATTGGCACGGGGACTGAAAATGGCTTTGCTCATAATGCTATTCTTGTCCAGACGTCCGCCTATCAGAAAACTCCACTGCTCGCTTTTCCATTCATTCTGCACATAGGCACTCGCAATGTTCACAATCTGTTTCAAGGGATCGGGTGTATATTTATCAATCAACTGTTGCAGACGGTCTCCTGTTGCAGTGGGATCTTCCGCCAAAGCGGCATCCCGGTATTTTTGCATATCCGTTGCTTTGTCGTCCAGATTATCATGATTAAATTCTACCCCACCCGTCAAGTCGGAAGGCATAAAAAAGAGCTTATCAAAATGATAGATATACTGAGCGCCCAATACGCCGGTGAAATCGGTGGTATGCCCATAGGCACTGTAATAACTGTCGCGCACGATATGCTGGGCAGAAGCGTATGCATTGAACGCATGCTTCTGATCCTTGGAGAAGGCACTGAACTTCAAGCCGCCCGTATTGATGGAATGTTCAATCTGCTCCACCAGTCCGGGTTCGCCGGAACCATTCAGATTGGCATCTTCGGCAATGTGAGGCGGCAGATCAAAGCGGTTACCGCCACGACGGAATTCTTCCATGTGATGATATTCCAGATTCAACTTGGAATAGGGGCTCAGCCTATAATAAGCGTTCACGCCTACTGTCTGGTTCTTCAATTTGGGTAATTCGGAAAAACTGTCACCGTTGGAATCCCATGCCGAACGGTGGCGGTTCTGCCCGTAGATGTAAGCTCCCATTTTGTTATCCGAAGATACCAGGGAAAGGTTAAGCGTAGTATTATTGTCAAACGAACCGGAGCCATCAAAATTGGAGATAGAGTGGGCAAACGAACCTGAGTTGCGGAGAGGTTCTTTCGTAATGATATTCACTGTTCCGGCAATGGCCGAAGAGCCGAAAAGAGCCGAACCGCCTCCACGTACCACTTCCACACGCTCTATCATATTAGCGGGAATCTGCTCCAAACCGTAAACACCTGCCAGTGCAGAAAAAATGGGACGGGAATCAATCAGTATCTGTGTATATTTCCCGTCCATACCATTGATACGTACCTGTGAGTAACCACAATTCTGGCAATCGTTTTCTACACGCACGCCCGGCTGGAAGACGAGACCTTGCGACAAGGTATGCGAATTGGTCATGTCGAATAGTTTCGGAGTAACAACTTTTACCAAGGTAGGTGCCAGTCGGCGAGCGGTTTCATTACGATTGGCTGTAACAACTACGCCGTCCAAGGCTACCATATCTTCTTCCAGTTCGAAGTTTTCTTCCAGCGTCTTGCCTCGTTTAAGGGTTACTTTTTCGTTCTTGTGGTTTATAACCTACGGCACTGACGGAGAGTATGAACTCACCTTCCGGAAGGTTCTTCAGAAAATAATGTCCGGTACCATCGGTCATAGTTCCGATAGTGGTCCCTTTCAGGGCTACTGTCATATAAGGAAGGTGTTCTCCTGTTTTTTTCTCTAATACGTGGCCAATAATATTGGCGTCAGATTTATTTAAATCAATTGCATAAGCGGTGTGGGAGAGCAATGTACACATCACTCCCACCACGAAAAAGATATATTTTTTCATGTAGTTCTAATTTTTAATGGATTTTAATAAGGGGAATTCCTATTGTCAATGAACTACAGGTGGTGCACGCAGACTGATGCCGCAACGAACTCGCACGCACTTGGTATGTTCTACAGCTGGAACACTCAGTACACGCAATAAAATAAGGAAAGCCGATGCGACAAAAAAGAATAGCCGGTAGAGAAGAAGCTACAAAAGAAGAAAGGAAGAATATCGTTTCAACCTGCGCTTCCGTATGACTATGTTCACCTTTGAACGGGTGGGAATGTACAATAATTACCCCATTTACCACATGCGAGTGAGTAAACAGTGTAATACCTCCTAAATATGCGATAAATAATAAAGGAAGGAACCATTTCAATATATTCCGTAACTTCTCCAAAAGCGTTTTAATATAGATTTGCGAAAGTAGCACTAATTACAATAAGAAGCAACCGGATTTAGTTGTTTTAACCGGATATAGAGCAAAATACCTACATCTTATGAGTACAAGAAGTCTGATATTACATTATTATTAAATAAAAGTGATCCATTTTTTTCGGTTATGAATGAATCAATCCCACCATCCCCCTTTACATCTAAAATATCTGCAAATATTTTCAGATAATACCGATTTTCTAAAAAAATATCGTCTCTTTGCAACTTTCTAACTGGCATGATACGTCTAATACACAAAGAAACAATAAAAGATAAAACAAAATATGATTATGAAACGGATAATTTTAGCACTCATCGCCGCCATGACATTATGTTCACTGGTACAGGCAAAAAACAGAACGGTTACAGAAAACGACAGTCTGGGGAACAAAAAAGCGCGTGATCGAACTGCGCGATACTACCATCGACGGAAAGACAGTAACCGATACGCTCAGCATCATGACCTACGAAGGCAGTAGTTCAGACAGCAAAAGTGATAAAGGATGGAAACGCCACAACGGCAGTGGTTGGGACTGGGACTTCGATTTAGATGGCAAAACCTCCGAAACCATCATTTCAGTTACTGCCATCGTCTTTATCTTCGGTCTGCCGCTACTCATCGTCTTTACGGTATTCTTCTTCAATTACAAAAATCGAAAAGCCAAATACCGCCTTGCAGAACAAGCACTTTCGAGTGGGCAACAACTGCCTGAAGACTTCTTCAAGAATGCGGAGAAAACAGAAGATATCCGTACCAAAGGTATCAAAAACATCTTCATCGGCATCGGATTATTCATCTTCCTCTGGGCCATTACCGAGAACTTTGGAGTAGGTTGTGTCGGGCTGCTGATCATGTTCACCGGATTCGGACAATTAGTTATTTATTATACGCAAGACTCTAATAAAAAGAACAACCGGGAGAGATGAGCCAACTCAATGACATATCGTTAGTCGCACAGGTCGTGGTGTTTCGCAACACCAGGGCCTTCGACCAGTTAGTAGGAAAGTATCAGTCGTCCGTACGGCGGTTTTTTCTGCACCTGACTTGTGGCGACAGCGAATTGAGTGACGACCTGGCGCAAGACACGTTCATTAAAGCATACACCAATCTCTCCTCATTCAAAAACCTGTCCAGTTTCTCCACCTGGCTCTACCGTATTGCATATAATGTATTTTATGATTATCTTCGCAGTCGGAAAGAGACAGCCGACCTCGACACCCGGGAAGTGGATACCCGCTGGAACACCAGCCAAGATGACGTAGGACAACAGATGGACGTTTACCGGGCGCTAGCGACACTAAAAGAAATGGAACGAACCTGTATCACCTTGTTCTACATGGAAGATCAGAGCATCGAAAAGATTGCAGGTATCACGGGATGCCCGGCGGGAACAGTCAAAAGCCACCTCTCGCGGGCGAAAGAAAAAATGGCTACCTACTTAAAACAAAATGGTTATGACGGAAACAACTGATGATAAACTTTTGCAGCAGTTCTTCTCTGACAATCGGAAAGAGATAGAAGATAACGGCTTCAGCCGCCGCGTGATGCACCACCTACCCAACCGGTATTACCGGATTTCGCAGTTGTGGAGCTTGTTCTGTTTTACGCTTGCCGTAGTGTTGTTCTTTGTTCTCGACGGCTTGCAGCTTGTGCTGGGGGCCTTACGCGAAACTTTCACCAGCGCCATACAAAGCGGTGCAGCGGAACTCGATCCCAAATCACTGATTATAGTGGCAGTAGTATTGGTCTACTTAGGATATCGCAAGATTTGTTCTTTAGCATAAAGCTCATTTATTCTTGCAATAAATCCGTTTGCCCTTACAATAATTTAGTTAGCCCTTGCCTGCATTTTGCAGGTCAAGGGCTAATTTTTTTTAACTGAGCAAACATTTCTCATCAATAAATTGTATCTTTGTCGACTCAATTAGAAAAACTAACTAAGCGTAAGAAGTTTTGAGAAGAATATTATTCATCATATTATCATCTGCATTATTCTTTATAGGAAATATTCACGCGCAAGTCGCCACCAGTGACTCGCTCGTGATGCATTATCTACAGCAACAAGGCATTCCGGTTACCGCCAACAATGAAGTAAAGCTTCTGATGAGCGGACGGGAGAAATTTCTGGATCTCTTCGAAGAAATACGCCACGCCAAACATCACATTCATCTGGAATACTTCAATTTCCGCAATGACTCCATAGCCAATGCCCTATTCGACTTACTGGCTGAAAAAGTACAGGAAGGTGTGGAAGTCCGTGCTCTCTTCGATGCTTTCGGTAACTGGTCTAATAACAAACCATTAAAGAAACATCACCTGAAAGCAATCCGTGACCGGGGCATTGAAATAGTGAAATTTGACCCGATCACCTTCCCATGGATCAATCATGCCATGCATCGAGATCATAGGAAAATCGTAGTGATTGACGGCAAAATAGGATATACCGGTGGTATGAATATAGCCGACTATTACATTACGGGACTGCCCAAAATCGGTCAATGGCACGACATGCACATGCGTATTGAAGGAGATGCCGTGCGCTATCTGCAAGGTATTTTCCTCACGATGTGGAACCAGGAGACTAAACAGCACGTCGGTGGCCCTGTTTACTTTCCGGATATATCGCAACTCCCCGACAGTATAGCCGAAGAAATAGCCATAGTAGACCGTACACCGAGGGAAACTCCCCGCTCCATCAGTCACGCTTATGCAGCATCCATTGGAGCTGCGCAACACAGCATACAGATTGTGAACCCCTACTTTGTACCGACCAAATCCATCCGGAAGGCCATTAAATATGCATTAAAAAAAGGTACTGAAGTGGAAATCATGATACCTGCCGTTTCTGATATTCCTTTCACCCCGGAAGCATCCTTCTATATCGTACACAAGCTGATGAAGAAAGGGGCAAAAGTTTATCTCTTTAACGGAGGCTTCCACCATTCCAAGATTATGATGGTAGACCGGAATTTCTGTACTGTGGGTACAGCCAATCTGAATAGCCGCAGTCTGCGATATGACTTTGAAACGAATGCGTTTATTTTCGATCCTACAATCACTCACCAGTTGAATGATATGTTTGAACGGGATAAAAAGAATAGTACGCTATTGACTCCCGAAGTTTGGAAAAAGCGTTCAGGATGGAAGAAGTTTGTAGGTTGGGTGGGTAACTTAATGACACCGTTCCTTTAATTATACCACCGTTCCTCTAATTTTTAATTGAAAATTATTCTATGCTATCTGCCGAAGTTTAGTTACCTTTGGCGAGGCAAAAAAAAGATTGTCCCTTTTGTTGTTTTTAATTCGTAATCTGCAATCATGAAACAATATTTAGACTTGCTCAATCGGGTATTAACCGAGGGCGTACACAAGGAAGACCGTACCGGAACCGGTACAATCAGCGTATTCGGACATCAAATGCGCTTCAATATGGAGGATGGCTTTCCCTGCCTCACCACCAAAAAACTGCATCTGAAATCGATTATATATGAATTGCTATGGTTCCTGAATGGAGATACCAATGCCATATCTGCAAGATCATGGTGTTCGCATTTGGAACGAATGGGCGGATGAGAACGGTGATCTGGGACATATTTACGGTTATCAATGGCGTTCCTGGCCTGATTACAAAGGTGGTTCCATCGATCAGATCAGTGAGGCTGTAGAAACAATTCTTCATAATCCGGATTCCCGCCGCATCATTGTCAGCGCTTGGAATGTGGGAGATATTAACAATATGAATCTTCCTCCCTGTCATGCTTTCTTTCAATTCTATGTGGCAAACGGACGGTTGAGTCTCCAACTCTATCAACGAAGTGCGGATATTTTCTCGGTGTACCTTTCAACATTGCATCTTATGCCCTACTGTTGCAGATGATGGCACAAGTGACCGGACTGAAAGCAGGGGATTTCATTCATACACTCGGTGATGCGCACATTTATCTGAATCATCTGGAGCAGGTCAAACTGCAACTTTCCCGCGAACCACGTCCGTTGCCGCAAATGAAGATAAACCCGGATGTGAAGAGCATCTTCGACTTCAATATGAAGATTTCGAATTGGTAAATTACGATCCACATCCGCATATAGCAGGTAAAGTTTCTGTTTAACAAATCATATATCCAATCATGATTAGTATCATCGCCGCCGTAGATCGCAACTTAGGAATCGGTTTCCAAAATAAATTATTATTCTGGCTTCCCAATGACTTAAAACGTTTCAAGGCATTGACCACAGGAAATACCATCATCATGGGAAGAAAAACATTCGAGTCCCTGCCTAAAAAGGCGCACTGCCCAACCGAAGGAATGTGGTGCTTTCATCTAATCCTGCGACTCAATGTCCCGGTGCAGAAGTATTCCCTACCCTTGAAGCAGCTTTGCAAAGCTGTCAGCCTGAGGAACAAGTATATATTATCGGCGGAGCAAGTGTATATAAACAGGCAATGCCATTGGCAGACATGCTTTGCCTGACGGAAATCGATGCCGAAGCACCTCAGGTAGATGCTTACTTCCCTGCCGTAGAGTCCGCAATATGGCATGAAAAAAGCAGGGAATCCCATCCTATAGATGAAAAACATCCCTGCCCTTATGCTTTTGTCAATTATATCCATAAGTAATTCCTAATCTTCATCCATCTCCACCATGATTGGCATCTGCCGTTTTATGGCTTCATGGAAGGATATTAGTGTTTCTGTGCGCGCTAACCCCAACGGCTGTAATTTATCGTGGATAATGCTCAGCAAATGGTGGTTATTGCGTGCGTAAAGTTTAATAAACATATCATATTTACCGGTAGTAAAGTGACATTCCACGATTTCAGGAATGGCTTCCAGCGCTTTTGTCACGGCATCAAAAGTTGCGGGATCTTTTAAATAGATTCCAATATACGCACAAGTCTCATAACCGATTTTTTCCGGATCGATGACGTACTCCGAACCTTTCAAGATACCTAAATTCGTCAATTTTTGTATGCGTTGATGTATGGCTGCACCGGAAACATTGCAAGCTCTCGCCACTTCCAGGAAAGGAATACGGGCATTATCTGCAATCAATTTCAGTATTTGCTCGTCTAAAGTATCCAATTGATGATGTCCCATTTCTAATTTTATGATTAATAAATAACGATTGCTTCACCGTATTCTCATACGATAATGTGCAAAGTTAGCGAAATTTTTCCCAATAAAAATACGATTTATTACTTTTCTTGCTAAAAAATGAATAAACCCACAGTTACGATAAACAGGGTGAAAAGAAGATAAGCTGCATCTCGGCATAACTTTTTCATGCGAGCATGAAAGTTCTGCGCTCAATTTGCATTATCTTTGCCTATAACTACAAAATTAGATTGTTATGAAAAAATATCTTGTACTTGCATTGTGCTTACTGATGGTTACAATAGGCCATGCGCAAAACTACACTGAGTATTTTGCCGATAAAACATTGCGTATTGATTATATCTTTACAGGAAATGCCGCCCGCCAGAATGTATGTCTGGATGAACTGTCCGTACTTCCATCATGGGCCGGAAGGCGTCATCATTTAGCTGAATTACCTTTGCAAGGTAATGGACAAATCATCATGAAGGATTTGGAAAGTGGAAAGACAATCTATACTACTTCTTTCTCTTCCCTCTTTCAAGAGTGGCTGGAAACGGACGAAGCCAAGGCTGTCACCAAAGGATTTGAAAATACCTTCTTACTGCCCTACCCGCTCCGTCCTGTGGAAATAGAGATCACCCTGTTAAGCCCGAGAAAAGAAGTGCGTACACATCTGACGCACACTGTACGCCCCCGATGATATACTTATTCATCAGAAAGGAACTGCACACATCACTCCACATAAATATCTGCTAAAGAATGGTGAAACTGACAAGTGCATCGACGTGGCCATTCTTGCCGAAGGATATACTCCTGCAGAAATGAACGTATTCTATCAGGATGCGGAAATCGCCTGTGAAAGCCTATTCTCACACGAACCGTTCAAGAGTATGAAAGATCGCTTCAATATTGTAGCTGTTGCCAGCCCATCTGATGACACAGGGGTAAGTGTTCCCCGTTTGGGAGAATGGAAACATACAGCCTTTAGTTCCCATTTCAGTACATTCTATTCTGACCGTTATCTGACTACCCGTCGTGTCAAATCCATACACGATGCTTTGGCCGGAATACCATATGAACACATCATTATTCTTGCCAATACTGAAGAGTATGGAGGTGGTGGCATCTATAATGCTTATACCCTGACTACAGCTCATCACCCAATGTTCCGTCCGGTAGTTGTACACGAGTTCGGACACAGTTTCGGAGGGTTGGCCGATGAATATTTCTACGACGATGATGTCATGACAGATACCTACCCATTGGATATAGAACCTTGGGAACAAAATATAAGTACCCGTATCGATTTCGCTTCTAAATGGGAAGATATGCTCATTAAAGGTACTCCTATTCCTACCCCTGTCAACGAACAGGCAAAGTATCCGGTAGGAGTATATGAAGGAGGTGGATATTCAGCCAAAGGCATATTCCGTCCCGCTGATAACTGCCGCATGCGCACCAATGAATATCCAACATTCTGCCCGGTATGCCAACGAGCACTGCAAAGACTAATTGATTTTTATACAAAATAATAAGAGAAACTAAACTTTAAAGACCAACATTATGATCAGACTTCAACGTATCAGCACCGCTGATGGATTTTTTGTATGAGTACATGGAACAGTTGATAACCGCTGCCTTCCCACCGGAAGAACACCGCCCCTTAGAGGAGCTTCGTCTGTACACCGATAGCAGACCTCACTTCTATAACAATATTATTTTCCACCATGATACTCCTGTAGGATTCATTACCTATTGGGATTTCGACAAATTCTATTACGTAGAACACTTTGCTGTTGATCCGGCCCAGCGTAATGGCGGACATGGAAAGAACGTTTTAAATTATTTATGCGAGTTACTTCAACATCCTATTGTTCTGGAAGTGGAAATGCCGGAAGAAGAAATGGCTCAAAAGGCGTATTAATTTCTACAAGCGCCAAGGATTTGTTCTTTGGGAGAAACCATATCTTCAGCCTCCATACAGACCCGGAGATGATTATTTACCCATGCTACTTATGGCACATGGGAATTTAGAGCGTGAAAGGGATTTTGAAACAGTAAAAAACTCTATATATCGGGAAGTATATAACGTACAAAAATAAAAAAATAAAGGGTGCTTATTTCGAATAGGCACCCTTTATTTATATAGTTTGATTTAACTTCTTACTGACGCGGCTGCGCAGAATAGTTAAGTTTCAATGCATAAGCTTTACGAAGAGCTTCTTTGATATCTGTTACGATACCCATTTTCGTATCTTGGTCTACTTTCAAAGAAACAGTCATCTGCGGTTGATCTTCTTCCTTCATACTGGCACGTTCACCAATAATATAATCTTGGATTTCAGCAACTTCAGCATAGCTGTCGTTCAATTGGATACGGCTTTCATTACCCAGTTTCTTACGGAACTCAGCTGTAGGCTTTCCTACATAGATAAACGTAACCAAAGATTTCTTTTCCAGTTTTTCCAACTCAGTAGCTTGCGGAACCTTAAACTCAACCTTTAATGTTACCTCACGCATTGTTGTTACAATCATAAAGAAGAACAACAAAGTAAAGATAAGGTCAGGCAGAGAAGAAGTATTCAACGCAGGCATTTCGCGTTTACCAGTCTTATTAAATTTTCCCATTACTTCTTTTCTCCGTACTTTTTAGGTTCTGCCTCAGAGATCTTCTGAGGATAAATATCACGAATTGCTTTTTGTTGGTCTTCGTCCAAAGCAGCATAGTCCTTTCCCCATTTCTCCTGAGCCAATTCATCTCTCAACTCATTGTAAGCAGCTACCAGCTCATTCTGAACAGCTAAGTATGCTTTATAGGAAGAACCACGGTCACAACGCAAAGAAATTACATGCTTTTCCGTAATCTGCATAGTCCCGAAGAAAGGAATGTCTTTCGCATGCTTTTCCGGTTTAGACTCATCATTATACGGGTTGGCAATGAATTCTTTTGCCTTATCTCTCAACTGATCTACATTAACATATTCTCCACTACACATCAACTGGTCGTTCATGTTCAGGAAGACTGTCATGACGTTACGCTCCTTAACCTTATCTGAATCGTCTTTCTTTTGGTCTTGCTCGGGTGGTGGTGGCAAACGTCTTGCCAAACCACGGTCCGTATCCATAGAAGTCGTAATCAAGAAGAAGATCAACAATAGGAAAGCAATATCCGCTGTAGAACTTGAGTTTATATCAGGAACTTTTCTTTTTCCTTTTGCCATTGTAATTACTCCATTAGATTGAGTTCCCTCAATCGATTATGATAATTTCTTTTTAATACTACTGAAAAGCATTGCAAGAACAGTTGCTCCTAGTAAGAAATAAATAGTATACAAGAACATATCAGTTACCTTCAACCAAAACGGAACATTATCAGTTCCACTATAACCTGGTATATTCATCTGTTCTCCACTACCCATAGACCAAGCAACGATCATTACAACAACCAGCAAAATAACACCTAACAGTGATTTCAAAGCTTTTACAGGATTATCTTTTAATGCGCTACCAAATTGTAGGATAAACGCAGCTACCATTGCAACAACAGTCAAAGCAAACAAACCATACATTAAGTACAGCAGACTTTCTGTCTGTGCAGGCTGCCACATCTCGGGATCAACGCCCGTCAGTACTGCATCGCCCTGAGCATCTCCACCAAAGTAGAATAAGCCCAATACCACTAAAATAGCGGCGAATAAAACATACAGTACATAATATGATACTCTATATGATAATTTAGCCATTTCTCTTATTTTTTGTATTTCAAGTTATATTTGATAACCATGTCCAACAGAGTGATAGAAGAATCTTCCATTTCGCTGGTCAAAGCCTCGATCTTAGACAGGATATAGTTGTAGAATACCTGCAGGATCAAAGCAACGATCAAACCGAAGATAGTTGTAATCAAGGCAACTTTCATACCACCTGCAACGACCGTCGGAGAAATATCACCTACTTGTTGAATCTTATCAAATGCCTGCACCATACCGATTACAGTACCCAAGAATCCCAAAGACGGAGCCATTGCGATGAACAGTGTAATCCAAGAGCAACCTTTTTCCAGGTAACCAGCTTGTACACCACCGTAAGATACTACAGACTTCTCAACTACGTCAAGACCTTGATCGATTCTCAATAAGCCTTGGTAATAAATAGAAGCGATAGGACCTCTTGTGTTACGAGCGATGTCCTTAGCAGCTTCAACATCACCCTTTTCCATGGCAGCTTCGATGGAAGTAACGAACTTCTTTGTGTTGATTTCAGCCAAGCTCAAATAAATGATACGTTCAATACAGAATGCAAGACCGATAACCAAAGCAATAGCAACCAAACTCATGAAAGATGCAGTACCTTCAATAAACTTAGTTTTAATTTCCTTGTGAATACCACCTTCTTCTGCTTCTACAGTAGCATCACCGGCAGGAGCCGCCTGAGCTGCAGGAGCAGCTTGTTCTGTTTGTTCCGCTGCAGGAGCATCTTGAGCCTGAGCAAGTTGAGTTGAGCCAAATGTTAAGACTCCCATCACAGCAACAATTGCAAATAACTTTTTCATTGTGTGTCTAATTTTTAAGATTAATTAATTAATTTGTTTATTATATTCATTTATTGTTTTTTTTTTCTTTCATCCTGCGGAGAGACGGGGATTCGAACCCCGGATACCCTTTAGAGGTATACACGCTTTCCAGGCGTGCCTCTTCAACCACTCGAGCATCTCTCCAATAGAGGCCTCTTTCAAAAACGGCTGCAAATTACAAAAAAATGCGAACCACAAGCGTTTTCAGCTACAAATGTATTCTTTTTTCGTTCTTGCCCTTCATTCTCCCCGTTTTATCTTTAATAAAATCTCAAAATTAATAAACTTTAAAATCTTTCCGATGTTATTTGAGCATTCCAAACACTTTTAAAGCGTTTTCCGAAGTAACGTCTCCAACAGCCTCAGGAGACATCCCGTAAATTTCAGAAACCTTCATCAAAGTATCCTTCACATAGGCGCTTTCATTCCTCTTACCACGATTCGGGACTGGAGTCAGATAAGGAGAATCTGTTTCAAGAACAATTTTTTCTAATGGTATTCCTGCCAAAATTTCCGGAAGGTGGGACTTCTTAAAGTAACCACACCATTAATTCAATGAAGAAATCGGAAAACTCCAATACACGGGTAGCTTCTTCTGCCGTTCCTGTAAAGCTATGGAATATTCCTCTTAAAGGAGTCTTTTTGTAAGGTTCCAGCACCTTATATATATAATCAAAAGCATCCGGCAATGGATTACTATAGGAAGATCATATTCAAAGCCCAGTTGACTTGTTTATCCAGTACTATTTGCTGCTCTTTCAGGTAAGTTTTATCCCAATAAAGATCCATGCCGATCTCCCCTATAGCAACATATTCCTTAGAAAACTTCAATTCATGAGCAAAACAGTATCCTTTATAGACGCTACAGGCTGACAGCATTGCTTCAATAGTCGTACTGTCAATATTTGGGCATAAATATATGAGTTACTCCGGCAGCACGTGCGCTCAATAACCTGTGGAATCCTCTGAAAACTCCTCAAAAAAGATGGAATGTGTATCTATCAATCTCATTCGTTTTACTTTTTTCTATTCGTTTCTCTCACCAGTACGATAATAATAAATCAACCCGTAATCACGACATAATTCCAATCGTTTTCATTGGGAGAAACATCTTCAAACTTTTTTCCACTTTGATTCCCATATATATCCAAAAGATCAATTCATCATTTGATAGTTCGCATAGTAGAAAGAGAATCTAAACTACGGGCAGTTAAGCCTGCAAATTTTCTGTCGGTCGTAACTATCTGTAAAAATATCAATGAAACTCTAACTTCGCAGCGGCGGGATTATAAATAGAATCCCCTTGAAGTTCGTTTGGTTTCTCCATCTATAATTTTTCACCTAATTCCACCAAGGTCATCTCCTGCCTGATAAACTGGTACATTTTGAACTATCAGTCAGGCAAACCGGTTAATAAGATTTCATGGGCTGCACGCACTTCCTGAACTGACAATAACAGCCAGGGTTCAATAACAATTCGAAATTGTTTTAGTAAATATACAAAACGAGCCAATATCTATATTATCTGATGCTGCCCTGCTTGCGACTGACGTTCAAAGCATTGGACACACATTTATGGCTTCCAAATCTCATTCAAGAATCAAGCCCAGTCAACGTCTTAAAGAAACCGCCAAATCAGCGGAGGTTAATGGGTATCAGCTTTGCAAAACCACTCGCTTTCAGTGCCCATTCTCGCCTGTTGGTCTGTATTTGCAATCTCTAGTAAGGCATAGTTACAAAAAAGCACAGTTAAACTTCTGTGTATCAAATTTTCTATTATCTTTTCAGTTCTTCTTTTTTCTTCTGCAATACTGACATGTAAGGCTTTCCGGTCAGTTCACATGGTTATATTCCAATATCTTATTTTCAAAAACTTTATAATTCAACTGGTTGGGTACAGTTCCGTCACAGCTACTTTCTCTGCCGGCTGGAAAGTTCCTGCGCTTATCCAGCTATTCAACTGGTTATGCTGATCCGCACTGCATGCTCCAAATGTTTTGGCTATGGCGGTTTTTTATTACAGAGAATAATCCCCACCTATATTTTTTCCAAGAACACTAGCATTGCCATATACATCCAGCAAATCATCTTTCAACTGAAAATAATCTACGCCAAACATATAGAAACGATCAGCGTTCCAGCGCCCCGCCAAACGAGCTCCAATCTTCAGACCTGCCAACAACAATGGCAGTTTTCAGATCACTTTAATCATTCCATATTCTTCCGTTACGTTGGTTCCTCTTCAAACTCATATCCATTTCAGGCTGGATCTTCACAAATTTCGCGCTGCCAAACTGAAAAGATCCAGCAACCCTTCAGAAAAGTCGGAAGGACATTTTGCCACAAACTGATAGGCAAATACCAACATCGTGCATTCTCCTGAAAGGATAGTATTATCATTCCAAATCTCTTGTGGTTGAAGTCTTTTCCTCTATTTAATAGATCCTAAATGATCCATCAAATCGTCATGAAAGAGTATAATTAGTGATAAACTGATACCTTGTACGGAGATGATACGGGTCACGTCTCCTTGTACAAATTATAGCCAGTATTAACACCGGCGAATTTTTCCAAATCATAATAATACATGTTGGGATATATACAATCCTTTCGAGTACGCGTAAATTCTAAGCCAGCAATATGAGCATTAAAATTTTATAGTTCTGGAAGTTGTAAACATAATGATAGTAAATTTAGGAGAATAGTAGAATAAAAAAGAGGCTGCCCAAAAGTAGCCCTCCTTGAGACAGATAACGTATTACTGCAATCTTAAACATTATATAACTGTGGCATTTAACGGCAACACCATATCATATCGTGCGCTGCATACTCAGGCTTCATTTCGGTACACTGTATGCTTCTTTTATCCAGAGATACGGGCTTAACACCTCTTAAGATCACCCTTTGGCATTCATAATACTACTGTCCTGTTGAACTGTACTAATGACTCTGCAACCATTTTCCCATGATAGCCTGATTTGATGTTCTTGCTCAAGACCACCAAACCAAAATACCATTCCTGTAATTCAGGCATTTGTCTCACAACCTCAGCAATGGTTTGTTCTTCCGGCCTTCTCTACAGTCAGTTACAAGTATTTTACTGCATCACTCTTACCTGTTTCTTCTGAAGAGGCGGATAACTGTTTTCTTCCACATCAAGCATCATCCAGCGATTTCCAACGTTTTTCCAGTGACCGGAGCATTCCAGGAGGAGAGGAGACATTTTTTCCTGGTCTGTGATAGGGAAAACCACTTCTTCTCAAAATAGAGAGATCAGTAAGCGCCTTCAGTTTGCATTGAACGACCTTGATAATGCGCTTCGTCCATTCAAACGTTATAGTAAACATGTTGCAAGCACAATAACATAAACCAATAAAGCATCCGTCAGATTTCTTTGTTCTCCAAATCTGCTTTAGGTGTTTTCTTTAATTTCCATAAATTAGTAATATTATTTTAACGTAAGCTTTCTATTTTAGCAAATATAGTACTCTTCCTGCAAAACGTTCAGCTGCACGATTCCTTTTTAAGAGACAATATGCACCCATTTTTGTTTTTTATCCTTTTTCCGGGAAAATAATCAGTATTGTGCCACAAATGTAACGATATTTTAAAATACCGCATCTTGGCAATAATTTTAAATGAAATGTTAAAAAGTCATTTATGAACATTCATTCTGATTACTTTCCGTGTTTTACGCAAAAAAAAGATTTAAACCAGCGCCTTCAATTTCTAAACTCCTTTTCTCAGCTCCATGCATCAGCATTGTGGAGAAACATTTATTATAGAAGATGATTTGACTATGGCTGTCCAGAAGTCCTGGCCTTCTTCCCAAGTGTAGTGGATAAGAGGACTCCAACTTGAATTGCTATATATATGCCCAACGCCGGTGGAAGCTGCACGTGTACCAAGCTGGGGAATATTCCACTCCAAGCAATAAACACATAGACTATGGGGAGCTTCTCTGAAGAAACGACTGAAGAAAACATTGAAACTGAACTCTCCGCCAAAGATATCTCCTATATCGGAAAATTTCACCTATGATTTAAGTGATTATTGAGTGGAGGTGTACGTACCCAATTTCATTTACCCCACTATGATAAATATTTTCATTTGCTATCGGTGTCGATCTGATTAAACTACTATCATCAGGACTGATTTTTTCCGCCTGCTCTGTTGCACGCAACCTGGGAGGATGAAATAAAGCTTTGAGGAACGGCAGAGAAATTACCAGTTGATACAACTGGGGATTCAGCAAACGATTGGCTCGGCATGCTCCGTTCCGCCTTCCCTTACCCTATGACCTCACACACTGAAAGCAATACGTAACTGAACGAAGTAATGA
>VOFD01000616.1_pt1 | contig 66001 bp, 111 predicted proteins | sample 5384101 | NCBI WGS metagenome assembly VOFD01 (sample SAMN12384723, study PRJNA508395) | human gut metagenome | isolation source: healthy gut C | host: Homo sapiens
TTGCATCTTCAGAAATGTCCAGATTTTCTAATCCATTTAATAAGGCTGCAGCTAATTTTGACCGTCTAGGATTCCATATTCTGTATTCTTCTTTTTTCCTGAATTAGCTTAGCTATTTGTCCATCTTTCAAATAAACTTTCATAGCTTATTTCCTCCTTTTATTTTTTCTTCTTTTTTTTAGATTTTGGGTGTTTATTTTTAGATTTTGAGTGTTCTTCTTTTCGTTTTTGGTAGTTTTTGTTGGGAACGGATTTTCTTTTTCTATCTGTTCTGCCTTTTCGATAAATTCATCATAAATATTCGGATCAAAATCTTTTATAAAACCAATAGCTCTTCGTAATGTTTATACTGTTTATGATAATGTAGATATTCCAATTATTGGTGTTGGAGGTATTTCAAACTTTGAAGATGTTGTTGAATTTTTTATTTGCTGGAGCTAGGGCAGTTCAAATTGGTACTTCTATTATGGATGAGGGTGTAGAAGTATTTGGCAAAATCAACAAAGATTTAGAAGAATTTATGAATAAAAAAGGTTATGAATCTATTGATGAAATGATTGGCCTTGCACATGAGGTTGTAATTTATGAATGATGTTCCACAAATTGTTGAAATTAATGAAATAATTGAAGAGACTCCAACAATTAAAACTTTTGTCTTTGATTGGGATATGGATAAGTTCGGTGTTCCTTCTCCGGGGGAATTTGTGATGGTTTGGAATTTCCATAATGAAAAACCAATGTCCATTTCTTTAATTGACAAAGAAAATTCCAGAATGGCCATTAGTGTTAAAAATGTTGGTGAATTTTCATCACAGCTTCATGATTTAAAAGTTGGAGATAAAATAGGTATTCGAGGAAGCTATGGAAATGGATTTTCAAATGATTTAACTGATAAAAAAGTTTTAGCTATTGGTGGTGGAGTTGGAATGGCTCCTATTAATGCAATAGTTAGTGATTTGCTTAAAAAAGGCAATGCTGTTGATGTAGTTCCGGCAGCCGTTACAAAAGAAGAATTGCTGTTTATGGAGTCATTGGAAAAATCAGGTGCAAAGATTCATCCGTGTACTGATGATGGAAGTTTTGGATTTGAAGGATTTGCAACAGATTGTACTGTAAGTTTACTTGAAGATAACTCTTATTATTTTGCATTTGTTTGTGGTCCTGAGATAATGATGAAAGGAATCTATGAAATACTTGAAGATGCTGGAATAAGTGCAGAATATTCTCTAGAGAGATACATGAAATGTGCTCTAGGTATATGTGGTCAGTGTTGTGTTGATAATACTGGATGGAGAATCTGTGTAGAAGGGCCTGTTTTTTAAAAATGAGAAAATAGAAGAAATTTCAGAGTTTGGTAAATACAGAAGGAATGCTGCAGGAATAAAGCAGTAATTAAATGTGATTCTAATGGAAAAAGACTTAAAAGAATATATAACTCCTCCAGTATTGCTGGTACTGTTCTTGCTTGGAATATCACTAATGATTGTATCTCCGGTTTTGAATATGGTTATATTGGGGGCAATATTAGCTTATGCTATCCGCCCATTAGCTAGAAAAATAACTTCTAAAATAAAAATCAGATCAGTTTCTATTTTTCTGGCTGTAATTTTGGTTATGATTCCATTGGTTATTTTAATTGCATATATTATTTCAGTAATATCTGGTGTTTTATCTGATGTGTTGGTAGTTAATCCAAGTGGTTTTAACTTAAATTTGGATACTGTAATTAATCAGATGGTTAATAGCCTGCCGGCAGATATAAGCTCTGGTATTGATACTGCATCAATTAAATCATCTTTATCCGGTTTTATAAAGGATATTGGAAATGTGGTGCTGGATTATATTGTAAGCTTGGCCAGCAAACTTCTTTCAATTTCTGTAGATTTATTTATTTTATTCGCATCAATATATTACTTTATTCGTGATGGAGATAACTGTTATGATTTCGTTGAATCATTCATACCTCAGGAAAGTAAAGATTTCTTTGAAAGAACTGTAAATTCCGTTAAAGAGGTTTTAAAAAGTATATTTTATGGACATTTTTTAACTTCTTTAATTATTGGTATTATTGCGGCTGTTGGATATTCTTTACTTGGATATTCTCAGGGAGTATTTTTAGGAGTGCTTACCGGTATTTTTTCAGTTAATTCCAATATTTGGACCTTGGCCAATTTATTGGACCTTGGCTATTGTTGATTTGATTTCAGGAAATTATGTAAGGGTTGTAATTGTAATTTTATTTGGATTTTTCCTTAGTTTAAGTGATATGTATATTAGGCCAGCATTATCCAGTCATTATGCAGATATCCATCCTTTAATTTTACTTATTGGGTTTTTGGCAGGCCCATTAGTTTACGGAATTGTAGGGTTTATTTTAGGTCCATTAATACTGAGTATAACTTATGCTGTTTTAGATAACTTTAGAATAGAACTTAATAAAAGCAAAGGGGAATAAACATGGAAAAAAACGTTGTTATTTTAGATATTGACTATGTTACTTATGAAAACAAGCCTGTAATCCGTTTATTTTCAAAAGATAAGGATAAAAACATTGTTTTGTTAGATGACACCTTTGAGCCTTATTTGTATGTTGCTCCTAAAGATGATGATAAAGAGTGTCAAAAACAGATTCTTGATACTTTAGATGATGTGCATATTGAAGAAGTTATTAAAAAGGATTTTCAGGTGGAAAAAACATTTTTAAAAGTGACTTTTTTCCTCAGGAATTATAAAAAACAGGGACTTTGATCATATAAGGGAACATGATATTCCATTTTACAGAAGATATTTAATTGATCGTGATGTTATTCCAATGACTGAGGTTAAAGCCTGCGGGGAAAAAAAAAAATTGATTCATTTTTAAATTTGGATTCTAAAAAACACGATTTGGAAATTATTAAACTTACCAAACCTCTTGAAAGAGTGAATGATGATTTGCAGGACTTTAGAATTTTAAGTTTTGATTTGGAAGTTAGAAATCCTCATGGGATGCCAAATTCTGAAGTTGATGAGATAATCATGATTGGAGTAGCCAGTAATTTTGGAATAAATCAGGTTATTTCAACCAAAACAAATTCTGAAGATAGGGATGATTTTGTTAATCAGGTAGAATCTGAAAAGGAAATGATTGAAACATTTATTGATATAGTTAAAAAAAAGCAATGTTGATATTATTGTAGGATATAATTCTGATAATTTTGACCTTCCATATATTAAAGACAGAGCTAAACTTTATGGTTTGGAGTTGGATTTGGGAATGGATGATTCTAATATTAAATTTATTCGAAGGGGTTTTGCAAATGCAGCTTCTTTTAAAGGACTGATTCATGTTGATTTATATCTTGTTATGAGAAGATACATGACTTTGGAGAGATATACTTTAGAGAGAGTATACTATGAATTATTTGGTGAGGAAAAAATCGATGTTCCCGGAGAACACATCTGGGAGTACTGGGACAGTGATTCAACTGAATTAGATGATTTGTTTGATTATTCTTTAGATGATGTTGTATCTACATTAAAAATCGCTCAGCAAACACTTCCGCTTAACCTGGAACTTACTCGTATTGTTGGTCAGCCTCTTTTTGACTTAAGCCGTATGGCTACGGGTCAACAGGCTGAATGGTTTTTAGTTAAGGAAGCATATTTTGACAATGAGATTGTACCAAATAAACCTGGAGGTTCAAACTTTGCACTTAGAGCTGCTGAGAAGACAATGAAGGAGGATATGTTAAGGAACCCGAAATAGGATTACATGAAAATTTAGTCCAGTTCGATTTCAGAAGTTTGTATCCCAGCATAATTATTTCAAAAAACATTTCTCCTGATGTGCTGGTTATTGGGGATGTTGAAAATAGACAGGATTACAATATTTCTCCGGAACATGATTTAAAATTTAAGAAAGAGCCAAAAGGTTTTATTCCGTCAGTTATAGCTAAAATTCTTAATGAAAGATTTAAAATTAAAAAAGCCATGAAAGCATCTGTTGATCCAACTGAAAAAAAGACTTTAGATGTGCAACAGCAGGCTATAAAACGTTTAGCTAATACTATGTATGGTATTTATGGTTTTCCTCGCTTCAGATGGTACTCTTATGAATGTGCAAAAGCTATTACTTCATGGGGTAGGCAATATATTAAAAGAGCAATGAAAAAAGCGGAAGATTATGGTTTTTATGCAATATATGCAGACACTGATGGTTTTTATGCTAAATATAAAAAATAAGGAAGAATAAATATTATTCTTCTAAATATGAATCAAAGTCAATATCTAAATCGTCGCAGATTTCTTTCAATTGTTCGTATAATTTTTCATCTATTTCCATTCCATTAGCTTCAGCATTAGCTATTTTTTTAACTTCTAAGTCTCCTGGAATTGAAACATTTTCTCCTGCAGATCTGGCTTGATTACAGAAATCTGTAGTTTTTGCTTTGAAATCTTCTAGTGAACCGAATTTGCTTGGATCAATAGCTATGTATAAATCTCCTTTTGTACAGTTTTTAGTTGGTGAAGCTGTACCTGTTACTCCTTTTCCGTATTCTGCATTTACTAAAGGTCCGGTTAAAATTTCAATCATAAATGCTAATGCATATCCTTTAAATCCACCGAATGCTAAAATTGAACCTTCAAGAGCAGCTTCAGGATCAGTTGTTGGATTTCCGTCTTTGTCAAGTGCCCAACCTTCAGGTAATTCCAATCCTTTTCTTTTTGATTCTAATATTTTTCCACGTGCAGTAACTGATGTAGCCATATCTACTGCAATGTAGGAATCACTTGGAATACCAATAGCAATTGGGTTTGTTCCAATAAGTGCTTCACTTGCACCAAATGGAGCAATTGCAGGGTCAGTATTTGCGATTACAGTTCCGATAACACCTTCTTTAACTGCAATATCTGAGTAAAATCCGGTTACTCCAAAGTGGTTTGAATTGTGTACTCCCACACATCCGATACCTACTTCTTTAGCTTTTTTTTACAGCTAATTTCATAGCTTTGTATGCAACAGCCTGTCCGAATCCGCTGTTACCGTTTATTAAAGCAATAGCAGGAGTTTCTTTTTCAATAGTTATGTTGTCTTTTAAGTTTATGGTTCCTGATTCAATACTAATTAAGTATTGTGGGAATCTACCAAGTCCATGTGAAGTAAATCCTTTTAAATCTGCATCAATTGTAGCTTCTGCTACCAATTCGCTGTCTTCTTCACTAGCTCCTAATTTTTTTAATATTTCTTTTACAAGAGCTATTTCATTATCTTTCATTATTTTCATTTTTTCACTCTCCTTATAGTTATTGAATCAGTATGTAACTTCACTGCCTTCAAAAGTTTTAACGGTAATTTTTTCATCATCAGTTACTTTACCGATAATTTTGCAATTACAGTAGTCTTTCAAAGTTTCCATTATTTTTTCAGCTTCATTTTCATTGGTAATTACAACAAAACCTATTCCCATATTGAAAACTTTATACATTTCTTCAAGAGAACATTTTGTTGATATATAAGTTTGAATATTTCAGGAGCCTCTGGGAGGTCATAAATATCATATCCGACACCTTTTTCAAGCGTCTAAGGTTAGTAAATCCTCCACCAGTTATATGTGCTAATCCATGAATATCATATTCTTCTTTAAATAAAGCAACTATTGGTTTAACATATAATTCAGTTGGCCTTATTAATTCTCTCCAATAGTAGTGTCACAGTTAGGCATTTTGTCATCAATTGAAAAACCTGCATCATCAAACAATGCTTTTCTAGCTAAACTGTATCCGTTTGAATGAATACCATTACTTTCAATACCTATTAAAACATCTCCAGCTTCAATATCTTCTCCAGTAATAATTTTATCAACATCTACAAAACCTATTCCTGTTCCGGCTAAATCAAAGTCTTTTATTATTCCTGGAAGTGAGGCAGTTTCCCCACCAATTATTGAAATTCTGGATTCTTCTGCTCCTGTTACAAGACCTTCAGCTATTTCTTCAGCTCTTTCAGGATCAGGCTGTTCCACTGCAAGATGATCTACTAAAGCTATTGGTTCAGCATCAACACAAAGAATATCATTTACAACCATAGCTATACAATCTATACCAACAGTATCATATTTATTCATCATTTCAGCAATTAAAATTTTACTACCTACTCCATCAGTACTCATTGCAATAGCTTTATCACCTAATCTAACTAAAGCAGCATAATGTCCGCTATCAGTTATTATATCTCTATATTCCAATGTTGATTTAAGTTTTGATGCAAGTTTTGAAACAGTAATTGCTTCAAGATCAATATCAACACCGGATTCTGAATAAGTAACCATTTTTTTAACACCTAGTGGTATTTTTATTTTTTAAAATCAATAAAAATTTAAATTATATTACTATATTTATTTCAATTAGTATTTATTTATTAGTGTATTCTTACACTATCTAAATTCACAGGACTTTTAGTTTCAATTTTATAACTTCTGTGTATTGATGAAGCTAAGTCTGTTGTTTTATAAGGGTCTCCATGACAAGTAATAACTTTATCCGGTCTTGGATTAAGTCTTTTTACATAATCCATTAATTGGCGTCTGTTGGAGTGTCCACTAAATCCGTTGATAGTTTTAATTTCCATTTTAACATTGAATACTTTTGTTTTATTGACTTCTTCAAGAGGTACTTCTTTCCATCCTTTTTGGATTCTTCTACCTAATGAACCTTCGGATTGGTATCCTACAAATATTAATGTGTTTCTGTCATCTTCACATAACCATTTGAAGTATTCAACGGAATTACCTCCAGTTAACATACCTGAGGTGGATAAAATAATTGCCGGGCTGTTGCTTTCAACAATATCTTTTCTTTGGTCAAGATTTTGAACTTTGTTAAACATATCTGAGATAAACGGATTTCTGCCCATGTGGAATATTTGATCTCTCAAGTCTTTACTTAAATATTCTGGTCTTGCAGTATGGATAGCTGTAGCTTCCCAGATCATACCGTCAATGTAAATAGGAACTTCATCAATCATTCCATGTCTCATGTATTCTCAAGCACTACCATAAGTTCCTGTGCCCTTCCTACAGCAAATACTGGAACTAAAACTTTTCCCCCACGTTTTAAAGTTTTATAGATGGTTTTCATCATTTCTTTTTTTTCTGCAGAGTTTCTTGAAGGCTGTATGTCTTCACGGCCACCATAGGTACTTTCCATAATTACAGTTTCAGCACGTGGGAATCTGAATGTTGCAGGTTCAAGTAATCTGCTTCTTTCATACTTGAAATCTCCAGTATAAACTAAATTGTGAGCTCCGTCACCAATATGCATATGTGAAATAGCTGAACCTAAGATGTGGCCTGCATTATGAAGTGTTAATCTAATATCTGGTGATATATCAGTTACTTCACCGTAATCTAAGGTTATTGTATGTTTAATAGCTTTTTGCACATGTTTTACATTAAATGGTAAAGGATTTCCTTCTCTGTGAGCAATATCCAAGTGATCAAGTTGTAAAAGTGTTGTCAAATCTCTTGTTGGAGTTGTACAGTAAATAGGACCTTCATATCCATAATGATAAAGGTATGGCACAAATCCACAGTGATCCAGGTGAGCATGTGAAATAATGACTGCATCCAATTCTCAATTGAAAATTCAGGAACATTCAAGTATGGAAATGCATTTTTGTTGTCAGATGCAGCTACATTAACACCACAATCCAACAATACTCTACTGTTTGGAGTTTGTAAAAGCATGGAAGAACGTCCGACTTCTTTAAAACCACCCATTGAGGTTACTCTGGCCCAATCATTAGGATGTTTAGTGCCCTGATGTATCTGTCTACCGAGACGCTGCAACATTTTTTTTCCTGTCTTTGCTGCTGTTTTTTAGTGTAGTTCTGATTTTTCCAATAACATCAGAGCTTATTGGGGGTGTTCTCAAAATTTTAGGTGCCCATCCGGTATTTTTAACGATTGTTCTGGAGGTCACACCATATTTTCCAATAACAAGCCCTGGTTTTTTTGCAGTTATAACTACTTCGCAGGTAACTGTATCAAAGTAAATGTCTGTAATTTCTGCTCCTTCCGGAACTATTTCATGAACTTTTTAATGGTTTCTTCAGGACCTAATAATGCACTTTTATCAGATCTGATAATGATTCTTTTTCTAAGTTCTTTAGCTAATGATCGTATAAGATCGCCGTTGTCAGTTATAATTTCTGGGTTTTTGGTGTAAAGTACCACTTCAGGACCTTCAAATTCAACTTTTGAAACCTGAGCATTTTTTGGTAACTTGTCCATTATTTCTTTTTGATATCTTCTAAAATCTCTGAAGTCATATAATCCCTTCAAAAAAAAAGTATTGTGTAAATATAGTTCATGAAAAAGCTTGTTTGCTATAATTAGTTAAAACTTCATAAACTATTCACACTATTTATATAAAAAGTAGTTAGTTATGAAAAATAGTCTTTATATTTTCGCTACAATATCATTAACCTTTTCCTTATCTAACATTTCAAAGCCGTCTTTAGTTACTTTAGCTACTAAATATCCATTTCCTGAAAATGTGTCACGTTCGCTAGCAGCTTTGATAGCTCTTACAGCTATTTCTAATCCTTCATCAGTTGTAATTTCTTCATGGTATCTGTCTTCGAGAACACCATATGCTACAATAGAACCTGATCCTGTGGATATGTATGTATCTTCAATCATACCTCCGGCAGGGTCAAGGGAGTATAGTGAAGGTTTATCTCCATCCATTCCTCCAAGTAATGTTTGCACATACATTGGTCCGGAACGTAAAATGTTTGCTGTTACTGATGCAGCAGCTTTTACACTCATTTTGTCATTGTTTCTCATTTGATAAAGAGAAACTTCTGCTTCAATTATTTTCATTAAATTTTGAGCATCTCCGACACTACCAGCAATGGTTGTTACGATATGATCATTTATTTTAAATATTTTTTCTGCGACTTTATGAGCTACAAGGTTTCCCATACTAGCTCTTCTTTCGCTAGCAAATACAACACCATCTTTACAGGTTATTCCTACAGTTGTTGTACCTTCTAATATTTTATCATCCATGTTAAACACCTCATGTAAGTATTTAAAATATTTGTATTTTTCAACTATATTGTAGGTTATACATAAATCTTATATAAACACGTAATTATTTAATTATTAATATTTATAAAATCAGAATCAATTAATTAGTATAAACTAACTAATAATACATTATGTATTTACATATATAAATGTTTTCTTTTTAAGATACTTTAATGGAGCTTTGTTAATGAAATGGAAAAAAATAGGCAATATTTTAATATTGGATAATAAATTCACTGTACAATCAGATAAACAGTTAAAAGAACTTTCAGATAAACATAAAGTAAAAACTGTCATGAAAGTTGACCATATTCATGGGACTAAAAGGGAACCTGTTATAAAATTATTGTATGGTGAGGATACTGAAACAATCAATAAGGAAAATGGATGTCTTTTTAAATTGGATTTAAAAAAAGTAATGTGGTCAAAAGGAAATAACAACGAGCGAATAAGAATAGCTAAACTTGTTGAAGATAATGAAACTGTCATTGATATGTTTGCAGGAATAGGTTATTTTTCAATTCCGATAGGAGTTCACAGCAATGCAAAACAAGTTTATTCAATTGAAATTAATCCCAATTCATTTCATTATTTGAAAGAAAATATTAAATTAAATAAAATAAACAATATTATACCTTTACTTGGGGATTGCATGGACATAACTCCAGAGTATAGTGCAGATAGAATTATAATGGGTTATGTAAAAACAACGCATCATTATTTAAAGACAGCTATTGACAGCCTGAACAAAGGTGGAGTTATTCATTATCATGAAACAGTTCCCGAAAAATTAATGGATACCCGTCCGATAAACAGGATTAAAGAAGTGGCTGGAGATAGGTCGGTGGAAGTTTTAAAATTAAATAAGGTTAAGAAATACTCTCCGGGAGTATTTCATGTGGTGTGTGATGCTAGGATAAATTAGCTATTTTTTCAAGCAGTGTTTCATTTAGCCATTTATCATTAACATATTTTTCATAAACACACATTCTTTCGATTAATTCAAATCCTGCATCCTGTGTTAGTCTGTTTAATTCATCTAGAGTTGGCCATGGGGATGTTGGATTTACATAATCAGGACTTACTGGAGAAACTCCTCCCCAATCATCTGCACCGCAAAGTAAAAATATCTGGGCAGTGTCATGGTTTAAATTAGGCGGAACTTGAATGCTAACATCAGTATCCCTAAATAACAGCTTCCCTGCTATTACTGTTCTTACCATATCTAAAAAAGTAGGTTCTTCCCAGTTTTCCATTTCAATTCCAGGGCTGGTGGTGAAGTTTTGAATAATTACTTCCTGAATATGACCGTATTTATCATATAAATCCCTGATAGCTAATAATGAGTCGGCTATTTCTTCTTTGGTCTCACCAATTCCAATTAAAATTCCTGTTGTATAGGGTATTTTAAGTTTTCCGGCATTTGATATTGTTTTTAATCTGATTTCAGGATTTTTACCTGGGCTTTTATTGTGTGCTACTGTGTTCATTAATCTGACAGATGTGCTTTCAAGCATCATACCCATAGAAGCGTTAACTTCCTTTAGCTTTTTTAGACTTTCATAGCTAAAATTACCTCCATTTGTGTGAGGTAATAAGCTAGTTTCTTCCAAAGTCATTTTACAGATATCAAAAACATAATCTACAATATTTTCATATCCGAATTCAGCTAATTTTTGCTGTACTGATTCTTCTTCATCAGCATCTTCTCCAAATGTAAATAAAGCTTCACTGCACCCATATTTTTCAGCTTCTTTCAAACTAGCCAATACTTCTTCTTTTGTTTTTAGAATAATTGCATTGGGGTCATCTGGAGTTTTTTAAAATTACAGTAACCGCAATCGTTTTTACAGATTTCAGTTAATGGAATGAAAATATTTTTGGAATATGTAATAAGATTATTCTCCCTGTATTTTGATGCTTTATTCATGAAATCAATGATTTGGTTGTCAGTTGATTTTAATATCTGGAGAATTTTTTTTTCTTTTCTTTGCATGATTTATTCTTCTTTTTCTGAAACTGTTACTTCAACATATAATGGAGGATATCCATGTTTGTCCTGCCATATTGCAATTACAGCATAACAGCAAGGTAATTCGAAAGCTTTGTATTCAACTACAAGACCCATGGCTTCAAGCTCTTCTTGCATTCTTTCTAAGCCATGTTTGTCTATATTTCCTGTTTGGCCTTCGCTTTCCTGTATACTTTTATCACCAATTTCTAAAAGTTTGGCGATTTTTGCAGAATTGATTCGATTTCTTCACCGTTTATTATGCTTCCAATTTCATCAGGCTTTGAGTTAAAGTCATTAACATCTAATGTTTTTCTTGATCTTCTCTGACGATTAAGATTTTTTCATTGTTAATTGCAGGTCTTGATCCTTTAAATGCATCAAAAAACCCCATCACTTCTCCTGCTACTTCATAAAACTTTTGCATTTAATCATATCCTTAACTCTTCTTTTAATTCGCCCATTGTTGTTACTTTTTTTTCTGCAAAAGCATTGTGTCTGTGGATACTTTCATGATTTTCTTGACGTGAAGTGATTATGGTGTCTTCAGGGAAATCAGCATATTTTTTAGCTATTTTTTCCATCATGTTTCTTACACAGTCTTCAACAAAAAAACAGGTTTTTTATGAGCATTTAAAACTGTAGCATTTTCATCAGGTCTTTTTAATAATTCACATACAGGAGAGCTCATGGATTCTTCAATTATTTCTATGATGTCTTCACCTTTAACTTCCCTGTCTTCCGGAACTTCGATTAATAAAGTTCCAACTCTCTCTGATTATGGGAAGCAAAAGTTACAGTATCTAATACTTTTTGTGTAGTTTCTTCGTCTAAAAATTCCAACAATTTGTTTTTGTCAGATTCTTTCACAGATTCCTGTGCACATGGGCAAACAGTCATTCCGATAACTTCAGCACCAATACTTTTTCTAATTTTAATTTCACCGTCTTCTCTGTAACCTACAGCTTTAGCTTTAAGTTTAGCCATTTCCTGTGTTTTATTTTTGGTTACAGGTGATTCTTTCATAAACATATAATCAGTAGTCATTGATATTTCAACACGTTTTGCATATTCGTGTTTGGACATCATTTTACTTACGATTTTAGCACATAATGTTTCTACTTCCACTGAACTGTCATTAGCTACTTCGTCTAATACTTCACTGATTGCTTCAGGGTTTCTAGACATATGCACTCCCTTTTGATCGTTTGGTAAATCTACAAATGCATCAAATGTAGGTACTAAAATTATAGGTCTTTTGTTATTTCTTTCGAGTTGCAATAATTTTTTAACTCCGGTTACACCTACTCTTGTTAATTTGATAGGTATGCGGGGAGTATCATCTTGGGTGTCAGGTAAACAAACTGCCATTTAATAACCTCTATCATATAATTATTTTTTATATTATGTTTTTGAAACTTATATATTTTAAGCTTATTTTCGGCAATTTTTTACAAGTAAAAATAAGTTATTTGATTGAATATGGCTTGATTAATGTTAAATGAATGTTGTGATGGTTTGGTTTAATAAATTAAAAATTTGGATTATAATATATTTGAAGAACCCATATCTTCTTTTTATAACATCCAATACAGTTTGAGTATATGTTCTTTCTATATTAGGGTCTTTAACTAAATCTTTAATAAATGTATTTAATTCATTTGTATCTTTGAATTTAGCTATTAAGAAAGCATCATATTCTCCGGTTACATCATATATTCCAACTACATTTTTATTAAAGTAAGTTTTTTCTTCCCAGTTTTTGAGTTTTCCACCTTTAACCCTCACTCCAATTATAGTTGTAAGGACATATCCTAATATTTCATGGTCAATTACTGGTGAAAACTTTTTGATTACTCCGCTTTTAACCATTTTGTCGATACGGTTGTGAACGGTTCCAACAGATACATCTAAACTACGGGATATTTGTCTATAAGATGTTCTGACATCTTCATTAATGATTTTTAAAATGCTAACATCAATATCATCTAATTTGATAAAGTCTTTATTTTCATTAGTCATATTTATAACTTCCCTAAAAATGACTATATTAATTGATTATAAGTAAACAAATTAATATAGGCATATACCTTTTTCATGTTTATATTATATAAACTATTCGTACATTTTTTAATTTTTTTAGTACTATTTTAAATATGATTCTAAAAATCAATAGTTATATTGTAAATCATTTGGTATGTATTTTTGAATATAATTAAAATATAATCCCTATTTTTTTTGTTTTTATTAAATTAATATACCATTAGCATTATACTGTAGTTTATTTATTTTTTCAAATATTTTTGAATGATTGTATGGTAAAAAAGAGATATTTATTTTGATATGTAATTTTTTTTTCAATTTTATTAAAAAAAGTAGTGAAGATAAAGCAGGGATTTATTTAGTGTTCCTAAATAATTCATAAGCTATATCTAGTTTTTTCACTATTTGTGTATTTTGGATATTTGTTTAATTTGAAGATGACAAAGTTTTTATGATTTCCTTAATTTTTTTTTTAGTGGAGCGTTTGTTTTTATTCCAAGAGGGTTGAAATGTGTTTTGACAGCTTCAAATCCTTCTTTTTCAAGGTTGCCAAATACCAAATCTAATTTTGGTGCACTGATTTTTAAGATTTTGCAGATTTTATGTACATCATAAAATGTGGCGGGACTTTTTGCTTCTATACGGCAGCTTTCCAATAGTTTCAAAACATCTTCTTTAGTATTTAATTTTTTATTTTCAGATTCTACAATCATCTTTGAGATAAATTCTTCGTTTTGAATTTCTCCAAGCCATAATGGCCCTGCCTGAATTAATTTTTCACCACATTCTGGACAAATATTTGGTGTAGATGTAGCTAATCCTTTATTTTCTTCCCTATACAGACAATGTTTGCAGTGACTGATGTATCCGATATTTTTAAACATTCATCACTTTTTTGGAACCTTTTTTGACTTCTATATATAATCTCATATAATGTTCAGTACTGTGGGATAATTTAACTTCTATGGATTTGCTGTATTTGGCCAGTGTAAGAGCTACAAATCCTGCCAATATACGAATACCTGTTTCATGACAGTATTCACTTTTGTAAGGTTTTGCATTGTATTTGCGGATACACGGTTCTTTGTAGGTTCCGCACAGTGCAGATGTGTCAGTAGCTGTAACGCATAATAATGAGTTTCTGCGGGAACAGTATCCTGCAGAGTCTAAAAATGGGGAAGGTGTTCCAAAGGGATCAATGTCTATAACATCAAATTCTCCTCTGTGCATTCTTAAGAACATACTTGCATCATGCTGAAATATTTCAATGTCTTTCAAATTGTTTAACTCAACATTGTGTCTTTCATATTCATTTGCAGTTTCACTAATGTCATTTATAAAAACATGTCCCACTCCATCAATTTCATTTTTATAACGAACACCGCGTATTCCACTGCCTCCGAACAAATCACATATGTTTATATTTCTGTCTTCTTGTTTTTGAAAAGTTTGAAGAGCTAAAATGGAAATGTCTCTATTTAGTTCCATATGTGGATTGTAAAAACAGGAGCATCAGATGAAATTTTATCAAATTCAGGAAATTGAATTTTTGTTAATCCCTCTTCAACTGTTTTAATTTTATATTCGTCCATAGTTTATCTTTTTAAATAATCAAGTAATATTTTAAATATTATTAGATTTAAATATTATTGTAAGTTTAAATTAATCTATTTTTAGGATTTGGTGATAAAATGGCGGATATTAAAGTTCCAATTGCAAAACCAATAATTGGAGAAGAAGAAATTAAAAATGTTGTAGAAGTTTTAAAATCAGGTATGATTGCTCAAGGTCCTAAAGTAGCTGAATTTGAAGAAAAATTTGCTGCTTGGATTGGAACAAAATATGCAATTGCAACTAATTCTGGAACATCTGCTCTACATGTAGCTTTACTTGCAGCAGGAATAGGTAAAGGGGATGAAGTGATAACTACTCCATTTACATTTATAGCTACTGGAAATTCAATTATTTATACGGGAGCAACTCCTGTTTTTGCAGACATTGACTTAAAAACATACACTATAGATCCAGACAGTATTGAGGCATTGATTACTGATAAGACAAAAGCTATTTTACCAGTTCAATTATATGGGCAATCTAGACATGGATAGAATTAATGAAATCGCTGATAAACATGGTTTAAAAGTTATTGAAGATGCGGCACAGGCTCATGGTGCAATGTACAAAGGTAAAAATGTAGGTGCGCTTGGAGATGCGGGGTGTTTCAGTTTTTATCCTACTAAAAACATGACTACCAGTGAAGGCGGAATTATAACTACTGATGATGAGGAATTAGCTAAAAGAGCACGTATTTTTAGAGCTCATGGTTCCAGTATAAAATACACTCATGATGAAATAGGTTATAATTTTAGAATGACGGATATTTCTGCAGCTATCGGTCTTGCACAATTAAATGTAATTGACGGATTCAATGACAAAAGAATAGCTAATGCAGAATATTTAAATGAAGGTTTAAAAGATGTTGATGGGGTAGTAACTCCTTATTCTGCTGATGATTTTAAACATGTTTACCATCAATATACTATTCTTGTTGAAAAAGGAAAAAGAGATGATTGGGTTGATTTCTTAACTCAAAAGGTATTGGAACAGGGGTTCATTATCCTATTCCATTATATAATCAGCCAATTTATAAAAAATTAGGTATCGAAGGCAGTGCACCAGATGCAGAGCTTGCTGCAAATCATGTAATTTCTTTACCGGTACATCCTTCATTAACACAAGAAGATTTGGATTTAGTTATTGATGCTGTAAAACAAGCTAGTGACAGCTTTAACTAATCTTTTTTTTTTTTTTTATTTTAACATTTTATTTACTGTGTCAATTTTAGCATCTAAAGTTCTGTTTTCTAAATCACGTCTGTCATCGACTTTAATAACAGTGTAAACTCTACCGATTCCAGTTTTAAATACAGCTTCTTGTGCATTAGCTATAGCTTCGTATAATTCTTTAAGATTTTCAGCTTCTATTTGAGTTCCCATGCCTGTTAATTGATAATTAAGTCCAGAATCTTTAATTGCTTGAACAGCAGCAGTTACATATTCTTTACATTCAGTATCTTCAGTTCCAACAGGTAATATTGCGAAATCTGCAGTTATCATTTTTAATTCACCTAGTAAAATTATTTATTTATCTTATTATAAATTTATTTAGTAATGGTTCAGTTAAACAAAAAAGAATTTAATGATAAGATATTTACAAGGATTAATAATTTAATTCATGATTATAATTTAATAAATGAACATGAATTGATAGCTGTTGCATTGTCTGGAGGTAAAGACAGTGTTTTGACATTGCATGCTTTAAAAAATTATCAAAATTATTTGGATTTTGATTTGGTTGCTGTTAGTGTTGATGAAGGTATTGAGGGTTACCGTCAGCATGGTATTGATGCAGCTATTGACAATGCAGAAAAATTAGATGTCAAATTAGTTCAAAAATCATTTAAAATAGAAGAGGATTTGCACTAGATGACATTTATAGCGGATTTAAAAGTGCATGCATTCCTTGCGGAGTTTTTAGAAGAAATATTTTAAATAAAACAGCATATGATCTTGGAGCAGATAAAATAGCTACCGGACATAATCTTGATGATGAAATTCAGTCTTTTTAATGAGTTTTGCCCGTGGTGATTTAATTAAATTCTCAAAATTCGGGCCTGAACTTGATGTTATTCATCCTAAGTTGATTCCACGTATTAAACCATTGTGGAACACTCCGGAAAAGGAAGTTGGAACCTGGGCAATTTTAAATGATATTAATATTCATTTAGATGAATGTCATTATTCTCATTTATCTCTGAGGGCTAAAATTAAGGAATTTTTAAATAATAATGAGGTTATATATCCTGGAATAAAAAATAATATTATGGAATCATTCCAAAAGATTTTAACCTTTGAAAGTGATATTCCATCTAATTTGAATGAGTGCATGTTATGTGGAGAACCTACATCTTCAGATATCTGCAAAGCCTGTGAGCTAAAAAAAATTAATTTCTGAAAATCACGAAAGCCATATATAATATGAATAGTCCTAATAGGATTATTCCTTCTTTTCTATCAAATTTACTTTGTGTTTTACCAAATATAAAGCATAAAATTGTAACAATTATCATTAAACCTAAATCTACAATCATATTTGAGTTTACAGGAATTGGAGTTATGGTACTGCTTAAACCAAGTACAAATAAGATATTGAATATGTTTGATCCGATTACATTTCCAATAACTAACTGATTTTCATCTCTTTTTTAGAGCAGTTAGTGAAGTTACAAGTTCAGGCAGTGATGTACCGATAGCTACAATTGTTAAACCAACTAATGTTTCACTCATTCCACATGCCATTGCAATATATGATGATGAGTTTACAACAAGCTGAGCACCAAGAATAATTGCAGCAAGCCCTACAACAACATAAACAATACTTCTTCCAATACCGAATTTAGGCTTTTCAACAAAATCTGCCCCTTTTGATTTTTTAGAAGTATAAACTAAATGGGCAGTATATCCGATTATAAGAATCAATAATACAATTCCTTCAATTCTTGTTAAATCCCAGCTGAGTAATATAAATCCAACAACAAGCAGACTAACAATTAAAAGAAACGGCATATCTTTGTTAAGTACATTTTCTCCAAGTTTTAATTCTTTAAGTAGGGCACAAACACCAATAATTCCTAAAATATTGAAGATATTACTTCCAATAACATTACTTACAGCCAGAGCATTGCTTCCTTGAATAGATGAAGATATGGATACTGCAGCTTCAGGAGCACTTGTACCAAAAGCTACAATAGTTAATCCCACAATAAGTGTTGGGATTTTTAAAATAGTAGCTATATTGCTTGATCCGCTTACAAAAATATCTGATCCTTTTATTAGAATTGCAAATCCCACAATAAGCAATACAATTTGTATTACTAATTCAATCATTCTTCTACCTCTTCTGTTTCTTCTTCCTGAGGACCTAAATCAGTTACAAGAATTTTGTCGATTTGATGCCCGTCAATATCTAAAATTTCGAAGTGGAATCTGTCCCAGTCATATATTTCTTTTTCATCAGGAATTTTACCACTTAAACTTAGGATAAATCCGGCTATTGTAGTGTATTGGTCTTCTTTTTCATAAGGGAACTCTTTTTCGTAATCGAAAAGTTCTTTAAATTTATCAATTTGGAATCTTCCATCAATTAACCATGTACCGTCTAATCTTTGGGTAGCCATTGGGTCATCAGTTTCATCAATGCCAGGAATATCTCCAACAATGCCTTCAAGTAAATCGTTTAAGGTTATTAATCCTTCAACACTACCAAATTCATCAACAGCAAGAGCCATATGGACATATTCTTTGTTTTCTTTAAATTCTTTTAATAATTCCAAAGTTTCAAGATTTTCAGAAACAACTAAAGGTTTTTAATAATTGAATTAATGTCAAATTTTTCTTCACTAAATAAGAGTGCTAAAATATCTTTAGCTTGAACAACTCCGATAAAATCATCTAATTCTCCTCTGGCTATCGGGAAAATGGATCTTTTACTTTCCATAATCTTGATTTCATTAGCTCTTTTATCATCTTCTAAATCAACCCAGATAATTTCATTTCTAGGAGTCATTATAGATTCGACTTTTTTATCATCAAGTTTAAAGACTCTTTTAATAATATCTTCTTCTTCTTTTTCAATAGTTCCGTCTTCTCTTCCTTCTTCAATTAATAACTCGATTTCTTCTTCTGTTACTATTGATTCGGATTTGCTTTTCATACCTATGGTCCATAAGACGAAATCAGTTGATTTGGCAAGAACTGCACTAATTGGTTTGCAAACTTTTGAAAGTACAGACATGCTTTTAGCTAATTTTAAAGAAACTTTTTCAGGGTTATTTAGAGCAATAACTTTTGGTACAATTTCTCCAATTACTAAAGTTAAGTAAGTTGTAATGATAACAACTACTAAAATACTTATTGTTCCGCTATATGGTACATATGGACCAATTACTTCTGATAATGGTTCAGCTAAAGTAGCTCCACCGTAAGCACCAGTTAAGATACCGATAAGTGTAATTCCTATTTGCACAGTAGATAAAAATTGATTTGGATCTTCTGCAAAGTCAATGATTATCTGAGCACTTTTGTGCCCTTCATTTAACAGTTTTTCTAATTTTGCTTTCTTTGTCGAAACAACGGCCAATTCAGCCATCGATAAAATCCCGGTAAGGACAATTAAAATTATTATTAATACTATTTCAAATATTACGTTAGCCATTTTTAAACAGACCTTTTGTTAAACTTATAGTTTATAATTCACTGGCTCTCTTAAAGTCAGTATTTCCATATATTTCATCCTGCATCTCTTGAACTGCCAGGGAAGCTTCTTCACGAGTTTCTACTTTTTAAATATTCTGCGTTGCTTTACTTTGATTGTTTTTCCACAAACACACTTGCGGGTAGCCACTCCTTCTTTTGCATATAATACTCTTCCACAGTCACATCGAAATATGAAATACATAGTAATTAATTCCATTAAAATTTTTCATTTAATAATTATGTAAGTATACTTTATAAAAATTATTATTTTTCATCCGCCAAATATTTTCATAAATAATGGTATAAAGACTTGTGAAGGTAATATAACAAGTGTAGCTAAGCTAACTCCTAAATTAGTCCCAACTACAACAAGTAAAATTCTTACTATGTTGTTGTGCCACAAATCCTTTAAGCTTTCAATTTTAGTAAGATTGACCATATCTCTTTTTCTAACTTTTCTGTATTTAGCTTCAACCAGTCCTGAAAACCATCCTGCTGCAAGTAATGGGTGAATAATAGTCAAAGGAGCTACTAATCCTCCAACAACAGCAGATTGGATTTTTGATCCGGAAAGTATGGAACCGATAAATCCCATTATCATGCTTATAATTATAAAGTCATAGAGGTTCCAGGTTATATTAATCCCGCTAATGTAGGCCAGAAAAAATATCACAACAAATAATATTGGAATTAAACCTAAAATAATTTTAAACCAGGGTATTCTTCTTTTTTTTCTTTAGTAATTTCCAATTGGCTTAAAGGAGAATAGTTTCAGGATTGTCTAAGTATCTGTTGATTCCAGGTTTGTGTCCTGCACCTACAACAGCTATTACATGGTCTTGAGGATTCTTAAAATATTTCCTGCAAGATAAGCATCTCTTTCCTGTACTAAAACTTCATATACTTTTGGAGATTCATCTTTAAAAAATTCCATTAATTCATCACGGTTATCCGGATTTTTCAACTCCTCAATATCAATTTCATCTTCTTCATCATTTGAAAAAAATTGAAGTAAGCAAACTAAATCCAAATTTAAGTTTTTCTACAAATCCCATCTTATTAAGAGCCCTTTGCAGGGTTGTGTTTATTTCTCTGTCAATCAATGCTATTGGAATTTCCAAATCTTCAGCAGCTTCAATAGCTCCAATCATTTCTGATCCTGGTTTTACATCAACATCCTCTCCAATTTTTGATTGGAAATATGAAAGGATTGTTGTAGCTAGAAATAGTCCTACTTTTTCTTCTTTGATGATTTTTGAAACAGAAATAGTGTCATCTTCTTCAATACCCATCATTTCATTTTTCAATCGAGTATATCTTCCCCTATCTAATTCAATAGCTACTATTTCTGGATGTTGCTCATAAATTGTATTTTTAACTTCTTCTACACTGTTTGCAGATACATGAGCAGTTCCTATTATGGTTAAACATTCTCTTTTCAAAAAAAAAACACATCGGTTAATTTAATGTTATAATATATATTTTACAATTTGTATATAAATCTAATCTTTAATTAATTTCAATATATTATTTTCATAGATGGCAACATTTTCACTTATATTTTTTAACACGCAGCAATCGATGTCTTTTTTGGATTTAAGTCGGGACAGTTTTCTTCCGGAGTTGCAATTATAAAATCCTTTTTTAGAGCATCATAATCTCTGCTGGCCATGATGGCGGCTTTTGCATAATCGCTTATTTCGCACTCATTATTTAACCTGTCACAAACCCAGTAAAGAATTTCGCCGGCTGCCAAAAAGTCTTCTAAGGCAAAATTTCCTTTGTATCCTGCCATTACAACATCAATTTCATTTTCAGCTATCTCTACACTTTTATACCCAACTGCTTTTGCATTTACCATGGATCCTACAAGAACAGTTGAATTCATATCTTTAAGAATTCTTGTTCCATTACTTGTGGTCAGTATAAGTGTTTCAATATCAGTGTCATAATTTTCAACATCTTTTGGCGAGTTTCCAACATCAAAGCCTTCAACACGTTTTCCGCTTCTTTCTCCGGCTATTATTCCATTAATTTCTTTTTTTAACTCAAATGCTTTTTTTGGTGTAAAGCATGGGATGTTTTCATTAAAGTTATTCAAAGCAAGTGTAATTGTGGTACTTGCCCTAAGTGCATCGACCATTATTGATGTATCTTTGGTTTGTGTTTTTTCAAAGCTTAATGTAATTTTCATGATTCATATTTATTAAAATTAATTAATTTTAAATTTTACTTTTTATAATAATTATTATTATGAAAATTGTCACAACACCCATGTGTGAAGAGCTTGTAAAGTTAGTTGGAATAAAAAATTATAAGGTTAACAAACACCCCAATAAGGATGATGGGGATTTGGCTATTTTATTGTCTGAAAGTAAGGTTGAAATAGATTCTATTCCACTTAAAGTTAATTCAGCAGTCCAGATTTTTTTGAAAGCATTAAAAAATAGATTTTAACAATAATTTAACTGATGAAGAAATAATTTCATTTTTTGATAATTATCCATTAGCTAAAAAATATCTTAATAATAATGTCAAAAACAGTATTCACATTAAAGTTTATTCTAACTTTTTAAAAGACACTGCTGAAAGTATGGGGTTTACTATTGATGATGAAAACTATGATTATGTAGTATATCCGGATTATTTGGCTGATGAAGTTCAAAATGAAACACAAACATTAATTGAGATTTCATCACACAATTTTGTATCTAAAAATCCATTTGTAAGACTTGAAAAAAGATACGAAATTTTGGAAAAGTTAATATAGAAATAATGTAAAAAACTTTAATAAATTATATAAGGGATTTTTTAGATGTATGAAACATTAACATATACTGGTGGAGTTCACAAAAGTGAAGAAGTCAAGGAACTTATTGAAGATTTAGGCGGTTTCATCCTTCAGGAAAACATTTTACAAATGGAATTGGTTTTAAATTTAGCTATTCCTTTAGAAGATGTTGATGTTATTAAAAATAAGGCTAAAGAATTGCTTGCTAAGGTAACAGTAGCTCCAATGGCAGGTTCTGAAATAGCTATTGTATCTCCAACACTTGCAAGACATCACCTGCCTCATGCAGCATGTGATATTTCTGAGTATTTGCGTGAATTTGGTGCTAAAGACAATATGATTGGCTTGGCCAGAGGAGATGGGAAAGGAACTTCAGGAATCACTGAAGAAGAAAAAAAGCTTAATTGAAGAACATGATGTGGCTGTTTTTGCATTAGGCAGTTTTAAAAATTGTATTCAAGAAAAATCCTTTTTATATGATGACATTAATGTTCCTGTTATTGTAACTGGAGCTCCAGAAATTCCAATTGAAGAACTTCCAGGTGCTGATGCATATGTTGGTGGGCTTGGCAGGATTCCAAGAAGACTTAAAAGAGGTCCAGATATAAGAGCTCTTAATAATTTAGTGGATACAATTGAAACAATTTTAAATAATAAAAAAGAGAAATGGCATTGGATCCGCCACTTGTACCATCTATTGTAGTTAAAAATGCTATTGAAAATCAGGTTCCAGCTATTGAAGACTGTTTTGTCAAAGCTGAGTTCACCGTCTATTGTTAAAGTATCCGGGCCGCGGCCAACAATACGTTCTACACCGTCAGCACTTAAAAATTCTCTCAGCATCTAATTGATGAACAAAGGCACGTCCTGGAATAATAACTGCCTGTTTCACTTCACTTAAATCAATTTGTTCCAGGTCTTCTTTTGTAATTAAACAAGCTATTTCTTTTGGAACTCCGATTACATTTACATTATCTGCATCTATTTTATCAAATATTTTACTTATAAATGGTGCAGCTATTTTAGATGTAATTATGGTAGCTTCTCCGGTCACTTTTTTAATAAATTGTAAAAATATTTCATTTTCATCTTTAGCTATTGCAAATGGGCCGCCAGTTTCAGGATCACATAATGGAGTGCCTGTTACTCTGAAATTATATTCTTTATTAATTTCTTCAACTAACTGACCAAATTCTTCAACAGGCTGTGATTCAATTCCTTTAAGAATAGGTTCATTTCCTAAAATTAATCCTTCATTGAAGGTGTTTGCAAATCTCATCAAGATAAATCCTTTAGCACCCCATTCTTCCAAGGTATTGCAGGTTTGTCTAAGTACATCACCGTCATTAACTCCGGGAATTATTACTCCAGCTCCTGTTAAATCAGCATTTTTCAAAAGATTTGACAAGCTTTTTAGAGCTTCTTCAGGTTTTTGTCTTTTACCCATTCTCTTCTAAGTTTAGGGTCTGTTGAAAAAACAGTAAATGTAACTTCATCGACACCATTATTAATTAATCTGGAAGCTATTTCACTTTCAGTAATGCCTTTTCCACAGGTATAACCTAAATGGGATTTAAGTGAAAACTGATTTAAATTAGCTGTTAAAATTTTCAAGATAGGGATAGCAGCTAACATCTCCTCCTCCGCTAATATGTGAGTCGGTTATTCCCTTACTACATCTGTCACAGCCAATTTTATTAGGTAAGCAGTGAGCACAGCCAAATGCTTTAACTTCTTTTACCTTTCTGAAGTAACAGTACTTACAAAAACCGTTACAATCTTTTCCAGGAATTCCTCCAACATCTGCTACAACTTTATAATATTTTTTATTATGTTTTTAGTATTATATAAACTAATTCAGTATTATTTTTACCATTTTTATAATAATTTTTTTTTTCTGAATTGTTGATTATTTTACAGTATTTTTGATAAAATATGTTTGTTTGTTTAAATTTTTGTCATTTCTTGTATTAAATTTATTAATTTTTGTATTATCAGAGTTTTTATTTGATATATTTTTTAAATTTTGATTTAAACGGAATTTAAAGTAATTATGTTTAAAATTAATTTTTGTCTAATAATTTTTTGATAATAATATCAAGTTTATTTTTTTAAATATGGTTTTTAATTGCTTTATTATTGAAATAAATATCAGATATATTATGTTTAAAGTATTACTTTTGTAATTATTGTTCTTAAGTTTTTAGGAACTATTATAGTTTATAAAGTTTTCTAAAATTATTCCATTGGTAATGTTTATATTATATCTTAATTAAAATAAGAACTGTATACCATATGGTTAGCTATTCTACAAAAATTATTGTGGCTTTTATCCAATTTGTGTGAAAATTTCACTCAAATATAGGTGGTATATTAAATACTCTATTTTATTAGGAGGGAAAAAAATGGCAAAGTTTGATGATAAAGTCGATTTATACGACGATAGGCTCATTAGTTGTATCTGATGTTCAATCGAAGCTTTAAGTCCACTCAGAACACTGCTATTCAAAACATCGTTAAAGGTGTAAAAAGAACTGTTGCAGTAAACTTAGAAGGTCTTGAAAAATCTGTCAAAACTGGTTCAGTCGGTGGAGACAAATCCAAAATATTAGGAAGGAATTAGATATTGATATTGTAGCAAATGCAGGTGCAATTGCAGAAAAAATGAAAAGAAATGATACAAATTTCTGAAGATGATGATACTAAGTTGAACCTATTTCCGGAGGTAAAAGATTATTAGTACAAGTTCCATCTAAAAAGAATTGATGTTGCTGCAGAATGCTCTGTTGCTCCATTATCTACTGCAACTTCATTAGTACAAGCTATTATTGATGTATGTGTGATGTAGTATCTATGATGCAAACTTCGTAAAAGCTGCAGTATTAGGTAGATACCCACAATCTGTAGATTACAAAGGATCCAACATTGCTACTATGTTAGACATTCCACAAAAAAACTCGAAGGTGCAGGTTATGCATTAAGAGGTGTTAAAGCAAATGATTTTGCTGCTGCTACCTTAAAAAACACTTTCAAGCTACTGCTTTAGCATCTATTTTCGAACAAACTGCTATGTTTGAAATGGGTGATGCTATTGGTGCATACGAAAGATTACACTTATTAGGTTTAGCTTACCAAGGTATGAATGCTGACAATATGGTTTTAGATTTAGTAAAAGATAATGCAAAAGAAGGTACTGTTGGTAGTGTTGTAAACGGAACTATCGCTAGAGCTGAAGCTGACGGAGTTATTGCTCCTCAAAAAAGAATTAACCGATTTCTCAATTTATAACACTGATGACGCAGCTTTATGGAACGCATATGCTGCTGCTGGTGCTACTGCTGCTGTTATGGTAAACATTGGTGCTGCTCGTGCTGCTCAAGGTATTCCATCCACTTTATTATACTTCAATGATAACATTGAATTTGCTACTGGTTTACCAAGTATTGACTACGGTAGAGCAGAAGGTGTAGCTGTGGGATTCTCTTTCTTCAGTCACTCTATCTACGGTGGAGGAGCCCTGGTCTCTTTAACGGTAACCACGTTGTAACCAGACACAGTAAAGGATTCTGTATCCCTTGTGTAGCTGCTGCTATGTCCTTAGATGCAGGAACACAACTCTTTTCACCAGAAGCAACTTCTGGTTTAATTAAAGAAGTATACAGTCAAGTTGATGAATTTAGAGAACCTCTCAAATATGTTGCTTTAGCAGCTGATGATATTAAAGGTGACATCTAATTAATTTAATATTTAAATCTAATTTTTCATGGACGGCAAAAAAAATGGATATTGAAATATTCCCATACAGAGTGCTTGGAAGTGACACAACAGAAAAGTTGTTAAATGACATCGAATCACTTGAAGATGTTAAAAGGACTGTAATTCATGGTCCGAGATTTCCAAAAACTGAAGAAACTTTACCGCCACAATATAGGGAACGTAGAGTGATTAACATTAATGGCGAAAATGTTGTTCTTAAAGTTAAAACTGGTAGAATTTTTGTTGAATTGACAATGGAGTCTACAGTTAAAAAAATTGAAGAAATCTGCAAGAAACATATTCCTTTTGGTTTTGATATTAATCAAGACAAAACAAATTACATCAGAAAGGAAAGAACAGTTTCTGATAGAATTAAATATGGTGATGCAGATTTACCTGATGAATTAATTGGAATGACTGATCAATATTCAAGTTTTGAAGATCATGTAAATATTGTTAGAAAGGATGACTTTTAAAATGATTGGAAGATGTACTCACGTAGTTGATTGCAGAGCAACAGGTGGTATGGGCAAAGGTGGAGGTCTTGCACAAAGAGGCACATTTGCTGAATGTGGGGCTGAAGTTTTAGCTGTTGCTATGTCTCCAGGACGTAGACATATTACTAAACCTGTTTGTGAAATCACTTTTGGATTACGTGAATCCAATGTTTTGACTAGTACAATGGTATTAAATGCAGGTGCAGGTGTTCTCATGATGCTCCAGCTTCTGGTGGTACATTATTTGGTCTCACTGATAAGGAAGTGGAACAAATGAGTAATTTTAAATTACTTGTTATTCATTTAGGAAGTGTTAAAAAATCATTTAATCTACAAAGCTAGATTGATTTTAAGGAATGTAAACAAGCCTTGTATTATCATTTGGAATCTCCAGTTGACTGTGAAGATTTTTGCCAAAATTGGTGTAAAAACTTCTAAAGTCATGCCATCTGAAGAGGATGTTAAAACAGAAGGACACATTGTTGATATTGTTAGTGGAGTTATTCGCGGAGAAACAATCTCACAGGAAAAAATTAGATGAAATTATTAGAAAAGTTAAATTAGCATTAGGAGATGCATAATTATGGCACAAATTTATCCAGGTACTTCTCAGGTTGCTCAAAACAGAAGAAACTTTTTGTAATCCAGATTACGAGTTAGAAAAGTTAAGAGAAATCTCTGATGAAGACGTAGAAGGTCGTTGTGAGCTCCAGGTGAAGAATACAAAAAAATTAGATTGGATGAGCCTGATGACACAGAGCTCCAGGTGAAGGATTAGATACATCCAATTTGTAGACTCAATGTACTTGTTCAACCCTTTTAAGAGCAAGGTCTTATTTAAACAGATTAGATTGGTGCATTCAATCCAGTTGAAGGATGGGATTAAGTATGGCAGATAAAAAATTCTTAGATGCAATGAAAAACAAATTCAGTGAAGATCCAACTGATAAAAAGAACCACTTTCTATAACATGGGCGGTTGGAAACAATCTGAAAGAAAAAGCGCATTCGTAAAAAAGAAGGTAAAGAAATCGCTGAAAAAAGAGGAATTCAATGTACAACCCAGACATTGGTACTCCTTTAGGTCAAAGGGCTTTAATGTCTTACCAATTATCTACTACTGATACTTATGTAGAAGGTGATGATTTACACTTCATTAACAACGCAGCTATCCAACAAGCTTGGGACGATATTAGAAGAACTGTAATTGTAGGTTTAAATACTGCTCACAACGTTCTTGAAAAAAGGTTAGGTATTGAAGTAACTCCTGAAACAATCACTGAATACTTAGAAACTGTAAACCACGCAATGCCTGGTGCAGCAGTAGTTCAAGAACACATGGTAGAAACTGACCCATTAGTAGTACAAGACAGTTATGTTAAAGTATTTACTGGTGATGATGAATTAGCTGATGAAATTGATTCAGCATTCGTTTTAGACATCAACAAAGAGTTCAATGAAGAACAAGCAGCAGCTTTAAAAGAAGAAGTTGGTGGAAGTGTATGGCAAGCTGTAAGAATTCCTGCTATCGTAGGAAGAGTTTGTGACGGAGGTACTACCTCAAGATGGTCTGCAATGCAAATTGGTATGTCAATGATTTCTGCATACAACCAATGTGCTGGTGAAGGAGCTACTGGTGACTTCGCATACGCATCCAAACACGCAGAAGTTATTCACATGGGTACTTACTTACCTGTAAGAAGAGCAAGAGCAGAAAACGAGTTAGGTGGAGTTCCATTTGGTTTCATGGCAGATATCTGTCAATCTTCCAGAGTAAATGCTGACGACCCAGTACGTTCAACCTTAGATGTAGTAGCTTTAGGTGCTGCATTATACGACCAAATTTGGTTAGGTTCTTACATGTCTGGTGGTGTAGGATTCACTCAATATGCTACTGCAGCATATACTGATGATGTATTAGATGACTTCACTTACTATGGTAAAGATTACGTAGAAGACAAATACGGTGGATTAACTGAAGCACCTAACAACATGGACACTGTTCTTGATGTAGGTTCTGAAGTTTCATTCTACGCATTAGAACAATACGAAGAATACCCAGCTTTACTTGAAACTCACTTTGGTGGATCTCAAAGGGCTTCTGTTATTTCAGCAGCAGCTGGTTGTTCCACTGCATTCGCTACTGGTAATGCTCAAACTGGTTTAAGTGCATGGTACTTAGGTATGTACTTACACAAAGAACAACATTCAGATTAGGTTTCTACGGATACGATTTACAAGATCAATGTGGTGCAGCTAACGTATTCTCCATCAGAAATGATGAAGGTTTACCACTCGAAATGAGAGGACCAAACTACCCTAACTACGCAATGAACGTAGGTCACCAAGGTGAATACGCTGGTATCGCTCAAGCTCCTCACGCAGCTCGTGGAGACGCTGTCTTTCAACCCATTAGTTAAAATCGCATTTGCTGATAAAAACTTAGTATTCGACTTCAGTAAACCTCGTGAAGAATTTGCTAAAGGTGCATTAAGAGAGTTCGAACCATCCGGTGAAAGAACTGTCATCACCCCAGCAAAATAAATTTGAAACAAATAGGTTAAATAGGTGATTTTTCACCTATTTATTCCTTAAATTTAAGTATACCTTAAAATTTTTTAGTAAAACATTTATATTAATATTGAAAAAAAAGTTAAGTATCAATAGAAAATTCTATTGGTATCATTTAATTGATTTTTATATGGAATAAAAATCGCAATTTATCGCATATATTCTATTGAATATATCTCACGTTTATTAAATGATCAATTTAATAAAAAAATATGGAGGAAAAAAATTATGGACCCTGTAACATTAGGTGTTGTCGCATTAATGGGTGCAGTTGCAACTATTGGTGGAGCTGCTGAGGATTTAGAATCTGATATCGGTTCTCAAAGTAACCCAAACTCTCAAGTTCAACTTGCTCCGCAAATGGGACATTTACACCGTATGATAAACAAAGCGGCTTCTGGTGAACCAGTCGCTTATGGTGTTTGGTGTGGTGTTGCTGGATCTATTGCATATGTATTAATTATGTTAGGTTTCGTACCTATTATTTCAATTGCAATGGGATCTTGTGTCGCTGCTTTTTGTTCACGCTATTTATACTGTCACATCCCATATGGGTAGGATTGTTGGTCAATCTCAATTTGAACAGCCATTATTTATGGATGTGTTAACTCAATCTTTAGGACCTATTGTTGGTCATGGATTTATAACTAGCTTTTGTATTGTTGGAATTTCATATTTAATGATTATCCCATTAAACGGTACTACATTACATGTATTCCCATTACCACTCTTAGCAGTACTTTTGGGGTATTGCTCTTGGAGCTATCGGTTCTTCAACTGGGGATGTTCATTACGGTGCTGAAAGCGAATATCAAAAGTTCGAATTTGGTGGAGGAACTCGTGTAGCTATTCAAGGAGATATTGTTACTAATGCTCCTATGGGTGCAAAAAACTCTATGGATGTAGTAAACTTCTGTGCTAAATTTGGTGGACCTTTAACCGGTTTCTGTTTTGGTCTTGTAGTATTCTTTAGTTTTTGGAATACTGTTGTATTCGGAATTTATGGTGGTTTAGTCGTTGGTTTCATCATTGTCATTTTATTAATTATTATGAATGACAGATTAGAAGTATTTGCAAGAAACCGTTACGGACCATATGAGGAAGATTAAGGAGGTTTCGATTATGGATCCAATTTTTTGTAATTTTATTCGTCGCTATAGGCGGAGTTATGATTGGTGCAGGTGTGCACTTTATTCCTGTAGGGGGGAGCTCCTGCAGCTATGGCAACCGCTACTGGTGTAGGTACTGGTACCGCTATGTTAGCTGCTGGTGCAGGTTTAACAGGTCTTATTACTGCTGCAACTATGACTGGTGAGCCATGGTTTGTAGTAGGTATTGGTGGTGCAATAGGTGCTATGATTATGATGGGTATTACTATGCTCATTGCTAATTTCATATATGTATATGGTGTAGGTATTGTTCCTGCAGCATCTAAAGTGCCTGTTGATATAATTACCAAACGTAATCAAGAAAAGTATAAAACTCCTGGTACTGAAGGACACGGTGTACCTACTACTTGTTTTATTAGTGGTCTTATAGGTGGTCTCTTTGGAGGATTTGGTGGTGGATTAGTATACTATGCTATTGATGCTGCTGTTCAAAAATCTACTTACTTCACTGACCCTGCTATTAGTATAGGTTTAGCTGCTATATTAGGTGTAGGTGTGTTCTTTATTAATGCGGTTATTGCTTCTTATAACATTGGTGGTACTATTGAAGGTATGCACGATCCTAAATTTAAAAGGATTGGTAGAGGAGCATTATCTTGTGCTATTGCATCTATAGTAGTTGGAGTATTTTGTGTATTATTAACTGGAGGTATTTAAAATGTCTGCTGGTGGAAGTGCTGATGGTGCTGTCAGTTCAATAAACAATAATCATTTATTGATTTTAGGAATTATTGGTGGATTAGTAGGAATTTATTTATGTAATATCAATGATGTTATTGGTCCAGTTTCGGTTCAGTATGTGCTACTGTATGGGGAGCTAATGCTATACGTAGTGTAGCTAGTTACGGTTTAGGTACTGGTGTACCTTCTATTGGTTACATGACATTATCTATTGGTATTATCGGTTCTTTAGCAGGTCTTGCTGTAGGTCTTATATACCCACAATTTAACATGTTAGGACCTGTATTTGGTTTAATATTTTCAATGATTATCGGTGCTGTTGTTGCATTAATCGCTACTAAAATTATTGGTATGAAAATCCCAATTATGGTAAGATGTACTGTTGAAATTGCTGGAGCAGGTGCTTTATCTGTTTTATGTTTATCTGCTGCTGTAACTGGTGCTTTTGATGCAAATTCCATTTGTGAATATGTTGTAGCTCCAGGATTTATCGCAGTATTCTTTATAATGTGTACTATGGCAATTCAACATCCATTCAACGCATGTTTAGGTCCAAATGAAGATCAAGTAAGGACTCTTAAATGTGCTGCATCTACTGGATTCTTATCTGTGATTATTACTGGTCTTTTATCCAGTATTACTGGTGGATTCGGATGGTTTGCTGTTCTTATCGTTGGATTAATTGGATGGGTCATTTCATTCAGATCATTTGTAAGCTTCATGCGATGCTGCAGCTTCAGTTAAATGGGCTGGATTATGGCCTAAATTAGAGGAATAAATGGGAGGTTTTATGTATGGCTCAAATGTTACCTATGATTCAAATTGTACCTAATATGAATTTGGCTCTTGACCCTGTTTCCGGAGTTATTGGTGCATCTTTAGGTGAAGGTGTTATTCTCTCTCTATGGATGAAATAAACAATGAAGTAACTAAACTTCAAGGTGCTGCAGATGAATTAGTCAGTTCTTTAGATCCTTATACTAGTCCTGCAGGAGCTTATCCTGGAAGGGAAGGTTCATATGTTACTGCTGGTATGTTAACAAACGTAGTTTATGGATTTGTCTTGGCTATAATTATCATATTCGCAGCTTTACCTATTTTAATTAAATTGGGGGTTTTATAGATGGCTGATAAAAAAGAACCAGCAGCTGGCTGGCCGGTTATTAGTGGAGACTACATTGTAGGGGATCCTGAAAGTCCTGTTGCAGTAACAACATTAGCTTCACATATTGAAGCAGAACTTTCTGGAGCAGCAATCGCAGGTCCATGTAAAACAGAAAATTTAGGTGTAGAAAAAGTTGTTGCAAACATTATATCTAATCCTAATATCCGTTTCTTAATTTTAGCTGGTGCTGAAGTACAAGGACATATTACAGGTCAATCTTTCAAAGCATTACACGAAAATGGTGCTGACCCTGATAAAAAGAAAATTATTGGAGCAACTGGAGCAATTCCTTTTGTTGAAAATGTTCCTTTAGAAGGGGTTGAAAGATTCCAACAACAATTAGAAATAATTGATTTAATTGACACTGAGGATGTCGGTGCAATTCAAGCTAAAATTAACGAATGTGTTGAAAAAGACCCTGGTGCTTTTGAAGAAGAAGCTATGGTAATTTCCGTTGAAGGTGACGACGGAGAAGAAGATGACGGCGAAGAAATAAAAGTTGTTTCTGCAGAAACTGCTTTAATTGAAGCAAGAATGAGAAATATCAATACTAAAATAGATATGGTGGGATCAATTCAAAGAAACCTTGCAGGTAATTATGCTGGTAAAGTGCAAGGAATCATGATTGGTTTAGCATTCTCTTTAGTAATTGGAGCTTTATTCTTACTATTTTAAGGAGGCATGAATATGGTACAAATTTCTAATAAACCTAATATTAGTGGTATTAAAGATGTTTCAGAAGATGCTGAATACAGCTCAAAACTTCTTGCAAGGGAAGGTAAACTTTTTGCAGGTTTAATCACAACTAGATTCAAAGGATTTGCTATTGGTATTGTTTTAGCAGTTCTTTTACTTGTTGTCATTCCAGCTATTGCAAAATTATGTGGATGTTAGAGGTGTTTATTTATGAGTGAAAAAGAAAATAATTCAATACCTCAAGTAATGGTTTCACCCGATGATTTCAAAGACATTGTTGAAAAATTAAACGATGCTGAAGAAAAAGTTGATTTTACTGTGGGGGAATATTATCAACGTTTAGGCCAACAAACAGGTAGGGATGTTGGTATTTTATATGGTATGATAATAGGTTTAATGATTTTAGTAGTAGCTATGAAATATAATGTATTTGCTATGATAACTACTATGTTTTAGGAGGATTGCGTAATGTTTAGATTTGATAAAGAGCAAGTCGTATTTGACTTTGCTGGTGTAAAAATGGGAGGTCAACCAGGGGAATATCCTACTGTATTAGCAGGTACTATTTTCTACGGTGGACACAATATTATTAGTGATGAATTGACAGGTGATTTTGATAAAAGTAGAGCAGAAACTTTAGTTAATGACATGGTTGAAATGTCTGATGTAACTGGTAACCCATGTATTGTACAAGTTTTCGGTCAAACTGAAGAAGCTATTGTAAAATACATCGAGTACATTGGTGACATCTGTGATAAACCATTCCTTATAGATTCTACTTCCGGTGATGCTAGAGTTGCTGGTGCACAATATGCTGATGAAGTTGGCTTAACTGAAAGGGCTATTTACAACTCCATTAACATGGCTGCAGATAAATCTGAATTAGATGCTCTTGCAGAAACTGATATTTCCGCTTCTATCATCTTAGGTTTCAACCCAATGAATGCTACCGTTGACGGTAAAATGGCTATGTGGGAAAACGGAGACGATGGAGCTTACGAAAAAGGTTTACTTGAAGTAGCTGCTGATTGTGGTATCGACAAGTTCATGATGGATACTGCAGTTACTCCATTAGGACAAGGTGCAGGTATTGCTGCAAAAACCACTTTTGCAGAAAAAGCTAAATGGGGATACCCAGTAGGTTCCGGTATTCACAATGTACCTTCCGCTTGGGATTGGTTAAGAGACTACAAAAAGCTGGAAACAAAACTGCTTACACTGTTTGTGATATTGGTGCAAACATTGTTCAAGTTATGACTGGTGGAGACTTCGTTCTCTTTGGACCTATCGATAACGCTAAAATAGCATTCCCTGCTGTAGCACAAACCGATATGTTCATTGCAGAAGCAGCTGCTGACTTCGGTACTGAAGCTGTTGAAGATCACCCAATCAACAAATTAGTATAGATTAGTTTATTCTAATCTATTCTCCAACTTTTTTTTTATATTCATTTAATAAGTTTAAAAAGATATTACTCACTTTTTTTTCAAATTCATTTAATAAGATTTATATTATTATAAAAAGATATTATTAACTAACTTTTTAATACAGTTTATTGAGGTTTGAATAATGTCTTTTTAGGTAAAATTTTTAATAAAGGTCCTAAACCTATAATAGCTAAGTCTCATGAAGGAAATTTAGATTCTTTAAGGGCTAATAGGGCTGGACCGCAAAGTCCTGGTGCTGTTAAAAAGCCAGATGTTTTTTATGTAACTGCTTCTGTAGAGTTGGGTAACACTACAACCAAATGTATTGTTATGGCTACTAATTTAAATACTAGTGAATGTTATCTGCTCAATAAAACAGTGAAAATGACTAGAGATATTCGTCCGCCTAAACCTAATGAAGAAGTTTTTGGTAAAACTGTTTGGGGTATTGAACTTTCAAAAGAAGCTGTTGCTGATTTAATTAAAGATACTGTTTTGGAATCTTTAAAAAAGCTCATGTTGATAAAGATAATGATTTGGATTTTGTAGTTAGATCTACTGGTGTAACAGCAGGTTTTGCTACTGCTGAAGAAGCAGGTCAATTAGTTATTGCATTAGCTGACGGCTGTTTGGATGCGGGTATCCCACCAAGAAAAATGTCTCCGGCTATGAGTGTTTCCCAACTTCCTGAAAGATTGCAAAAACATTCTCTTTTTTAAATAATGTAATGTTTGACGGTGCTGTAGTTAGTGTTGTTCCTCCTAAAGGTAAGGAAACTGTTGCAAATGAAATGGAAGGGGAACTTGTTACTGCAGGTATTAAATTAGGTGCTAAATGGACAGATGTTGATTATAGAAACCCATGTATTTCTCTTGATTTCGGATCAACATTAGCTGGCCGTATTGTCAATGATAATCAGCCTTATGCAAATACTGTGGGTAATTTTTTAGGTTTGGCTGGTGTAGTTAGTGATTCTCTAGCTAGAGGTTCTGGCGAAATCGATAAAAATAATGGTGCTGCTTTGGATTTGTATTCTGATAAGTTGATTAAGAAAGCCAATACTAAAAAAGCTCAAGCTAATGCTGAAGAAGCTCATAAATTAATTGATATTCGTAAAGTTCCTATGGATGTAGATAGGTTCGGTACTGTTCCGTTAGATCCTGTTGCTTCTGAAAATGCAGGTACAACTTTAATTGGTTGTGATGTAGGGGTTAATGGTGATAAATTAGAAGATTTAATGGATCTTGGAGCTAAATTCTATGACAGAGATGGTCTTCCAACATTATTGTCTACTATGGATTATGTAAGTACTAAAATTGTTACACGTGCTTTGGATGTTGCATTTGAGAAAATGTTGTTACTCCAGGTTCTGCATTAGGTATTACTGGAAGGGCGGGTATTACTGGACGTAAACCACAGCTTATTTTAGAAGCGGTTCAGGATAAGTTTGATAAAGTTGTATTTGTTGAAGACGGTTTGGCTTTAGGTTCAGCTATTATGGCTCGCTGTATGAATTCTATGGGAACTCAAAAATCACCTATTGGAGGCTGCCAAGGTCAGAAATGTATTCTTGGTAAGAGGATGAAATTGCAGGGCAGCAAATATGCATAATTAATTCTAAAGGTTTTTGTCATGATTTATGCTATTGTTATGGCTGGAGGTAGGGGAACTCGTCTAAAAGTTAATGTTGAAAAACCTCTATTTAAATTACATGGTAAACCTTTAATTAAATATGTTCTTGATAATATTTCTTCATCTAAATTAGTTGAAGATGTTGTTATTGCCGTAAGCCCCCCCATACTCAGGAAACAATCAAATATTTAAAATCATTAAATGGCAATTTTCAAATTTTAAATACTTCTGGAATTGACTATTTAAATGATTTATCTTATATTTTAACTCTTTTTGAGTCCAAATCAAAAAGGACACATTATTGTTTATTAATGCTGATTTGCCGTTTGTCAGTGGTGAAACTATTGATTTTATACTGACTAATTATTTGGAATCCAGTAAAGATTCACTGTCTGCACAGGTTCCAGTTGAAATTTTTAAAAAATTAGATTTGAAGTATTCTTACGAATTTAATGGTGTGGTACCCTCTGGAGTAAATGTTTTAAGAAGTGTTAATGAAATTCAGGATGAAGACCAGCTTATTTTGCCCAAAATTGAATTGGCATTAAATATTAACACTCTTAAAGATAGTATTGTGGCTGAAAAATTTTATCAAGCATTTATTAATAAAACTATTTAAATTTAAATATGATGAAATTAAAATATTTTATATAATTAATGAAAATTTATCAGGTGATGTGATGGAAAACAAACAAATTCCTAAAAGAGAAGAAAAGTTATGGAGCGAAATTAAGAATTATCAGGTAGCTACCAACAATGCTCGTATTCTTGGTGTCTTGGATGAATTAATTATCAACGAAAAAACTGGAAAAATTGTTGATATTGCTATTAGGGTGGAAAGCGGTCGTAATATTCATGTTAAAGGTGCTAAAAGAAATGGAGATATATTATTAGTTCCTTTTGCTAAAGTAGTAGAAAAAGTCGGTGAATTCATTATTGTAACTGAATAATTTTTTCAGTTACTAGACTATTTTTTTTTTATTTGATTTATTCATTGATTGAATATTAACTTCTTTTAAACATTTAGATGTGGGATTTATAATTATAACATATTTATATATCTTAATTTAAATGTAATAATGTTATATAATTTATGTCTTTTTAAATAAGGTGATAAAATGTTACTTGAAATTGAAAATTTGGCTGTGGAAGTGGCCGGTAAAAGAGTTCTGAAAGATATTAATCTTTCAATTGATGAGGGGAGACTCATGTTCTTTTAGGTCCGAATGGTGCCGGTAAAAAAGTACATTGTTTTTAACAATTCTTGGTTTTCCACAATATAATGTAGTTAATGGATCAATTAAATTTAAAGGTGAAGATATTACTAATTTAACTACAGCTGAACGTGTCCAATTAGGAATTGGAGTAAGCTTCCAATCTCCACCGTCTATTCGTGGAGTATCAGTTCGTGATTTACTTAAATTAGAATCCCATCAAGAAATTAATGAACCGTTAAATGCCAGAATGTTGGAATTGGCTCAAAAACTTAAATTCAATGATGAATTTTTAGACAGGGATGTTAATTTCGGATTTTCCGGAGGAGAAGTTAAACGTTCTGAAATTTTACAATTACTCGCTCAAATGCCTGATTTCACCATGTTTGATGAACCTGATTCCGGTGTGGATATTGAAAATGTGGAATTGATAGCTGGTGAAATTGGTACTTTACTTGATAAGGATATAAAGCATGATTCCAGAAAAAGAAGTGGTCTTTTGATTACTCATTTAGGTTATATTTTGAACTTTGTAAGTGCGGATAAAGCTCATGTTTTAATGGATGGTAAAATAGCTTGTTCAGGTAATCCTGCTGAGATTATTGAGGATATTAGGAAAGAAGGATTTAACGGATGTGTTGAATGTGCGCAATGTATTAAATGATGCCGAAAGAGCTAAAGATAAAAAAGCTCCAATTGGTGTAGATGTTACAATTGAAAATTTTTCAGATGAAATTATAGATGGAATTGATCTTTTAGATGATTTAGATGATGTATCTAAAAAACTAAAAACACTCTTTTGAAAGTTGGGGTGGATACTGAAGAAAAAGGAAGGTCAGGTTCATTTTTACAAGTTGATCAGTCCAATATATTTACAAATAATTCAATGTCCAATTCAGTTGAAGTTATGAATATTGGTGTTGCTCTGGATAAATATCACTGGGTTAAAGATTACATGTGGAATGTTGTAAAACCTGATGCAGATAAATATACTGCTAAAACCGCTTTACGTGAAGAAAAAGATGGAATTAAAAGCGGATATTTTGTAAGGTCCTTACCTGGAACTAAGGAAGTTTTCCCTGTACAGGCATGCATGTTTATCAGTGATGAGGATATTATGCAAACTGCACATAATGTTATCATTGCTGAAGAAAACTCTGAATTACATTTGATTACAGGCTGTGCAACTGGTGAAGATGTTTCATCTGCAATGCATGTCGGAGTATCTGAATTGTATGTAAAACCAGGTGCTAAAATAACTTTCACTATGGTTCATAACTGGGCAGAGCAGGTTGAAGTACGTCCAAGAACCGGAATTAAAGTTGAAGAAAACGGTACCTATTTAAATAATTATATTTTAACCAGTCCTGTTAATACTCTACAGTCCTATCCTACTGCTTATTGTGACGGTGCAAATTCAAGAGCTATTTTCCAAAGTATTCAAGGAGGTAAAAAAGATTCTATCATTGATGTAGGATCAAGAGCTTACCTTAATGCTCCTGGTTCAAGAGGAGAAATTATTTCCCGTGCAGTATCTCAGGATGAATCTCAAATATTTGCTAGAGGACATTTAGCCGGAACTGTTCCTGAAGTTAAAGGTCATCTGGAATGTCACGGATTAGTATTGTCTGATGATAGTATGATTTATGCTGTTCCTGAACTTGAGGCAAGTTCTGCAAATCTTGAAATGTCTCACGAAGCAGCAGTTGGAAAAATCGATGAAGACGAAATCAATTATTTAACTTCAAGAGAATAACTGAAGAAGAAGCAGCATCCATGATTGTAAGAGGTTTCTTAAGTATGGATATTACTGGACTTCCTGATGAATTAGCTGCTGAAACTCAAAAAATGATTGATATGAGTGTAGATGGGATGTAATCCCTTTCACTTTTTTTTTTTTAAATTTTAACTTTTTTTATTAATTTCTAAAAATCTTGTTTTATAGTATATAAACTTTTTGGCTTTAAGTTCTAAGTAACCTTTATATTAATTATTATAGTAATATATTAATCAGTACGTTAATGTTATGCTGAGCTAGCTCATTAAGTACATAAAATTGTGAATTAAGGTAAAAAATTAAGGTATGACTAAATTTTTTGTCTTAAAGAAGAATTTAAAAATTTTTAAATTTGAATTCACTGGTTTGAAAATAATTTCAAATTAGTAAAAATATTATAGAGGAGGATAAACTCTATGGCTGATGATGTAAAAATTGTAATGTTTTGTTGCAACTGGTGTTCCTATGGAGGAGCAGACACAGCAGGTACTGCAAGGATGCAATACCCACCGAATATTAGAGTTATTCGTGTAATGTGTTCTGGAAGAATTGACCCACAATTTGTGTTAAAAGCATTTAAAGAAGGGGCTGATGGTGTATTTGTAGCTGGATGTCACATGGGTGACTGCCACTATGATGCTGGAAATTATAAGTTAGATCGTAGAATGAGATTAATCTACAAACTTGTTGAAGATATGGGAATTGGAAAAGAAAGAGTTCACCACGATTGGATTTCTGCATCCGAAGGTGAAAAATTCTCTGAAGCTGTTAAAATGATGGTTAACAGAATCAAAGAATTAGGTCCTGCACCATTGAAAGAACAATTAGATGCTGAAAACTAGATTGGAGGAGTTATTATGGCAGATAAAGTAAAAATAGGAACTATGTGGTTAGGCGGATGTTCCGGTTGCCACTTATCAATTGCTGATTTCCACGAATCTTTATTAGATGTTTTGGAATTAGCTGATTTTGAATTCTCCCCTGTACTTATGGATACCAAATACGATGAAGTACCAGAATTAGATGTTCTCATCGTAGAAGGTGGAATTAGGAACGAAGAAAACAGGGAATTAGCTGAAATGTTAAATGAAAAAGCTAAATTAGTTATTGCTTACGGAACTTGTTCATGTTACGGAGAATTCCAGGACTCGGTAACTTATGGACTGTAGATGAATTAGAACAAGAAGCTTACATTAATTCATGCTCTACTGTTAACCCAGAAGGAATTATTCTAATGAAGATGTACCAGCTCTCGAAAGCAGGGTAAGACCATTAAGTTCAGCAATGGATGTTGATTTAATTATTCCAGGTTGCCCCCTCGTTCTGATGTTGTAGCTGAAGCTGTTTTAACATTATTACGTGGAGAAACTATTGAATTACCTTCAACTAACCTTTGTGAAGTATGTCCTAGAAAAACCACCTGCTGGTTTAGCTATGGACTTCATTAAAAGACAATTTGAAGTTGGAGCTCCTGAAAAAGATTTATGTTTAATTTCCCAAGGTTTAATCTGTATGGGTCCTGCAACTGTTTCCTTATGTGGAGCAGAATGTCCTTCTATTGCAATTCCATGTAGAGGATGTTACGGTCCTACTTCTAAAGTATTAGATCAAGGAGCAAAAATGATTAGTGCTATCGCATCTGATTATGGTGTAGATGAAGATAAAACTGTTGATCCTGAAGCTGTAGCAGATCAATTAGATGATATTGTAGGTACTTTCTATACTTACACATTACCTGCTGCTTTAGTCCCTATGAAAATGCAGAAAAGGAGGAGAATAATATGGTAAAACTTACTATGGAGCCTGTAACACGTATTGAAGGTCACGCTAAAATTACTGTACAGCTCGATGATGATGGAAATGTAGTCGATACAAGATTACATGTTATGGAATTCAGAGGTTTCGAAAAATTCTTACAAGGTCGTCCAGTTGAAGAATTAGCTAGGATTGTACCAAGAATTTGTGGTATTTGTGATGTTCAACACCACTTAGCAGCTGCAAAAAGCAGTTGACCAAATTTTCGGTTTCGAAGATGAAAAAATCTTACCAACAGCATATAAAATGAGAGAAATTATGAACTGGGGTTCATTCATGCACTCCCACGCACTTCATTTCTACTTCTTAGCTGCTCCTGATTTAATCATCCCTGACGGAACCAGAAAAACCAGAAATGTTTTCCAAATTATTAAAGATCAACCTGAAATTGCACTTCAAGCAATTGAACTCAGAAGAAATGGTTTAGAAATTGTAAGAAAAATCGGTGGTCGTCCAATTCACCCAACTTCCTCTACTCCTGGAGTATTTCAACTGAATTAGATGATGAAACTCAAAAAGATTTATTACAAAGAGCTCAAAGAAACGTAGAATTAGCACAAGCTACTCTCGACTTAGCTAAACCTATTTTCGAAAAAAAATAGACTTAGTCAATTCTTTTTAGGTTACTTTGGTGACACCAGACACTGTGGTCTTGTAAATGACGGTGTATGGGATGTTTACAACGGTGACGTAAGAATAAAAGATGTTGATGGTAGTATCTACACTGAATACAAAAACTTAGAATACAAAGATGTTGTTGCTGAACATGTAAAACCTTACTCTTGGTTAAAATTCCCTTACATTAAAGAATTAGGATACCCAGAAGGTATTTACAGAGTAGCACCATTATCCAGGATTAACGTTGCTGATAAAATGCCAGATGCAGCACCTCTTGCACAAGCTGCATTTGAAGAATTCCATGACAAATTTGGATATGCACAAGCACCATTATTATTCCACTGGGCAAGACTTATTGAATTATTAGCATCTGCTGAATGTGCTGCTGATGCATTAGACCAAGATTTATCTGGTCCAAAATTCCCAGAAGAATTAGAAAGAACTGCTGGTGAAGGTGCAGGTATTGTAGAAGCTGCTCGTGGTACTTTAATACACAACTACGCATGTGATGACAATGGTTTAGTAACTGAAGCTAACATTGTTGTAGCTACTATCCAAAACAACCCAGCTATGGAAATGGGTATTCAACAAGTAGCTAAAGATTACATCAAACCTGGTGTAGAAGTAGACGATAAAATATTCAACTTAATGGAAATGGTTATCAGAGCATATGACCCATGTTTATCCTGTGCAACTCACACTATGGATAGCCAAATGAGATTAGCTGAAGTAGATATTGTAGACAGTGAAGGAAACATCATTAAAAAAAAATTCTAATTGAGGGGTTTTAATAATGATAGTATTTAATGAAGATGGCTGTATTAGGTGCGGTGCTTGTGAAGGTACCTGCCCAACCTCAGCTATTGATGTAACACCTACTTCCATTATTCACTGTGATACTTGTGGAGGAGAACCAAAATGTGCTGATGTTTGTCCTGAAGGCGCATTAAAAGTAGAAACATATTCTATTGCAGAAGGTGCTGAAGAGCAAATAAGGTTAGTATTCAATTCTACTTTATGTAATTCCTGTGGTAAATGTGAAGAAGCTTGTCCACAAGACACTATTAAACTCACTGGAAACGATTTAATGGAAGTTGAAGGTTTCTGTGTAATGTGTCAAAAATGTGTAGACATCTGTCCTGTTGATGTAATTGGTATTCCAGGTATTGTAGAACCTAAAGGTGAAGTTATTGACCTTGACGGTAAAGGACCTATTTACATTAATGATTGTGTAGGTTGTGGAACCTGTGTAGATCCATGTCCTGTTAGCGCAATTACTCTTGATGAAATTGGAGGAACCATTTCAATAGCTGATGATGTTTGTATTAAATGTGGTTTATGTTCACAAACTTGTCCTTGGAATGCAGTATTCATTGCTGAGAAAAAACCTGCAAAACGTGCTAAAACCATTAATGCTTTCGATTTAGAATTATCTAAATGTATCGGATGTAATACTTGTGTTGAAGCATGTCCTGGAGACTTTATCAAAGCTAATTCTGCAAACTTGTCAGTTTTAATTCCAGATGCATGTGCTGCATGTCAATTATGTGTAAAACTCTGTCCTACTGATGCATTAAGTATGGATGTTGAATGGGCTGAAGGAGTTCCTGCAGATACTGAAGGATTAGGCTATGATGCTGAAAAATGTGACTTTGTTGGTGCATGTGCTAATAAATGTCCTACTGAAGCAATTCGTGTAGTAACCAAAACTGGTATGTTATGTCCTGCATTAGAAGAAACAGATGCTGAACCATCTTTTGCAAGCTGTATTAGATGTGGAGCATGTGCTGCAGTTTGTTCAAATGATGCTTTATCTGTTGGTTCAATAGAAAAAGTTATTGATGGCGAAACTGTAACCAGAGACAAAGAATAGAATTTAACCCATACAAATGTAACGAATGTGGTGACTGTATCGAAGCATGTCCATATAATATGCTCCATGCAACAGGTAATGAAAAATTCCCAATTATGGGATTCTGTACCTGATGTGGTCAATGTATTGATGCATGTCCTAAACACGCTTTTTATATGATGTATAGGTGTATTACACCTTTTCATCATTTTTTTTTTTTTTAAAAATTAGTTATAATTTATTTGCTACTATTTTACCATTTATTATAGTCATTACTGCTTCTCCAGTATATTCCTGACCGTCAAATGGTGAATACTGTGCTTTTGTTTTGAAATTTTCAATATTGATTTTACCTTCTTTTTTTTCAAATCAATAACTGTAAAATCAGCATCTTTTCCGATAGCTATTGATCCTTTATTTTTTAAATTGTAAACTTTAGCAGCATTTTTGGATAATATTTTTGGAATCAGTTTCAAGTCAAGATTTCCTCGGTTTACCTGTGTCAATAAGAGTGGAACTACAGTTTCCAATGCAGGAATTCCCGGTGAAGAACTCCATACTCCCTGATTTTTATCTTCTAATGTATGTGGTGCATGATCAGTTCCGATAATTGTGTTTTCATCAATATCGCTTATGTTTATTTTATATTTAGCTTCTCTTAATGGAGGATTCGTTTTTATCATAGTGCCGTAAGTATTGTATGCACTGTTGTCTAACAGTAAATGATGTGGTGTAAATTCATAGCTTACATTATTTTTTCTGGCTAAATTTAGAGATTTTTTAGAGCTTAAATGACAAATATGCAAGTTTAAATTATTTTTACGGGCTAATTCAATAGCCTGTTTTACAGATTCATCTTCTGCTTTTGCAGGTCTGGCATAGCTGTAGTCAAGAGGATATTTTCTTCTTTTTGTTTTAATTTATTGGTTTCTTCATTTATGATGGCTTTATTTTCACAATGTACTGCTACAAGACCGTTATATGGCGTGCTTTCTTTTAAACTTCCCAAATCTTTAAATATTTGCTCTAAAGTTTCATCATCTTCCAGATCCATAAACACTTTAAAAGCTATTGGGTTTAAGGTGATTATTTTTTCCATTTCTTCTAAAGTGTTCCATCCTGCCTGAAGCTCGTAATTTACAATGCTTTTTTTCATCAGCTATAGCTATTTTTTCTTTTAGTGCATCGTAGGTGTTTGTTTTAGGGATGGTATTTGGCATGTCTATAACTGTTGTAAATCCTCCATTAGCCGCACTTTCACTGCCGGTTTTGAAATCTTCTTTTTGTGTTAGTCCGGGGTCTCTAAAATGAACATGGGGGTCAATAAAACCTGGGAGAAGTAAATTTCCTTTAATGTCAATTTTTTACTGCCTTCAAATGGTATTTTTGATATTTTGGCTATTTTTCCATTTTTAATTCCAACATTGAAATTTCCGGTTTTATTGATTAGCTTACAGTTTTCTATTATGGTGTCCATTTTTTATCCCTCTGTTAACTTTAGTTTTGGTTTTTTAAGTTAATATCTTTTTAGTTGTTTATATTTTATTAAAAAGTTTTAAATATTGTATATTGTAATTTTTTTAATTAATAGTCAATTTTTCTTTAATTTTCATTGACTATATTGAATTTAAATGGAGGTGAAAAGAATTGAATTTTAAATTAAAGATTTTGTTTTTAGGATTGTTACTGGTTTTATGTGTCAATTCAGTTTCTGCTGCCGATTCTTTGAATAATATAACTTTAAATGATGATGTTTTATTGGATGGGTCTGATTATGTCGTTGGTGAAACTATTTTGATTGATCATGATGTTTCAATTGCTGCTAAGGATTATTCCACTATTTCAGCGGAAAATAATAATGTTATTTTCAATGTTTCTTCAAATGCAAAGTTAACTTTATCTAATCTGAATCTGACTAATGCCAATGGAGTAAAAGGTGGAGCTATTTACAATAACGGTGTTTTGGTATTAAATAATTGTACTTTTGTGAATAATAAAGCAACTTTTGGGGGAGCTATTTATAATAATGGAACAATGATTTTAAATAATTGTACTTTTGAATTTAATATTGTTTCAGTTAGTGGTGGAGCTATATATAATCTTCAGGATGATTTAACTATTCATGATTCAACTTTCATTGGAAATTATGCAAAAATTAAAAATGGTATTTTACAGGGAGGAGCAATAGCTAATTATGCTAATAATTTAACTGTTGACAACTGTTCTTTTGTTAAAAATCATCTGTTTAATACTAACTGGTATAAAAACGGAAAAATGTATGGTGGAGCTATTTATAATTCCGGAAACAATTTAATAGTTAAAAATTCTAAATTTAATGGAAATTATATTTACGGATATACTGACAGCATGAATAAACATGTGGATTTATCTGATAAATATGGTGGGGCTGTTTACTCAAATGCAGATATTTCAGCTTTTTTAAATAATGAATTTGATTCTAATGAAATATATTCCATGTTGTCTTCATATGTTACTAAAAAAGTATACTTAAGCAATAAAGGTATAGCCAGTGCTATTGCAGCATATAATAAAATAATTATAATTAACAACACCTTTTCAAATAATTCTGCAGCATGCCCTCCTGTAAATATTGATGATGGTAATGGATGTATTATATTAAACAATACTTTTATTAATAATAATGCAAGATCTCTTGGACAATCCATAAAGATGGATGGAAATAATACTTTCATTGCAGGAAATACTTTTTATAGGGATGAAAATGCTGTTGATAAAGGTTATTTTGAAAATCCTGATTACTGGGAAGTATATGAAATTTTAATTGATGGAGGTGTAAATAATACAATTTCTTATAATTATTTTGAAAATTCCAATGGAATTCATTATCTCAATTCATTTGGTGAGGATAAAACTGCCAATTTAACTATTAGCAATAATGTGTTTAACAATTCTAAGAAGTCTGTTTTTGTAGAACATATAAATAATGTGGATATAACTTCAAATGTATTTATAAATTCAAATTATGCTATTAGTACTACACTGGAAGACATATTAATATTAAAAATAATTATTTCTATGGTGGAGGTTCAGATAACAGTTCCCATAGGGGATATCTTGATATAAATTCTCATTTTACTGATATTTCCGGAAATGTTTTTAGAAAAATAGGTGCTGAAGACAGTTTAGGTCCTGTAATTTATATTAAAGTAAGGGATAATATTACTATTGCCGAAAATGCATTTATTGAAAATACTGTTGCTCATGGTAATGGAATTATTTCTTCATTGTTTGGAGGATTTTATTATATTGATGGTATAACTGATGTTGATGGTCCTTTAGGTAATGTTGAAGTTAATCATAATTATTTTGCAAACAATTCCCTTAATGACGGTGCAATATTTGAGTCAAGAGCTTCAAAAATTAATATTGAAAATAATATCATTGAAAATAATGAAGGTTTAATAATTTTAGCTAATGAAACATACTACAAAACCCAATATATGAATTTTACTAAAAATCAGATTAAAGATTTTACTGGCGATATAATGGATTATAGCTACTTCTATAATTCTAAAAATTTTGATGGTTCAGCTAATGAAGAATATACTGGGGACAGCACCTCATTTTTAGATAAAATATTTGATTTTGTTAAGAATTTATGGGATGAGTATGTCAAAGGTAAAAATTCTGTTAAAGATCCAAATAATGTAGATACTAATAAAAAACACGACCAGTTCAGGTTCTGATGTTGCTGATAATACTGATGATTCAAGAGATGATATTAAAAGTAATTCTACAGATTCCAGTGGAGATTCCGATGTTGGTGATAGTTTAGATAAATCACATTATTCTGCTAAGAATAGCCTTAGTGAATCTGAATCAAATGTGGGTGATAGTTCATCCGGTTTGAGTAGTGATTCTTCTTCACCTGAAGTTCATGAACTTGAAAAATCCAATGTTTCTAAAGATATTGCTGATGATAATTATCTGATTTGGATTGTTTTGGTTATTGTAGTTATATTTGCATTATTGGCTATCGGATATAATAAAAGATAATTTTTGAGGTTTTTTTCCTCACTTTTTTATTTTTTGTTTTTTTATGGGGCTATTTAAATATAATCTAGTTTGAATATTGTATTTTTGTTTAATTATCCTGTTTTTTTTTTTTTAAAAAATATAACATTTAAATATTTTAATTTTCCATATATTATATATCAAAAATATTTTAATTATTTACAAATATTTTTGATTAGATTATAAAATGGAGGAAACATATTAATGAATTTTAAGTATTTAATATTTTTATGTTTGATGTTTATTGTTTCAATGGGTGCAGTAAGTGCTGCAGATGATGTTAACAGCACTTTCAATGCAAATATTGATGTAAATGATGTGCCTGTTGATTCAGTTATTATTGATAATCCTATTTATACAAATAATGCAAAGGAATACACAATAACAAATGACAATTATGGAAATTATTTTGATAATGAAACTGGTGATGCATTGGAAGAGCTCCTTTTAATAATGGAGATATTTTAAAATTGATAATGTGTCTGATAAATATTTTGTAATAAATAAAAATTTAACTATCATGCCTGCGGGAGATAATATTACCTTGAAAAATGTAGGGTTTAATTTTGTTCCTGGAAGTGAAGGTTCTGTTGTTGACGGAATAACCATTGAAAACAATGCTCAAAAATGGGTAAATAATAATCAAATTCAATTAATACCTATTTTAATCCAATATTCTAAAAATGTAACTGTTGTTAATTCTTATATTCATTCATCTGCAAATCATGCTTTTGCTTTAGCAAATTCATCATACTGTAATATTAAGAACAATACTTTAAGCACAATAACTTCAGTATCTGGAGGTTGGGGAGGTAAAACTACTTTTTTAATCAGTTTATCAAGATATAATAATATAACTGATAATAAGATGTATTCAACTTCTGCAAATGTTATCCAATTTTTGTTTGGTTTTCCAGGTGTTAAAGAGGGTAAGGGTATCAGTGAATTTAATTTAATTAAAAATAATTATTTAAATGGAACTACTGGTATGAATTCTGCAATGTGTTACGGTATTAGAATAATGGGTAATAATGCTGCAGGAAAACCTACTGGTCAAAATACCTTTGCAGGTAATGTCATCTCTAATGCATTTATTGGTATTCAGGCACAAGGAGATGTAAAAGAAGTAATTGCAATTAATAATACTTTTATCAATGTTAAAACAGGAATTGATGTGTACAGTAATGTTGCTGATGGAGGTATTGTTGTTATAAAGGTAACTCTATAAATGCATCTAATATCGGTATTTCACTTAAAAAGGATATGCAATAATTGAAAACAATACAATTAATGCTGACAGCTATGGAATTCAATTTACTTCAGCTGATTCAAAAATAGTATTGTAGATAATAATGTAATTATTTCAGGTAAAGATTATGCAATATCTGTTGCAGGTACTAATACATCTATAACTGACAATTATATTATTTCTAAAGACTATTATGGAAATGGTGCAGTTACTTCAAAAGCAACGATACAATAATAGAAAACAACACTCCTGCTGGCGCTTCAATCAATACAGATATATCCGCCAGCATAAATAAAAATGCTACAATCAAAATTGATGTTTTACCATTTGATGCTAATGGTAATGTAACTATTAAATTCAATGGAAAATCTGAAACTGTCAGTTTCAATGCTTCACAAACTATTGTTTATGATTTGGGAGTTTTGGGTATTGGTGATTATGAGGTTACTGTAATTTATAATGGCAATGCTAAATATAATGCAACCAACATTACTAAAACTTTTTCAATTGGCAAAATTTCTGATTATAATGTAACTTTAAACACTACTGATGTTGTCGCCGGTGAAAATTCAACTCTTGTTATAATTTTACCTGAAGATGCAACTGGTGTTGTCAATGTTACTGTTGGAAAAGATTCATACAAAGCAAATGTAACTGATGGAGTAGCTAGTGTAAAAATCAACTCTTTAATTGCTGGTGATTATAAAGTAAATGTTACATATTCAGGAGATAAAACTTATGAAGTTTCAAATAATGTATTTAATTTAGCTGTTAATCCAATGAAAGTTAATTTAAATATTTCTGATGTTGTAATGTTCTATCGTGATGGAACAAGAATGGTAGCTATTTTAACTGATATTAAAGGTAATCCAATCACTAATGCAACAGTATACTTTACAATTAATGGTAAAACTTATGCAAGAACTACTGATACTAATGGAACTGCTTCTTTGGCTATTAATTTAATATCAAAAATATATAATGCAACTATTTTATATAATGGTTCAGATATTTATGATAAATTCTCTAAAAAAACATTACTGTAACTGTTAATCCAACTATTTTAGCTAATGACACTGTTTTAATGTATATGGACGGCACGGTATTTGTTGCAAAATTCTTGGATAAAACCGGAAAAGCATTAACTAATGCTTCAGTTAAATTCAACATCAATGGGGTATTTTACACTAGAATTACTGATAATGATGGTGTTGCTAAATTGAATATTAGGTTAAGGCCGGGTTCTTACATTTTAACTGCTTACAATAATGTAACTGGTGAAGAAAAAAGGATTTGATATAACTGTTAAATCTTTAATTGTAGCTAATGATTTGACTAAATATTATTTGAATGCAACCAGATTTGAAGCAACTATTTACAACAAAAATGGAACTTTAGCTATCAATAAAAATGTAACTTTCAATATTAACGGTGTATTTTATACACGTCAAACTAATGAAAATGGAGTTGTTGGTTTGAATATTAATTTAAGACCTGGAAATTATATAATTACTACAATGTTTGATGGTTTAGCTATAGGTAATAATATAAATGTATTGCCGACTTTAGTAACAAATGATCTCTCTATGAAATACCTTGACGGCAGCAAATTCACTGCACAAACATTAGATGGTCAAGGTAATCCATTAGCTAATCAGAATGTATCATTTAACATAAATGGTGTATTATATCACAGAGTAACTGATAAAGACGGTATGGCATCATTAAATATAAGGTTAATGTCTGGAGATTATATTATTACTTCATATTGGAATGATTTCCAAGTGGGAAACACTGTAAAAATAGCTTAAATGAGATTTAATTAAATCTCATTTTTTTCTTTTTTTTTTGAAATTTTAAATCATAAAATTTTTTTAATTTAACTTTCATATTATAACTCATGTCATTAACTAAAGATATTCTTGGGCGTGATGAGAATTATTTTTTAATGATTTGAATATATCTTCCAAAAGTTTAGACAATAATTCTGAAACGAAATTAATCGCTGACTTTACTGAGTATAATCCTTTACATAATGGTCATTTTCATTGCATGAAAGTTGCAAAGTCACAAGTTCCAGATGCATTATTTGTAGCTATTGTGCCAGGACTGTTTGAGCGAAGTGGACGAGGTATTCCATATATACTTCCCCGTGAAATTAGGGCAAAATTAGCTATTTCGGTAGGTGCAGATGTTGTTGTTGAAGGTCCTCCTATGGGAATTATGGGCTCTGGCCAGTATTCGCTGTCATTGGCCAAGATGTTTAAAGCTTTAAATACTGATTATATTCCAAGAGGTTATAAGGAAGTTCCAAATTTTGATTTAATAATGGATAGAATATCTGAAGGTCATTGGATAGCTCCAAAACCTTATAAAATAATTGATAAAACAGTTGATGAAGTTCTTCTAAGAGATAAGCTTGAAGAAGATAATTATGTCATAGCTTCTTTTTCAAATTCTTTAAGTAAGATCAATTTTGATTATAAAAACAAGTTTATTTTTGTAAAACGAATTGAGGGTGTAAGTGGAACTTTAATTAGACAATCTATTGTTGAAAATAATTTCGATAAAGTTAAAGACATGATGCCTGATAAAACAATTGAAGTTTTAAAACATGAAATAGCTAATGATAATTTAATTTATAATGTTAGAGATGAAGAAGCTATTTTAAATACTGTGAATACATTTGATTTTGACAATTTACTTAGTTTAAACATGTTTAATGAAAGATTAGCTAATACTATTTTCAATAATGCTCCTTTTGATAATGTTGATGAAGTTCAAAAAGTCATTGGAAGAGGTTTTTCAACACATTTCGGTGAAAGAATACTTAGTATTTTGGAAATTCCCATTTCTAAAAAAAAGTGATTTCCGAATATATTGAAAATTATCCTGCAAAAATTAGAGTGTTGGATTATAAAAACAGTGAAGTTTTAGAAAAATTTAGAAAAAAAAGTAAATAATGAAATTGAATTATTTCATTAAATTACCTATTAATTCTCCAGGGTCTTGAAGACCAAATATAGCATCTAAAAATGTAGGGTAGCTGCTAGTTAAGAATAACAGGTATACAATGTAGAATAATACGATTATTATAGCTATTATCAGTATAATAGTTAATATAATATCTACAATTCCAAAAGACTCTTTTTCATCTTCGTATCTGATGTTATGAATAGGTTTTTGGATTTTTTTGGTTGTTCTCTACGGATATTTAATTGTTCACGTATTTGTCTGTCTAATTCCTGTTCTTCTTCATAACTTCTACGTGGTTGCCTTATTTGGGGTTCTTGTTGGTAGTAACTTTGTTGTTGTCTATACATTTCTTTTTCATTAGCCTGTGGGATGTGTGTTTGTTCTCCAATTTGCTGAGGAGCATAAGCAGGTTCTTCCATTGTTTGCGGTGTATATTCTTCTATTGGTTGGGATGTTGGAGGAACATATGGTTTTTTAGTTAATGAACCGTATTCTGCTTCATCTTTAGCTAATTGTTCTTCTAAAGGAACTTCTGTTTCATCAAAGTATAAATCATCCAAATATCTTTCGTATTTTTCTTCTAAAGCTTTTCTTGCACTTGTTTCTTCAGGTTCGTAAGTATGATCTGGATAAATGTAATCCTGAGGTGCTTGTTGCTGCGGTGCTATCTGTTCCTGTGGATAGTAGTCAAATTCATTTTGAGCACTTTGTGGTTGCTGTCTCAATGTTTGCTGTTGATTTTCAACAATATTTTGACCCATACTTTGATCTTGATTTATATTATTGGACGGTTCTAAATAAGGTGCGCTTTCTTTTTTTAAAGTATGATTTTGGTGTTTCATTAATTTCTTTAGAATAATCCATTCCTTTTATATTGTATGGGGAATCCTCTGCAATAGCTTTGCTAACTCTCTTCTTCAGGATAATAATCCTGTTGTGGTGAATTGTTATAAACTTGTGATTCTTTTTGCAAATCACTTGCATAAATACTTTCATTGTTCTGGTCTAAATTGCTACTTAAATCACTGGCAAAAATAGCTTTTTTTTCTTCTTTTGGAGATTGGTAAATAGATTCTCATAAATATCTTGAGGTTCTTGGTATATGTTTGGTTCTTCTTTTTACCAAGCCTTACAGGTTCAGGTCGTTCTGTAATTTCTTCGCTAGCTGTATTCTGTGTTTTCTTTTTTTTCATCAGTTTTATTATTTAATCCGATTCCTACAATTTTTTCCAAACATTCTTTACAATACATTTTGCCAGCAATTTCCAAACTGCATTCTTCACATACAGATTTTCCGCAGATGGCACAGGTATTAACACCTTCTTTGTTTGGATGATAGTAACATTCCATAAATATACACTCTCTAATTTGTATTTATTTAATAAATCAAGAAATTATTTATAAAATATATTTATATTTTTTATTTATATAAAAGTTCCTATTATATAGTTAAAATGTTTAATAGGCTAATATAAATTGAGTTTTTAAATAGGTGAATGGTTTTTTCATTCTTTTTTTGTTGTTTCAAGAATTTTTTCTACAACAATTTCAGAGGCTATTAAATCGTCAGCTGTTGATAAAAAAGTTTCAAGTGAATCATTGTCTAATTCATATTCAATTGTGTTATTTTTCAACTTTGATTCTAAAAATCCAATATTGTCAACTTCTAAAGATTCATAAACAGTTTTAGCAGTCTTTGAATTTTTTGTATTTAAGTTGCAGATTTCCTTTTATTTTCATCTTTAAAAATTATGTTTTTTAAACTATTTAATATTTTTAAGTAAGTTTCAGCTAATCGTAACATTTATTTACTTCCTTGTCATAATTGTAACATGAATAATCATATTTAATTTGTTAATTTTTATAGTCATTGTATTATTATAATATAATTTTGTTGAATATTATTTAATTTTCAATATTTCTTTTATAATCCTTGAAATTATATAACGAAATAAATAACTATTTATTCAATTGTGATTATATTGTGGAAAATTATGGGTGAAATAAATGTTATCTGAAACATGGTCATTAATTGTTAATCAAAGTGATTTTTTTACGGATTTAATGATTCAGCATTTGGAAATTTCTTTAATTTCTGTTGTTTTTGCAATAATTATTGGATTGGGTTTGGGTATTTTTATAAGTGAGTATCCGAAAAATAAATGGGTTTTGGCAATTGTTAATCTTATTTATACAATTCCATCAATAGCATTATTCGGGTTTTTAATTCCAGTTTCCGGAGTGGGCAATACCAGTGCAGTTATAGCTTTAACCATTTATGGTTTGCTCCCTATGGTTAGGAATACTTACACTGGAATTCGAACTATTGATGACAGGATTATTGAAGCTGCAAAGGGAATGGGCAGTACTGATTTGCAAATTTTATTAAAAATTAAATTGCCATTGGCTTTACCTCATATTATGTCTGCAATTCGTAATATGGCAGTTATGACAATTGCTTTAGCAGGTATTGCATCATTTATTGGTGCCGGAGGTTTGGGGGTAGCTATTTACAGAGGTATTACTACAAATAATATGCCGTTGATTGTTGCAGGAAGTGTACTGATTTCTGTTTTAGCAATATGTATTGATTTGATATTGGGATACTTTGAAAAAATATCTGCTCCAGGTGCAAAAAAGGCCAAAATTCTTAAAATATTTTAAAAATAAGAAAGTATGGGCTTGCATAATTATTGTTTGTATTCTTATTGGGGGATATGTTGCATATGAGCAAAACCCTGCAAATACAATTCATATTGCAAGCAAATCATATACTGAAGAATACATTACAGGAGAACTTTTAAAACAGGTTATTGAAGCACACACAGATTTAAATGTGGAACTTACTTCTGGGGTTGCTGGAGGATCAGGTACAATTCACAGTGGTATGGAATCTGGGGATTTTGATTTGTATCCTGAATATACTGGAGTAGCCTGGTTAAGTATTTTGCATAAAAACAGCACTTATGATGAAACACAGTTTGATGATTTAAATTCATATTATGAAGATAACTACAATATGACCTGGTATAATAAGTACGGTTTTGAAGATACTTATGGAATCGGAGTTACAAAAGAAGTTGCAGATAAATATAATTTAAAGACTTACTCTGATTTGGCTAAAGTTTCTAACCAATTGTCATTTGGAGCAGAATCTGATTTTTTTGCACGTGAAGACGGTTATGATGCAATCTGTGATGATTATGGGATGAACTTTAAAGATACAATGGATTTGGATGTAAGCATTAAATATGATGCAGTTAAACAGGGTCAGGTTGACGTGATTGATGTTTATACAACAGATGGGCGCTTGGAAAACTCCAATATTGTAGTTCTGGAAGACGATAAGGATTTTTATCCTTCTTATTATGCAGGAACAGTAATAAATCAGCAAACTTTAATAGATCATCCTGAAGTAGCTGATGCACTTGATTATTTGACTGGAAATATTTCAACTGAAGATATGAAACATATGAATTATGAAGTTGATATTGAAGGAAAAGACCCTTCAAATGTAGCACATGACTTTTTAGTAAGTAAACATTTAATATGAGGTGATTATATGAGTTCAATCATTGAATTTAAAGATATAAGTAAACATTATTCTGATAGTGATTTTTCAATAGATAATTTCAATTTAAGTGTTGAAAAAGGGGATTTTGTCACGATGATTGGCGGTTCAGGATGTGGAAAAACCACTATTTTAAAAATGATTAATGGATTAATCACTCCTGATAGAGGTAGTGTCATTGTAAATGGGAAGGATGTTTCTGAATCTGATATTGTTGAATTAAGGCGAAGAATCGGATATGCAATTCAGGGAACAATGTTGTTTCTCATTTGAATGTTCGGGGAAAATATAGCTTATGTTCCTAATTTGATTCATGAAAATGACAGTGAAAAAACTGATGAGGCTATTGATAAGTGGCTGGATATTGTTGGGTTGGATTCTCTATTTTAAGCAGGTATCTCATGAACTTTCCGGAGGTCAACAGCAAAGAGTAGGTATTGCAAGAGCACTTGCTGCGTCACCTGCGATTTTATTGATGGATGAGCCTTTCAGTGCCGTTGATGAGATAACAAGAACTCAGCTGCAAAAAGAAATGAAAGAAATCCATGAAAAAACAAAAATTACTGTAATGTTTGTTACTCATGATATTAGGGAAGCATTGTATCTTGCTGATAAAGTATTGGTTATGCAGAATGGGATTGTTCATCAGTTTGATACTCCAAATGAGGTGTTAAATCATCCGGCAACTCCTTTTGTTGAAAAATTATTGGAAAGAACAAAATTTATTTTAAATAAATAATTTTTTTAATTTTTCAAATAGGACAACATTTATTAATAACTAAGTTTAAATAGTTAAGTATTCTATATATTGATTATATATAATTTTTACATAGCTATTTAGAGATACACTATAATTTTATTATAGATAGCTATTTTTAATCAAACATATATAATTAGATGTTTGGATTATTTTCGGAGGAATTATAATGGTTCGTGCTTATACAAGAAGAGATTATATTAGAAAAACCCCAAATTCAAGAATTGTTCAATATGATATGGGTAATTTAACTGACGAGTTTCCAATTTCAGTAAGTTTAGCTGTAAAAAACCTGCTCAAATTAGACATAACTCTTTAGAAGCAGCAAGGATTGCATCTAACAGGCTTATGCAAAGAAAAGCTGGAAGATTAGGTTACCACTTAAAATTAAGAACTTACCCTCACCAAATTGTAAGGGAAAATCCTATGGCTACCGGTGCAGGAGCAGATAGGGTTCAAAGTGGTATGAGAAACGCATTTGGTAAACCAATCAGTGTTGAAGCTATTGTTAAAGCAGGTCAAAGGATTATTACCATTGACACCAACAAGAAAAACTTTGAAGATGCTAAATTAGCATTAAAAAGAGCAGGGATGAAATTACCAGTTTCCTGTAGAATTGTTGTTGACAAAGGCGAAGAATTAGTTTTATAAATTTAACTAATTTTTACTTACTATTTTTTTTTTTAAATTTTTTTCAATCACTTTTTTACAGCTTCTTTTGATTAAATATTTAAGTGTTAAAATTTATACATTAAATATAATATTGGCGATGTTTTTTATTTATTGAGAACATGCTGTCAAGTATTAATATTAATTCATTTTAAACCAAAGAGGTTATAATTCATGTATGTTGTAAAATTTGAGGATTTAGGCAAATCTGATATTGGAATTGCAGGGGGAAAAGGAGCTAACTTAGGAGAATTGACTCAAGCAGGCATTCCTGTTCCGCCTGGTTTTGTAGTAACTGCCGAAACTTACGGAAAATTCATGGAAGATGCTGGAATTAATGGTAAGGTATTGGATATTCTTGCTAAAACAGATATCAACAATACTAAAGAACTTCAAGCTGCTGCTGAAGAAATTAAATCCATCATTATTGGAACTCCAGTTCCAGAAGACATGTCCACTTTAATTATTGAAGCTTATAATCAACTTTGCCAAAGAGTTGATGAAGATGATACTGATGTAGCTATTCGTTCTTCAGCTACTGCAGAAGATTTACCTGATGCTTCATTTGCAGGTCAGCAAGACACTTTTTACATGTTTCAGGTAGTGAAGATGTAATTGATTACATAAGAAAATGTTGGGCATCTTTATTTGAAGCAAGAGCTATTTTTTACAGGGAAGAAAACGGTTTTGATCACTCAAAAGTATACATTGCTGTTGTTGTTCAAAAAATGGCTATTGCAGATAAGGCAGGTGTAATGTTTACTGTAAACCCATCTACCGGTGAAGAAATAGCTTTAATTGAAGGATCATGGGGTCTTGGTGAAGCTGTTGTGTCAGGTGACGTGACTCCTGATAATTATGTTGTAGACAAAAGCAATGATGAAGTTGTAAGTGTCACTATAAGTGATAAAAAATTAATGTATGTAAAAAGACGAAGACGGAACCAGTGTAAGAGTAGATGTTCCTGAAGATAAAAGAAACGAAAGAGTTTTATCTGATGAAGAGCTTGTTGAGTTAACTGAAATGGGTAAAAGGATTCAAGCTCATTATGGCGAACCAATGGATACTGAATGGGCTTTTGAAAGAGGCAATTTATTCTTATTACAGGCAAGGCCAATTACTACATTAGGTGATGACAATGGCGTAGCTGGTGAAGACTCTTCTATCAGTGATAAAAATGTCATTGTTAAAGGTCTTGGAGCAAGTCCAGGTACTGCTTCAGGTAAAGTCAAAATCATTTTAGACATTGATGAATTGGATAAAATTAAAGATGGAGACATTATGGTTACAACTATGACTACTCCGGATATGGTTCCAGCTATGAGAAGAGCTAGCGGAATCATTACTGATGAAGGGGAGTAACTTGTCATGCATCTATCATTTCCCGTGAACTTGGAATTCCTTGTGTTGTAGGAACTGGTTCAGCTACAACTACATTAAAAAAGAGAATGTTGGAGTTACTTTAGATGGTAAAAAGGTTTGGTTTATGAAGGAATTCATGAAAACAAAGAGAAGCAGTTCAAACAGCTACATCTAATGTTGAAGCAGCTCCAATCATAACTGTTACTGAAGTAAAAGCTAATGTAAGTATGCCTGAAGCAGCCCAAAGAGCAGCAGCTACCGGTGCAGATGGAGTTGGATTGCTCAGAACTGAACATTTGATGTTGACTGCAGGTATTCACCCTGGAAAATTCATTGCTGATGGAAGGGAAGATGAATTAATCGACACAATTGCAGAAAATGTAATGACTGTAGCAGACGCATTTTATCCAAAACCTGTATGGTACAGAACTTTAGATGCGCCAACTGATGAATTTATCACTTTGGAAGGTGGAGAAAACGAACCTGAAGAACACAATCCAATGTTAGGTTGGAGAGAATCAGAAGGGAACTTGACCAACCTGAAATTCTTAAATGTGAATTCAAAGCTATTAAAAAACTTTATGATAAAGGTTACACCAACTTGGGAATCATGATTCCATTATCACAAAGTCCTGCTGAACTTAAACAAGCAAAAGAACTTTGTGCTAGTGTAGGTTTAATCCCTCATAAAGACATTGACTTTGGTATGATGGTAGAAATACCTGCAGCTGCTTTAACTATTGAAGATTATCTTGAAATTGGTGTTGATTTCGTAAGTTTAGGAACTAATGATTTAACACAATATACTCTTGCAGTAGACAGAAACAATGAATTTGTTGCAAAACATTATACTGAAGAACATCCTGCTGTAATGAAATTAATTGAAAGAACAATTAAAAAATGTGTTGAAGCTGGAGTTACTTGCAGTATTTGTGGTCAAGCAGGTAGTGTACCGCACATTGTTGAAAAACTTGTAGGATTTGGAATTACCAGTGTATCCTCAAATGCTGATGCTGTAGCTGAAGTTAGAAAAACTGTAGCTAGAGCTGAGAAAAAAAAATTATTCTTGATGCTGCTCGCAAATCTCAAGAATAAATTTTATTTTCTTTTTTATTTTTTTTTAAATATCACCTTATAAGGTTGTACTATGGAAGATAAACCAATATCTAAAAAAAAAAGACATACTTAAAGAATTAGATGAAATCCAATCAAAAGACCATAAATATAGTGATGGCAGAATATTAGGTTCTATGTGTACAGAAGCACATCCATTTGCTAAAGAAGTTTATTGTAAATTTTTAGATTCTAATTTGGGAGATCCTGGTCTTTTTAAAGGAACAAAATATATTGAAAATGAAGTTATAAAATCTATTGGTGAATTATTATCGATTAGTGAACCTTATGGAAATATTGTAACTGGTGGTACTGAAGCTAATATCATGGCGATGAGGGCAGCAAGAAATCATGCCAGAAAATATAAAGGGAATTAAAGAAGGAGAAATCATAATTCCGGATTCTGCTCATTTCTCATTTAAAAAAGCTGCAGATATGATGAATTTAAAAATTATTGAAGCTAAACTGGATGAAAATTACAAAATCGATGTTGATTCAGTTAAAGAAAATATTTCCGATAATACTGTGGCTATTGTAGCTATTGCAGGAACTACTGAATTGGGTTTGGTTGATCCTATTGAAGAATTGTCTGAAATAGCTTATGAAAATAATATTTACTTCCATGTTGACGCGGCATTTGGAGGTTTTTCAATACCATTTTTAAGAAAAATTGGTTATGAATTTCCGCCTTTTGATTTTTCATTACCTGGGGTATGTTCAATTACTGTTGATCCTCATAAAATGGGTTTGGCACCAATTCCTGCCGGAGAATTCTGTTTAGAAAAAAAAAGAGTATCTGGAAGTGATGGCTGTTGATTCTCCATATTTGACTGTTAAAACACAATCTACAATTGTTGGAACTCGTTCAGGAGCAGCTTCTGCAGCTACTTATGCAATCATGAAATATCTTGGAAACGAAGGCTATGAAAAGCTTGCAGGAAACCTGATGGATAATACTCATTATTTTAAAGAAGGTTTGGAAAAAATAGGTTATGATGTTGTTGTAGAACCTGAATTGAACATTGTAGCATTTAATCATCCGGATATGGAAGCTCATGATTTGGCTGATAAACTGGAAGATTTGGGATGGAGAGTTTCAGTAGCTAAATGTCCTGTAGCTATTCGAGTAGTTTTAATGAATCATATCACTAAACAGCATTTGACTGATTTATTGGATGATTTAACAGAAATTTATTAATTTTTTTTATTTCTGCTTTTTTTTAGAATATTTAGTTAAGTATAAATATGGATTATACATAATTAGTTATCAATGGAGGTTTGGTAATTATGTGTACTGCTGCAAATTATTTAACAAAATGCCATTATTTTGGCCGTAATTTTGACTATGAAATTTCATATAATGAAAGAGTAACGATAACTCCTAGAAACTATCCTTTAATATTCAGGGATACTGAGGACATTGAAAATCATTATGGGATTATTGGCATAGCTGCAGGTATTGATGAATATCCTTTGTATTATGATGCATGTAATGAGAAAGGATTAGCTATGGGGGGATTAAACTTTCCGGATTACTGTGACTACAAACCACTAGATAAATCTAAAGTTAACATAGCTTCTTTTGAGATTATTCCATATATATTATCTCAAGCAAAAACCATCAGTGATGCCGAAAGGTTATTGGAAAACTTAAATATTTCAGATGAGAAATTTTCCGCCCAGTTGCCTCCATCTCCACTTCATTGGATTATTTCAGATAGGAATGCTTCAATTGTTGTAGAGGTTGTAGAGAAGGGCTGGATATTTATGATAATCCTGTAGGAGTTTTAACAAACAACCCTCCTTTTGATAAACAGCTATTTAATTTAAATAATTATATGGCATTATCAAACAGAACGCCTGAAAATACCTTTGGAGGCAATTTGGATTTGGCAACTTATAGTCGGGGAATGGGTTCAATTGGTCTTCCGGGGGATGTTTCTTCACAGTCCCGTTTTGTAAAAGCAGCTTTTGTTAAAGAAAATTCCGTTTCCGGAGATTCTGAAAAAAGAAAGTGTGTCTCAGTTTTTCCATATTTTGGCATCTGTTGAACAGCAAAAAGGATGTACGTTAGTGGAAGAACCTGATAAATTTGAATATACTATTTATTCAGACTGTTACAATACAGATAAGGGAATATTGTATTATAAAACATATGATGGTCCTCAAATATCTGTTAATATACATGATGAGGATTTGGAAACCAATCAGTTAATTAATTTTGAGTTGGTTGATTAAAAAATAGTTTATGGGTGTTGTTTGTATAACAACACCTGCAATAATTTAATTGATGTCTTCTACATACATTAAAGGATAATTTAACTCTTCAATAAATTCTATTCTTATTGTAGCCTGAACATCCTTTACTTTTGTATATATTTTAACATCAAGCATATCTCCAGTTAAAGAAGTGTAATCAAAGTCGCTCATTGATTCTTCTAGTTTATCAAATCTGATTTTAACATCAACATCTTCAATAGCTGGCTGTAATTTTAATGATTCTTCCATACTTGTTTCTAAGCTTTTTTAGAACTTTTATTTACGGGAGTTCCAACAAATTGGTGAAATAGTGCTCCCATACTTATTGCACCTTCAAATATTGCTCTTTCTCTTGAGGTTATATTTGAAAAGTATTTTTCATCTACATCCATACTTTACATTCCTCCGTTTAACCATAATATCTTTTCATAAATTATATTAGAATCTATTGGGAAAAGGTAGAAATAGAATAATATTGCTGATATAATCAGCACTATAGCTAATATGTAAATTCTATTGTCCTTAGGATAGAAATAACTGAATATTAACCCTATAACTAAAAATGCAGTAGTTATTATTAATGCATATGATTCATGTGGGTTATTTTGAATTATTTTATCATTTATTGGACCAACATCACTTAACTCCCCTTCAATAATTAATCTATGTGCTGTAGATCCGATTGGGTCACAGGTAATTAGATATATGTGTGTTCCATTACTTTGAGTATTGATGCGGGCAGTTGGTTCGACTATAGTCTTGTTTATGACAGTATAGTTTACTTCCCCGATTCCCGGCCATTCTAAAGTAATTACATCTCCATTATTCAACTCATTAAGTCTTAAAAATGGTGATCCCTGAAGAGTTCTGTGTCCGGACAGTATAACATCTCCATTTGTCGGTGTAAATGATTTTGCACCATGCATAACACCTTGTGAAAGAGATACATTATTTATCTTCTCTTCAATTCCAATGGTTGGTATAGTTACAACAGGGGAATCAATATTTTTCTCAATAGCTATTTTTGATGAGTAATAATTAACTTCTCCTGCGGCATATAATCCTAATATGATTATACAAATTATAACAACTATGGTTGTAATTTTTGGCTTGTCCATGTTATCAACTTTTTATTTTTTAGTTTAAAATATTTTACCTATTTGTTGTAAGTTGAATTTATTTCATTAACCATCCATGAAGGTGCATTTGTTGTTGGAATTGTTAATATGATTTGATCCATATTGTCCAATAAGAAATTAACCTTATCCTGGGGGTTTCAACAAGTAACATATACTGTGCATCTAAATCTCCAAGATTAATTTGCCTTTCATAATTGGATAATTTTATACCGTAATTCTGCAATAATTCGGCTGTCTGTTTTTCATTGTATCCGTTTATTATTGAACCTTTTAAAAGTTCTAAAACATTGGATTTGAAGGTTTGTGTATTTTCATTTGGATTTGTGTTGTTTCCATGAACAACTGTATTTGCTTTTGAGTATTCACTGTCAATTTCGTTTTCTTCACATCTCATTATGGAAACTACAGTACATCCCTTTATATCAGGATTTGTTTGATTGTTTGGTGTTCCATTTTCCGTATAATTTGAGCTGGTGTAGATATCAACAACACTCCCTACATTTACAAGTCCGGCTCCTGCCTGCAGTCTTGAAACTAAAATAGGCACTGACACTGTATTCGGTTTTTCAAATTTAATTTTGGAGAGAACTTCTGCATTGTTTTCATCAACAATTGTTAAAGCTTCACTTGCAGGCATTATTACATTTTTGGTATTGTTGTCAGTATATGTTGCCATGGTTCTGTTGTACGGGTCTAAATTTGCATTTATTGACTTTTTATGAAATGATTTCCAGGCTTTAGTTGCGGGTGACAGTATATTTATTGATTCCACTTCATTTTTTGCTTCTGGCATTGCTGATTTCATTTTCTAATATCATAGCTTCGCTGGAGCTTGTTAGTGCACCTGTATAAAGACTGTGGAGTTCATTAAGTTTGGTTGTTTTTGCTAAATTTAGCTCTTCCTGTGACGGTTCATAAATTAAGAAATAATATGTGGATATTACTAAAGTTAGGATAATTAAAGTTGTAATTATCATACCTATTTTTTTCTTTTCTTCATTTTCAATTATATTTTTTGGTTTCGGACCAATATATTTTCCTAATTTCTGATTGAATGATTTTAATATTTTTAAATCATTATCTTCGTTTTCTTTAGGTTTTGGTCGTGGTATTTGACGGTTTTTAAGGTTATCTATATCCTCAAATCCTTGAGGATATAATGGATCTCTTGGTTTTTGGTCAATCATTGATTTATACCCCTACTTTTAGTTTAAAAAGTAGATGGGTAATTTAATTGATTTTAATTAAATTAATTAACAGGTAATATAAGGAAAATATCAATAGTATCAATGCAGGCATGTTTATGCCGAAGAGTGTTAGACTTATTGGAAGTATAATTAACACTATTAGCACTACAGAAATTCCGATTATAATTAAATTGTCAAATTTTGGGTATGTAACATTGCTAATCATCAATAAAGACACTATTGTCATTAATATTAAAGCAATATAAATATTGAACAATCCGCTTAAATAGAATGTAGCTAATATAATAGCTATTCCTGGAATTGGAAATCCTATAAAGTCATGTGTTTGGATGTAATCTGCTATTGCATTGTATCTGGTTAATCTTAAGACACCACAAGCTACAATTAATAAACTAATGATTGCCGGAAGTATTGAAAGATTATGAGGTATTGTACTACTGATAGTATAGAGGAATACTGCAGGTGCCGCACCGAAGGATATGGCGTCTGAAAGGGAGTCTATATTTTGCCCAAATTTTAATTTATCATTTCTATTAATTTTCCTAGCTACCCATCCATCTACAGAGTCAAACATGATAGCTATTATCATCAGAATTGCTGATAATTCAAAATTATGATTTATCGCAAGAAGAATTGAGATAAATCCACATAGCATGTTCATCAGTGATATTCCATCAGATATTGCAAAAAAACTTTGAATCTTTGTACTTTCTAATTTCATGTAAAACTCCATTAAATACTTTTTAACTCATTTGTTATTAATTTTTTCTTGTTTTACTCATTATTTTTTCTTGTGTCCTTATTTAATGATTGAATAATGGTATTTTTAGTAAAATAAACTAATTTATATGAGTTTTGAAAATTTATTTATTTCTTGAATTAATTTTTGATTTTAATTATTGTTATGCTTTATGCTAATTGTTATGGTTAAAGTTATATTTTTAAAGATAAAATATATATAATAATAATGGGTAATTATTAATTGTTAAACTTTAATAAATTCAATTACTTTGTTGTAATTTATTTTAAGTTGAAGTAAAATATTAATATAATGCGAGTAGTTAAATGATAGAGGATATACAAGCACTTAGACAAGCTGCACGGTTAACACCGGATAATGAAAACCAAGATGAAAAAGTTTGGTGTATAGCTGCAGGAAATGTTAATTTAATAGATGACATAGCCTATAAAGCAATTGCTTCTAAGCATTCTGTAAAAATTCTATTTAGGGAGCATGTTATATTAAAGGATAAACGATTGAATAAAAAATTTGATTTTATCATGTTATATGGTAATTCAAGGAAAATTAATCAATTTAAAAGACTTTGTAATCAGAGAGGTGGGGCTTTTATACAAATAACTCGCCATTATTTAACTGAAGAACCTAATTTAATGGTCTTAGTTGCTCCGGAGGACATGATTAAAAATCTTGTTTATGTTCTTGAGAAATCTAAAGTTTCATTTGCGATTTTACAGGAATCTCAAACTACAGGTTTTATTGATGTTGATATAAATTCTAATGTTAAACTACCAAATTTTATTAAATCTGCTTTAAAGCCATTATATAATATAAGCGATGTTGTATTATCAACAATTCTGATTTCAGTTGAAAAAGATGAGGATATTGAAAAAGTCCAGAGTATAGCTACATCTAATAGGATATTTGTCATTGATTTTAAAGATATTGTAACGGAGGATTAGTCATGAATATTTTTGGAAATGAAGAAGAGAATCACAAGTTAATGATACTAGAATCATTAGTAACAGCTTGGGAATAGATTTAGGAACTTTAAACACTGTAATTGCAAAACCATCTGGAGATAAATTTGATTTATATCAAATTCCATCAGTTGTTGCTGTTAAAAAGATGATCCGTCTGAAGTTTTAGCAGTTGGGGAAGAAGCTAAAAAATGCTTGGTAGAACTCCTGAAGATATTCTTGCTGTAAGACCTTTGAAAAAAGGAGTCATTGAAAACGTAGCTCAAGCACAAGCTTTACTTATTAAAGCTTGGGTCCTGTAAATTAAAAAAAAAAAAATGTTTGAATATGTTTACCTGATAACATGAGAGCAGACGGAATCAACCTTAATGAAATTGAAAGAATTGAATGGAGGAAAATTCTTTCTAATTTAAATCCTGAAAAGGCTAATTGTTGATGCAGTTGATATTAAGGCAGAACGTTTTGAAAAACAAACTTGCAAATGACACTGAGTAAATGTTGTAAAGGAACATAAAAGCAGATGATAATTATATTAGTTAGTGCAGCATCTATTTATAGCCAAACAGGAAAGGGATGCAACATAATTGAAATTAACAAAGATTATATTAAAATGGGTGGAATTGGTTCAGGTTATCCTTCCGACCCGGATCACTCAAAAAAATTTTTAACTAATTTTACATATGATGAAATGCCTGAGTTTTGTAAGGAAATCCTGGGCAACTGTTGAGAAATGAAAAATTTCAATAGCTATTTTTTTAAAAAAAAAGTATATGGTTAAATAAATTATTTTTATAAAATATTATATTGAGATAAAATGA
>VOFD01000538.1_pt1 | contig 66000 bp, 80 predicted proteins | sample 5384101 | NCBI WGS metagenome assembly VOFD01 (sample SAMN12384723, study PRJNA508395) | human gut metagenome | isolation source: healthy gut C | host: Homo sapiens
TATCTTTCTATCAGGAATGATATAAATTCTTATTATAAAATTAAAAGATGCAAAACCGCCCTGGGATAAATACCGCATCTATAAAAAATTATAATAGATACCGTCAACATGGTATGTGCCTTCGGGCGGGAGAACAGCACCATAACGACGGCCTTTTTGCGCTAGGCTTGAATTGTACGGCGTTGGCGCAGATAGAACGTCAGCTTACAAAATTTATCTTTGAAACGTTATTTGCCCGATGGGTGAAGTAAGGAGAGAGCCGAATGAACACAACCATGAAAAAATTAACGGCGATTCTGGCGGCAAGCTGCCTGCTGAAATCGCTGGCTGCCTGCAAGGGCCAGAAACGGCCTGGGGCAACCGACAGTACCCTTCAAAATACAGCGGGGCAATCCTGGGAATCGCAGGCTATCTCCGAATCTCGGCAATCAGAAGAAGAAGGTTTGGAATCCAGCAGAGTTTCTGTTTCCAATAGCACTGCAACCGAAGCTTCTGACCGGCCAAAGGAGACAGCTAAACAGGTTGACACTACGAAAAAATCGCCGGTCCAAAATCAAAAACCGTCAACGAAAGCGGAGATCATCGCCTATTTCAATGTAGCAGCGAATAAGGTCAAGATAGAGAAACCAGGCGTTAAAAAAATAGAGGAGATTTCCTTTCATGTAAAGGGGACGGCGCGATTGCGAACATTGCCAATAAGGTTCAGGATGCGCTGAAGAAAAATGGCACGTTGAATCGGACCCATTACCGTGAAAAAAAAGGGCGCAACCACAATGCGGCATTTCCAGTTGAAAATCAAAGCTGGTCAAGCCGCCTATCCGCGGCGCTGTATCATCGGCCTCCTGCGTGGAGAAGAATGGAGCGTATATGATTACCATCCGGATGAAGGATGAGCATATCTCCTATGAGCAGGCGAGAAAAACCGCTTCAGACGAAGCACGGCCAGGTCGTCGACATTCTCAAGGCCAATGAGATTGATGAGCAGATGAAAAGCTTGAGCGTTACCCTGCATGATTTGGATCAGACTTATTCGGGCACGACCATTGTATGCACGATTGATGCAAAAAGAAGCCAAACGATGCGCTCCGCGCACTATCGGATTATTAGCAATGCAACGATCAAGGCCAGCGCGCCAATCGTGGGCGATGCAACGGTAAACGCGACGATTGCATTTGACCAGATCTACCAATTTTAGAGGATAAAAAGGGGAGGCTGTTGCGCGCTGCAAAGCATTTTGCGGCCGGCCCCTTCAAACATTTTGGACCTTTGTCCCTTGTAGGACCAATTTCCCTAAAATACGCTTTGCAGTTTGTTTCCCAATGAAGCGCTGTGCAACAGCTCTTTTGCACGGGGCTTTCAAAAAATTTATGCCGCGGCTGGCGCCTTTTCGGATCACAGATCCCCCAAAGGCGCCAGCCTTTTTTGTTGCGATACGTTATACAGAATTATAATTCTAAACTTTTATTAAAATGCAGTTAATTATTTGTTAATAAATTATCCATATTTTTAAGAATACTCGTGATAAAATATAAATAAAATTTAACAATTGGGGGATCATTTATGGATTTAAACAAAATTATCGAGAGAAAAGATTCTGCGGCACAGTATATGGTAGATGAGATTACCTATATCTGTAAAAACCTTGATAAGCGTTCGCCTGGCTCGGAGGGGGGAGAAACAGGCCTGCGAGTACATGGCGAAAGTCCTGCGGGAGGATTGTGGATGCGACCGTGTGCAGGTTGAAGCCTTCAAAGAAAACCCCGGCTCCTTTTTTGGTTGGATTTACTTTACAATAACAGCCGCCCTTTTGGCGATTGCCTGCTACTTCTTTTTTCCCGCTTGCCCGATTATTCTTTTACTAGGAGGGCCTTTTCATTTGCTTTATGCAATTTGGTCTGTATAAAAAGCTAGTTGATCCCGTTTTCCCAGAGAAAACGGGCCATAACGTAACGGCTGTTAAAAAGCTGCAAGGGCGAAGTAAAACGCCGCATCTTTTTTCAACGGCCATCCGGATGCCGCATGGGAATGGCCGGTCAACTATAGGCTGGGTGGTGTTGGATTTGAAGGACACGCAGTCATTTGTTTTCTTGGATTAGTTTATTATTTGGTGCTTTCTGTTATCTTCATTGTGCAGAATGGTTTTCAATTCGGCGGCTTTGATCCTTCCACAGCGCTTGGGAAAGCGGCGCTGGGCGGCCTTGTTTTTGTGCCGTTTATGATCGGCCTGTACTGGATGTGGAATAAGCACCGCATTGTGGACGGCGCCAACGATAATCTCTCCGGCTGCTATATGGGCATTTCCATCCTCAAAGAGCTCCAGGATGCCGGCATTGAATTAGAAAATACGGAGATTGGCGTGATCCTCTCCGGCTCGGAGGAAGCGGGGCTGCGTGGCGCAAAGGCTTGGTGCGAGCAGCATCAAGGAGAGTTTGACGATGTGCCTACCTTTATCTTCTCTTATGACACGATCCACGACCCGAAATATCTCATGACCAATTACCGAGACCTCAATGGTACCGTCAAAGCGGATAAGGATGTATCCGATTTGTTTATGGAAGCGGCCAAAGAGCTTGGAATTCGCTGTAGAAAGGGCTGGGTGCCGCCGCTCGGCGGTGCGACGGACTCTGCCGCATTCGCACAGGCTGGTTTCCGTGCAACGGGGATAACTGGCTTGAACCATAAGCTGGAGGATTATTATCATACGCGGCGCGATACCTATGACAATATGAATCTCGAGGGCTTGGCAGGGTGCTTTGCGGTCAGCGTGAAAGCGTTGGAGATGTTTGATAGCGGGGCAAAGCAAGCGCCCGTGAAGAGCGCGGCCATGCACAAATAAGAAAATAGTCTAAAAAGAATTTTGGTTCGAGGGGCGGCATGGCTGGGAGGTTATGCCGCCTTGTGGCTTCTGAAATAGCGTGCAAAAGTGCTGTTGCAAAGGCAGTGCTGCAAAAAATGCAAAAAACACGTCTTTCGGGTGTTTACATGCTCCGAAAAGACGTGCTTTTTCTGCCTCTAGGTCGATCCTTTGTGCATTTGGTCAAGCAAATTTATTTTACAATAGCCTCTTTCAATTGCTTGTTCCTTTTTGCTTTCAAGGGATTGCGTTTTTATCTAAGATCGCTTACACTATTTTTGAACAGAATGCTATGCATTGAGTTCGCTGGTCGGCCGAACCGATGCGTGACGGGATAAACAGCCCAGGCCAAAACCCAAGAGCAAGCATGGTTGCCTTGCCGATTGCCCACTGCGCTGAAAAAAAAAAATAAGCGTCGGGCCTTCAATCATCCGCATTTGTATTTGCCTGTGCGGCTGTTGTCAGAGCTGCATTTACTTTTTTGATCGCGTTCCAGTTCTTTTGATGCTCTGCAAGGGTTTTGGCATAATAATATTTGCCTGCTTTATCGGTTGCAAAATAGAAATAATCCGTCTGCTCTGGATTGAGAGCGGCGTTGATCGCGTCCATACCCGGGTTGCAGATTGGGCCTTCCGGTAAGCCGGTGCATTTATAGGTGTTATAAAAGCTGTTGAACCGATCTTTGTCTTCCGTCAGATAGGGCTGCACCTCCTGCTCCAGGTAAAAGATTGTAACGTCGCATTCGAGCTTTGGGTGGCTTTTGCTATTTAAGCGGTTGTGCAAAACGGAAGAGACCGTTTTCATCTGTGCAGGATCCCCTGCTTCAGCCTGGATGATGGAGGCCAAAGTGAGCACTTCATCCATTGTCATATCGAATTCTTTGGCACGGGCTTTCTGTGTGCCGGTTATTTTTCTCCAAATTGTCCAGCAGCTTCTGGATAACGCGTTCGGGGCTGTCGTCCCGATAAAATTCATATGTGTCGGGGAACAAATACCCCTCCAGAAGGAACGCTCGGTTTTCCCAATCTCCAATCTCTTGTACGAGCGGGCTGTCCGCATTGCCGCGGTTTACTTCTGCAAGAAATTCAGAGCGGGTGAACAAGCCGTTCTGTTCCATCAGGCCGCCGATATCAGCAGCGCTGGCTCCTCCGGGATTGTGATGCGCACGGTGTTGGGCGGCTCTGTTGAGCTGCCGTCCTCTGGCTGCTGCGAGGCGCAGGCGCTCAAGAACAGGCACAGGGCACAGATGAGGGAAATGATCCGCAATTGTTTCATAGGCGGCTCCTTTTCAAAAATGATAGATTACCTTTATTGTACGCAAAATTTGACCGAATGCAAGACTTTCTGAGTAAAAACAGCGGGATCTCTGACAAAACTGATACCAAATTGGAGGGCTTAGATGAAAGCTTTTTTTCTTTCGCTATGGCAAAATGATATTTTGAGGCTGGCTTTGGATTCTGCCTTTAAGCTGGTGCTCGCCGCCGTTTGCGGCGGATTCATCGGCTATGAAAGGCAGCATTCCCATCGCCCCGCCGGGTTTCGCACGCATATTCTTGTAGCAGTGGGCGCTGCACTGGTGATGATCACCTCAAGCTTCCTTACTGATCAATATCAAGAGGTCATGCAGATTGATCCAACGCGCATGAGCGCGCAGGTTATCAGCGGCATTGGCTTTTTGGGCGCAGGCACCATTTTGCGCGAGGGATTTAGCGTGAAGGGGCTTACCACGGCTGCTAGCCTTTGGGCGGTTTCCTGCGTGGGTATTGCGGTGGGATCGGGCTTCTATGCGGGCGCGTTGATCGCCACGTTGGTGATTTATCTGACACTCAACCTGCTTAAGCGTATTTCCGCTCGTGGGAATGCCGGACGAAACCTCTATGTTGAGGTGGAGGACGTTGGTCTACAGGCTTCCCGCGTGGGGAAGGTAGTCCGCCGCTGTGGGGGAGAGCTTGCCTCCATGGAGCTGCTTAATGTGGATGGGGAGGAAGGAAAGCGGAAAAAAGCACCGGTGCTTAAGGTGCTGGTCTATACGCGCAATCTCCATGAGCTTGATTTGATCGTGGAAAGCATCCGCGCAGTGGAAGGCGTGCGGGATCTATATGTTGAATAAAGAAAATGGGACAGGAGAAGACAGCGGCATGCAAAAAAATAAGGCAGAATTATAACCATACGCTCTATGCCAGCTATTTGGGCTATATCACGCAGGCGATCGTCAACACGTTTATCCCGCTCCTATTCCTCACGTTCCAGAGTTCCTACCAAATTTCGCTGGATAAAATCACATCGCTTGTCACGATCAATTTTGGCATTCAACTGATTGTGGATCTGCTCAGCACCAAATGGGTGGATCGGATTGGCTATCGAGCAGCCATTGTGGCGGCTCATATCTGCGCGGCCGCAGGGCTTGCAGGGCTGGGAATATTGCCGGAGCTGTTCTCTGACCCTTATTGGGGGCTTTTGCTTGCGGTTGGGCTGTATGCCGTTGGCGGAGGGTTGATTGAAGTGCTGGTCAGCCCAATCGTGGAGGCTTGCCCTACGGATCAGAAAGCAGCAGCGATGAGCCTACTGCACTCGTTTTACTGCTGGGGCTGTGTTTTGGTCATCCTTGTTTCCACGCTGTTCTTTTCCGTATTCGGAATTGCGAATTGGAGGCTTCTCAGCTTTCTTTGGGCGGCGGTTCCGCTGTGCAATGCACTTTATTATTCGCAGGTGCCTATTGCATCCTTGCATGATGCAGGGGAGGCGATGCCGGTGCGCAAGCTGTTTTCTAGCCGCATATTCTGGGTGTTCGCCCTGCTGATGGTCTGCGCAGGCGCCTCTGAACAGGCGATGAGCCAGTGGGCCTCCGCTTTTGCGGAATCCGGGCTGCAAATTTCCAAGAGCGTTGGGGATTTGGCCGGGCCATGCATGTTTTCAATTCTGATGGGGCTGTCCCGCGTATTTTACGCAAAATTCAGCGAAAAAATTCACTTAAAAGCCTTTATGGCGGGGAGTGGCGCGCTATGTATTGCGAGCTATCTGCTTGCGTCGCTGTGCCCAAATCCGCTCCTTTCCCTCATAGGCTGTGGATTGTGCGGCCTCTCTGTAGGGGTTTTGTGGCCGGGAACTTTCAGCCTTGCTTCCGCTTCCTGCCCCAGGGGAGGAACAGCAATGTTTGCTCTGCTTGCGCTTGCGGGGGATCTGGGGTGCTCTGCCGGGCCTTCGCTGGTCGGCTTCGTTTCAGATGCGGCGGATGGCAATCTGAAGGCTGGCCTGCTTGCGGCGATTTGCTTTCCTGTGCTGTTACTGTGCGGGCTGGCAGTGTACAAACAAATGGCGCGAAATGTGGGGCGCGGTTTGAAGTGATCAGCCCTTCACATCGGGGAACTTCAACGGAAACAGAAAAAGCCCGCCTTTCGGACAATCGTCCGAAAGGCGGGCTTGCGATCTGCCACATTTAAAATGAAAAAACGAAAAGCAGCCCTGTTATCTCTTGGAGAACTGCGGTGCACGGCGTGCGCCTTTGAGGCCGTACTTCTTCCTTTCCTTCATCCTCGGATCGCGGGTGAGGAAGCCTGCCTTCTTCAGCGCGGGGCGGAGAGCCTCGTCATACTGAAGCAGGGCGCGGGCAATGCCGTGACGGATGGCGCCGGCCTGGCCGGTCACGCCGCCGCCGTTGACACGGCAGACGATATCGAACTTCTCCGTCGTACCCGTCAGCGCGAGGGGCTGGCGAACGATGAGCTTCAGCGTTTCAAGGCCGAAATAATCATCGATGGACCTGTCGTTAATGGTGATCTTGCCCGTGCCGGGATAAACACGCACGCGGGCAACGGATTTTTTCCTGCGGCCGGTGCCGTAAAAATAGGGATTGCTATCGTACATATTCCTTCTCCTCCTTCCTTAAAACGCCCATTCCTGAGGCTTCTGAGCAACATGCTTATGGTCAGCGCCTTTATAAACGCGCAGGCGGGTCAGCGCATTGCGGCCAATGACCGTATCCGGAATCATGCCTTTCACGGCGAGCTGCATTGCGAAATCAGAGCGCGTTTTCATCAGCGTGCTGTACTTGACCTCTTTGAGGTTGCCGATATAGCCGGAATGATGGTAATACATCTTCTGCTGGAGCTTGTTGCCTGTGAGAACGGCCTTGTCAGTGTTGATAATAATGACATGGTCGCCGCAATCGGCATTGGGCGTAAAGGTCGGCTTGTGCTTGCCGCGCAGCAGAATGGCGGCCTGGGCGGCTACGCGGCCCATCGGCTTGCCTGCTGCATCAAGCACATACCAATTGCGGGTGATGTCGCCCGCCTTCGGCATATAGGTTGACATAGTAAAACCTCCATTTGTATCGTCTTACCTTTTTCAGTGCCTGCATAGCATACCATAAGCGGGGTGGGCCTGTCAAGCTTTTTGCCCGTTTTTTAATTTAACGGGATTGTACTTTTGAAATCTCCCGTTTCCTTCATTTTTAATGGCAAATGCTCGTGTGTGAAAAACGAAAATCTACCCATAGAAAAGAGCGGTAAATGTATATTTTAAAAAAAGATAGACAATCATTTTACTATGCGCTATAATCTGGATATCCGGAGGAAATCTCTGGAAATCAATACATGTTAGGAGAATGATTGATGAAAAATATGTTTGCACCGTTTGCGGCTATGAATATGATCCGGAGGTCGGCGATCCGGATAACGGCATTGCCCCGGGCACTGCCTTTGAAGACCTTCCGGAGGATTGGGTCTGCCCGCTGTGCGGCGTAGGAAAGGATCTTTTTGAGGAGGCGTGAGCCTGCTCCGCAGGAAAGAGAGGCGTTAGAAAAATGGATCAAACCGCTTTGTTTAAGCTCTCTTACGGCCTGTATGTTGTAGGGGTAAAAAATGGAGATTCCTTCGGCGGCTGTATTGTGGATGCGATGATGCAGGTCACTTCCGATATGCCGCCGCTGCTCATGCTTGGCAGCATGCGCAATAATCTAACCAATCAGCTCATCCGGAAAACAGGGGAACTCACCATTTCTGTTCTGCGTGCAGATGCAGATCCGTTTTTGATCGCAAATTTCGGTTTTCAGTCCGCACGTAAGGTGGAAAAGTGGGAGAATGTCGAGTATGCTGTAAAAGACGGCCTACCTGTATTGCTGGATGCTGCCTCCTATTTGCGCTGCCGCGTATTGGAGCAAAAAAAGACCTTTCCACACACACGGTTTATACCTGTGAGGTGACGGATGCCTGGAACGGCGACGGAGAGCCCCTTTGCTCTATAGCGACTATCAAAAGCATATGAAGGATGCCACCCGCAAAGCCTTCCAGAATTTTTTTTGAATGCGAAGAAAGTGGAGCATACCGTGCCTGAGCAGGAGCAGAAGCCACAGTGGGTCTGCTCTGTCTGCGGTTATGTTTATGACGGAGACGAACCCTTTGAAAAACTGCCGGAAACTTGGCAGTGCCCCGCGCTGCGGGCAGCCCAAATCCGTATTTGTGCGGCAATGATGGCTCGGCCCGGCGGCGGGATTTTGCCTCCGGGCCGTTTCTTTCATGGGCGGTGTGCGCCTCTTCCTGATTTTTTTTTGGTGGGAACGGTTGCTTTTTTCAGGAAGGCGTGGTAAAATAACAGTCGCCTTGAAAAGGCATATGATTGAATACCCGCCCGTGGCGAAGCTGGATATCGCAGCAGATTCCGATTCTGAAGGCGGGGGTTCGAATCCCTCTGGGCGGGCCACAACCAAAATCCTGTCGATTTATGTCGGCGGGATTTTTTTTTTGGTTCACTAGACGATACCATCAGGCGCCCAAACACTGCAAGTAGAACGATTTCACCGTTGCCTGCGTTTCTGTTCCTGGAAAAGTTGCCGGCGGGAATACGCAATGTTTTCAAGGCTTCTCAAAAAACGTGTTGTTCCCTACCGGTATCGCCTAACGGATTTTTGAAATTAATAACGAGTGGTGAGCTATGGGCTCGAATGAATAACGCAGAAAAATTTGAGAGAAATTAGGCAGCTCGATTGTGCACGATAAGAGAAACGGAGAGCGGCAACAAAGGGCGCGTTGCATCATGCATAAATAAACGCAGAATTAAGGGGACTATTGCAAAATATTTCATTTTGCAATAGTCCCCCTTTTCTTTTTGTGCTCTATTCAGCCACAGACGATGCGATGATACCGTGTTACTACTCAACGGACGGCAATTCAGACGTGCAATGTGGGCACCTGGAGGCATCTACGGCTATTTCACTTTTTGCAAAATGGGCACACTTTTTGTTGTCGGTGCAGATGGCGCCTCCTTTGTTCTTTTTGCCGAGCGACATCATTTTATTTACAGCCTTAACAATGATGAAGATGATAAAGGCCATGATAACAAAATGAATCACGGCGGAAAGGAACGCACCGTAATCTATGTAGTTGTCGCCGATCAGGTGGAGCTTTCCCTGAACCTGGCTGCCGCCGATGCAGTTGATAATCGGTTTGATAATGTTATCGGTAAAGGAAGTAACGATTGAAGAAAAAGCACCGCCGATAATAACGCCAACAGCCAGATTCAGCACATTTCCTCTTGAGATAAACTCTTTGAATTCCTCAAAAAACTTTTTCAATTTCATTTCCCTCGTTTCAAATTGTTTTTTAAATGAAGCAAAGCATCAATGTGCAGGGGGAACATGGCCATCAGGGCGTGCCCAAACGCATGCTGCCTGCGTTCTCGGGCTCGACTGACGACAGCTAGGCGTCGCCCTGCGACCTTATCATCCGGCGTCTGTGACGCCTTGACGGTTCTTTGAAGTGTTCAGCCTGTGGCCGTGCTTCTGGCAAGGCAGACGACGCAGCTTTCCTTGCCGGAAAGCAAGGAGGATAATGCAGCCACAGTGCTAAAAACCGATGTGTACCCCTGTACACTGATGTAAGAATACGGCGATTACATTCTATGGATGCAGGTCTTATCCTTTGTCCATAAGCCCTGCTGACATGATGTTCCCCGGTTACTTAATTGCCGAAAAAGCGGCAGCCTCTTTTAGCCACATCATCAGCTCATCGTCTAGTTCTTCCACTTTAGCAACCAGCATATGATGCGTCCATCGATTGGGATATGGCTCGGTTATAACGTCAATCCGCTCGGATTCAACCCTACGGTTTAGGCCGAAGGTGATCACGATGTAGGCGGGCGGGCAATCTTGCTTTTTGCGCACCTTGGCGAAAGAAACACAGGCGAACATACACCGGTTATAAAAGGAAATCTGCGATTTCTGCACTTTGAGCCTGGTGTTTGCAATCTTGGCCAAAATTCTCTTTTCCAACTGCTCATACAAGGGCAGCGCCTCCATATGCCCCTGAAAGAAAAGCAGCACATCTGCGCGCATGGCATTCTCCTCCCGTGTTCCCCATGAACTTTTATATTTAGGCAAAACCGGCGATACCAAATCCACGATTTTTCAAACCACTATCGAAATTAATTCATATAGAACTTTATATAAATAATAGCACAAACAATTGCTTGTTTCAATGGATTTGGCCAGGCGTGCAAAAATGGTGAAAGCGCAAAAGGAAGAGCAGTAAGTGCCCATTTTTTCATAACGGATTTGATAGAATTTTGACGCTTGCTGTTTTGCCTTGCTGCCAGTTCATGCAATCTTTCTTCACGCAAACAAAAGCCTTCTGAAAGATTTTTGTAACTTTTTGTAAGTTGAAGCCCTTATGATAGGGGCAAGATCAAAAACAGGAGGCTTTTCTTATGAAAATGAATATATTGGTAACGCTCAATTCCGGCTACATCCAACCGCTGACTGTGATGCTCAACTCGCTGCTTTCCTCAAACTCCAACCGTGATTTTCGCGTGTTTGTGGCGCATTCCTCGTTAACGCGGGAGGATTTTCGCTATCTCGAGGAGCATGTGCCGATGGATCGATGTGAGCTTGTGAACATTCAGGTTCCGCATACAATGTTTGCAGATGCACCCGTTCTGGAGCGCCTCCCGAAGGAGACCTATTACCGCCTGTTTGCAGCACAGCTTCTGCCGCGGGAGGTAAACCGAGTGTTGTATCTTGATCCGGACCTGGTAGTCGTCCATTCCATCGATCAGCTCTACCGGCTGGATTTCAAGGGGAATCTGTTTGCGGCAGCGTCCCATCAGTTCGGCCCGATGCAATGGCTCAACCGCACACGGCTTCAAATGCCGGAGGGCAGCAAGTATATCAACGCGGGCGTCATGCTGATGAACCTTCAGCTGCTGCGCGAGGTGCAGGATGTGCAAGCCGTTTTTGATTACATCCGTGAAAATCGGGAGAAGCTTTATTTGCTTGATCAGGATATCCTGAATGGGATGTATGGCGGCAGCACGCTTGCTATAGACGCGTTGCTCTATAATTTAGACGATCGTTATCTGCTCAATCACAACTTGCTGACTCGCCCGAGCCGACATGTTGACATGGATTGGGTAAAAGAAAACGTGGTGATTGTGCACTACTGTGGCAAGAGTAAGCCATGGAAGGCGGATTATAAGGGCAGGCTGGGCTTTTTCTATGAGCGTTACAGCGGATGCCTGGGTGAGGAAAAACAACAATGCCCGGCCTCACCCATCAAACGGCGGTACAGATTGCATAAGCAAGAAGAATGGCCGAAGAGTGGAGTGAAAAAAGCTGGAGAACTTTTTCTCCAGCTTTTTTCTGGTTTTCAAATAAAAAGTTCAATTTGTACCTTTTGTCTAAATAATATCATTTTTATTAGAGAAATACTAGACTATTTGCTTTATTTATTATATAATCCTTCCGTAATGCTTTGACGATGATCGGATTCGATGCAAAGTGTTTCAGATTGTTCACAGAAAAGAGGGAGTTTATGAAAACAGGGAAAAAATTGTTCAGCCTAGTGCTGGCGGGTGCTCTTTTTCCTACAGGTGGGGTTGCCCGCGGCGCAGGCGGCAGGCGAGCAGAGCCAAGCGCAGCAATATGCACAGCAGGTTGCCTACCAAACGGAGGCTGAGGGAATTGTTTTGCTAAAGAATAAAAACAATTGCCTGCCGCTGGAGGGGAAGCAGGTGAACGTGTTTGGAGCGGCATCTGTCAAGCCGTACTATGGCGGCGGAGGCTCTGGGCAAATCGATAGCAGCGATGTGACAGATTTTTATACGGCGCTGGAGCAGGCGGGCGTGGCTTATAATACCGAGCTGAAATCCGCCTATACACGCTGGAGCCAGATGCATTCGCTCAACTTGAAAGAAATACTCGGCGCGAAAGACTTTTTCTCCTTTGGGACAAAGCTTCTCTTCGGCAGCGTTGCAAAGGTGGAGATGCCGGTGAACCGCATGACCGCAAAGGTGAAGCGGAATGCGAAAAAGTACTCGGATACGGCAATCTTTTACTATGGCCGTTCCGGCTCTGAAGGCGCGGATCTGACAGAGGAGAACCTGCGCCTGACGAAGGAAGAGCGGGCAGTGCTTGATTATGTAACGCGGGAATACCGGCACGTTATCGTGGTGTTCAACGTGGCCAATATGCCGGAGATGGGCTGGCTGGAGGAGTATGATACGATTGACGCAGCTCTGATGATCGGCATCCCGGGCACCGTTGGCATGCAGGCTGTGGCTGATGTGCTTGCAGGCAAGGTGAACCCCTCCGGCAGGCTGACCGATACGATTGCATACCAGGTGGAGGATCATCCTTCCAGCGCTAATTTTGGCAACTACCGCTATCCGGGCACCCTGAAAACCTATATCGAATATCAAGAAAGCATCTATGTCGGCTACCGCTATTTTGAAACCTTTGCGCCGGAAAAAGTGCAGTATCCATTTGGATATGGCCTTTCCTACACGGATTTCCGCTGGGACGTCCACTCGATCTCCACAGATGGAGAAACGGTGAAGGCAGAGGTGCAGGTGACCAACTGCGGCCAGCGCGCAGGCAAGGATGTGGTGCAGGTATACTTTTCCGCGCCATACCAGAAGGGCGGCTTGGAAAAGAGCGCGATCTGCCTGGCGGGTTACGCCAAAACGGAGCTGCTTGCACCCGGCGCCTCTCAAACGGTAACTGTCCAATTCGACTTTTCTGATATGGCCTCCTATGGGGAGAAGGAGCAGGCTTGGGTGCTGGAAGCGGGAGATTATACCGTGAGCGTCCGGCGCAATGTGCGCCAGAGCGTGGCGGAGGAACAGCTCCCTCTGGCCGAGCGGAAGGTTTTGCGCTACGATGATAAAACCGGCGCGCCGATTCAAAACCTCTTCTCCGACGTCAATGGGGAGATCACCTATTTTTCCCGCAGCAATCCGGAGGCGACTTATCCGCAAGGCCCCATGACCAAGCTAACCGACGCCGTGCGCAACGCGGATACGGAGCCCGCGCCGAAAACGGAGGGCACCGTGCCCACCACGGGCGCGGTATATGAAACCGGCACGATTACCCTTCAGGATGTTTACCGCGACGAATCCCTATGGGATGCGTTTTTGGATCAGTTCACGTTGGATGAGATGATCAATTTGGTTGGAGACTGCGGCTACCATACGCGGGCAATCGACCGCTTGGGCATCCCTGCCACAGTTGATAACGATGGCCCCGCCAGCATCAAGGGGAAGAACGGGTTCTTCGCCTCAGAGGAGAGCATCGCCTTCCCGACGGAAACGATCATTGCCTGCACTTATAACGACAGCCTCGCCCAACAGATGGGCGTGGCAATCGGCAAATCCGCCGCAGAGCTCGGCACGCACGTTTGGTATGCGCCGGCGGCCAACCTGCACCGCAACCCCTTGGGCGGGCGGAACTTTGAATATTATTCCGAGGATCCGCTGCTCTCCGGCAAAATGGCCGCGGCGGTAACGCGCGGCGCACAGAGTGAAAACGTGGTCGTTACCATCAAGCACTTTGCGCTCAACGATCAGGAAACTAACCGCTTCGGCGTATTTACCTGGTGCAATGAGCAGGCAATGCGGGAGCTCTACCTCAAGCCCTTTGAGATCGCGGTCAAGGAGGGTGAGGCATATGGCATTATGTCCAGCCTCAACCGCATTGGCGCGCAGTGGTGCGGCGGAAGCTACGCATTGCTTACTCAGCTTCTCCGGGAAGAGTGGGGCTTTGACGGCATGGTCATCACAGACGCTTATATGAACCTTACCGGCACGGGCTATATGAACCCGAACCTTGCCGTGTATGCAGGCAACGACGAGCTGCTGTGCATGGTGTGGCCGCTGCGGAAGCTGCCGCTGGTGGCTTCCATGAAACGGGCCTATCGAAACGACCCGATTGGGTACGGAGAGGCGCTGCGCAAATGCGTCAAAAATATCTGTGTGGCCAAGATGCGGACGAATGCGTTCCTTACCACCATTGGACAATAGTTGAAGCGATCTGCTATCCATCAGCAGGCGGGACGTGGAAGATTCCACGCCCCGCCTTTTTGAGGGAAACGCTTATTTTTGTGTGGCAGAGGAGCTCTCCTGAGCCGGTATCTGCGCGATGCTTCCGTTGGGAAGCATCCGTTTGCTGAAATAGCGGTATACGAAGGAGATCAGGAGCATTAACGCGCCAAAGACGAAGAAGGAGACAATCCGCCTCCCTCCGAGAGGCCGGCCAGGTCAAGCAGGAAGAGCTTTGCCAGCGCCAGGAAGGAGAGGACAGGCCAAACCTGCGCATAGAGCCGTATCTGCGCCAGAAGCCGCAGAGGACCCAGCCGAGCGCCGTTGCCAGATACAGGGCGCTGATGAGCGGGTTGGAAAAGGCAAGCCGGAACTGGCCGAGCAGTAGCTCGGTGAGCAGCACGGTAAAGGCGGCGGATACGGTGAGCGGATAAATCTCGGCAGGGGCGCGGAAGCGTTTGACAAGTGTTCGGGTGAAGTCCGCCGCCGCCAAAACGGAGGCGATGTTGGAGGCGATTTGGAGTAGGACCAGCCCGATCTGCACAGCCTGTGGAAAGAAATTCGCCTGCCGGAAATACGCGCAGTTGACAATATGCACCATCAGGAAGGAACAGGCATAGATCAGCAGGCCGATCACCGCTGTCACATCATCCCGCAAGCGGGGCAGCCGGACCGCGAGACAGCCGACGGCGCAGCCTAGAAGAATGGTCAGGCTCAACAGGAAGAGGTCCGTATGCAGCGCGTTTATATGAGCGGGGATCAGAGCGGGCAGGAAATATTGTGTAGCAAAGATGACATAGAGCCACAGGTTGAGCAGAAACCCGTATGGATACACGCTTTGTATACCGCCCGTTGGTTTTCCTCTGTGTAGAATGACCGCCATGGGGAACAGACTGGCCGCTGTGACGCAGGTGTACGCAGCAGCGCAGGAGGGGAGGAATGCAAGCTTTGGAAGGGAGAGTTGCAGCATGGGGTACGCGATGAGCAGCGAGAGAATTGCCGCCGCGCCGACCAGCCAGCCCGCAAGCTCCAGGGGGCGGCGTTTTCCCTGCAAACCGGGCAGCAGGAAAAGCAGGGCTTCTGCCGTCCAGGCATAGACCGCGTAGGCATAGCTGAAGTAGAGCGGAATAAGCAGAGAAAAAAGGATCGCAGCGCCCGCCGCTGCATACAGGCCTGTGCGTTCCTTCGGAACCCGTTTCCAAAGATACCCTGCTGTGCCCGCGAGGAGCAGGGTGAAGCAAAGCGGCTGTAGAAATGCATAGTTCGTGCTGGGGAACCTACCGGTCAGAAGGGAGAGCGCCACATAGCTCGCCATCAGGTTACAGCCTTGCAGAAGAAAGTCGTGGATTTTCAGTGCAGCCTGCGTACGCCGGGCATAGAAGAGCGGACCCGCCAGAAAAGCGAGGCAGGAGAAGGCGACCAGCAGGCAGGGCGTTAGCCTACAGAGCCAGCCGAGGCCTGTTGTTTCGAGCGGATAGAAGTTCGTTCGCTCACGAAAAAGGACTGCGAGAATAGAAAACGCGGCCGTGTTGAGCGCAAAGCCGACAAATTGCGCTGCGATCCATTTTTTACGGCACGCCGTCAGCAGAGAGAACAAGCACAGCCCTGCAAAATACAGCGCGCTGATCAGGAGAAGCGGCAGCGGTATCCCCGGCTGAAAAAAGAACACAAGAGCGGGCAAATAGCCGCCGATCATGGCAAAAGCCGCAATAACCTGTGCGTTGTGCCGTTGGGAGAGAAAAAAGGCCAGCGCAGTGATCAGCACGATTAGAGCGAAGGCCGCATAGGGTTGCAGCAGATGCAGCCAGAAAAAACAGGTGACCACGCTGACATAGAGCAGTGCGACCCCGCCTGCGGATAGGCCGAGTGAAAACAGATCCCGCCGCCTGCCGCCGCGCCCCATCCATTCCCCCACGCCCAAGAAGAGGAATGCCAGCAGAAACAGCATGCCGCCCTTGAAAGAATCCGGCAGCTTTGTGTAGGTGAAGCGTGCGGCGGCGACTGATCCAATTACGATGAGAAGAACGCCGATTTTGTTGAAGACGCTCAGGCCGATCAGCGCTTCAAAACGGCGGCCGCGCAGGGCGGCGCGGGCCTCCTGCCCGGTGAGCGGTTCGTTTTGCAATGCGCTGAAGGCCGGGGCCGCCCCCTCCTGCAAGGCGGCGGCGTTTGCCTCCCGCTCGCTGCGCAGGCGCGTGATGCGCTCGTCGAGCAGGGCGCGCAGCCGGTCAAATTCGGCGGATAGTTCGCTGAAGAGGGCTTCGTCTTCCTCTTTGGCCTGCCGCTGCAACAATTCGATGCGCTTACGCATCGTTTTTTCAAAGGCAACTAATCGGTTTTCTTCCGCGGCATCCTGCGCCTGATAGTAGGCGGAGAGCCGCTTTGAGGCGAGCCGCAGCGCGAGCTGCTTTTCGCTGTAAAGCTTGGCGTGCAGCGCTTCCTGCACAGCTTCCAGCTCCTTTTTCAGTGTGTCACGGGTTTGCTCCGCCTGGCGGCAGCGGTTTGCTGTATGCGCCAGTTCCGCTTTGAGGCGATCGTTTTCCGTGAGGAAATCTTTGGCGCTGAGTGAGGCAATCTCTGCTTCCAGCTCCCACAGGGTTTGCTTTTGCGCATGCAGGAGAGCGGATAGATGCTCTGTTGCTTTCATGTGGTACACTTCCTTTCCCAAAATAATGCTATAAAAGTAGCCCTAAACTCCTCGCCTTAGGGGAAATGGAGCATTCCTTTCATCGATGAGCGGTTGGTACACCGCGGGTAAGCATTCTTCTGTAATAAAAAGCGCGTGCCATCCTTACGGTTACAGGATAGCACGCGTGGGGGCGAAACATCACAGCATGTCATTTTTGGCCTTGCCCGTGTCATTTTTGGCATAGGGTCAAAATGATTCAAAAATTGAATTTTATCACAATTGTAAATACCTGATCTTCACAGCGGGTTATTAGCTCGCCATGATATTTTTTAAGCGTGGTACGGATGCTGCGCAAGCCAAAGCCGTGGCGCTCACGGTCGGCTTTTTCTGTCCGGTAAAGGCTGCCGAATTTGCGCGGCGGGGCTACGACGGGGTTTGCAACAGAGAGCACGAGGAAATTTTCCTCCTGCTGGATTCTCAAGCGAAGGTAGCGGCCGGTTGGGTCCGGTATCTTTTCGCAGGCTTCGATGGCGTTATCGAGCGCGTTGCTCAGGGCGATGCATAAGTCCATTGGCTGCACCTTTGTGCTGTGCAGATCGCATACGTCAAAGGAGGTGTTGATTTGCTGCTTTTGAGCGGCAATTAGTTTTTCATTGAGAATGGCGTCCACTGCGGAATTGCCGCTGATTGCCACATAAGACCGCTCCTCTACCGTGGCCGTCATCGCTTTGAGGTATTGCTTGAGCGCTTCGTATTCGCCCTGCTCAATCAGCGTGTTCATGCACAGCAGGTGATTATTCAAATCGTGGCGCAACTCGCGCATGTGGGTGTAAGCCTCCTCCATCCTGCGGATGGATTCCTTTTGCAGCGCCATCTGCTGCTCCAGAAGCTCATATTGGCCTCGCATTTCAAGCTGACTTTGCAGCCTTGCAAATAGGGTGAAAACCATGATGTTGATAAAGACAAGGCCGATGATTGCAACAAAAATATACTCCTGCATATAGGCTTCTCCGGGGAGCTTAGCCGAATAATATTGAAATACGGTCAGCGTAACGATCGTCGTTAGGGGGACGGAGGTGAGCATTACCCAATAGCGCAGAGAAAATATTTTTTTTGCCGGGAAATAAAAACCATGAGCAGCATCACAAACAGAAACAGGATCATCTTAGGCAAAACGATCTCTAAAAGCCGATGCAGGATATCCCCAGTCGGGAACAAAAACAACTCCTGCGGCAGGAAGGAGAGAGCAAAGGCAGACAATAGGTCGGAAAGAAACAAAACAGTGGAAAAAATCAGGTTATAAAAAACCTTGATGCTCAACCGGCCTCGGAAAACCAACAGGGAGACGAGAAATACGAGCAGGATTTCCACTGCTGTTTTTACACTGATCACTGTGAGCCGCGCGCTGCTGGAAAACACCGCCGCAAGCAGCAGGATATAGCTGAGGCGCAGCGGCCATTTGCTGGCGTATTTGGGCTCAAACATGGCATTGAGCAGGGCGAAGGCAAGCGTGATTTCAAACACGGTGGCGAGCGCTCGAACAATTTGAAATAATACCGCTTCCATGGATGACAGCCTCCTTTCGCGCTACCGGAGAGACCAGAGAAAGGCCTCGTTGGTTTCCCGGTAGCGCCGTTTGCTCACGGGGATGGTTTCTCCGGTTTTTAAGGTGAGGGCAGTGGCTCCCACCTTTTGAATTTCGTGCGCGTTGACGAGGAAGCTCTGGTGGCAGCGCACAAAATCCTTTTTTTTCAGGGCCTGCTCTACCTCATCGAGCTTGCGGTAGGTTTTATAGGCCTGCTGCGCCGTGTGGATCAGCAGAATCCGGCGGTCGCTTTCAAAATACCGAATGTCACATAGCGGGAGAGCGATGGTTTCACCGTCAAACTGAAAGCAGAAGCGCTCCTCCTGCTTATGCAGGAGCTCCTCGAGAACCTCGCGGAACACTAGCGGAAAGCTGTGGGAAAGCTCCGGCTTTAAAATATAGCGGAAGGCGCGCACCTCATAGCCGTGAAACACATATTCCGCCGACGATGTGATAAAAACGATCAGGGCTTTGCTGTTGCACGCGCGGATGCGTTTTGCAGCAGCCATGCCGTCAATTCCATCCATTTTGATATCCAATAGGATTAGGTCAAAGGGCGTTCCCTCTTCGCAGGACCGGCAGAGCGACTCCCCATCCGCAAAAAGCAGGATATGCGCATCCTCCCCGGCCTGGGCAAGCAGGTCGCGGCTCATGGAAAACAAGGCGTCGCGCATGAACTTTTCATCATCACAAATGGCAATCTGCAACAAGAGGCCCCCTCCCTTCCCGACTATTTATTATAGAATGCCCCCGTGCAAAAATGGCGTTGCCGCTCTGCGGTAGGAGGCGTTTCACGCCGACAGGCATTTTCCAATGCTTCAAAGCCATAAGCTTTGAAGCTGTTTTACCATACGCAGATAGGCTAACCTCTGCGAAAAATGGCGTTGCCGCTCTGCGGTAGGAGGCGTTTCGCGCCGACAGGCATTTTTCCAATGCTTCAAAGCCATAAGCTTTGAAGCTATTTTACCATACAGCAAAGTCTTTTAAAAGGCAATCCCTATGATACAAAAAAAAGTGGAATGAGACTAAATGGGGCGTTTTCTTCCCTCTGTTCTGCCCAAGATGCAACAAGCCCGCCCGGTTAATCCGGGCGGGCTTGTTGACACAGCGATAGAAGGCTGGGCGTGCTGTTTGTTAGGAAACGGTGATTTGTATTTCTCCGGAATACCCGATGAGGATAATCTCAACGCTGCTGCTGCCTACAGGGAGCGTGAGCGTGTTCGTACATGTGCCATTATCTTTGAGTAGAACCTTGGGTGCGTTGCTGCCGGAGCAGAAAAGAAGTTTTGCCCGCCCTCCTGTGCTGCTTAGCATACAGGAAACAGTGATCGTATCGCCCGCCGGGCGCTTCAGTGCCGTGCCGCCGAAGAGAATCTCCCTGCCGCTGAAGTTTTGGTAAGCGGCCGTATAAGAGCCCGTATAGCTATCCCCTCCAGGAACTCGGATCCCTTGTAGGGCGGCGTCCGGCGTGCGGGCGAGCGCACCGCCTACCTGGAGCGCGTTATCGTAATGCCGGAGGATCGTATCCTTATCACAGGCCGGTATACCGGAGAGGATACAGCATATGGCGAGCAGGGCGGCCGCCAACGACAGGATGCGAATGAGGAAATAATGCATGATTGTTGCAGCTCCTTTCGAAGCAGCCCTGCCTTAGGGCTCTTTTGAACGGATCATTTTCCTGCTGCCCAGGAAGGTGGCTAGGAAGTAGCCTCCGTAGATGATCAAAAACAGCAGCGCCGCCATGAGGATATTGGGAAGAGCGTTTAAATGGCCAAACTGGGCGATCGCGTTGTTGACCACGGAAATACCCACAACGGAATGGATAACCGCTAGCCCCAGCGGGAGCATGAAGTAAGAGAGGATTTGAGTGAACAGCGCCCGGTCGATCATGCGGCCTGAAGTGCCGAGCCTGCGCAGCAGCCGGTAGCGCTCCGTATTGTCGGAGGCTTCCGAAAGCTGTTGCAGAGCGAGGATGGCTGCGCAGGTGATGAGAAACACGATGCCTACATAGATGACGAAATAGGAAATCATGAGCTTCATGCCGCCGCTTTGCATATAGAGCTCATAATGGGAGAGCGCATTTGTGTAGGGACGCGGCGCTTCCTCCCCCTTACCATAGAGCGCTGCGATTTCTGCGGCAAAAGGCATTTTCACCCGTTTCGCCGGGCTTTGTGTAATTGGCGTTGAGCAAAGCGGTCATAGGCTCGCAACTCTCCGCAAGAGTATCCGGCACAACCAGCGTGCCGGTCTCCATGGCCATCATACCGTTTTGCAAAGGGTATTGCTGAATTTCCAGGCTTGAGGGGCGCAGTTCAACGCCGTTGATCGAAAAGGTCCGCCCTTGCTCCACATAGGCCTTTAAAATTTGATGCATTTCTTTTACGTTGCAGACCACGGCATATTCATCCGCAGCAAGGGAGATGGGCGCCTCCCCGCGCAGGGCGAGCAGCTTGTTATAATCGGAAAGGCGAATCAGGGGATTGAATAGGAAGCATCCCGCTCTTCAATATAGGTGGCGCCCATGGTTTCTACCGCAAAATCATAGAGTGGGCGGAAGGTCAAATCACCTGTGTTGAAGAGCCAAATCTGCGTATATCCGCTGAATTGCTTCGCAAAATCAAAGCCGTGCGACTTGAGATCCGCCTCAATATCCTGCGGGCCATTTTTCGAGCTCTGGCTTTTCAGGGTAATATCAAAGGGGGCGGCGTCATCCACCTGGCCCGCCATCACATCCACCGCGCCCAGGCCACAGGAGAAGGTGCCGATGGTGACCAGCAGCATAATGCAGATGATGGACATGGAAATGAAATTGGTGTTAATTTTGCTGTTGAGCTGGCGTAGGACAAACATGTTCAGCCCCTTATAGTAGAGGCGTTTATTCCCTTTTGCGATCCGTAGCAAAAAGCCGGAAAGGGAGAGGAAAAACAACACCGTGCCAATGGAGCCGAGGATCAGCGAGCCGAAAAACTGGCGATCCAGAAGAAACAGGCCGTTGTCAATGATCATATAATAGGCCGCGCCAAGACAGGCAACGGAGAGCAGGAAAATCACCACGCAGACCCAGAGCTTTTTGATACGCAATGTCTCATTCTTGCGGCCGCCATGGATGAGATCGATGAGCTTATATTTGGAAACCGTGCGGATATTGAAGAGCATAACCACGAGGAAGATCACACCAAAATAGAGGATTGTTTTGAGCAGGGAATCTTTAGAAAAGGAAAACGCGAAATCCTTGATCGGCACGTTCATCAGCTTTGCCGTCAAAACGCTCATGCCCTGTGATGCGGCAATGCCGATTAAAAGGCCCACGCCAAGGGAGAATAGGCCGATCACAAAGGTTTCTGCCGTGAGGATGCGAGAGATTTTGCCCCGATCCATCCCGAGCGTCATATACAGGCCAAGCTCGCGCTTGCGCCGCTTGATGAGGAAGTTATTGGCATAGAGAATAAGGCCCGCCAGCACGAAGGAGATGAATACGGAGAGGTAGCCAAGCATAGCCGTGCCGGTTTGGAGCAGGGCGTGCTGCTGCTCTGAAAGGAGGAGCATGGTTTGCTGGGCTTCCACAGCGTTGAATACGTAGAAGAGGCATACGCCGAAGGAGAGCGTTAGGAAGTAGATCACATAGTCGCTCAGGCTCTTTTTTACGTTTTTAAAAGCAAGCTTATAAAACATCGCCGTTGCCACCTCCCAGAAGGGTTACAACCTCGATGATCTTTTCAAAGAAGGCCTTGCGCGTATCCGCGCCACGCAGCAGCTCGTTAAAGATTTTTCCATCTTTGATGAAAAGGATGCGTTTGCAGTAACTCGCCGTAAACGCGTCATGCGTGACCATGAGGATTGTGGCGCCGAGCTCGCGGTTGAGCGTTTCAAAGCTATCGAGCAGCATGCGGGCGGATTTGGAATCGAGGGCCCCGGTTGGCTCATCCGCAAGGATCAGGGAGGGGTTGGTAATCATCGCCCGTGCGCTCGCAACGCGCTGCTGCTGGCCTCCGGAGAGCTGGTAGGGATATTTCCCCAGGATACTATCAATTTCAAGCCGTTTTGCGACGTTGTGCACACGGCCGTCAATCTCCTTAGCGGGAGTGCCGATCACGGTCAGCGCCAGGGCGATGTTTTCAAAAGCAGTGAGCGTGTCGAGCAGGTTCGAATCCTGGAAGATGAAGCCGAGCTGCTCACGGCGGAAGCGGGAGAGCTCCTTTGCCTTGAGCTGCGTCACATCCTGCCCGCGGATAAAAATATGCCCTGCGGTGGCGGAATCGATCGTAGAGATGCAGTTTAAAAGCGTTGTTTTACCGCTGCCGGATGCCCCCATAATGCCGATATACTCGCCTTGCGTTACGGTAAAGCTGATGTCGTCAACCGCTTTGGTAACATTTCCGCGGTTGCCATAATATTTTTCGAGATGTTCCACCTTTAAAATGGATTCCATATGAACGACCTCCTGTAATCTATGATGCCTCCATTTTAACAGCGGCGCGTAATGGCTGCCATCGGGGAAGCTTACCGCCGCCGAACAATTTTGTAAGGTTAAGAAGGCGCGTCTCCGTTTTTGGGCCGTATTGAAACAATAAATGCAGGCCGTCGGCCTGCATTTGTCATTTACTTCGCGCCTTATGTGTCTTTTTTGAAAGATCATGCATCGTGCCGCTTGGAAAAACCAGGCGAATTGTAGTGCCCTCCCCTCAACGGACGCAAGGGAGAGGCCGATCCCCAATTTGTCGCACATCCGCTTGCTCAGATAAAGGCCCAGCCCGGTCGCCTTTGAAAATTTGCGCCCGGTTTCGCCGGTAAAGCCGCGCTCAAAAACGCGCGGCAAATCCGCTGCGCGAATGCCGATGCCGTTATCCGCAATTGTGAGGGCAACGCTATTTTTCTCCTGCTGGGCGTAAATATGAATAGAGGGGGAAGCGCTGCGGTATTTGATAGCGTTCACAAGGATTTGATTGAGAATAAAATCCACCCATTTCATATCGGTGAGCACAGTGTAATCAAGGGGCTCCAGCTGAAGCTTGATCCGGCTTGCAATCATATCCTTCGCATTACGGCGCACAGCGGTATTCACAAGCTCGCGCAGGGGCGGGGCGGATCAGATAATCCTTTTCTACGCTGTTGCTCCGCGCGTAAAAAGGGCCTGCTCCAGATCGTCTTCAATCCTGCGGAGATCTTCGGATACGCTCGCCGGAACAGCTCCAGGGGCGTTTTCCAACGTGAGCTTGGCCGCGGCAAGCGGCGTTTTTACCTCGTGCATCCAGGCTTCAATATATTCGCGGTATTCCTCCTCCTGGCGGCGGTAAAAGGCAATCTCGTCGTTCATAGACTTATTGCAGACCATCAGCGTTTGATAGAGAATCCGCCCTTCTAGGAAATCGGGCTCGTCAAGCACCTCGCATAGCAGGACTTTGCGGTCGAGCGCGTCGGGCTGCGCAGAAGGCGGCTGTAATAGGAGCGCTTGCGCGCATATTCCACCGCAACCGGCAAAAGTACGGCGAGCGCCTCTAGGATCAGGATCGATACGATCGTAGCGGCGGATTGCCGCAAAACGCTGAGCAGGGCCCAGGTGAAGCCCATGCAGGCGGCGCTCATCAAAAGGTATAGGAGCTTGGATCGGAGAAAAACGAAGAACTTCATGATTGGCACCCTTTCTGCGCAAGCCGGTAGGTCAGACGGTGTAGCCCTGCCCGCGTTTCGTCACAATATAATCTGGCGCGCCGATTTCTGCAAGCTTTTTGCGCAGGCGGTTGATGTTGACGGTGAGCGTATTGTCGTCGACAAATTCGTTCGATTGCCAAAGCTCGTTCATGATTACATCGCGGCTGACAATTGTATCTCGGTTGCGGATGAGCACGTGCAGGATGCGCGTTTCGTTTTGCTCAGCTCTGTCTCTCGGTCCCCACAGCGGGCGGCGCTGCGGGAAAGGCTGAGCGACACGCCGTTCCAGGAGAGCTCCGCCGATTCCTCTGGGCTCCGATAGGCACGCTTGAGCACAGAGGCAATATGGGCGAGAAGAATTTGTGTGTTGTAGGGTTTGGTGATAAAGTCATCTGCGCCCAGGTTCATGCTCATCAGCTCATCTGTTTCGCTGTCGCGGCTAGTTACGATGATGATCGGCACAGCGGAGGCTTTTCGCACCTCCCGGCAGATATAATAGCCTTCAAAAAGCGGCAGGTTAATATCAAGCAGGATCAGATCCGCTCCCTCCTGCAAGATGGCCTCCACAATATGGTCAAAGCTGCTCGGCGCGCAGGTTTCATACCCATAGCGGCGCAGCAGAGCGGAGAGCTCCTCCCGAATTTTAGGGTGATCTTCCACAATCATGATTTTCATAGGACAATCCTTTCTTCCGGTGCGCGGGCGAAACGCAGCATTTATAGAGCGCACAGCAACTGGATAAATGCCGATCCAGCTTGGGATCCGGCGGGGTCACGCAAAACTGATTTTTGATCCATAGCTTATGGGAGGGGAGATTATCCGGCGCATAATAGGCGATTACCTGATAGCTTTCCGCCGCGACAGCCTGTTCTTTTATATGCCCAACGAGCGCGCTGGCGATCCCCTTGCAGCGCTCTGCTGGGCTGAATACTTCAATCACCAGGATTAAATCCTCCGTCAAACGCGGCTCAGTGGTAATCTTCCTGCGCTGCACAAATGCAAAACCAAGCAGCCGCCCGGCTTTGGCCGCAACAGATAAGATCCCCTTGCGCTTGAGAAACGATTTCGTGTGCGGATACTGCCGGATGATTTGCCTCTTTTCCGAAAAAGAGGCTTCCCGAATCTCCATACAGCCGCCCCTTTCATTCATCTTCTTCCTGCTGGGCCTTCCATTTGGCGAGTTGATCCGCAAGCGCGGAATTGCCGCGGGAGGCCTGTTCCTTTTGTTGCCGCTCCAGATATTTTCGAACGTCGCTCTTGTTTGCGCCCGCCGCTTTTTTGCGCTTTTCAAAATCGCTGAGCCGTTCCCGGTAACCGCAGATGCAGGTGAACATTTTTTGCTCCCCTTCGCCGCGAAGCTCCAGCTTTTTGTGGCAATTGGGGCAACGGGCGTTCGTTTGAACAGAGAGGCTCCTACGGTAGCCGCATTCCCGATCCGGGCAAACCAGCATCCGGCCCCGTTTGCCGTTAACGTCGAGCAGGAATTTGCCGCAATCCGGGCATTTTTCGCGGGTGACGTTATCGTGGACGTAGGCCGCGTTGCTTGCGATCACCTGCCTAACGAGGCTGGTTGCGTATTTTCGCATTTCTATGAGGAAGGCGGGCAGACTTTCCTGCCCTTTGCTGATGCGCTGAAGCCGCTGCTCCCACTGGGCAGTGAGCGCCGCGCTCTTCAGATCGGGCGGGACGAGCCCGATGAGCTGCCGCCCCTTGGAGGTGGGGCGGATTTCCTTGCCCTGCCGCTCGATGCAAAAGGCGTCGAACAGCTTCTCGATGATGTCCGCCCGCGTGGCAGGCGTGCCGAGGCCGCTTGTCTCCTCCAGCGTACGGCGCAGCTTTTGGTCTTGCACTTGACCGCCCGGGTGCTCCATGGCCGTTAGAAGCGTTGCCTCCGTGTAGCGCGCGGGGGCTTGGTCTGGCCGGGGGAGAGACAGACCTGCCTGACGGCAAGCTTCGCGCCCTGGGTAAGAACGGGGAAGGACTGACTTTCCGTCTCCTCTTCTGCTTCTGGTTCCTCCAGGGCTGCTTGCGCACCGTAAACAGTTTGCCAGCCAGGATTTGTGACGGTCTTCCCCTTAGCATAAAACGTGTGCTTTCCGATGGTGAGTGCCAGATCCACTTCCTCATAGCCGCAGGGAGAGGAGAGCACCGCGAGGAAGCGCCGCACCACGAGGTCATAGACGTTGCGTTCCTCCGGAGAGAGGGCAGAGAGATCAGCCGGCTCCTCTGTGGGGATGATAGCATGGTGGTCGGTCACCTTTTGATTGTTGACGATCGCCTTCGTGGGGATCGGCTTTGCGCGCAGGATGGCACGGGCATAGGCCGCATAGGGGCCGGTCATGATCCCACGCAGCCGCTCCGGGAGGGTAGGCACGACGTCGTCGGAAATATAGCGGGAATCCGTGCGCGGATAGGTCAAAAGCTTGTGGGTTTCATAGAGCCGCTGCATGATCGAGAGCGTCTGCTTGGCGGAATAGGCGTATTTTTTGTTGGCGTCCCGCTGGAGCTCCGTCAGGTCGTAGGCGGCGGGTGGCGGCAGTTTTTTAATTCCTTATGCAGGCGGGCGACCACCGCGGCCTGCCCGGCGCAGGAGGAAACGATGCGCTCCGCCCGCGCGCGGTCGAAAAAGCGGGATTGGCCCCTTTCATCCCGGTAGAGAGCACGAAAGCCGTCGAACTGCGCCTGTACGGAGAAATATTCCTTTGGGCGGAAGGCGCGGATTTCCTCTTCGCGCTGCACGATCAGCGCGAGCGTAGGCGTTTGCACGCGCCCAGCGGAGAGCTGTGCGTTGTGCTTGCAGGTGAGCGCGCGGGTCACATTGAGGCCCACGAGCCAATCCGCCTCCGCGCGGCCCTGAGCGGCGCGATAAAGGCTGTCGTATTCTGCGGCAGGCCTGAGATGGGCAAACCCCTCCCGAATGGCTTTATCCGTCTGGGAGGAGACCCAGAGCCGTTTTGTTTTTCCCTTCCAACCTGCCTTCTGCATGATCCAGCGGGCGACCAGCTCTCCCTCGCGGCCGGCGTCCGTCGCGATGATGAGCTCAGTGACATCCTGCCGATGCATGAGGTGAGACACCGCGTGAAATTGCTTGGCGGTCTGTTTGATGACGACGAGCTGCATCTTTTCCGGCAGCATGGGCAGATCCTCTAGCCTCCAGGATTGGTATTGCTTGCTGTAGGCCTCCGGGTCTGCCAGAGTGACCAGATGGCCGAGCGCCCAGGTCACGATATATTGGCCGCCTAGGAGGCAGCCGTCGCCCTTCTGTTTGCAGCCAAGCACACGGGCAAGCTCCCGCGCGACGCTGGGCTTTTCAGCGAGCACCAATGTTTTTCCCATATGAATCCTTTCCGTCATCCCAGCCAGGGAAGCTCCAGAAGCGTGAAGAGGATGACATCCAATATAAAGTTTACGCCTGCATATCCATAAGCGCCTATGCGCAACCGCCGGACGGCCTTTGTCTGCGGGAGCGTGCAATAAAGTAGACCTATGGCGGCGAGTAGCAAAATGTCCGTATAGAAGAAAACGCGCTGCCCAGAGGAATAGATGGTTGGAGAAAGGCTGATGGTCATCGCGCTGGCATAGGCAGCCAGAATGCACAATAACACGCCCGCATGGGCAGCATCCCGCCGCCTGAGCCACAAAAACAGGCTGAGCGCAAGATCCGCGAGCAGGCACAGCAAACCGAGCGCAAGCGCCAGGCAGGCGGCCCAATCGAAAGCGCGCTCGGCGAAGGCCGCGTTGAGCCATTGAAAACCACCGCGCGTTGCAGCTAGGAGGATATTGAAGGGCACGCAGAGGAAGAACTGAACGCCATTGAGCGCAGCAAGCAAAATTTTCAGCCATTTTTTCGGGGCAAGCTGGAGGGCGGCAATGCTTAAAAAGGCGAGCAGAAGAATAGCAATCAATTGGATATAGAAAAATTGGTGCGCCAAGAGGTTCACCAATCCGCCGCACAGCTTTTGTAAGAGCGAAAGCTGTGGAAAATTCGGATAGGCGGCAGCCGCCTCAGCCGCCGTGCGGGCGCTGCCGCCGGGCGAGAGGAGCACCCACGCTGTTTCCGCGGCGAGAATCAAAAGCTGTAAAAGAAAGATGGGCCGGAAATGCTTCTCCCGCATCCACAAAGCGGCAAGTAGGAGGAGGAAAAATGTGAGCGTCAGCGCACAGGATTGCTCTTGGGAGGCAGCGAGCACTGCCGCGAGGCACCAGAGCGGTAAACAGCGCCAGCGCACTTTTTGGCCGAACAGCAGCGCAACAAGCGGGGAAAGCGTGTAAAGCATTGCCGCTGCCGGCCATACATAGAAAAACGTGGCGGAAAACCAAAAAGCAGGCGAATTGAGGGATAAAAAGAAAATCATCCAGAGGGATGCGCTACCAAACAAAATTCGTTCACGCGCCGGGAGCGGGCCCTCCGCCCATGTAAACAACCGGCATAGGAAATAGGAGATATAGAATAGCAGGCCAAAATTGACAAGCTTCCAGCAAACCAGCGGCGCGCGCAGGAAGAGCATGAGAAGCGCTTCCCCACCGTGCGGCCAGACCATGTGAGATATCGCTGCGACAGAAATCCATAGAGGGAGAAATCCGGGCTGAGCAAAATTCCGGTGAAATTGCCGTCGTCTGTTTTGAAAAACAGACGGGTACAAAAAAGACAAAGAGGCCAGTAATATCGCGCCGTATCCTACTAGGGGGAACCACGGAGATTGTCGCAGGGAAGAGATACGCTGCTTTTCTTGCTTCATCTAACCGCCCCCTCGAGCTGATAGGGGCTTCCCTGCGTGCCGTTGCCGCACGCCTTCACATTTTGCGTTTTGAGCAGGGCGGCAGGGCATACGCCGGTGTGGCCGTCGTATGCCGGGTCTTTATAAAAGCTGCCGTTGGTGGTCACTGTCGCCACGCCTGTGCGGGTGGAATTGGCCGGGGTAGAGGTCCAATACCACTCCGGGCTCATGGGGAGATTCAGATAAGGCGAGCGGTCGCTTACACTCGCGGTGTGGGTCAACCGCTTCGCCCGTTTTGCTGCGGGAACCCACCCGCTGATTTCCTTTTGACTGAGCAGAAAAATCAGATCTCCTTTGCGCTCTGCCAAAAGCGAGCATTCCTGCGCGGTAAACCCGGCCAGAAAGCCGGGCTCGTCCGCATATGGGTTCAGCCCGTCCAGCACATTCTGTGCGGCAGGCGGGCAGTGCGACCAGGGCACCTCCTGCTCCACACAGTTGAGCCATTGCCGCAGAGAACTATCCGCCCAACGATTTGATCCCTGGGCGGCAAAGTCCGCGCCCCTGTGAAGGGCTGCATCCTCCCCCGGCTGCATCAAAGGCCTTAAAGCAGAGAATCCGGCTGCTCCAAAGCAGAGGCTTGCCCTCCTGGATACGCAGCACCTGCCAAAGGATCGGCTCACCCTGATAGGAGCCGAATAACACATAGTCGTTTGCTTGAAGCGTGATATTCCGCGCCTTCGCCTTTGAATGGCGCTCAGCGGGCGCAGGGGCGATCAGGGGCTGGATAATAGCTTTTGCGGCTTTGCCGCCGAACAGCAGGAAAAGCATAAGAAAAAGCCCCAAAGCAATATATAAAATTTGTTTCTTTTGCATGATGCCCTCTTTTCTCTCTCGAATCGGCAGGTCAAATATCCTCCTCGCGGAAGTTGAGCGTCAACTCCTCGTGCAGGCCGGTGAGCTTCGTATAGGCGACTCCCGCCGCTTCAAACATCCGCTTGGAGGCGCGCACAGCGACGGAATCCGCATATTTATCGGAGATGTAGATCACTTCTTTGATGCCGCACTGGATGATTGCCTTTGCGCATTCGTTGCAGGGGAAAAGCGCTACATAGATTTTGCAGCCATCGAGCGGCCGACCGGCGTTGTTGAGGATCGCGTTCAATTCCGCATGGCATACATAGGGGTATTTTTGTGTTGAAATCATCCCCCTCACGCTCCCAGGGGAACAGGTCGTCGTCGCAACCGAGCGGGAGCCCGTTGTAACCGTTGACGATACACGCCCCCACCTGTGTGGAAGGGTCTTTGCTGCGCATGGCGGATAGCAGGGCAATCCCCATAAAGTATTCATCCCAGGAAATATAGTCGCTGCGTTTCGGCATTGCTGTCACGTCCTTTCCAAAATAACCTCTAAACCTTTATGTGTATCGTATCATAGTTTCTTTTCTGAATCAACCGCAAGTGTCGGCGCAATGCGGCTTCAAGCGATAGGCTCTGCGCAAAAAGAGGGATTGGCCCGAAATCGGGTGGTCGGATACAAAGCAAAAATTCATTTTGCTGGATTTGTTATAAAATCCTTGAAATAGGGAAGAGAATCAGATAAAATAAATCCCATTAGAAATGGATATTGGAGTGATGGTCCTCAATGGACAGTAGCAGTATTATCTTGCTGGTTGTTCTGTTATGCTTGATTTTAATGTCCGGCTTCTTTTCCTCAACAGAAACGGCGTTTTCCTGCATTAATAAAATTCGCCTGAAGAACAGAGAGGCGGCGGGCAGCAAGCGCGCGGGGCTGGTGTTGCGCATGGCGGAGGATTACGATAGGCTTCTTTCGACCATCTTGATCGGCAACAATATTGTGAACCTATCCGCTGCTTCGATTGCAACAGTGCTTTTCACCCGGTGGATGGGGGAGAGGGGCGTGCCGGTATCCACCATTGTGCTGACGGTGGTGGTTCTCATTTTCGGCGAGATTTCCCCAAAAAGCCTGGCAAAGGAGAGGCCGGAGCGAATAGCAATGGCGTTCGCCCCTGCTGCTGCGCTTTTTTCATTATGCTCCTCAAGCCGGTCAATTTCCTCTTTGCCCAATGGAAAAAGCTGCTGCTGCGCCTGTTTCATGGCGGTGACGATCCGGGTATCACGGAGGAAGAGCTGATGACCCTCGTCGGCGAGGCGGAGAATGATGGCGGCATTGATGCGCATGAGGGCAGACTAATCCGCTCCGCGATCGAATTCCACGATCTTAACGCGGAGGATATTCTCACGCCCCGCGTGGATATCGTGGCGGTCGAGGATACGGATAGCCCGGAGGAGATTGCGGCTATCTTTAAAGGAAATCATTTTTCCAGACTACCGGTCTATCATGAAAATTTGGACGATATCCGCGGCGTAATCCACGAAAAGGATTTCTATTCCTATTGCTGGGACGAGGGGCGGCCGGTGGCCGAGATGATGCAGGAAGTGATCTGGGTGCCGGAAAATATGCCGATTTCCCGTCTACTCAATCAGATGCAGCATGCGGCCACTCACATGGCTGTGGTGGTGGATGAATTCGGCGGCACAGCAGGCATTGTAACGCTGGAGGATGTGCTGGAGGAACTGGTGGGCGAAATCTGGGATGAGCACGATGAGGTGAATGAGGAGTTCCGCCTCAATCCGGATGGAAGCTATACGATCGATTGCAGCGCAAATCTGGAGGATATGTTTGATTTGTTTTCCATTGACGAAGAACGCGATTATGTCAGCGTCAGCGGTTGGGTGATGGAAGAGCTGGGGCGGATTCCGGTGGAAGGCGACCGTTTTACGGATGGCCGCCTCCATGTGACAGTAACGAAAACGGACGGCCGGCGCGTGATGGAGATCCGCGTTGTGCAAGAATTGTCCCAGAGAGAGGATAATAGGCAGGAATAAGGGTTTGCGGTATGGTGAGATGCACAAATGACGCTGCTGGAGGGCAAGGGGGATTTGTTGCCTCCGCTGAAAAAACAGCAAAAATTAAAAATTGCTATTTTTTAATTGACAGGCCGCCGTGTGGCGCATATAATAAATAGCATTAGAGCAAAGGCGCTCCGGATGGAATGCTTTTGCTCTTTTTTTTTTTAGAAAAGGGGCATTGTCATGGGAAAGTATACGAAAGAAGATATCCTCCGCATTGCACAGGAAGAAAACGTGAAGTTTGTCCGCCTTCAGTTTACGGATATTCTTGGCCAACTGAAAAATGTGGCGATTACTGTTAGCCAATTGGAAAGGCGCTCAATAATGAATGCATGTTTGACGGCTCTTCGATTGAAGGCTTTGTCCGCATTGAGGAGTCTGATATGTATCTTCGCCCGGATTACGATTCCTTCGTGATCTTCCCATGGCGCCCGCAGTTTGGCAAAGTGGCCCGCCTGATTTGTGATGTTTACCGGACGGACGGCACGCCATTTGAGGGCGATCCGCGCTATATCCTGAAACGGGCGATCAAGAAGGCTGCCGATATGGGCTATTCTTTTAACGTTGGCCCGGAATGCGAATTTTCCTGTTTCATGTGGATGAGGATGGAAAGCCTACCACTAAAACCAATGACGAGGGCGGGTATTTTGACCTTGGTCCAGTGGATCTCGGCGAAAACTGCCGCCGCGATATCTGCTTAGCGCTCGAAGAAATGGGCTTTGAGATCGAGGCCTCTCACCACGAGGTTGCAGAGGGACAGCACGAGATTGATTTTAAATATGATGAGGTTCTGCCCACGGCGGATAATGTGATGACGTTTAAATATGTGGTGAAAACCTATGCGCAGCAGCATGGCTTGCATGCCACGTTTATGCCTAAGCCGATTTTTGGGATCAATGGATCTGGTATGCATACGAATATGTCTTTGTTTAAAGATGGCAAAAACGCATTTTATGATGAAACCGATGTCAACAACCTCAGCGCCACCGCCTATCAGTTTATCGCGGGTATCATGGCACATATCAAGAGCATGACCGCCATCACCAATCCGTTGGTCAATTCCTATAAGCGGTTGGTGCCTGGATATGAGGCTCCGGTTTATATCGCTTGGTCCGCAAAAAATCGTAGCCCATTGATTCGTGTGCCTTCGGCGCGTGGAGCTGGCACGCGCGTGGAACTGCGCAGCGCAGACCCAGCCTGCAATCCGTATCTGGAAATGGCGCTCTGCCTGATGGCGGGCCTCGATGGGATTGAAAAGGGCATGACTCCGCCGCCATCAACAGACTCCAATATTTATCATATGACGGAAGAAGAGCGCAAGGCCGCTGGAATCGAAATGCTTCCGGGCAGCTTGGAAGAGGCTGTCGCGGCGTTTGAAGGCGACGCCTTTATTATGGAAGCTCTGGGCGATCATGTTTATACCAAATACTTGGAAGCTAAAAAGTCCGAATGGGAGGATTACCGCACCAAGGTTTCCCAATGGGAACTGGAAAACTACCTAATTAAATATTAATCCTTATTTAGCAGGCCGGCGGTGCGGTTATGTATCAGGCAAATTAAAATTGTTTTTTAACACGATGGAGGGGATGGCTGTGAAAACAGCTATCCCCGTTTCTGATGGGAATGAGATGCTTTCAGGCAATTGGGAAAAGCCACGCTAGGGCCAGCGCACCTTATTGCCTACAAAGGCCTTAGGACGGCCGGTGTCCTTGCGAAGCTATAAGAAGATTCCTGCAAGCATGGAGCCCGGGAATCCGGCCTGAGCGGACAGTTTTATCGGATAACAGATTGATAAAAGCAAAAAGATTCCCAGAAATATTCACTTGCAGTCCGGATGGCTTTTTTGTAAAATTGAAAAACAATAAGTAATCAGGATTTTCAATCCGTTTAACCTAAAAATTCATTCATGCCAATTTGGAGAGAGGAAGAAAATATTACAATAAAGAGAAAAACAAAGATTTGTTTCGTCATTCCGCACAGAATTTAGTCGATTTCTTTGACTGTCAGAATGACGAAAGTGCGTTGACATGTTCATTGAATTTTGGTAAAATAACAAACAAGTATACAGAGATGATCGTGCCTATACTGTTCTTTATCGGCTTCAATTCATATGCGGGTGGGAACCCGCATATGTTTCGATAGTAATAGAATGAGCACTCACTCGAAAAAAGGAGGAAGGTACCTTGTTAACAACGACCGACACCAAAACCATGGCGTACATCAATCTGTTCGGCGTTCTCGGCACGCTGGAGAATCTGTGTGCGCTGGATCCCAACGCCGGTGCGCTCCTGACCAACAAAAGCCTCTTTCGATCGGCTTTGAGGTGAAAGGGGCCCCGCTGCCACGATCACCTTCAAAAACGGGCGCTGCAGGATGGAGGAAGGCGTTGAAAAATGCGACGTAAAGCTTCCCTTCAGCTCCTGCGAGAAGTTTAACGGCTTGCTTGACGGCACGACGACGCCGATCCCCTCCAAGGGCTTCGCGCATCTGAAGTTCCTGCTTAAGAGCTTTGTGCCGCTGACCGATCTGCTGGCAAAGTATCTGCGCCCGGAGCCAGAGGACATGAAGGATCCGGAATTCCGTGCAATCAGCACACGCCTGACGCTCTATACTGCGGCGGTTGCCATTTCTCAGGTGGCTAACCACGATAAGAGCGGCATTTTCAGCACGGGCTTGATCCCGGATGGGGACATCGCGATGAACGTGAACGGCGATATCGGCGTGACGCTGCGCGTGCGCAATCACCACATGGTTACAATTAAAGACCGCTGCGACAAGCCGCGTGCGGCCATGACCTTTGGCAGCCTTGAAATTGCGGGCCAGCTCCTGCGTGGTGAAGTTAGCGCCATGGGCTGCATCTGTGATGGTTCTATCGCCATGAGCGGTATGGTAAACATGATCGATAACGTCAACCGGATTTTTGGACCGTGTGTCCATCTATTTGGCGTAACTCAGGAGGTGACAGGAATGAGCTTTAAAGTAAATACTTATGAAAAAAAGCCGCGCTGCTTTTTGACCGCGCGCTGAAAGTCATCCCGTCGGGCATTTATGGCCATCAGGGCCCGTCCGAGGGCTGCTATATCCCCAATAACGCTTTCCCGCTGTATTCCTCCCATGCGAAAGGCTCGCATTTTTGGGATGAGGACGGTAACGATTATATCGACTACATGTGCGGTTACGGCCCTAACGTGTTGGGCTACTGTGATGAGGATGTCGATAAGGCGGCGCTCGCACAGCTTAAAAAAGAAAACTGCGTGACGATCCCCTCTTCGATCATGGTTGATTTCGCGGAGCTGTTGGTTGATACGGTCGCTTCCGCTGATTGGGCGTTTTTTGCAAAGAACGGCAACGATGTGACGAGCCTTGCCGTGATGACCGCCCGCGCTGCGACACACCGCAAGAAGATCGTTTTCTTCAACGGCTATTATCACGGCGTTTCTCCCTGGACGCAGAAGCTCGATTATTCGGGCGTGCTGGAGGAAGAGGTCGCCAATAACCTTTATGTTAATTTTAACGATTATCCTGCGCTGGAGAAACTATTCTCCGATTATAAGGGCGAAATCGCCGGCCTGATTGCCCAGCCTTATATGCACGGCAATTTCAACGACAACTTCTTCCCGGACGAGGGCTATTGGCAGAAGGTGCGCAAGCTTTGCGACGACAACGGCGTTGTGCTCATTATTGACGACGTGCGCGCGGGCTTCCGCATGGATCTTGCAGGCTCCGACCATTATTTTGGCTTCAAGGCTGACCTGATTTGCTTCTGCAAGGCGCTGGCCAATGGCTACAACGTGTCCGCCCTGTGCGGCCGTGAATCCCTGAAGGATGTTGTTAGCGGCATCACCTTTACGGGCAGCTACTGGATGAGCGCCGTGCCGTTTGCGGCAGGTATCGCCTGCATCAATAAGATGAAAAAGCTCAACACGCCCAAGCTCTTTGACGAGCTCGGCCGCGAGTTGACGACGGGCCTTGTAAAGGCGGGCCAGGAGCATGGCTTCCACCTGATCGCATCCGGAATGCCCTCCCTGTTCTACCTGCGCATTGCGGATGACGATTCCCTAATGCTCCATCAGGAATGGGTTGCCGATATGGTGCGCCGCGGCATCTTCCTCACCTCTCACCACAACCACTTCATCAACGCGTCCCTGACGCATGAGGATATTAACCATACGATTGAAGTGGCGGAGGAGTGCTTTAAGATCCTGCGCAAGAATCATCCGGAGATCGGCTGATTGATGAGATAATCCGGTTGCTCTTTTCAGGCGGCCGGCTGAATTGCACCTAACCGCGCGGAGCGCGGATGGATAGAAAACGAAATAAAGGAGGCATTTCCACATGCCATTAACAAAGCAGGAGTGGCTTGACCTGGAGGCGAAGGCTAATCAGCTCAGGCACACAGCCTTGGATACCACCCTCATGGCGGGCAGCGGCCATATCGGAGGCAGCCTGAGCTCGATGGATATCCTAACAGTGCTCTATTACAAGTACATGAATATTAAGAAGGATGACCCCACTTGGGCGGACCGCGACCGTTTCATCCTCTCTAAGGGCCATATCGGCATCGGCTATGCCGGCCTTCTCTGCGACTTGGGCTGGAACGATCCGGAGCAGCTCAAAACCTTTAACCTGACGAATTCCAAGATGGGCGTCCATCTGGATTCCAATAAGGTTGTGGGTGTAGACGCCTCCACAGGCTCCCTGGGCCATGGCCTTTCTATCGCAGTCGGCACGGCTCTGGCCGCCCGCGTTCAGAAAAAAATCCTACATCACCTATTGCCTGCTGGGCGACGGCGAGTGCGACGAAGGCTCTAACTGGGAAGCAGCTATGTCCGCCGGCCAGTTCAACACCACGAACATGATCGCCTTTGTTGACCGCAACCGCCTGGAGATGGATGGACCGACAGAGGACGAAATAAAGCTCGAGCCCTTTGCGGATAAGTGGACGGCCTTCGGCTTTGACGTGAAGGAAATTGACGGTCATAACTTTAAGGAGCTCTGCGACGCCATCGATTATGCGCTCGCGGCGACCGAAAAGCCCGTGATGATCATCTGCAATACGATCAAGGGCTGCGGCATTGATTTCATGGAGAACGATTTTAAATGGCATTACGGCGCGATTGATCAGGATATGCACGATAAGGCCGCCAAGAGCCTGGATGCCTATTATAAGAAGCGCATAGAGCGCGTTGAGAAGGAGGCGAAGTAACCATGGCAGGAGGACTTGTTTATACAGCAGTCGGCTCTGAAGCGATGGCGACTGCAGAATACTACGGAAAGGCAATGTGCGATCTCGGAAAAGAGCATCCCGAAATTGTCGCTCTGACAGCTGACCTTGCCGGTTCCACGAAGATCGGCGTATTCCGTAAGGAGTTCCCTGAGCGTTTCTTCAACGTCGGCATTGCGGAGCAGAATATGTTCGGTATCGCCGCCGGTATGGCGAAGGCGGGCCTGGTTCCCTTCGTATCCACAATGTCCGCATTTGCAACCATGCGCGTTGCCGATCAGATCCATGCGGATATCTGCTATCAAAATGTTAACGTGAAGATCATCGGCAGCCATGCCGGCACTTCCTTTGGCCAGGCGGGCTCCACCCACCACGCGATCGTGGATATGGGCTGCCTGCTGACCTTCCCGAACATGACCTACCTCTGCCCGGCGGACGGCATGGAAACCGTCAATGCAATCCGCGCCGCATATGAGACGCCCGGCCCGGTCTATATCCGCATCAATCGTGGGTTTGACCGCCTTTTGTATGAGGATACAGAGTATGGCTTTGAGCTCGGCAAGGCGCACACCGTCCATGAGGGCACAGATCTGACCGTTATCGCATGCGGCTCCTGCGTGTATCAGGCGTTGCAGGCGGCCAAGGCGCTGGAGGCCTCCGATGGCCTGAAGATCCGCGTGCTTGATATGCATACGCTCAAGCCCCTTGACGTGGAAGCAGTGCAGAAGGCAATCGTTGATACCCGCCGCATTATCACAGCGGAGGATCACAGCGTGATCAACGGCCTGGGCAGCCAGGTGGCGAGCGTGATTGCCGATTTTGGCAAGGGCTGCGCATTCAAGAAACTGGGCCATCAGGATAAATTCGCGCCGATCGGCCTGCATGAGGATATTATGTCCATGGTTGGCATTGACGCCAACGGCATTATGGATGCAATCCGCGAAGTCATGCATAAGGACTTTGAAGAGGATGATTCCTGGGATGACGAGGTATAAGGTTTGAAGGTTTTTTCAAACCGCGGAAAGGATGATTGTATCAATGGCAATTACGAAAGATGATTTGTATTCCAGCAAAATCTTCCTGAACGCCGCGCTGCCTCTTGCAAAAGTCATCGCCATGGATATCCCGAAGCTGGGCGATAAATTTAAAAAGACGCACGCTGTCATTCAGGTAAGTGCCCTGGATCCGGACAGCCCGGAGGGAAAGGTTGGCACCCACTTCGTCATCAACAGCGGCGAATGGCTTGTTCATGCCGGCCGGTTGACGAGAAACCCTCATATCGAGCTGGAATTCCACAGCATTCCCGCATTGAATCAGTTCTTTAAAGGCCAGATGGGGCCGGATTGTATTCCAAAATTCCACCTGAAGGTGAAATATGTGCCGGATCTTATCTCCTTTGTAATGGTGCTTCTAAAGATGTCGAAGCTGCTTGGCGCGACAGAGGCTCCGGAGGATGAGGAGACGAAAAAGCTGATGGTCAAGTGCTTCTTCTATCTGGTCACAAGCGGCATCAGCCAGCTCAATAAAGCCGGGCATGAGGAAATCCATCAGTGGGCGCTACAGAGTCCGGATCGTGTTTATGCCATCGGCGTGGACGGCCATCCGGATGTATCTGCATACATCCGCATTAAGGCGGGCAATTCGAAGGCTGGCCGTGGGACCTATAAACGTTCCCTGCCGTTCTTCAACATGCGGTTCCCGACCTATGATGACGCATTGGGGATTCTGCTTGGTACGGCTGATATGCTGGATTCCCTGAAGGCAGGCAAGCTCATTCTGGACGGTGCGCCGGAATTTGCGGGCCAGATCGGCAATTTCATGTTTGCGGTTGCTGATTACGCAAAGGGCTAAGGGCGCGGAGAAATTGGGCGAGCCCGTTTGATACGGGAAAGCTTTGCCTATTCCTCTCAGTCAGGCGGCCCGCCCGTGTGGATTTTTCACGCGGGCGGGCATTCTTTCCATCAGGGCAGAAACAGAGTTATTATTTCTGCCCGCGAGAATCTGCATTGGATCGCGCGCGGCGCGGGATGCATTGTACTACAAGATGAAATTGCGGGAAATGTGATCTGTTTTGCCTGCCTCTGGTTAGAAAGCGGCAGGTAATCGAGCAGGATCCTCCCGCCAGCGGAACGGAGATAGGTTCCAATGGAAAACAGCAGACGAAAAGAAAAACAAAACCCCTTTGAAACAACATCGCCTGCGCGCAGGCAACGCATTTTTTGAGGCTGCCATCCATGAATTTGCCACAAAAGGCTTTAACGCTGCCAACATCAACATTATCGCTCGCGCCGCCGGTGTGAGCATCGGCTCCATGTATAGCTACTTTGCCTCTAAAGAGGATTTATTTTTGCAGGTGATGGAGTATTGTCTGCAAAGAATGTATCAGCTTCTCTCAAAGGTAAACCGCGAGCAGGGCGTGGTGGAGACGTTCCGTGAGATGCTGTCGATCGCGCGTGATGCGGCGCGGCAGTATCCAGAGATGAACCAGATTTATCTGGACTGTTCTTCCCAAAGCCTGGTCAGCCTATCCGAACAGCTTTCGCGTGATGCGGAAGCGGTTACGGTAGAGCTATATGCTCAAATTCTCACAGAGGATCAGGAGAAAGGCCGTGTGCGCGAAGATCTCGATATCGCGGCCGTTGCTTTTATGCTCGATAATCTTGTGATGATGTATCAATTTTCCTTTGTGTCGAATTATTATATGGAGCGGAAAAAAGCTTTTCCTTGGAGGAATGCTTTCCGATGATGAGGAAGAGGTTATTGATGCGATGGTGGATTTTGTCCGGCGTGCAGTAGAGTAATGGATTTAAAATGAAAAGAATGGGCGCGTTGCATCATACATGCATAAACGCAAAATTAGCGGGACTGTTGCAAAATTATTTCATTTTGCAACAGTCCCTTTTTAAAGTTCGAGAATTTTAAGAAGCTGGGCGTGCAGGGGAGAAACGCCACCGTGCAAATAGGGGCCGGTGAGCAGCCGCGTTAACAGTCCAATCCTTCCTTTTCGGATTTTTTTCGGCGGATAACATTTCCGCAGTTTACGATGCATTTCCAAGGGGCTTGATCTCTTTACCGTAAATGTAGCGGAAATAGATCAAGCACAGGGCAAGGGAAAACAATTCCGCAAAGGGGAAGGCCCACCAAACTGCGTTCAGCCCGCTGAATCGGGCCAGCAGATAGGCGGTAGGCAGCAAAATCACCAGCTGACGCACCACGGAGACAGAGAGTCTGAGCATACCGTGCCCCAAGGATTGGCACACGGAGAGCATGCAGATGCTGAAGCCTGCAAAAACAAAGCTGAGGCTGATGGTGCGCAGCGCGGGCACGCCGATCTGCTGCATCGTTTCCGAAGCGTTAAAAATAGAAAGCAGCTTGTCCGGAATTAGCATAAAAATCGCAACGCCGATGATCATGATGCACGTTGCATAGAGAATGCTCAGCTTAATGGTTTTCATCATACGATCGGGCTTCCTTGCTCCGTAGTTATAAGAGATGATCGGTACCATGCCGTTATTCAAGCCAAAGATCGGCATAAAAACAAAGCTTTGCAGTTTAAAATAAACGCCAAACACAGCTGTTGCGGTGGAGGTAAAGGAGATTAGAATTTTATTCATACCGAAGGTCATCACAGAGCCGATGGATGCCATGATGATTGACGGAATGCCGACGGAATAGATTTTGCCGATCACCTTAGCGTTAGGCCGGAAGCCCTTCAAGCGGAGTGTAATTTCTTCATTTTTCTTGATATTGAAAAGCAGTGCAAGGATAGATGCCACAATCTGCCCGATTACAGTGGCCAGCGCAGCACCTGCGACGCCAAGCTTTGGAAAACCTAAAAGGCCAAAAATCATGATCGGGTCCAGGATGATGTTGATGATAGCGCCCAGCCCTTGGGTGATCATCGTATAGAATGTGCGCCCAGTCGATTGCAGCAGCCGCTCGAATGTGAATTGCAGGAACATGCCGAAGGAGCATACACAGCAGAGCATCAGGTAAATAGCGCCGTTTTCTACAATTTCTGGGTCGGTCGTTTGCAGCAGGAAAAAAGGTTTAGAAAATAAAACACCGATAACCGCGAAGAGCAAATAGCTGAGCACAGCGAGAAAGATGCCGTTCTCCGCTGTTTTATCGGCAAGGTCAAAATTCTTTTCCCCTAAGCTTTTGGAGAGTAGCGCGTTGATGCCGACGCCTGTGCCGGAGCCAACCGCGATCATGAGGCTCTGAACGGGAAAGGCGAGAGAAACGGCGGTCAGCGCATTTTCACTTAGCTGGGCGACGAACATGCTGTCGACAATATTATAAAGCGCTTGCACCAGCATGGAAATGATCATGGGGAGGGACATCGTAATCAGCAAGCGGTTGATGGGCATGACGCCCATTTTGTTTTCGGCGGGGCGTTGTGCTGTTGTTTCATTCATAGAGAGCCCTCCTGTTTTGAATAAGATCCAGCAGGACGCCTACAGCGCCCTCGATGCCGAGTGAACTGCTGTTCAGTGTGAGATCGTAATCCTGGCATTTTCCCCAATGGCCAGTGGAAAAGTAGTTATAGTAAGCGGCGCGAGCTTTATCGTGCTTGAGCACACAGGCCTGCACTTCGTCCGCTGGGATGCCGTACTCCTCTTTTTGCGCGGTGGATCCTGTCAGCTATGGGCGCATGGATAAAAACACGCAGACAGTTTTTTTGATCACGCAGCACATAATTGGCGCACCTGCCCACGATCACGCAGGGCCCTTCGGCTGCGATGCGCTTGATCACATCAGCTTCCGCGATAAAAACCTGATCAGATACCGGCAAATTCCGGCTGCTGAAGGAGAGGTTATATAAGAAGCTCGAGGTGCGGCGTTGCTCTGCTTCTTGAATGAATTCTTCAGAAAGGCCGGTTTCTTTCGCGGCGATTTCAATGAGTTTTTATCGAAAAGGGGATTTGCAGTGCAGCTGCAAGCTCTTTGGCGATTTTACTCCCGCCGGAGCCATATTCCCTTCCGATCGTGATGATATCGGGCATTTAATCTCCTCCTTTGATAAGACGCTGAGGTTTAGTGTAAAAGAGAATTTTTTATCTGTCAAGCGGTATGGCATGAATAAAATGAAGAATATATTGAGAATAAAACAATAAAAAGCGCTTTTGCAGGAGCTTTTATTGGCTTTCGCCCAAAAAAAAAGGTGGTCACACAGCGAAAAAATTCGGCACGGGTATACGAAGAAAAAGGCAATGCGAAAAAAGCTCCGCATTGCCTAGCTGCTTTTGTTTTTATGCTGTTTTTTTATCTTTTCTTTTTAGGCGCCAACCGACGGGGCGGCCTTTTCTCTGCGCCGATTTCAATCGCCATATTGGCTAGGCCCCACACCAATAATAGAATCATGATGAGGAGGGAAAGATAGTAAGCCGCGCCGAATCCCACAGATTGGATTTGAACTGCCACATCGGCAATTGAAGGGGCACCCTGTAATAGGGAAAGGATTCCTGCGTTGGCAGCGCCGGTTTCCTGCAATTGAGCGAGTAGCGTGCCGATAGGGATGGAGCCATCTGTCAGCATAGTGGATACCCTATGCATGGGGATCAGCGCACACAGCATGAAAATTGCACCTATGCCAGAGAGGCCGGCTGTGGCGGCATAGCGGCTGCTTAGCAGGGAACAAATTACGAGGATGAGCACAACGGCCAGCGCCAGCGCAAGCAGGATGCACAGCGCGATGATGGCGGGTTTTAATGGCTGCATTGCGTCAAGTGCGAAAAGCTTATCAGCCGGCAGCTGCCCATCGCCGGAAAAAAAATATTTCCTTCAGGCTGAGCGCAAGCTCGCTTTCTCCTGCTAAAATCACGGAGTAACGCAGTTTCAGCAGGGGGCCAGGAAAAACACAGGGAACGCTGCGGCAGCAACCATGGCTGTGAGAACACGGGCGGCATATTTCATGGCGGAGCACGATCCTTTCCGATCTGAAGGTATCAAGGAACAGCGGGTTATTTTTTCTTTTCCCAAGAGGAGTTCAACGCTACCGTGCGGTTGAAAACAGGATGCTCCTGCGTGCTGTCAGGATCAACGCAGAAATAACCCTGGCGCATAAACTGAAAGGTATCGCCTGCCTTTGCATCCCGAAGACTACCCTCCAGGCGGCAGCCAGTCAGAGTGATCAGGGAATCCGGGTTGACGTTTTCTTCAAATGCATCGGTATCCGCCGGGTTTTCGGTGCGGAACAGCCGATCATAAAGCCGAACCTCGGCCTGAATGCTGTCAACTGCACTGACCCAATGGAGCGTGCCCTTAACCTTGCGGCCGTCCGGGGAATTGCCGCCCTTGCTTGCAGGGTCATAGGTGCAGTGCAGGCAAATGATATGGCCGTCGTCATCCGCTTCGTAGCCTGTGCAGGTGACGAAATAAGCGCCCTTTAAGCGGACCTCGTTGCCGGGGAAGAGGCATGGAAATATTTTCTCACCGGCTCTGCCATAAAGTCCTCCTGCTCCACATAAATTTCACGCGAGAAGGTAACATGGCGGGTGCCGAGCTCCGGCCTATCAGGATTATTCTCCACTTCGATCGTTTCCGTTTGCCCTTCCGGGTAATTATCGATAATGACCCTCAGCGGGTGCAACACAGCCATGGCGCGCGGGGCGTCCGCATTGAGCCGATCGCGCACGCAGGATTCCAGCAAGCCGTAATCCACCACACTGTAGGCTTTGGAAACGCCGATACGCTCGCAAAAATCGCGGATGGCGGCTGCCGGGTAGCCGCGGCGGCGCATGCCGCTCAGCGTGACCATACGAGGATCGTTCCAGCCGCTGACGAGGCCGTCTTTGACGAGCGCGAGGCATTTGCGTTTACTGGTGACGCAGTAGTTGAGGTTGAGCCGGGCAAATTCAATTTGACGCGGCGGGGTTTCAAAACCCAGCTCCTGTAAAAACCAGTTATACAGCGGGCGGTGGTTTTCGAACTCTAGGGAGCACAGCGAATGGGTCACGCCCTCCTTTGCATCAGAGAGCGGATGTGCGAAATCGTACATTGGATAGACGCACCATTGATCGCCCGTGCGGTGGTGGGAAACGTGCGCAATGCGGTAGATGACCGGATCGCGCATGTTGAGGTTTGGAGACCATGTCGATCTTCGCCCGCAGCACACGCATGCCGTTTTGGAATTCACCAGCGGTCATGCGGCGGAAAAGGTCAAGATTTTCTTCCACAGGCCGGTTGCGATAGGGGCTCTCTCTGCCTGGCTCGGTGAGCGTGCCGCGGTATTCCTGAATTTCCTCTGCTGTCAGGTCGTCCACATAGGCTTTGCCCATCTCGATCAAGCGCATGGCGCATTCATAAATAAAGTCAAAATAATCCGACGCATAGTAGAGGTGCTCCCACTGAAAGCCGAGCCATTTAATATCTTCTAGGATCGCATCGACATACTCCGTATCCTCTTTTGTAGGGTTTGTGTCGTCCAGGCGCAGGTTGCACTTGCCACCGTACTTCAATGCGGTGGCAAAATTGATGCAGATTGCCTTGGCATGGCCGATGTGCAGGTAGCCGTTCGGCTCCGGGGGAAAGCGTGTTTGCACGTGGCTGTAAACGCCCGCCGCTAGATCCTCATCGATAAAATCATGGATGAAGTTGGAGGCAAGCTCCATCTTATTCTCTTCCATTGCTGCAAGCCTCCTCATAGTATTTCAGCGCTGCCTGCAAGCGGGCAAGCACCTTTTCCTCGCCCAGCAGCTGCATAATTGCATGAAGATCGGGCGTGTTGCGCCGCGAGGTCACCGCGATGCGGATCACAGAGGATACATCCCCCACATGGCCCTTGAAGGCCTGCGGGTCTTTTTTTATATTCCTTTACGTTCGGTGTATAGCCGAGCGGAGTGCAGAGCTCTTTGATCTTGGCAAACCATGCGTCTTTATCATCTGCGTGGCGGTAAACGGCCAAATAAGCGCGCAGGATTTCCGCAGCGGCCGCAGCCGTCAGGTTTTCGGGCAATGCGTAATCCGGCTGATAGAGCTCATCATAAAAATATGCCACAAAGTGCTTCACTTCAGACCATTTTGCAAGATCCTTACGCGGCTTTGCTACGCCGCGGTCAATGCAAAAAGATACCCTTGGCAAAGGCTCGTCCGCCATGAGCAGCCGGTAGAGCGCTTCATCATATTGCTGCGCCCAGTTTACGGCTCTGTCGTAAACTTCATCCGCCGTCATCAGGGAAATCACGTTTTTGCTCACGTCGTTAAGCTTTTGCAGGTCAAACAGCGCGCCGGATGCGCTCATCTTCTTAAGGTTAAAGGGGGAAGTCGGCCTGTGGTGCAGTTTTATTTGCTCGGCGCCAATCCTCAAAATTGGAATTGGCGAGCGTGAGCAGGTATTCGATCACACTTTCCTTCGGATATCCCTGCTCGATATAATAGCTCACGGCCGCTTCTGGGTCTTTTCGTTTGCTGAGTTTGCGTTTGCCGCCGTTTTCCTCTTTCATGATTGGGGCAAAATGCGCGTATTTTGGGGGCTTAAAGCCGCAACATTTGAAAAGCTGGAGGTGGATGGGCAGGGAGGCGATCCATTCATCGCCGCGCACAACATGCGTGGTGCGCATGAGGTGATCATCCACTGCATGGGCAAAGTGGTAGGTTGGGATGCCGTCCGTTTTGAGCAAAACGATATCCTGCGCGTTTTCTGGCATTTCGATCTTGCCCTTGATGAGATCGTCGATGAGGATGCGGCGGCTTTCGTCTCCGGGGAACGCAGGCGGAGCGTGTAAGGCTTGCCGGCCTCGACAGCCTGCTTTTGCTCACAAAAAGCGAGATTGCGGCAGGCGGCCCATTCGCCATAGTAGCCCTTGTTGACCGCTTGTGCCTCCTGTTGTTCCCGCAGGGCGGTCAATTCCGCCTCCGTGCAGAAACAGGGATAGGCAAGACCCTGGCGAACCAGCTCCTTTGCGAAGCATTGATAAATTTCCCGGCGCTTACTTTGCTGGTAGGGGCCGTATACGCCGCTCTCCGTGCCGAGCCCGGTGATTCCCTCATCCGGCGTAATACCGAAAGCAGCAAGGCCGGTGACGATTGCCGTGACGCCGCCCTCTACCTCGCGCTTTTTATCCGTATCTTCAATGCGCAGGAAGAATACGCCGCTTGTCGCCTTCGCGGTGAGGCGGGCCGTCATGGCGGCAAACAGGCCGCCAATGTGAAGATAGCCTGTCGGGCTTGGAGAAAAACGCGTCACGCGCGCCCCTTCTGGAAGTTGGCGGGCGGGATATTGTTCCTCATACTGTTGCGGCGTCCAAGAAATGTTGGGAAAAAGCAGCTCGGCGAGCCTTTCGTTGTCAGTCAAAGAAGTTCCTCCTTATAAAAACCATCTGTTCCGTACGGATAGAAGCGGGTAAAAATAGCGCCGCCCTTTTGCTGCGGCTCCTACCGGAAGCGGCAAAAAGCACACGATACCAATCTGATTTATTATCGCAGAAAAAGGAAGAAGTATCAATATTTTTTGCATGATTTTTCTTTGCAGCACACTCTTTTTTAAAAGAAAAATCCCGCACGGCTTGCCATGCGGGAACGAATTCAAGTTACATGCAGCAGGCGGCAGGCGTTCCCGCCAAGAATTGCGTCTGTTTCCTCCGGCAGCAGGCTGAGGGCTTTTCACAAAACGGATTTCATGGCCGGTAGCGCTCCAGGGCATGTCGCTGCCCAGCAGAATTTTTTCTGTGCCGTGCGTGCGGATGATTTCCCGCGCCCAATCCGGCGGCATGCGGGAGAAAGAGAAGGCGGTATCAAAATAGAGCGCTTTCCCCGCGAGAAAACGGAGCACATCCTTCCAGCACAAATATCCGCCCATATGGGCGGCCACGACCGGCGCATTCCCAAAGGCAGGAAGGATATAGGCAAGGCGTTCCGGCGTGCAGTGCACCGGATCCGGGTAGCCAATATCCACGCCCGCGTGGAAAACAGTGATTAAGCCGAGCGATGCAATTTTTTTCGTAAATCGGCAGCATCCGCTCCTCGTCCACATAAAAATGCTGATAATCCGGATGGAGTTTCACCCCAGGAGCCCTGCCTCGTGGATTCGCACAAGCTCATCAAGGGCGTCCGGGCTTTCTGGATGGATGCTTCCGAAGGCAAACAGATTGGGAAAGCGGTTGTTGGTTTCAATCGCAAAGTTGTTGACGCTTGCTTGTTGGCGCGGGTTCGTGGCAATATTTAAAACCACGGCGCCGTCCGCTCCGCCGGAAAGGGCTTGTTTCAAAAGGCTTTCTGCTGTGCCTTTGTGGAAGGGGAGCGCGTCACCGGAGCAGTGGGAGAGGCTTGCAAGCGCCTTTTTTCGGCGATTTTCTCCGGAAAACAGTGGGTGTGAAAATCAATGATGCGGCTCATGAATAACGCTCTTTTCTATGAAAGTGGAGGTGCGGGTTCAGTGCTTGCCAAATTGCTTTTTCATGCGCAGATCCTTCGCCAAAATCGTTTTGCGCAACCGGAGTGTGCTGGGCGTTACCTCCAGCAGTTCATCATCCTTGATAAACTCCATGCACTGCTCGAGGCTCATTGTCGTCGGCGGGACGAGGCGCAGCGCGTCATCCGAGCCGGCGGCACGGGTGTTGGTCATCTGCTTTTTTTGCAGACGTTACAGACGATATCTTCGTTTTTAGCGCATTCGCCCACGACCATGCCCTCATATACCGGCACACCCGGGCCGACGAACAGCCGGCCGCGCTCCTGTGTGTTAAACAGGCCGTATCCCGTGGTTTCCCCCGCCTCATGCACGATGATCGAGCCGCGCTCGCGGGTTTGAATTTCGCCCTTATAGGGCTCATAGCCGGCGAATAGTTGGTTCATAATGCCGTTGCCGTTGGTATCCGTCATGAATTCCGAACGGTAGCCGATTGCCGCGCGCCGGGATCTTGAATTCTAAGTGGGTAGAGCCGCCGTCACGCGTGCCCATATTTTCTAATTCGCCCTTGCGGGAACCGATCTTCTCCATGACTGGGCCGACATACTGCTCGGGTACTTCGACAATGAGCAATTCCATCGGTTCAAGCTTTTTGCCGTTTTCTTCTTTTTAGGATGACCTTCGGGCGGGAAACCTGGAATTCATAACCCTGGCGCCGCATGGTTTCAATCAGAATGGAAAGATGCAGCTCGCCGCGGCCGGAAACTTTGAAGCAGTCGGTCGTTTCCGTTTCCTCCACGCGCATGCTGACGTTTGTTTCCACCTCTTTGAATAGGCGGTCACGAATATTGCGGGAGGTAACGAATTTGCCCTCCTTGCCTGCGAAGGGGCTGTTGTTTACCATAAAGTTCATGGAGATCGTAGGCTCGTCAATTTTCACAAAGGGCAGGGGCTCGATGCATTCCGGATCGCAGGCCGTTTCGCCGATATTCAAATCCGTGATGCCGGATACGGCAACCAGATCGCCGAGCGACGCCTCCGGCACCTCCACGCGGCGCAACCCCTCAAATTGATACAGGCGGGAAACTTTCACGTTTTCCACCGTGCCATCCGTTTTACACAGGGCAACCTGCTGGCCGTGCTGCACCGTGCCGCGTTCTACGCGCCCGATGCCGATGCGGCCTACATAATCATCATAATCGAGGGAGGAGAAACGGATTTGCAGCGGCCCGTTTAAATCGCCCTGCGGGGGCGCAATGTTTTCGAGAATTGAATCAAGCAGCGGGCGCATATCCCCTTCGCGCGCCTCTGCGGAGAGGGAGGCGTAGCCGTCCCTTGCGGAAGCGTAGACAACGGGGAATTCGAGCTGGTCGTCATCTGCGCCGAGTTCAATGAAGAGGTCGAGCACCTCGTCGATCACTTCAAGTGGGCGCGCGCCGGGGCGGTCGACTTTATTGACGACGACGATGGCTTTTTTGTGCAGGTTGAGCGCTTTTTTGCAGCACAAACCGTGTTTGTGGCATGCAGCCCTCAAAAGCGTCGACGAGCAGCAGCACGCCGTCAACCATCATCATAATGCGCTCTACCTCGCCGCCGAAATCAGCGTGGCCAGGCGTATCCACAATATTAATTTTTGTATCCTTATAATGGACGGATGTGTTTTTGGAAAGGATGGTGATGCCGCGCTCGCGCTCGAGGTCGTTTGAGTCCATCACGCGCTCCTGTACCTGCTCGTTTTGCCGGAAAATACCGCTCTGACGCAGCAGCTGGTCCACCAGAGTTGTTTTGCCGTGGTCAACGTGGGCGATAATTGCTACATTCCGGACGTCGTTTCTCTGATCCAATTTTTTCACCTTCAACATTTTATGGTCGTCTATTGATAAACCAAATTTTATTGTTCAGAAAGGGAACCACTTGACCGAGGAGCACGATTCCCTAATCTTATTTATTCTATCACTTCACAGAGTGCATCGCAACGGGAAAGACGCAGAACATCAAAAAATTAAGGCTGAAAAAATTGGGCATTGTGTTAGATTGCAGAAAAAAGGAAGCGCGTTTTGCAGACTGCGCCTGCCTAGGGCTTTTGATGCGGTTGGAACGGCTTTTCGTCGCTCTGCACATTGACGGATAATGCACAGGCGTTTATAATAAACTGATATGGATATCAAGCGAAAACCTTGAGCGGTCTGCCGCCCCGAAAGGATTTTTGAGATATGGATGATTTCTTGAAACGCACTTGGCTGGAGATTGACCTCGACGCCATCCGCGGAAACTACCAAAAAATACGCTCCTTTGTTGCTCCGGAAGCGAAGGTGATGGCCGTTATCAAGGCGGACGCCTACGGCCACGGCGTGGAATATACGGCGCGGGAGATGAGCGGCGCTGGGGTGGATTGGTTTGCCGTATCCAATCTGGAAGAGGCAATCCAGGTGCGTCGAGCCGGGCTCGATAACCCTTTGTTGATACTTGGCTATACGCCGCCGGAATATGCGCAGCAGCTTGCGGTGAATGGAATTTCCCAGGCTGTTTTTGATGAAAATTACGGCCGTCAGCTGGCCGCCTGTGCGCAACGGGATGGCGTGCAGGTGCGCATCCATGTGAAGGTGGACACCGGGATGACTCGGATCGGCTTCCCCTACCGGGATAATGTGGAGGATGCGGGATCCGTGGATGCCATCGAAGCGGTATGTGCTCTGCCGGGGCTTTATCCGGAGGGGCTTTTTACGCACCTGTCCTGTGATGAGGAAGGAGACGCAGAGGTATATACGCGGATTCAATACGATTTATTCCTGGATATAGCAGAGCGCCTCGGCAGAAGAAAGGTTTGTTTTGAGCTGCGCCACTGCTCCAATTCCGCCGCCACCGTGCATTATCCAGAGATGCACCTCGATCTAGTGCGGCCCGGCATCTTGTTCTATGGAATGATGCCGTCGCCTGAGCTGAGCGACCCGCTTTCCCTGCACCCTGCGATGGAGATGAAAACGGTGATCTCCCAGATCAAAGAGGTGCCGGCGGGCGTGCCCGTCAGCTATGGCCGCACCTTTGTGACGCCGCACGCTATGCGGCTGGCGACCGTGCCGGTCGGGTATGCGGACGGATACCCGCGCGCCTTGTCTGGCAATGCGGAAATGCTGCTTAGGGGGGGGCGCGTGCCGGTGGTCGGCCGAATCTGCATGGATCAGTGCATGCTGGATGTGAGCGCTGTTCCTGATGCGTTGGAAGGGGATACCGTAACCGTATTCGGCGGGGAAATCACCGTGGATGAGTTGGCCGCTCGGGCAAATACGATCAATTATGAAATTATCTGCGGAATCAGCAAGCGCGTGCCGCGGGTGTTCCTTCGCGCGGGTAAAGCGGAGTATATGACGGATTACATGAGCTTGCGTTGAAACGCGCAGCGGGCCGGCAGGGCTTCCGCACGGGGGAAGCCTCTTGATATGCCACCTGCGTTCTCCTTGTGTGGAGAACGGCACACGGCGATAAATGCATTACTCTGTTCAGAAAGGAATTGAAAATGGATCAGACAAACGAAACCCGGCTTGGGAGCGCGCCGCTTGGCAAGCTTCTGTTTCAGCTCGGCCTGCCCGGCGTGGCGGCTCAGGTCATCAATGTGCTCTATAATATTGTAGACCGCATCTATATCGGCAACATTCCAGGCATAGGGGATATGGCGCTGACCGGCGTGGGCGTGACCTTGCCGGTCATCATGGTGATTGCCGCTTTCAGCGCCTTTGTCGGCATGGGCGGCGCGCCGCTGGCCTCCATCCGGCTGGGCGCGCGGGATCATGAGGGGGCGGAGCGCATTTTGGGAAGCTGTATTGTTTCGCTGCTCTCCCTCTCTGTCATCCTAATGGCTGTTTTTTTCGCCTTTCAGCGACCGCTTCTGTTTGCCTTTGGCGCAAGTGAAAACGTGATCGGCTATGCGCAGGATTACCTCACAATTTATCTCTTCGGTACGCTGTTCGTTCAGCTTGCATTGGGGTTGAATACCTTTATCAGTGCGCAGGGCAAGGCAAAAACGGCGATGCTTTCTGTTTTGATCGGCGCGGTGCTCAACATTGTGCTCGACCCGCTGTTTATCTTTGTGTTCCATATGGGCGTGCGCGGTGCGGCGCTGGCGACCATTCTTTCGCAGGCGGTGTCCGCGGCGTGGGTGATCAGCTTCCTGCTGGGCAAACGCACGGTAATCCCGGTGCGAAAAAATACCTCCGCTTCGACTGGAGGATCATTGGCCAAGTAGTGGGCCTGGGTATTTCGCCCTTTATTATGCAGGCGACAGAGAGCCTTGTGACCATCACGCTCAACAGCGGCCTTCAAGCCTATGGAGGGGATCTGTATGTAGGCAGCATGACCATTTTGACGAGTGTACTCCAACTGATCGTTATGCCGATTAATGGGTTCACGCAGGGGGTACAGCCGATCATGAGCTATTGCTACGGCGCAGGGGATCATGCCCGCGTGCGGCAAACCTACCACCGGCTGTTGACGGTTACGCTCTCTTTCTCCGCAGTTGCCTGCTTGCTTGCGATTCTGCTTGCCCATCCGCTGGCCCGCTTGTTCAGCCCGAACCAGGCGCTTATCGACCTGACGGCGCGGATGATGCCGGTATTTTTGGGTGGAATCTGGATCTTTGGCGCGCAGCTTGCCTGCCAGTCCACTTTCCTGGCGCTTGGGCAGGCCAAAATATCCCTCTTTCTTGCACTGCTCAGGAAGGTGATCCTGCTTGTGCCGCTGGCGCTCGTCCTGCCGCGCTTTTTTGGCGTAACGGGGATCTATTTCTCTGAGCCGATAGCGGATTTTGTGGCCTCCTGCACAACGCTTGTAATTTTCCTGACTCGCTATAGAAAGCTGCTTCCCCCTACCGAAAAAGGCGCTGGAAGAAGCAAACTGACCTTCTTTAAATTATGAATTCTGTGTATTTCCATCAAGACAGATTTTGTGTATAGTAAGAACAGAAATCGTTGAGGAGGACTGTTCTATGGCAAATACACAAACTGCTGTAAAATCAAAGACCAATAAGCTGCTTTTTGCTTGTGCTCAGCGCGCTTTTTGCGGCAATGATTACGGTGATGACCGCATTTTTGTTCCACATCCCGATCGGGGTCAACGGCGGCTATCTCCACTTTGGGGATGCGCTGATTTATTTGGCGGCGAGCATGCTGCCCACGCCATATGCCTGCATCGCTGCGGCGGTGGGCGCGGGGCTTGCGGATATCGTTTCCGGCGCGCCGATCTGGGCGCCGTTTACGCTTGTGATCAAAGCGTGCATCGCGCTGCTTTTTACTGCTAAAAAAAGAAAAGCTGCTCAATAAACGCAATGCGCTCGCCCTGCTGGGCGCATGGCCGATCACCTGTGCGGGATACTATATTGCGGAGGCGATCATTACGGGCAACTGGATTGTTCCTGCGGCGGGCATCCCGCCCAATACGATCCAGGCTGCGGGCAGCGCAGTGCTGTTTGTGCTCATTGCGCTCGCGTTAGATAAAATGCGCTTTAAAAGCCGCCTGAAACTGTCCTGAATTCCTTTCAATGCTTCCGGCGGCAGGCGCTTAATGAGATAGAATAAGCTGATCAATCATAAGAGAAGAGGTCTGATGAATTATGCTGGAAGAACTTACGGAACAGGCAAAGCTGGCGGTAGAGCAGGTGCTCGACGCGGCGAAGCTGGAGCGCGGCGGGCTGTTCGTTGTGGGCTGCTCGTCAAGCGAGGTGTGCGGCAGTAAAATTGGAACAAATTCAAGCCTCGAAACGGCGCAGGCTGTTTTTGCCGGCATCTACCCCGTGCTGAAGGAACGGGGGATCTATTTAGCGGCACAGTGCTGCGAGCATCTTAACCGCGCGATTATTATCGAACGGGAAGCAGCGCAGAAATTTGGCTACGAGGAGGTCAATGTTGTGCCCCAGCCGAAAGCGGGCGGCTCGTTTGCAACCACGGCATACGCAACGTTTGCACAGCCTGTGGCAGTGGAAGAGGTGCACGCGGATGCGGGGATGGATATTGGCGGCACACTCATTGGCATGCATCTCAAGCGGGTGGCGGTTCCCGTCCGCATTGCAGTCAAACAAATTGGGAGGCGAACCTGCTTTGTGCACGGACGAGGCCAAAATTTATCGGCGGCGTGCGGGCACACTATGATGAAAGCAAACTATGAGCCTGCTTATTGGACGAGGGGCGCGGTGCAGAGGGATGCACCGCGCCCTTGTATTTTAAAAAAGCATGTGTTATACTCAGTTCTATAATTTGCGATTTAAAGCGGAGAAGGAGCGGCGGAGGATGGAACAGATGCGCATCGGGATCGTCGGATTGGGGCTGATCGGCGGCTCTATGGCAAAGGCGATCAAGGCATATACAGGGCATACTGTGATCGGCTATGAAATTGACGGCGAAACGCTTTGCCGCGCGCAAGCGGAAGGCACGGTCGATTTTGCGGGAAACGACCAGCTGCTCACAACGCTTGATCTATTGCTGATCGCCCTCTACCCGGGGCAGACGGTGGAATTTGTCCGCACGAAGGCAGATCGAATGCGGCCAGGCTGCATCGTGATCGACCTGTGCGGCGTGAAGGGATATGTGTGTAACCTTCTAGGGCCATTTTGTGCGGAGCGGGGGATCGTTTTGATCGGTGGGCATCCGATGGCCGGGCGGGAATTTTCCGGCTATGGAGCGGCGCAGGCCAAGCTATTTCAGGGCGCGAGCATGCTGCTCGTGCCGACCGAGGCAGGGAGCATACAGCAGGCGGAAGCGTTCAAACCGTTTTTTCTCTCTCTGGGGTTTGAGAAGATTGTGGTTACAACCGCGGAAAATCACGACCGGATGATCGCCTTTACCTCACAGCTCGCACATGTGGTATCCAACGCCTATGTCAAAAGCCCGGAGGCGGAAAAGCACGATGGCTACAGCGCGGGCAGCTATAAGGATCTGACACGCGTGGCGCGCCTGAACGAGGAGATGTGGTCGGAGCTGTTTCTCTGCAACCGGGAGGCGCTGCTCGGCGAGCTCGACTGTATCGTTGGGCACCTGCTGGAGTATCGGGAGGCGTTGGAAATGAAAGACCGTGAGACGCTCAAACGGCTGTTAAAAGAAGGGAGTGACCGGAAAAAGCGGATCGACCGGGCGGGGGAGTAAAACCGAATTGGCGGGCTTGGGGCAATCCCTATGCAATCAACTCAACTGTGTTCCAACAAGTGCAGGCCTCTGAAAAGCGGAAGCGGCATGACCTTAGGGCAAATCTGCCCTGTGGCCATGCCGCTTTTAGGTGTGGATAGGCCTGCCCCCAGCGGGCCTCCAAAGAGAATGGGCACGTGTGCAAAGGTGCAAAGGCGTTCCTCTTACGCGCTCTTTTTTCTTGCGGGCGAAGAGGATCACGGCGCCGGCTGCTGCGGCCAGTGCAGCGCATGCAGCAAGGGATGGGCCCTCGCCCGTGCCGGGGTTGACGGCGGTTTCCGCCGTGGTGCTCTCAGCGGGCTTCTCCGTAATGGGCTGGGTTGCCGCGGGTTTCGTCGTATCAGGCGCTGTTGTGGTGGGCTTGGTTGTGGCAGGGGCGGTTGTAGGCGCTTTGATGGAAACGCTGGCGTTTTCCGTCTTGACCGTATCCATCAGGTCGGTTTCCGTGCCATCCGGCGTGTAGGCCACAAGCTCCCTCATCTCCAGCTTCAGCGGGATACTGCCGGAATCGTTCAGGATTTTGAAGGTGATCTGCCCGATCGTTGCCTTCTCCTGAAGGGTTCCACTGACCATAAAGGCAATGGAAATCTTGCCGGGCACGGCTTTGCCGTTTTCCTGATAGAGCCCGCCCTCCGCAAGGCCGCCGAACGCGCCGGCCTTGAAGGAGACGAATTCGAGCTTTGCGGGATCGTAGTTGACAATCATGCTGCCGTTGCCGGCGTTGGATTTTTCGCTGATGGTAACGTCTACCGTTACCGTCTGGCCCGGCTGCCCGCTGACGGAGGAGAGCGCTACGGTGACGGGCTCCGCCGCAAAGGCGGCGGGCAAAAGCATGGTGAGAGCGAGCACGGCGCAGAGCAGCGATGCCAGCCGTTTTGAGATTTTTTTCATGGGGTGAACCTTCCTTTCCGTTCGTTTTTAAAATTGATCGAGCTTCGCCGCGACGCGAAGGATTTTGCGCGCGTCGGAGGTATCCGCCTTGCCGTTTTTGTTCACATCGGCGGCAAGTATCTGCTGGGGCGTAAGGGCCTCCAGCTTGGCCGCGCCGCGCAGGGCGAGGCGCGCGTCGGTGGTGTTCACCTTGCCGTCGAGGTTCACATCGCCGAGGGTGAAGCTTTCCGCGCCAATCGGCGCTTTGATCATTACGGGGTAATCCATGCTGGCCTCGTTGAAGCGATAGCCCCAGATGGAGCCGTCGCTGCGAGTCATGATGTGGGGATAGAGCCCAAAACCAGAATGCGCGCGATACGCTTCAACATCACTTAAAAGCAGGAAGGGCTCGCCGATAGGATCTTTCCTATCATAATAATCTTCAGAGTGAAACATAAACCACAGGCTCTTATCTGCACGTAAGGGAGGATTTTCCTCCTCTTTCTCAATCTTGACGCAATCGCTCGGGTTTTCCACGCGGATTTTCCAAACAGCGCCTGCTTCATCCACCGCAAAATAGAAGCGGTCATAATGCTCCTGTCCGTCTTGATCTATATAGTCTAGAGCGGTCGCCTCAGTGACATCGGTAGCGCCAAAATCGGCAATTTGTTTTTGCCCGCCCAGTCGTTTACCCATGTGGTGTTGTCATTTTTGACATAGGTCCAAGCATTGATAAAGGCTTTCACATTTTGATCGATCTGCTCATAGCAGCCTTCTACATTTTCCCAAACTGTGCCGTCAGCCTTCAGGATGCGCTCCGCGTTTTCGGTCAGGCCGGTTACATTGTCTACGGTATCTACCCATCTACCGTCAATCCAAAGTGCGCCTTCTGCATCCACGGCGGCATCGCCGGAGATTTCTACAATGTTCTCTGCCACACGGGTCTTTTCCGGCTGCGCAGCGCCTTTCTCCCAGCGCCACTCCCACAGAGAGCCATCCTGCTCTAAAATATTGACCTGATCGGGATAGATTTCCTTTCCGACATAGGTGTAATCTTTTGCATGATCGGAGAATTGAATCTCCTGCGCTTCATCGATATAATAGAGCTCCCCACTGGGATAAAGCGCTGTAAATCCGCTATCACCGGCGGTGATAGAATCATTATAATAATTCTCGATATTCCCATTGTAATACAGAAGGTGAACCCAGTCCCCTAATTCCGGGATGTTGCTGGAAACCTCGGCCACGGGCGCCTCCGGAGCGTGGACAACCATGGTCATTTCTTTTCACCAGCGGGCTGATCGCCTCCTTCCCTCAAAGGTGACGGTCACGCGGTATTCCCCGGCTTCCTTTCCGGTGAGTACGCTCGGCTGCTCTGCATCAAATACGACTCCATCAGCCGGTGAAGCCTCTGCCTCTACGATGACAGCGAGGTGTGAGTATGTATCATCTCCCTTGCCATCTACTTGAATATCGACGACTCGATTTTCGATATCTATGCTCTGAACCTGCATCAAATGGGCGTGATATCCTCCGTCAATGCGTCCAGCAGGGAATAGAGCGCTTCCGCATTGATCGAGTTGCCGTCAAGATCCACAGAAATTAAGCTTTTTAAGGATTTTAACGGCGTGATATCTTCGATGCCGTTATCCGATAAGCTTACATATTCCAAATTTTTCGCAACCTCGATGCCGGAGAGGTTTTGGATCTGTGCGCGATCTGATCCCTCGGACCAATTGGCATACAGGATTGTCACATCCTCCATCTCCGCCACGGTGAGGATGCCATCCTCGTTTGCGTCCGCATCGCTATTCAGGAACGCTTGCAGGAGCGCCTTATCCGGCATGTCAAAGCCCTCCAGCTTTACGTTGCCCGCCGTCGTCACGGCGAGCGCAATCGTGATGCTGCTCAGCAGCATCACGGCCGCCAGGACGAGCGCCAGAAACTTTTTCTTTCTCTTCATGCTTTCAACCTCCAATTGAGTTTTCAATTTATCTCACAGGGGCGGCGTAAATGGTTCCCTCCTTCCCTGCGCGCCGTACCCATATGATTCTGTTATCTGACATCTGACGTCTGAAGACTGTTCAGGTATGCCGCATATTCCTCCGGGAGCTCGAGCTTCGGCTGATCCTGAATTTTCCAGGCGAGCGGGCTGGTGCGTGCCTTCACCGCATCCAGTAAATCAGGGATTTCCAGAAGTCTTTTTGCATATAACGCAGCCCGCACCGCCTCCCCCTGCTTTTGGCAGGTTTCCATCGCCCGGCGCAGGAGCTGAAAATAGTCGAGGTATTCCGTCAGCACGTAGGGCGCGCAATCGAGCGCCTGCCGTTTATATTGCACCATCGTTTCAAAATCGCCCTGCGTGGCGCTGACCAGCGCTTTGCAATCCAACACCAGCGCAATGGATTCGTTACGGCTCAAAATTTTATCCGCGCGTGCTTGGGCCTCCTGCGGCGTCTGCGCCCCGGCGAGCAGGACGAGCTGCGAAGGGGTATAGCCAGGGTAAAGCCGGGCGGCAAGCGCGTCGTTTTTGCGGTAGCCTGCAAACAGGGCGGCGCCCAGATACAAGCAGACGGCTGCCAGCGCACCGGCGGACAAAAAAAGTGCCCTTCGATTCGGTTTTTTCCATTGCCATACGATCTCTTTCCCTTCCTCTGGGTCCATCGTAAGGAAAAGGACAAAAAAGATCGAAAGGAACTGGAGGTCAAAATCAGCATGGAATGCGCGCAGATGGCGAATAAAAGCATCCGCTGCATGGCTGGCGTTTTCCGCGCCAACAGCCGCCGCAATAACGCAAAGGCGAACAGGAGAGTAGGAATCCATCCAACGTCTACAGCGAACTGCAACAGCTCGTTGTGGACAAATTTTGTGGCGTAAACGCCGGTCTGGAACCCGCCCTGGGCATAATAATAGCCCATGTAGCCCAAGCCAAACGGATGTTTTAAAATCACAGGCAGCACATCCCGATAGTAGAGCAGGCGGCCCATTAGGGTGCTGGATTCCAGCGAAATGGTTAGGAAGCGGCCGATGGTATCTTGATTGCCTGTGATGGCCACAAAAAGGAGCGCTGCCGCAACGCAGGCAGCGAGCAGGAGCATCAACGGGATGCGCAGCCGCTTGCGCGTCAGGCACAGCCAAAGAAAAATAAGAACGGTCAGCACAAAAACCGTGCGGCTGCCCGTTGCCAAAATGCCGAACAGCAGCACCAGAATGCCGGCCAGGCAAAGGAAACGACGCTTTTTTTGAAAGGCGAGCGGGATGATCCCCAGCAGGAGAAAAAGGGCGAAGGAGTTGGAATACTGGAAAAAGCCGCCCAGCCTGCCGGAAGCGTAGAAATAGGGCGTTAGTGCCGGAATCCAGCGCGTGGGGTAGGAAAGAAGCGTCATTGTAATGCCGGAAACAGGAATGGTCAGGAACAGGCGCTCGCGCACTTCCGGCCCAAGCTGCATGAGCAGCAGCCAGAAGAGAGCGGCAGGCAAAAATTTGAAAAAGCCGAGCAGAGCCATGCCGCTGTCCACAGCCCAGAACGGCGTTAGAAGATAGCCGGCCAGCAGCGCTAACAAGGCCGTTAGAAGCATGTTGAAACGAATGGAGAGCTTTTTTTTGCCTATCTATTAGATATAGCAAAAGAAGAAGCAAAACAACAGCGCAAATGCAGGCGGCATATTCATAGAAAAGGCCAAAGAAAAACGGCGTAAAAAAGAAAAAGAGCTTGATAATATCCGAATAAATAGTCTCTTTTTTCGCCGGATCAGGCGAGCCGGCATATCTGTTTCCTCCCCTGATTTTAATAAAGGCATTATAACATGATATATAGCTAATTGCAACAGTTAATATATCCTTTAGATAGTTCTAAGCTATATCGAATAGATATATCCTATCTGAGGGGGTGCGGATATTGGATTTGGTCTCGATTGGAAAACGTATCAAAGCCGAACGGCAAAAAAATGGGCTGACCCAAGAGGCGCTCGCAGAGCGCATTGAGGTCAGCGCGCATTATGTATATGAATTAGAGCGGGGTTGAAGGCGATGTCCGTCCCGATTCTGATACGGATATCAGAAGTGCTGCACACCTCAACAGATTATCTGCTCTTTGGCGAAGCAAGCGGCCCGCAGGCGATGGATCGTCTGGCAACGCTGACGCGCAATATCAGCCCGGAAAAACGTGATTTGTTGGCGGATATTTTCACGCTGATGCTCCCAATGCTGAAAAATGACTAGCATAAAACAAAAAAACGCCCCCGAAAAAGCTGCCGTGCACAGCCTTTTCGGGGGCGTTTGAAACGAGTCCGCCTTTTCTGTCATACGTTAAACCGGAACAGCACCACGTCGCCATCCTGCATCACATATTCCTTGCCTTCGCTGCGGACGAGGCCCTTCTCTTTTGCCGCGGCCATCGAGCCGTTGGCGATCAGATCCTCATAAGAAATCACCTCAGCGCGGATGAAGCCGCGCTCAAAATCCGAATGGATTTTTCCGGCTGCCTGGGGGGCTTTTGTGCCGCGCTTGATCGTCCAGGCGCGCACCTCCGGCTTACCCGCCGTGAGGTAGGAGATGAGGCCGAGCAGATGATAGGAGCGTTGGATCAGCCGGTCAAGGCCGCTTTTCTCAAGCCCCAAATCAGAAAGAAACAGCTCTTTTTCCTCTTTGGAGAGCGGGGCGATCTCCGCCTCCAGCTCCGCGCAGATGGGCAGCACCTCTGCGCCCTCCTCTGCTGCAATGGCGCACACAGCCTGATAGCGTGCGTTGGCGTCGATTTTGTTTGCAAAATCCTCTTCGCTCATATTGCAGGCGTAAATAACAGGCTTGGTGGTTAAAAGCGCTACCTCGCTTAGAATTGCCCTTTCCTCTTCGCTGCATTCTACGCTGCGGGCGGGCTGGCCTGCCTCCAGGGCTGATTTGACGCGCTTTAAAAACTCCACTTCTTTGGCCAGGCTCTTATCACCCTTCATCGCCTTTGTGCCACGCTCAATGCGGCGGTCGATCATTTCAAGGTCGGAGAAAATCAGTTCCAGGTTGATGGTTTCAATATCGCGCGCGGGGTCAATGCTGCCTTCCACATGGATGATATCGTCATTCTCAAAACAGCGCACCACGTGGATGATTGCATCTACTTCGCGGATGTGGGAGAGGAATTTATTGCCTAACCCTTCGCCTTTGGACGCGCCTTTGACCAGACCCGCAATATCGACGAATTCAATCGTGGCGTGCGTTGTTTTTGCCGGCTCATAGAGCTCTGTGAGCCGATCGAGGCGCTCATCCGGCACATCCACCACGCCGACATTTGGCTCAATGGTGCAAAATGCATAGTTTGCGGACTGCGCGCCCGCGTTGGTGATGGCATTAAACAGGGTGCTTTTGCCGACGTTCGGCAACCCTACGATACCAAGCTTCATGTTATTTCGTCATCCTCTGCTTTTGAAATCGGTCAGAAAATATTATAACGGTTCGCCCCGCTTTTTTCAACTCATGTTTTGGTTGCTTTTTTCGGGGCCGGTGGGGTATGATAACGGCAAAAACAACGAATAGAAAGGGGTTGCTGAAACATGGCGGACGATTATAAAGACCTGATCAGCGAAGGCGACGATTTCGACGGGACAATCGTCATGGCGGATGAGGAGGGCAATGAGATCTCTTTCACCTTCCTTGATTTATTGGATTATGAGGGCGAGAGCTATGTTTTGCTGCTGCCGACGCAGGAAGAGCTTGCCAATGAAGTGGTGATTCTTCGAGTGACTGAGGAGGATGGAGAGGAATTCTACGAGAGGCAGTTGAGGATTTGGAAACAATTGAAGCGGTGTTTTCCATCTTCCAACGGGCCCAGGAGCAAGAGGAAAATTGATTCCTGCTTTTGCTCAGGATGGCGGCGCCGTATCAATTGAGCGTTTGGAGGGTGTTTGATGCTTTATGAAAAGGCGTTCCAAAAGGGGCTTTGGGAGGCGGTGCGTGCGGAGAAAGCGTATGCACCGCTTCTGAGCGCGCTTTTGGAGGATTACCGCGCTGTTTCCAGAGAGGGGCCTGTCAGCGCGGTGCGCTTCAGCGAATATATCATCTATCAGGAAACTGGGAGCCGGAAAAAATATGAGGCCGCCTATTTTGCACGGCGAAAGCGGCTTAATACATATGCCCTTATGGCACTGGTGTATCCGGAAGAGGGGAGCACCTCCTCCAGCTACAGGATACGGTGTGGGCCATTTGCGATGAATATACCTGGGCGTTACCCGCGCACATTGCGTGGCGAACCGGGCGGGATCCGGGGTGCATTGACCTGTTCAGTGCAGAAACAGGGTTTGCACTGAGCATGATTCGCCATCTCCTGGGCGACCGGCTGCATGAAAAGATGAAAGAGCGGATTGATTGGGAGATCAACAGACGGATCATCCGCCCGTTTTTATATCGGCGCTTTTGGTGGGAGCACAGCAATAACAACTGGGCCGCTGTTTGCGCGGGATCGGTGGGCTGCACCTTTATGCTCAGCCGCCCGCGCCTTTTCTCACTGATTCGCCCACGCATCGCGTTTACCATGCGGCGCTTTCTCAGTGGATTTTCGGCGGATGGGATCTGTGCGGAAGGCGTGGATTATTGGAGCTATGGATTTGGCTTTTTCACGGTTTATGCTCGGCTCTTGAGGGAGTTTACCCATGGCAGGAAGAATTATTTCAAACGCCCGAAGGTCAAGGAAATCGCCGGATTTTATCAGAAGATCAGCTTGGCGGCGGCGTAACCGTCAGCTTCTCTGACGGCGGGCAGCGCGGCCGCTATTATCCCGGCCTGCTCAACTTCCTGCGGGAGGAGTATCCGGATGCAATTGGCCCGCTGCCGCCTGAATCTGGGATGATTCACGATCATTGCTACCGCTTCTGCCTGGAGCTGGATTGCTTTTTATACAATGGCTTGCAGGATGGGAAGGCAGCCCTTGGGACGATGACATATTACGCCCCGAAGAGCGCGTGGCTGATCCGCCGCACGACATCCTATGGATTTGCGGCAAAAGGCGGGTCAAACGACGTTTCACACAATCATAATGATATTGGCTCCTTTATCGTTGTAAGCGGGGGAAGGCAGCTGCTCTGTGATCTCGGCCCGGGGGAATATGTGAAGGATTATTTTAATGATCAAAAACGCTATCAGTATTTTTTTGTACTTCGTCCCGGGGGCACAGTGTGCCGGTCATCAATGGGCAGTTGCAGGGCCACGGCGCGAAATACCGCTCCGTAAGCGCGTGGAAAGACGGCGTGTTTGAAATTGAAATGACACAGGCCTATCGGATACCCGGCATCGAATCCGTCAGAAGAAGCTTCTGCTTTGAAGAGGAAAAAATTTTGCTGACCGATCAACTCTCTGGCAAGGTTATATCGCTGAAGGAGCGGTTTATCACGCAGGTGAAGCCGGTTGTAGAGGGGAACGCCGTCCGAGTGGGTAGCCTTCTCATGCGGCCTATGGGCGAAACAAGCGCGCCGGAAATCGTGCAAGAGCCGTTCCAAAACCACTTTTCGCAGGAAGAAACGGTATACTGCATTGATTTTGATGTGTCAGGCAAGGTTTTTGCCCTAGAGCTTCTGATGAGCGAAAGCGAAGGATAGAACAAAAATTACATAAAAAAATAGACCATTGAAAAATCAACGGCCCCTCTAAAAACCGTTTGGGAGCTATAAATCGTGGCTCCCAAACGGTTTTTTTAGTTTCTGCGTTTATTCATGCATGATGCGACGCGCCCTTTTCAAGGGGGATAGTCACTGCCACCCCGCCTTCCCCCGACGAATCAGGAGAACGGCCCGTTGAGCTGGGGCGCGCGCTTGCTGAAAAATTTTCGATACGCTTCACAATAAAAATTAAGGCCGATTTTACCATCCAATCCAACGACACGATCGCGCCTACAGCCGTTGCGGCAGATAAAATGATAAGGGCAGGCGCGGCATTCTTGCGGTATATCCAGAGAGGCCTGGATGAAGGCACGCGCGTTAGAACTGTTGATCATCTCGGTAAAGCTGTTTTGATTTACTGTGCCGAGCTTCCATTCGTCGAGCACATAGAAGTCGCAGGGGTAAACGCTGCCGTCCCCCTCCACAACAAACTGGATTGAGCAGCGCCCGTTCATATTGCAGGATTCCGGCGGCTGGCCCATGAGAACAGAGATCCAGTTCTCAATATGCCGGATGCTGACATAGCGCCCGGCTTTTAAATCTGCCAGCCAGAGATCAAAGATGCGAAGCAAAAATGTTTCATATTCATTGCAGGAGAGATGATAGCCCGTCTGGCCACGCTCCTCGCCCAGCGGCTCCAGGCAGGGGATAAATTGTAGATATCGAAAGCCGTTCCGCACGAAAAACCGATAAGTTTTTTCAATCGAGCGCGCGTTTTGCCCGGTGACGACGGAAAGGATGTTATAAGGCGCGCCATGCTTTTCCAACAGACGAGCAGCCCGCATTGTGCGGTTAAAGGTGCCTTTGCCCGCTCGGTCGGTTCGGTTGAAATCATGGATCTGTGCAGGCCCATCCAAGGAAAGCCCCGTCAAGAAGCGGTTATCGTGCAGGAAAGCGGCCCATGCATCATCAATGAGATAGCCGTTGGTCTGGATGCTATTTTGAATAGCCACGCCCGGCTTGCTATATTTCTTTTCCAGCTGAAGGAAGCTACGGTAAAAATCAAGTCCAGCGAGCGTCGGCTCCCCACCCTGAAACAGAAAGGAGCAAGCACCTTCCGCATATTCCATGGCGGTGGAAACCAAAGCCTCGGCCGTCTCTAGGGACATCATACCTGCAAAGCCGTGTGCGCGTTTATCGGCCTCATCTTGATAAAAACAGTAACGGCAATCCATGTTGCAGGCGGATGAGGCTGGCTTGACCAGCACGTTGACAGGTGGCACAGGAAATCCCCCTCTCCCGATTCCAGATAGCGGGTGATTGATTGCTATGACTCCAGCGCCCAAATTTTCCGGTCCCATCGAAAGGGAAGGCAGGATAAGGTCCCAATGACGCCAAGCACCAGAAACAGCAGGGCGGCGCCGGACCCTTTGCCCGATCCGAGCAGCGTTGCCCAGAGGCCACCGGGCGGCTGAGCAGCCATGAAGGGCTCGAAGACCCGATCCACCAGAATCCCGCCGCAGAAGTACCCCACCGGGATGGTGAAAAACTGGAGCGTATTCCGCGCGGAATAGACGCGCCCCTGCATCTCAATGGGAATTTTGGTGCGGAAGAGGACGTCCATATTGGCGTTCATGAATGGAATGCAGATCCACCCGAGGATCGCGCCGAAACACCAGACGGGCGTACTGCGCCCGAAGGCGAGGAAAAAATTCTCCGTGCTCATGGCCAGAAGCAGGGAATTGCAGATGACGCGCACCCGGCTTTTGGGTGGCGGCATGACGGAGACAAGGACGCTTCCAGCCAGTGTCGCAAGGCCTGAAAAGGTGTTGACCAGGGCCAACGCGGATTCGCCCGCGCCCTGCCTGGACAGCATCATGGCAGGCAAAGCGGCATTGAATACGGAAGCGGTAAAATTGATAACGGCGAGAAACAGGATCAGATGCAGAATCCCCAGGTTTGCCTTCAAATATCGAAGCCCTTCCAGCGCGGCGTGCAGCGGAGCTTCTTTGTGGGTATCTTCCCTGGCGGGCTGCGGAATCCGAATGAAAAAGAAAAGCGTGACAAACGCAACAATAAAAGTGCCTAAATCAAACAGAATAACGCCCTGAATGCTGGTATAGGCCAGCGCGCGGTTGCAAACACCGGCGTGAGGATCGTAATCAGCGAATTGGAAAAGAGCGCAGGCCGCTGACCTTCTGATAGTGTTTTTGCGGCGTCAGCAGGCTGACCGCCACATCCGAGGCCGGCTGCTGAACGGTATTCATCAGGCCATTCAATGCATTGATGATATAAAGAAACCAGATTTCAAGGCGGCCTGTCTGCAACAGAATGAGCACCGTTAGGGTGCACAGAGCGGCAAAGGTGTCGCTTACCAGCATCGTGGCCTTTTTGTCCCACCGATCGCTCAAAGCGCCCGCGAAGACGCTCAGCAAAACATACGGCGCATATGAGCAGATGGAGAGCAGCGATGTTGTCAGCGCTGATCCCTGCTGCTGGTAGGACCAGACGACCAGCGCGAAGCTCGTCATCGAGCTGCCCAGCGCGGAAAAGGATTGTGTCATCCATAGGATGAGAAATGTGTGAAGTTCTTTGAGTGTTGTTTGAATTGATTTCATATTGACCTTACAGGACTTGAACCTGCGGCATCTTGGTCCCAAACCAAGCACTCTACCAAACTGTTAAAATTACCGGCGTAACCGCCGAAGGGAGCGGTGTTGGGCACGATAATGGCCTAGCCGTGTTTGTGGCGAATGCGGCGCTGGGCGACACCGTCACCGCACATATTATTAAGGTGAAAAAAGAATTATGCAGTGGCGCGGATTCATCAGATCGTAACCCCATCTCCGGATCGTGTAAAGCCTGACTGCCCGGTGTTCCAGCAATGCGGGGGCTGCGCTTGGCGGCATATCACATATGAAGCGGAGTGCCGCCTCAAGGAGAAAACGGTGGCGGACGCGCTCTCGCGCATTGGGCATCTTACGATTACGCCCCAGCCGATTCTCGCAGCGGGGGAAACGGATGGCTACCGTAATAAGGCACAGTTTCCTGTTGGCGGATCGGCGCAAGAGCTGAAAATCGGCTTTTTTGCGCCGCGCAGCCACCGGATTGTGGATTGCCGTGCATGCCGGCTCCAGCC